>Ga0247725_1001698_pt1 | contig 10571 bp, 9 predicted proteins | sample OKSTACKMCFT3sol_FD_183021 | JGI IMG/M metagenome (GOLD analysis project Ga0247725, IMG submission 183021) | Subsurface sediment microbial communities from gas well in Oklahoma, United States - OK STACK MC-FT3-sol | ecosystem: Environmental > Terrestrial > Deep subsurface > Rock core/Sediment... | reverse complement strand
AGCCACACCTGCTTTCAGGTCACCCCCTACCCGGGCTATATCGAGCTTGCCGAAAAGCTCAACGCCCTGGTGCCCGGCCCGACCCCGAAACGCACCCTGTTTCTCTCCACCGGCGCCGAGGCGGTCGAGAACGCCATCAAGATTGCCCGCGCCCACACCGGTCGCAGCGGCACCATCGCCTTCAAGGGGGGCTTTCACGGCCGTACCATGATGGGCATGGCGCTCACCGGCAAGGTGGTTCCCTACAAGACCGGCTTTGGCCCCTTCCCGGGCGAGGTCTACCACATCCCCTTCCCCGCCGACTATCTGGGGGTGAGTGAAGAGGATGCCCTGCACGCCCTCGACCTCTGCTTCAGCGCCGATATCGAGCCCTCACGCGTTGCCGCCATCATCATCGAGCCGGTACAGGGCGAAGGGGGCTTCTATCCCGCCTCCGCGAGCTTTATGCAAAAGCTGCGCAGCATCTGCGATCAGCACGGCATTCTGCTCATCTGCGACGAGATCCAGAGCGGCTTCTGTCGCACCGGCAAGACCTTCGCCACCGAGTATGCCGGCATCGAGCCGGACATCATGACGTTGGCCAAGAGTCTGGCGGGCGGCTTCCCCCTCTCCGCCGTGGTGGGCAAGGCAGAGATCATGAACGCAGCCAAGCCGGGCGGCCTTGGCGGCACCTATGCCGGCTCCCCCATTGCCTGTGCCGCCGCGCTGGCGGTATTGCAGGTGATCGAAGAGGAAAAACTCAACCAGAAAGCGCTGGATCAGGGTGAGCAGATCAAGGCGGGGCTGCAACGCATAGCCGAGCGTTTTGACTGCATAGGTCAAATTCGCGGACCCGGTGCCATGGTGGCCATGGAGCTGGTGAAACAGCGCAATGCCGACCAGCCCGATCCCGACCTCACCAAACGTCTGGTGGCCGAGGCGGGCAAACGCGGTCTGGTCCTGCTCTCATGCGGGGTGCGCGCAAATGTCATCCGTTTTCTCGCCCCGCTGACCGCCCCGGCGGCAGTGATTGACGAAGGGATGCAAATCCTTGAAAAATCACTGGAGGCCGCGCTGGCCTGACCAGCAGGAAAGTAACCGCTAACCTGTGCAAAAAAATGCAGTTTTGCCCCCTTTTTTTCTTGTCAAGGGGGCCCTGCAAATGCACAATGCGCCGCCACTGCAAGGACCGGTATTACCACATCTCGCCGGTCCTTTTTTGTACAGTGAACAAACCCATAAACGAGGCCGGATCACCCCCGGAAAAGATAGCGAGATTGGCAGCAATCTCCCGACACCACACTCAGTGAGGAACAACATGGGGCATCTCAATGCTTTCCGACCGGCTCTGCCCGGTGCGCGCCACCCCGGCGCCCTTGATTCCCGGGCCTCTTTCCCGGTTTCGTTGATGGAGTGTGCCGCCCCGGCACCGCGTGAGGAACAGGCATGATGAACGCCCAACCGGTTGGTCTGAAAAAGACCCTGAAACTGTGGCAGGTCGTGGTCATGGGTCTTGCCTACCTCACCCCCATGGCAGTGTTCGACACCTTCGGCATCGTTACCGAGATCACCGAAGGCCATGTCCCTACCGCCTACCTCTTTGCCCTGATCGGCATGCTGTTCACCGCCCTGAGCTACGGCCATCTGGTGCGCAAGTTCCCGTCGGCAGGCTCCGCCTATACCTATGCCCAGAAGGTGTTCCACCCCTATGTCGGCTTTATGGTGGGTTGGACCTCCCTGCTCGACTATATGTTCATGCCGATGATCAACATGCTGCTGGCCAAGATCTATCTGCAGGCGCTCTTCCCGAACGTAGAGCCCTGGACCTATATCTTCGGTCTGGCGGCGGTGATGACCGCCCTCAACCTGCGCGGCATCAAGCTGGTGGCCAACTTCAACAGCGTCATCGTCATCATGCAGTTCAGCATCATCGCCGTCTTTATCGGCCTGATCGCCTGGGGCGTGCACAATGGCGAAGGGCTGGGTACCGTGGCCAGCAGCCGTCCCTTCTTCTCCGAGCAGATCAACATCTCGCCGCTGCTGATGGGGGCCTCGATCCTCTGTCTGTCGTTCCTCGGCTTTGATGCCATCAGCACCCTGTCGGAAGAGACGCCGGACGCGGACCGGGTGATCCCGCGCGCCATCGTGCTGACGGCGCTGATCGGCGGTGTGCTGTTTGTCGCCACCTCCTACTTCCTGCAGCTCTTCTTCCCGGACATCTCCCGCTTCCAGCATCCGGACGCGGTGCTGCCGGAGATCGCCCTCTATGTGGGCGGCAAGCTGTTCCAGGCGGTGGTACTGGTCTGCACTACGGTGGCGGTGCTGGCCTCGGGACTCGCCTCTCACGCCGGGGTGTCGCGCCTGCTTTATGTAATGGGTCGTGATCGCGCTCTGCCGAGTCGCTTCTTCTCCTATGTGCATCCGAAGTGGCAGACCCCGGCATGCAATGTGCTGCTGGTCGGTCTGCTGGCCCTCTCCGCAGTATCGTTCGATCTCGAGATGGCACTGGCACTGATCAACTTTGGCGCCTTGGTGGCCTTCACCTTCGTCAATCTGGCGGTGATTGCCCACTTCTATGTGAAGCTAGGCCGCAACAAGTGTCTCAAGGATCACCTGATGTACCTGCTGCTGCCGCTCTGTGGCGCCGCCTGCATCGGGGTGTTGTGGCTCAATCTGGAACCCGCCTCCTTCGAGCTGGGGCTGATCTGGGCGGCGCTCGGTGCCATCTACCTCTTCCTGCGCCTCACGGTGTTCCGCATCCCTCTGCATACCGCCGACAAGGTGGAGATCGCCCAGTAACCGCGGCTCAACCATACCGTCATACAAAACAAGGAGCCTGCGGGCTCCTTGTTGTTTTTGCAGTGTTCTGGTTGCCAGCAGCACGGGTTGCCAGAAATGCGGTTTCTGCAGGAAGTGTGACTGATTTCAAATAACTACCCAGCCGGACTGCTCGCCGTGCCATGGCCCGAGCCGCGTCGCCCCCTATCCTTAGTCATTAATATGAATGGATATGCAATCATTCTTTTTCCACTTCACCCCCTCCCATCCCCCGCCAGCCGATAAGCTCGCAGGACTCGAGCCCGGGGGAACGCTGCCAAATATGATCAGGATCAATGTTGAGGCGCTATGCACCCTGCAGCCCCGATTTGCCGATTTTTCATACGCCATGACAGGGTTCTGTTCCCCCCCGAAAAAGGGGGAGCGGCTCGGGGACGGCTGCAGGGGGCGAGTGACCACTTACCTGCCCCGTGCGTATGCAAAAAAATGCGTTAACCAGCCCTTTTTTGCTTGTCAAGGGGGCTGACCGAATGCACAATACGCCGCCAATAAGGGACCGATGTTCACTGCGACATCGGTTTTTGTATTTTTGAAGTGCAGTACAAACCCACCACAAGAGGCCGGAACGTTTCCGGAAGTGATATTCGAGATTGCCAAACAATCTCCCGACGTTGAGAGGATAACAATGGGGCGTTTTAATGCTTTCCTGCCGGTACAGCCCGGTATGCGCCTCCCCGGCGCCCTTGATGTACAGGCTTGCGAATCCATCGTATCCCTGCGCTCGTTGCAAGCACGTGCTGCGGCACTGATTGAGGAGAAAGCGTAATGGCATCGCAAAACGCCAAGCTGCTCAAGACCCTTACCCTGACACAAGTGATTGTGATGGGTCTGGCCTATCTGACCCCCATGGCTGTCTTCGACACCTTCGCCATCGTCGGTGACATCACCGATGGCCGGGTCGCCACCGCCTATCTGCTGGCTCTGGGTGGCATCCTGCTCACCGCTTTCAGCTACGGACATCTGGTACGTAAGTTCCCCTCTGCGGGCTCTGCCTATACCTATGCCCAGAAGGTGTTCAACCCCTACGTCGGTTTCATGGTCGGCTGGTCATCCCTGCTCGACTACATGTTCATGCCGATGATCAACATCCTGCTGGCCAAGATCTACCTGACCGCCATGTTCCCGGGCGTCGAGCCCTGGGTGTTCATCTTCGGTCTGGTGACCGTGATGACCTTCCTGAACCTGCGCGGCATCAACCTGGTAGCCAACTTCAACGGTCTGATCGTGGTGATCCAGCTGGCCATCATCACCCTCTTTATCGGCCTGATGGCGTGGGGCATCTACCACGGTGAAGGGGCTGGCACCCTGATGAGCAGCCGTCCGTTCCACTTCGAGTCAGCACAGCTGGTACCGCTCTTTACCGGTGCGACCATCCTCTGCTTCTCGTTCCTGGGCTTTGACGGTCTGAGCTCCCTCTCCGAAGAGACTCCGAACGCTGGCAAGGTGATCCCCAAGGCGATCGTGCTGACTGCCCTTATCGGCGGCATCATCTTCGTGGTGGTCTCCTACTGCCTGCAGCTCTACTTCCCGAGCCTCGCCCGCTTCCAGCATCCGGACGCGGTACTGCCGGAGATCGCCCTCTACGTTGGCGGCACCTTCTTCCAGTCCGTGGTGCTGGTCTGCACCACGGTCGCGGTACTGGCCTCCGGCATGGCGGCTCACGCCGGTGTGTCGCGCATCCTCTACGTGATGGGTCGTGACCGCATGATCCCGGAGCGGGTGTTTGGCTACATCCACCCGAAATACCGCACTCCGGCCATCAACGTGCTGATGGTGGGCGGTCTGGCCCTCTCCGCCGTGTCGTTTGATCTGGATACCGCACTGGCGCTGGTCAACTTTGGCGCACTGGTGGCGTTCAGCTTCGTCAACCTGTCGGTGATCGGTCAGTTCTGGGTGCGCGAGAAGCGCAACAAGACCCTCAAGGATCACGTCATCTACCTGTTGATGCCGTTGCTCGGTGCCGCCACCATCGGTGCTCTGTGGATCAACCTGGAGCAGAGCTCGCTGGAGCTGGGCCTGATCTGGGCTGGCCTCGGCGCAACCTATCTGTTCCTGCGTCTGGCGGTGTTCCGTATCCCGTTCCGTCAGTACGAGGAAGCGGCTGACGCCTGATCCTTTGCGGATAACGGATAGACAGAAGGGGAGCCATGGCTCCCCTTTTTGCTGCCAGTCTGTGGCCGGTCACAAGGGCTTGGGCCCGGTCTGCTTACTGCTTATCCAGTACGGCGGTCGCCGCAGCCTTGAGCGGATCGCGAGCGATGGTCTTGGCATCCTGCTCCGCCTTGTGCAGCTGCTGGTTTGCCTTGTCCATCTTCTGCTGCATACCGTTGCCGCTCTCCTTGAGGTCGGCACGCTTCTCGCCCAGCAGGTCGGTGCGGCCTTTTTGCACCTCGGCTTTCACCTTCTCTTTCTCCTGCTTCACCAGCTTGCTGGTATCACAGTTGCCCTTGACTCCCAGAGTGGCATTCACCGCTTCGTTTTTGAGGGCCTTGTCGAGGTTGCAGTCGGTTTTCAACAGGCTGGCCTGTGCCCCTGCCGAGAGCAGCCCCAGCGACAGAGAGAGGATCCATGCACGCATCATCTTGTTTACTCCTGCTTGCCAATAAAGGGGCGCAGTGTAGCGATCACATTCCGGCTGACAAGGCGGCAGTGCTTTCGCCCCCCCTTTTGCCACCCCAGAGCCAACCGGCTCGGTCAGCGCCTGTCGCCGCAGTTCGTCGTCATAAAAACATCATCGAAATGTCACGTTGTCATATTTCTGTCATTAACCATTGATTAAATGCGCGGGTCATCAACAACCCAAGACGGAACGACCGTCTCAAGAGGCTTTATGCAACACCATCACTCCTTGTCACAGCCGCCCGCGACCCGCGCCCTGTTCAACTGGATGAGTGTCATCGTACTGGTCTACCTGATCCTGGTTGCCGTGGGCGCCATCTCCCACGGCTTCAAAGATTTCTCCGGCGGCGCCGAGGGCGCAGCCCAGATCTTCGCCTTTGCCAACAACCCCTTTGTCGCCCTGCTGCTGGGTATTCTCGCTACCGCGCTGGTGCAATCCTCCAGCACCGTCACCTCGGTGATCGTCGGTCTGGTGGCTGGCGGCCTGCCCATCAGCATGGCTATCCCCATGGTCATGGGTGCCAACCTCGGCACCACCATCACCAACACCATCGTCTCCATGGGCCATGTGCGGGATCGTGCCGAGTTCCGCCGCGCCTTCGCTGCCGCTACCGTGCACGACTTCTTCAACCTGCTGGCGGTGTTCATCTTCCTGCCGCTGGAACTGATGTTCGGCCTGCTGCAACACAGCGCCGAGTGGCTGGCCAACCTGCTGGTAGGCTCCGCCAACATGTCGATGAAGGGCATGGATTTCATGAAGCCGCTGACCGCACCGGCCCAGCAGCTGATTGACAGCGCCGTTGCCTTCCTGCCGGGCAAGGGCGCTGCCATCGCCACTATCATCATCGGTATCCTGCTGATCCTCGCCTGCGTCACGTATCTCGGCAAAGTGCTGCAACAGGTACTGGTTGGCCGCGCCAAAGAGGTGCTGCACAAGGCGCTGGGCCGTGGCCCACTGACCGGCATTACCTCCGGTGCGCTGGTGACCATCATGGTGCAGTCCTCCTCCACCACCACCAGCCTGATGATCCCGCTGGCCGGCGGCGGCGTGTTCAGCACCCGTCAGCTCTACCCCTTCACCCTGGGGGCCAATATCGGTACCACCATCACCGCCCTGCTGGCTGCCACCGCCATCAGCGGAGCCGGTGCCCAGCTGGCCCTGACCATCGCGCTGGTCCACGTGCTGTTCAACCTCTTTGCCGTGGTCATCATCTATGGCATCCCCTTCCTGCGCGACCTGCCGGTGCGCGCCGCCGAGGGGCTGGCCCGGGTAGGCAGCGAGAACAAGCTGCTGGCTCTGGGTTATGTGACGGGCCTCTTCTTCGCCCTGCCCGCCCTGATGATGGTGGCCGCCAAGTAAGCGCCGCCGTCATGGCAAGGGGCGAGTCACCGACTCGCCCCTTTTTGCATCTGCGTCTCCGAGCTTTGCCTGCCCGCTCACATCCTCCCGCCCTGTGGCTCGCCATCAGGTGCGGTGCGCGATAAGATGGCGCCCTCATTGCACTTTTTACATTTCATGGAACAGGAAAAACCGATGAAATTCATACTGATCGCGCTGCTCATCGCCGGTGTGGCCTACTACTTCTACTCCAGCAGCAACAACAAGAAGCTGGCGGCCGACAACGTGCGGATTGGCGCCGAGTTCCTCGCCAGCAACAAGGACAAACCGCTGGTGACCACCACCGCCTCCGGCCTGCAGTACGAAGTGCTGACCCCGGGCACCGGCACCGTTCACCCCACCGCCACCAGCAAGGTGAAGGTGCACTACGAGGGCAAGCTGCTGGACGGCACCGTCTTTGACAGCTCGGTTGCCCGTGGCGAGCCCATCGAGTTTGGCCTCAATCAGGTGATCGCTGGCTGGACCGAAGGGGTACAGCTGATGGTGGAAGGTGAGAAGACCCGTTTCTACATCCCTGCCAATCTCGCCTACGGCGACCGCGCCGCTGGCAAAATCCCGCCGGGATCAGTCCTGATCTTCGACGTGGAGCTGTTGGGTATCCAGTAACCGCGCAGGATGCTCCAGTGGCAATATCCCACTGAGCGCCCGTCCTGATCTTTGACGTGGAGCTGTTGGGTATCCAGTAAGCGCTCCGTCACGCTCCATCAACAACAAGGCCAGCATCATGCTGGCCTTGTTGCTATGGGAACCTCACTCCCCCTTGGCGATCCCTTCCCGGCGCGGATCCGCAGCGCCAAACCAGCCGCCAGCGTTGCGCTCAACCCCCTGCAGGCCGGAGGTCTGCTCGTTCAGTACCACCTCATGTCCCCTCGCCTTCAATCCCTCTACCACCGACATGGGGGTGCGTCCCGCTTCCAGCTCTGTGGGGCCGTTGCGACTGCCAAAGTTGGGCAGGTTGATGGCCTGTTGCAGGTTCAGGCCCCAATCCTGAGTGCCGAGCAGGGTCTTGCCCACGTAGTTGATGATGGCGGAGCCCCCCGGCGAGCCCAGTGTCATGGTCAGCTCGCCGCTTGGCTTGTCAAACACCAGCAGGGGTGACATGGAGGAGCGGGGCCGCTTGCCCGGCTCCACCCGGTTTGCCACCGGCAGACCGGCGGCATCCACCGAGGTGAAGGAGAAATCGGTGAGCTGGTTGTTGAGCAGGTAGCCGTTGACCATCTGACGCGATCCGAAACCATCCTCGATGGAGCTGGTCATGGAGATGGCCATCCCTGCCTTGTCGACGATCGAGACATGGCTGGTAGAGGGGAGTTCCGGGGTCGCATCCTTGCCGCGCGCCAGCGCCAGTGGCGGCGTACCGGGCTTGGCAATCCCCATGGAGTGCTGACCGACAAGCTTGCCGCGCTCGGCCAGATAGCCCTTGTCCAGCAACCCCTGCACCGGCACGCTGACAAAATCGCTGTCGGCGACGTACTGGTTGCGATCGGCGAAGGCCAGACGCGCCGCTTCGCTGTAGAGGTGGATAGCCTCGCTGGAGGCAGCCAGTCCCCCCTCCTTCGTGGTGATCGGCTTGAGGGCTGCCATATCGCGGCTCTCCAGCATGCCGAAGATCTGGCCGAGCGCCAGGGTGCCGGACGAGGGAGTGGGAAAGCCGCAGATCTTGCTCTGGCGATAGTCAAAGCAGAGGCCATCACGCACTTTGGCCTGATAGCTGGCCAGATCGGTGGCCGCCAGTACTCCGGGATTGGTAGGATGCTGGCGTACCTTGGCCACCATGGCATCCGCCAGCGGCCCCCGATAGAAGGCATCCGCCCCCTCCGTTGCCAGAGTGCGCAGCACCTTGGCCAGCGCCGGGTTGGTCAGCCGGGTACCCGCCGTTTTGGGGCTGCCATCCGCCTGATAGAAGTAGGCTCGCGCCTGCGGATCCCGTGCCAGATAGGGATCCTTGGCCAGCAATGTGGCCAGCCGTGGACTTATCACAAATCCTTGCTCTGCCAGCGTGATGGCTGGCTCGAACAGCGCAGCCCAGGGCAACTTGCCATAACGCTGATGGGCCAGTGCCAGAGCGCGCAGGGTGCCGGGAACGCCGACCGAGCGGCCCCCCACCACCCCGTCATAAAACGCCAGCGGCTTGCCATCTTGCATAAACAGCTGGTCGGTGGCAGCGGCCGGAGCCGTCTCGCGGCCATCCACCGCACTCACCTTGCGGCCATCCCACACCAGCAGCAGCGTTCCGCCACCGATCCCGGAGGATTGCGGCTCCACCAGCGTCAACACCAGCTGCACCGCAATGGCGGCATCGACGGCACTGCCACCGGCCTTGATGATCTGGTAGCCCGCATCCACCGCCAGCGGGTTGGCGGCCGCCACCATGAAGTCATGGCCCTGCCAGCCCTGCTTGTCGGTCCAGCCACTGGCGGCTTCCGGTGCGATCAGGGTCTGGGCTGGCGGGGTGTAGTGAAAGCCGTTGTCACTGGCACAACCGGCCAGCAGGGCAAGGGCGACAGCCAGCCCCAGAGGTTTGCGCAACATGACACTCTCCTTGTCTGTTTTATGACCATGAAGAGGGACTATGTCACGATTGGCGCTGACAGCTCAAGTTATTGAACAAGATCAATATCTTACTCATCTATCAATAATGGCTATCCGTAACAGACATAAAAAAACCGCCCGAAGGCGGCTTTTACGATGGGATGGCAGAGGCCAAACAGGCGCAAGTCCGGTTAGATGGACTGCTCTTCGCCACCCAGGGCGGCAAACAGCGCCGGGATAAACTGGGACAGCTCGGCGGTCACCAGCGCGAAGTCGGCATCCAGACGGGCGGCCGGATCTTCGCTGGTGACGTCGTCGTTCTGCTCGCGCAGCTCTTCGCTGAATTTCAGACGCTTGATGGAGAGATCATCCCCCAGCACGAAGCTGACTGTCTCGCCCCAGTTGAGGGCCAGCTTGGTCACCAGCTTGTCGTTGGCCAGGTGGTTCTTGATTTCATCCGTCATCAGATCCTGCTGCTTGCAGCGGATGATGCCGCCGTGCTCCATGGCACTGCGCAGCTCAGCTTCATCTTCCAGCGTGAAGGAGGCAGGCAGATTGCCCTCGTTCAACCACTCGGTCATGGTGATCTCGGGCGGGTTCTTGAGAGCCACCGGCACCACCGGCAGGGAGCCGATGGATTTGCGCAGCAGCGCCAGCAGATCGTCCGCCTTCTTGGCAGAACCTGCGTCCACCACCATCAAATTGTCGGCCGGATTGATCCAGGCGAAGGTCTGGCTGGTACGACTGAAGGCACGGGGCAGCAGGGTGTGGAGGATCTCCTCTTTCAAGGCCTCCTTCTCTTTCTTCTTGAGGGCGCGTCCCTGTTCGAACTCGATCGCCTCTACCTTCTCGGCCAGCATCTCCTTGACCACGGTACCGGGCAGCATCTTCTCCTCTTTGCGGGCGCAGATGAGGATGTGGCCGGAGGCAGAGTGGGTCAGGGTTGAGCCGAATTTGCCAAGGGGCTTGACCCACCCGAAACGGGAGATGTCCTGACTGCCGCAAGGGGTGAAGGCACAGGCTTCCAGCTGGGTTTCCAGCTGATCCACGGTCAGGTCAAAGGGGCGGGTAAAGCGATAAATCTGCAGGTTTTTAAACCACATGGCGTCCTCGGTCTCTAGATTGTCCGGCGGGCATTGTACTAGAGAGGCGCTTTGTGATCAGCCAATCATTCTCGCTAAATAAAGGGCGATCGACCTCACAG
>Ga0247725_1001697_pt1 | contig 10579 bp, 6 predicted proteins | sample OKSTACKMCFT3sol_FD_183021 | JGI IMG/M metagenome (GOLD analysis project Ga0247725, IMG submission 183021) | Subsurface sediment microbial communities from gas well in Oklahoma, United States - OK STACK MC-FT3-sol | ecosystem: Environmental > Terrestrial > Deep subsurface > Rock core/Sediment... | reverse complement strand
AGCCGTAATAGCGGCCGTCCTCCAGGCGCACCCGCAGCCAGGGGCGGAAGTGCTCGGTCATCACCCGCAGCGCAGCCGGATCACCTCCGGCTTCGAGGAACATCGCCTCGCGGTGCCTGCAGATCAGCTCCAGGTCGTCCGGCACCAACCGCCGCACCTGCAAACCGGAAAACTCGATACCACCGGGAATCTCGTCCATCACGCCACCCTCTCATTGATGGCCGATGCTAGGTCGCGCCACAGGGCGGCCGATAGGCACAGATCACCGGGAAAAGCGGCATACAGCGTCGGGCTGCCAGGTAGAGGCGAAGTCAGGCGCCATGAACTGGCCATTCGCAACCGGGTGCCTGCGGAGGGTATTTCGCGGCTGAAGCCGCTCCCACAAGGGAGCCTCACTGCCGTCTCGTGGGAGCGAACTCATTCGCGATGCAATGTGCCGGAAGGCATCACAGTTGGGACGCGGCACAACCTGTAGGGGCGACTTCAGTCGCCAAGCAGCCCACAGGGCTGCCCTCCGCAAGACCGGGGCAACGCCGTTGCCCTGGGCGACTGAAGTCGCCCCTACATCGCGCAGATCAGGTTCGACACCTTCTTTCGCAGCATGCCCGCTTCCCTCACTTGCACGCCTTCAAATTCACTGCTCCCACGAAGTGGTTGCCGTGCCCCATCACGCAGGCCACGCGCTGGTTGCGGTTCCGCTCCCAGGCTTCCACCGGGTACTGCTTGTTCCAGGCGGTGTAGAGCTGGCGGTCCTGTTTGGACAGGCGCAGGCCGTAGCGTTCGCTCATGTAGAAGTAGGTGCGCGCGATCATCCCGCGGATCTGCTGGCGCGGCATGGCCTTGCGTGCCTTGAAGTCCACCACCATCGGGCAGGCGCCGTACTGGCTGGGCGCCTGGGGCAGCCAGCCGAAACCGTAGTTGCTGCGGTCGCCGTTCACCTCGCCGATGCTCGGCACCAGGTTGTGCAGGTCGGCTTCGGCCCGGCGGTAGGCGTCGTCGTGACGGGCACAATTCTCGCGGCCGCCGTTCTGCCAGCACTTGCGCTGGTGGCCGATGACCCAGGCCGGGACGATGTGCTCCCACTCGATACGGCTGGCGCGCTTGGCATTGGTCCGCGGGACGTAGCCGCAGCTCTTGAGGTCCACCTTGTTGCCGCTGTAGCGGCAGCCGCAATAGAACTCGACAGGGTGGGAAGCGTAGAGCTTCCAGGCGGCTTTCTTGGCTTCCTGGAAGGTGCGCGGCGCGGCGGCCTGGGCGGTACCGGCCAGCAGGAGGGAGAGCAGCAGGACGAAACGGATCATGGATCAGGGGATTCCCGTACAGCGTGGAGAGGCACTCACTGACAGCGGTTCTTCATCGGAGTTTTGTTGCCAGGGGATGAGTTCAACGAGTATATGTATATTCATACAGTATTCAATGAGAATCGTCCGATGATGCCTTCAGCCCCCATGCCCTTGCCAAAACCGCTGTCACAAATCCCTGGGATGATCCGTTCCCGGAAACACCCGTTGCCGCTGCGCGTTGCCGGCGGTCCGGACAACCCTGCACCACGCCGGCCGGCTGGAAGCCGCCACGGGGCGCGGTGCCTGCACTGATGAGGAGAACAGGGATGGTCGACGTGATGCAGTTGAAGTACACGGTCAACCGTATGGCGGTGTCCGAAGTACGCGAGGCGGTGGACGAGCTGCTGCTGGAGGGGCTGGTGACCGACGGCAAGACGCCCTTCACCCGGGTGCACTTCAACACCTGCCTGGCGGAGATCGAGGCGCTGTTCCAGCGGGCGGGCTACCACCGGCCACTGGACGTGGTGGGCTACCAAGGGCTGGTGTATGCGCTGTTCGACCCGACCCGCTGGGAGCCGGTGGAGGTGCTGCGCTGGCTGAAGGACTACGTGGAGAACGCCCAGGCCTGCCGCTCCCTGGCACGCACCGCCGACGAGCTCAGCGCCGCTGGGCGTACGCCGTGAACAGGCCGCTGCCGACGATGATGGCGATGCCGACCACGCCGATGGCATCCGGCGCATGGTCGAAGAGCAGGTAGCCGAGCAGCCCGGCGAAGACGATCTGCCCGTAGCTGAACGGTGCCAGCAAGGCCGGCGAGGCATACCGGAACGCCTGGGTCAGCAGCATGTGCCCGCCCATGCCGCAGGCGCCCAGGGCCAGCATCAGCAGGCCGTGGCCGGTGGTGGTGGGCAGGCTCCAGAAGAACGGCACCAGGGTGCTCATGATCAGGGTGTTGGTGAGGCCGGTGATGAAGTTGGTGGTGGCCGGGCTGTCGTAGCGCGAGAGGATGCGCGTCAGCAACTGGTAGAAGGCGAAGCACACCGCCGCCGAAACCGGCAGGAGCACCGCCGGGGTGAACAGCGCGCCCCCCGGCCGCACGATCAGCAGCACCCCACCCAGCCCCAGCAGGACCGCCACCCACTGCCCGCGGGTGACGCGCTCCTTCAACAGCGGCACCGACAACGCCGTGACCAGCAGCGGCGCCAGGAAGATCACCGAGGTCGCCTCCGCCAGGGGGATGTAGCGCAGCCCGGTGGTGAACAGCAGGCTCACCCCGATCAGGCACAACGCCCGCGCCACCTGCAGCCCGGGGCGCTTCGCCCGCAGCACCCGCAAGCCCTGCTGCGGCAGCAGGTAGCCGGCCAACAGCAGCGTGTGCACCAGGTAGCGCACCCACACCACCATGATGATCGGGTAGAAGGCCGACAGGTATTTGGAGATGGCGTCGTGGCTGGAGAACAGGAAGATCGCCACGCAGATCAGCAGGATGCCCTTCAAGGGCTCCTCGCGGCGCAGCGATGGGGTACTGGGGCTCATGCGGGGTTCCGGGCAGTCTGCGGCCGATATGTTTAGCAGACTAATGATGAGGCGGCTCAGAAAATAGCGGCTTGAGCGACCGACCTCAACTCAGCGCGACCGGTCTGGGGTTATCCTAGCCGCCCCTCCCCGACCCCGCCCGGCCCGATGAACCCCGAAGACCTCCTGCTGCTGGTGACCCGCGAGATGCCCTACGGCAAATACAAGGGCCGCCTGATCGCCGACCTGCCCGGCCACTACCTCAACTGGTTCGCCCGCGAGGGCTTCCCCAAGGGCGAGATCGGCCGCCTGCTGGCCCTGATGCAGGAGATCGACCACAACGGCCTAAAGCCGCTGCTGGAGCCCCTGCGCCAGAAACGGCGCCGACCCCAGGCAGGTGCAACCAACTCGGACTAGTATGGAAACGCGCCCCTCGCCGCGTTTTCCCGACGACCGGTTGCACCTCCCCAGGCATCGCGCAACCCCGCGCGCACCGAGGCGGTGCGGGGTTTCCCAGGCTTGCTGGAGACAGCGAAATATCAAGGTTGCACCTGGTTGCACCCCGACTTCGGCACAGCTACTCTTGGCGCCGCAATCCGCCGTGCCGACCACGGCAGCTGACGAGGACAAGAAATGGCCACCACCACTACCCTTGGCGTGAAACTCGATGAGGCGACCCGCGAGCGTCTCAAGGAAGCCGCCCGCCGCATCGACCGCACGCCCCACTGGCTGATCAAGCAAGCGATCTACAGCTACCTCGAGACCCTCGAGAGCGGCACCACCCTGCCGGAGCTGCAAAGCATCGCCGCGCGCCTGGCCGAGGGCGACAGTGAAGCGGTGGAGGCCCTCCTCGACCCGGTCTACCAGCCCTTCCTCGAATTCGCCGAGAGCATCCTCCCGCAGTCGGTCCTGCGCGCCGCGATCACCGCCGCCTACCGCCGCCCCGAGGAAGAAGTGGTGCCCATGCTGCTGGAGCAGGCCCGCCTGCCCGCCGAGATGGCCGAAGCCACCTACAAGCTCGCCTACGGCATCGCCGAGAAGCTGCGCAACCAGAAGAGCGCCGGCGGCCGTGCCGGCCTGGTGCAGGGCCTGCTGCAGGAGTTCTCCCTGTCCTCCCAGGAAGGCGTGGCGCTGATGTGCCTGGCCGAAGCCCTGCTGCGCATCCCGGACAAGGGCACCCGTGACGCCCTGATCCGCGACAAGATCAGCAACGGCAACTGGCAGCAGCACCTGGGCCAAAGCCCGTCGATGTTCGTCAACGCCGCCTCCTGGGGCCTGCTGATCACCGGCAAGCTGGTGTCCACCCACAACGAGGCCGGCCTCTCCAGCTCGCTGAACCGCATCATCGGCAAGAGCGGCGAACCGCTGATCCGCAAGGGCGTGGACATGGCCATGCGCCTGATGGGCGAGCAGTTCGTCACCGGCGAAACCATCGCCGAGGCCCTGGCCAACGCCAACAAGTTCGAATCCAAGGGCTTCCGCTACTCCTACGACATGCTCGGCGAAGCCGCCCTGACCGAAGAGGACGCCCAGCGCTACTACGCCTCCTACGAGCAGGCCATCCACTCCATCGGCAAGGCCTCCCACGGTCGCGGCATCTACGAAGGCCCGGGCATCTCCATCAAGCTCTCCGCCCTGCACCCCCGCTACAGCCGCGCCCAGTACGAGCGCGTGATGGACGAGCTGTACCCGCGCGTGCTGGCCCTGACCCTGCTGGCCAAGCAGTACGACATCGGCCTGAACATCGACGCCGAGGAAGCCGACCGCCTGGAAATCTCCCTCGACTTGCTGGAGCGCATGTGCTTCGAGCCGGGCCTGAAGGGCTGGAATGGCATCGGTTTCGTCATCCAGGCGTACCAGAAGCGCTGCCCGTACGTGATCGACTACGTCATCGACCTGGCCCGCCGCAGCCGCCACCGCCTGATGATCCGCCTAGTCAAGGGCGCCTACTGGGACAGCGAGATCAAGCGCGCCCAGGTCGACGGCCTGGAAGGCTTCCCGGTCTACACCCGCAAGGTCTACACCGACGTGTCCTACGTGGCCTGCGCGCGCAAGCTGCTGGCCGTGCCGGACGCCATCTACCCGCAGTTCGCCACCCACAACGCCCACACCCTCTCGGCCATCTACCACATCGCCGGGCAGAACTATTACCCGGGCCAGTACGAGTTCCAGTGCCTGCACGGCATGGGCGAACCGCTGTACGAGCAGGTGGTGGGCAAGATCGCCGACGGCAAGCTGAACCGCCCCTGCCGCATCTACGCCCCGGTGGGCACCCACGAAACGCTGCTGGCCTACCTGGTGCGTCGCCTGCTGGAAAACGGCGCCAACACCTCGTTCGTCAACCGCATCGCCGACAGCTCCATCTCCATCAAGCAACTGGTGGAAGACCCGGTCGCCAGCATCGAAGCCATGGCCGCTGCCGAAGGCACCCTCGGCAAGCCGCACCCGCGCATTCCCCTGCCCCGTGACCTGTACGGCGCCGGCCGGGTGAACTCCAGTGGCATCGACCTGGCCAACGAGCACCGCCTGGGCTCCCTCTCCAGCGCCCTGCTCGGCAGCGGCCATGCCGACTGGCGCGCCCGCCCGATGCTGGGCTGCCCGGTCTCCGAAGGCGAGAGCCTGCCGGTGCTCAACCCGGCCGACCGCCGCGACGTCGTCGGCCACGTGCAGAACGCCAGCCTCGAAGACGTCGGCAACGCGGTGCTCGCCTCGCTGACCGCCGCCCCCATCTGGCAGGCCACCCCGCCGGTGGAGCGCGCCGCCGCCCTGGACCGCGCCGCCGACCTGATGGAGGCCGAGATCCAGCCGCTGATGGGCCTGCTGTGCCGCGAGGCCGGCAAGACCTTTGCCAACGCCATCGCCGAAGTGCGCGAGGCCGTGGACTTCCTGCGCTACTACGCCGCCCAGGCCCGCCACGACTTCGCCAACGACAGCCACCGCCCGCTGGGCCCGGTGGTCTGCATCAGCCCGTGGAACTTCCCCCTGGCGATCTTCACCGGCCAGGTGGTCGCCGCGCTGGCTGCCGGCAACACCGTGCTGGCCAAGCCCGCCGAGCAGACCCCGCTGGTGGCCGCCCAGGCCGTGCGCATCCTGCTGCAGGCCGGCATCCCCGAAGGCGCCGTGCAGCTGCTGCCGGGTGAAGGCCACACCGTGGGCGCCGCCCTGGTGAACGACGAGCGCGTCAAAGGCGTGATGTTCACCGGCTCCACCGAAGTCGCCGGCATCCTCGCCCGCAACGTCGCCGGCCGCCTGGACGCCCAGGGTCGCCCGATCCCGCTGATCGCCGAGACCGGCGGCCAGAACGCCATGATCGTCGACTCCTCCGCCCTGCTGGAGCAGGTGGTCAACGACGTGGTCGCCTCCGCCTTCGACAGCGCCGGCCAGCGCTGCTCCGCCCTGCGCGTGCTGTGCCTGCAGGAAGACGTGGCCGACCGCGCACTGGAGATGCTCAAGGGCGCCATGGCCGAATGCCGCCTGGGCAACCCGGACAACATCATCGTCGACATCGGCCCGGTGATCGACGCCGAAGCCAAGGCCGGCATCGACCGCCACATCGAAGCCATGCGCAAGAAAGGCCGCCACGTCTACCAGGTCGCCCGCACCGAAGGCGACGTGATGAGCCGCGGCACCTTCGTCATGCCGACCCTGATCGAACTGGAAGGCCTGGACGAGCTGGAGCGTGAAGTGTTCGGCCCGGTGCTGCACGTGCTGCGCTACAAGCGCGAGAACCTGGACCAGCTGCTGGACCAGATCAACGCCACCGGCTACGGCCTGACCCTGGGCGTGCACACCCGCATCGACGAAACCATCGCCAAGGTGGTGGACAAGGCCCACGCCGGCAACCTCTACGTCAACCGCAACATGGTCGGCGCCGTGGTCGGCGTACAGCCCTTCGGCGGTGAAGGCCTCTCCGGCACCGGCCCGAAAGCCGGCGGCCCGCTGTACATGTACCGCCTGCTCGCCACCCGCCCGGACGATGCGGTCACCCGCACCTTCCAGCGCCTCGACGAGCAACAGGCCGACGCCGGTCTGCGCACGCTCCAGGAAGAGCGCCAGGGCAAACCGCTGGCCGCCCTCAAGGAATGGGCCGCGAAGGAAGGCCGTGGCGAGCTGGCCAGCCTCTGCGACCGCTTCGCCGAGCTGTCCCAGAGCGGCCTGAGCCGCACCCTCCCCGGCCCGACCGGCGAGCGCAACACCTACCTGCTGCTGCCCCGCGAGAACGTGCTGGGCCTGGCCGACGACGAAGCCGACCTGCTGGTCCAGCTGGCGGGCGCGCTGTCGGTGGGCAACCGCGTGGTCTGGCAGGACGGCGAAGTGACCAAGGCCCTGCGCGCCAAACTGCCGAAGGCGGTTCAGTCGCGCATCCAATTGGTCGCCGATTGGAAGAGCGAGGACGTGGCGTTCGACGCCGTGCTGCACCACGGTGATTCCGATCAGCTGCGCGAGATCTGCCAGCAGGTCGCTGCCCGCAAGGGCGCGATCATCGGCGTCCAGGGCCTGTCCCGTGGGGAAACCGCCGTACCGCTGGAGCGCCTGCTGATCGAACGCTCCCTCAGCGTCAACACCGCCGCCGCCGGCGGCAACGCCAGCCTGATGACCATCGGCTGACGTCCCGGGCCGCCTCGCGGCCCAACGGCCCGCGCTTCCACAAGAAGCCGGGCCGTCCGGTTCCCGGCCTTGCGCCGGGCACCTTCCCAGCCGGCGGCCCGTCCCGCCACCCGCCCCCAGGGCACGAGAGCGACGCCACAAGCGTCGCTCTTTTTTTGCCTGGCGTTCAGGCAGCCTTTAGCAGGCTCGCCGCTGCAGCCGATCAGGTACGGAAGCGCCGCACCAGCTGGTTCAGCTCGTTGCTGAGGTCGGTGAGGTTGTGGGCATCGCCGCGGGTGGATTCGGCGAGGTTGGCCACCAGTTGCGCATCGCCGTGGATCTGGCTGATGTGACGGTTGATGTCCTCGGCCACCTGGTGCTGCTCTTCGGCGGCGGTGGCGATCTGGGTGTTCATGTCGCGGATCACGTCCACCGACTCGCGGATCAGCTCGAAGCTCGCCCGTGCCTGGTTGATCGACACCACCGTTTCCTGGGAGACCTCCAGGCTGGCATGCATCTGCTTGCCCATCTGGTGGGTGCGGCGGGCCAGGTTGCCCAGCAGCGTGTCGATCTCGCTGGTGGAATCGGCGGTGCGCTTGGCCAGGGCCCGCACCTCGTCGGCCACCACGGCAAAGCCCCGGCCCTGCTCGCCGGCACGGGCCGCCTCGATGGCGGCGTTGAGCGCCAGCAGGTTGGTCTGCTCGGCAATCGAGCTGATGGTGCCGAGGATGGACTGGATGTCGTTGCTGTCCTGCTCCAGCTGCTGCATGGCCTCGGCGGACTGGCCGATCTCGCGGCTCAGGCGGTCGACATTGGTCACCGCTTCGTCGATCTGCCGCTGGCCGTCGTGGGCCTGGCGCTGGCCGCTGTCGGCGGAGTCGGCGGCCTGGCTGCAGGAGCGCGCCACCTCGTTGGAGGTGGCGACCATCTCGTGGAAGGCCGTGGAGACCATGTCCACCGCCTCGCGCTGGCGGCTGGCGACCTCGGCCAGGTCCTGGGCGGTCTCGGTGGAGCGGCCGGAGGTGCTGTGGATCTCCCCGGCGGCATCGCCGATACGGCGGATCAGGGTGCGGATGGCTTCGAGGAACTGGTTGAACCACCCCGCCAGCTGCGCGGTTTCGTCCTGGCCGCGCACGTCCAGGCGCGCCGTGAGGTCGCCCTCGCCCTGGGCGATGCCTTCCAGGCCGCTGGCCACGCCACGGATCGGCTTGACGATGAGCCCGGCGGAGAAGCCGCCGACCAGCGCGAACAGGCCGCCGCAGGCCAGGGCGATGAGCGCGATCACCCAGCTCAGGCGGGTGGCCGAGGCCATCACCTCGTCCTCGCGGATCACCCCGATGAAGCGCCAGCCCAGCGCGTCGGACGTCCAGACGTTGGCCATGTAGCGCTCACCGCCCAGCACCACCTCTTCCAGGCCGGTGCCGGCCTTGGCCAGTTGCGCATAGCCCTCGCCCAGGTCGCTGAGGTTCTTGAAGTTGTGCTCCGGTGCGTTGGGGTCCACCAGCACCTTGTCGTTGCCTTCCAGCAGCATCAGGTAGCCGCTCTCGCCCAGGCGGATCTGCTTGACCAGGTCGGTCAGCTGCTTGAGCGACACGTCGATGTTCACCACGCCGCCCGGGTTGCCCAACTGGTTGGCGAAGCTGCGCACGGTGCTCACCAGCACCACGTCGTCCGCCGCCCAGTAGTAGGCGGAGGTGCGCAGCGTCCTGCCCGGCTGGGCCATGGCGGCCTGGTACCAGGGACGGGTGCGCGGGTCGTAGCTGGCGAGCTTGGGGTCGCCGGGCCAGAACACGTAGCCACCCTGCTGGGTGCCGAGGGACAGGTAGGCATAGGCCGGGTGGGACTTGGCCAGGCCGTTGAACAGCTCGAATACCTGCTCGTCCTGGGGGCCGGTGGGCAGGTCCGCTGCGTTGGCGGCGATGTACTGCTTGAGGCTGCCATCCACCGCCTGCAGGCGCGGGTGGGTGGCCAGGTAGTCGACGTTCTGGCTGATGCCCTCGAAGAACAGCTTCATGGCGTTCTCCACCTGGCGGATTTCGCGGCCGCTGCTGTCGAGGAAGTCCTCGCGCGCCTCCCCGCGCAGGTTGAGGACGATCAGCACCGCCACGAGGACGACCGGCACGCTGGCGATGGCGGCAAAGGCCATCGTGAGTTTTTGTTTTATGTTCATCTCGCTCGGATTCCTTGAGACCGACAGATTGTATTTGCGGATATTCCATATTATGGTATACCAATATCGCAACAGCCGACCAGCGGTATCCCGAGCGGATCCGGCGGCCTGAACATCCCGGCAATGCCCGCTGCAGGCGGGTCATCGCATCGGCCAACAACAAAAAGCCCGAGGTAAGCGAAATGAAATTCTCCCTCTTCGTACACATGGAGCGTTGGGACGAGAGCATCAGCCACCGCCAGCTGTTCGAAGACCTGACCGAACTGACGCTGATGGCCGAGGCCGGCGGCTTCAGCACCGTCTGGATCGGCGAGCACCACTCGATGGAGTACACCATCTCCCCCAGCCCGATGCCGACCCTGGCCTACCTCGCGGCCCGCACCACCACCATCCGCCTGGGCGCCGGCACCATCATCGCGCCGTTCTGGAACCCGGTCCGCGCGGCCGGTGAATGCGCCCTGCTGGACGTAATCAGCAACGGCCGCATGGAAGTGGGCCTGGCCCGTGGCGCCTACCAGTTCGAGTTCGACCGCCTCGCCAACGGCATGCCGGCCACCGACGGCGGCCAGCACCTGCGCGAAATGGTCCCGGCTGTTAAAGCCCTGTGGCAGGGCGACTACGCCCACGACGGCGAGATCTGGAAGTTCCCCACCTCCACCTCCTCCCCGCGTCCGATCCAGCAGCCCTACCCGCCGATGTGGATCGCCGCCCGTGATCCGGACTCCCACAACTTCGCAGTGAAGAACGGCTGCAACGTGATGGTCACCCCGCTGATGAAGGGTGACGAGGAAGTGGTGGACCTGAAGAACAAGTTCGAGGCCGCCCTAGCCAACAACCCGGAGGTGCCGCGCCCGCAACTGATGGTGCTGCGCCACACCCACGTGCACAGCGTGGACGACCCGGAAGGCTGGAAGCTCGGCGCCGCCGCCATCTCGCGCTTCTACCGCACCTTCGACGCCTGGTTCGGCAACAAGCAGACCCCGGTCAACGGCATCCTGCCGCCCAGCCCGGAAGAGAAGTTCAA
>Ga0247725_1001695_pt1 | contig 10582 bp, 7 predicted proteins | sample OKSTACKMCFT3sol_FD_183021 | JGI IMG/M metagenome (GOLD analysis project Ga0247725, IMG submission 183021) | Subsurface sediment microbial communities from gas well in Oklahoma, United States - OK STACK MC-FT3-sol | ecosystem: Environmental > Terrestrial > Deep subsurface > Rock core/Sediment... | reverse complement strand
CGAAGCCGCACACCGAGGCCACTTCGATGATCGACATGGCGGTCTGCTTCAGCAGCTGGCGCGCGCGGATCAGGCGCAGCTTGAGGTAGTAGCGCGACGGCGAGCAGTGCAGGTACTTCTGGAACAGGCGCTCCAGCTGGCGACGGGAAACATCGACGTAGCAGGCCAGTTCGTCCAGGTCGATGGGCTCTTCGAGGTTGGCCTCCATCAGCGCGACGATTTCCTGCAGCTTCGGCTGGTTGGTGCCGAGCATGTGCTTGAGGGGCACGCGCTGGTGGTCCTGCTCGTTGCGGATGCGCTCGTAGATGAACATCTCGGAGATCGCCGCTGCCAGCTCGCGGCCATGCTCGCGGCCGATGAGGTGCAGCATCATGTCCATCGGCGCGGTGCCGCCGGAGGAGGTGTTGCGGTTGCGGTCGATGGAGAACAGGCGGGTGGTCACGGCGGCGCGGGGGAAGGCTTCCTGCATGGCCGCCAGGCATTCCCAGTGCACGCTGCAGTCGAACCCGTCCAGCAGGCCGGCCTTGGCCAGCGCCCAGCTGCCGGTGCACACGGCGCCCAGCTGGCGGCCCTGGCGGGACTGCACCTGCAGCCAGTGCAGGTGCTCGCGGGTCACGCTGTGCTGGATGTCCACCCCGCCGCAGACGATCACCGCATCCAGCGCCGGCGCATTCTCCAGGCCGGCATCGGGGGTGATCTGCAGGCCGTCGCTGGCGCTGACCGGCTTGCCGTCCTGGCTGAGGGTGTACCAGCGGTACAGCTCCTTGCCGGAAAGCTGGTTGGCCATGCGCAGCGGTTCCACCGCCGAGGCCAGGGAGATCAGGGTGAAGTTGTCCAGCAGCAGGAAGCCGATGGTTTGGGGGACGCGATTCTGAGGCTGGGAGCCGGTGGTGGACTGTGACATCTGCGAAACCCTCACGCTAAACACGCATTGAGCCTCTATTGCGAGGCCCTCTTTCTTATTGGTGGTTCTGGTACGCGCTGACCCAGACGGTTGCCCTTTCTACAAGGCAAAGGCCATGCCTGGATTGATCAGCTGTTCAATAAAAATGCGTCGATTCATCCAAACCCCATGCCAGCGGGGCTAGGCGAGAGCGACAGAAACATTCTGATAGCGACCGCCAGGCCGCGTGATTCCTGGCGTCTGGGGTGTTCGGTAGCACCGGACTGGAGGGCCGCTGTCACCCCGCTACATCCGGGAATGTGGGCCGTAACAGACGAACGGCGCGTGATGTGACCGATTGGTCAGGAGGTCTTTTAATCCGCTCCGGGCGCGACGCACCAAAAGGCGGCGGCGCGCCCGGGCCGGGGGCACGGGCGGGTCAGCACTCGATGGCGCTGACGGCCAGGCCGCCGCGGGAGGTTTCCTTGTACTTGTCGTGCATGTCGGCCCCGGTGTCGCGCATGGTGCGGATCACCCGGTCGAGGGAGATGAAGTGCTCGCCGTCGCCACGCAGGGCCATCTGCGCGGCGTTGATGGCCTTCACTGCGGCAATGGCGTTGCGTTCGATGCAGGGCACCTGGACCAGGCCGCCGACCGGGTCGCAGGTGAGGCCGAGGTTGTGCTCCAGGGCGATCTCGGCGGCGTTCTCCAGCTGTTCGGGGCTGGCCCCGAGCACTTCGGCCAGGCCGGCGGCGGCCATGGCACAGGCGGAGCCGACCTCGCCCTGGCAACCCACCTCGGCGCCGGAGATGGAGGCGTTCTTCTTGCAGAGGATGCCGACGGCGGCGGCGCCCAGGAAGTACGCCACCACGTCGTCATCGGAGGCTTCGGGGTTGAAGCGCATGTAGTAGTGCAGTACGGCGGGGATGATGCCGGCGGCGCCGTTGGTGGGCGCGGTGACCATGCGCCCGCCGGCGGCGTTCTCTTCGTTCACCGCCAGGGCATACAGGTTGACCCACTCCATGGCGCTCATGGTGGAGCCGATGACGTTGGGCTTGCCCAGGTCCAGCAGGCTGCGGTGCAGGCGCGCGGCGCGGCGGCGCACGTTGAGGCCGCCGGGCAGCACACCCTCGTGGCGCAGGCCGTTCTCCACGCATTCGCGCATGGCCGCCCAGAGGCGCAGCAGGCCGCTGCGGATCGCCTCGTCGCTGCGCCAGGCGCGCTCGTTGGCCATCATCAGCTCGGACACGCGCAGGCCGTGGCGCTGGCAGAGCTGCAGCAGTTCGTCGCCGCTGGAGAAATCATAGGGCAGCGCGGTGGTGTCCTGGTCGAGGCGGCCGGAGGCGGCCTGCTCGGCATCCACCACGAAGCCACCCCCGACGGAGTAATAGGTGTCGCGGTGCAGTTCGCCGTCCTCACCGAGGGCCACCAGGGTCATGGCGTTGGGGTGGTAGGGCAGGTTCTCGTCCAACAGGCGCATGTCCCGCGACCAGACGAAGGGCACCGGCAGTCGACCGTCCAGCAGCAGTTCGTTGCGCTCCATCAGCGTGGCGATGCGCGGGGCGATGAGTTGCGGGTCGATCTGGTCGGGCCATTCGCCCATCAGCCCCATGATCACTGCGCGGTCGGTGCCGTGCCCGACGCCGGTGGCGGACAGCGAGCCATAGAGGTTCACCTCCAGCCGACGCACGCGTTCCAGCAGGTGGCGCTCGCGCAGGGCGCCGACGAACAGCGCGGCGGCGCGCATGGGCCCGACGGTGTGGGAACTGGATGGGCCGATACCGATCTTGAACAGGTCGAACACGCTGATGGCCACGGGACTCTCCGCTGACTGGGTTGCATCGCGCACATCATCGGCATTTCCGTGATCGGCGAACGTCCCACACCGACTTGCTCGTGTCCGAATGCGTCGCCCGTTATCCCCACATCGAGCGTGGAAAAACGACAGCGACGTCCTGCTTGCGACCTGCTTCGTAGAAAGCGACACGTCTACGGCGCCATGATCCAGGCGCCCCGCTCCGGCCAGCAGCGCATCGTTCGCCACGCGGGTTTCCCCGATCCGAAACACCCTGTGGATAAGACCATGAACCCTAGAAAAACCTGGGGCCTGGCCGCAGCGCTGTGCTTTCCGCTGCTGGCCCAGGCTGCCGATCCGGAGTCCTGCTCCACCGTTCGCTTCGCCGATGTCGGCTGGACCGACATCACCGTCACCACCGCCGTGACCCGCTACGTGCTCACCGAGCTGGGCTACAGCACCCAGGTCAAGCGCCTGTCCGTGCCCGACACCTACAAGGCCATGGCGGACAAGAAGATTGATGTGTTCCTCGGCAACTGGATGCCGAGCATGGAGAACGACATCGCCCCCTACCGCGAGAAAGGCAGCGTCGACACCCTGGGCGCCAACCTGGAGGGCGCCAAGTACACCCTGGCGGTGAACAAGGCGGCGTGGGACGGCGGGTTGAAGAACTTTTCCGACCTGGCGCGCTTTCGCAAGGAGCTGGGCGGGAAGATCTATGGCATCGAGCCGGGCAACGACGGCAACAAGCTGATCGGCCGGATGATCAGCGAGAACGCCTTCGGCGTCGGTGACTTCCAGCTGGTGGAGTCCAGCGAGAGCAGCATGCTGGCACAGGTGAAGCGCGCCGAGCACCTCAAGCAGTGGGTGGTGTTCCTCGGCTGGGAGCCGCACCCGATGAACAACACCTTCGAGATGCAGTACCTGGCCGGCGGCGACGACTACTTCGGCCCGAACTTCGGCGGTGCCACCGTCTACACCAACACCCGTGCAGGGCTGGCCAAGGAGTGCCCGAACCTCGGGCGCCTGCTGAAGAACCTGCGCTTCTCCCTGGCCATGGAGAACCACCTGATGGGCGCCGTGCTCAACCAGAGCACCAACCGTCGCCGCGAGGCCAAGGCCTGGCTGAAGGAGAACCCCGCCGACCTGGCGCGCTGGCTCGAAGGCGTCACCACCCGCGACGGAAAACCGGCGGATCCTGCCCTGAACCTGGCCGCCGAACCCTGATTTCTGTCGTTCCCTCCACTCCACCGCAGCCCCCGGCTGCCCTGGCCTGCAGCCTGCGCAAGCGCTGCAGGCCAGTCGCCACGCGGGTTCCAGCGGTCGCGCCGGGCAAAAACTTTCTGTTAAGGTTTTCCGCCATTGGCTGATGTCGTCGCCCAACACGTCAGGGTCGTAAACCGACAATTGCCGGTATGCCGAGGCTATATCGTTGAGACAGCCGATTTCGTCGCTGCCACGCTCCCAGGGAGGTGCGGCAGACCGGGGCCCTCCGCCCCGGACCGAAGAACACAAAGCGGCCATGCCCTCCTGACGGGACGTGGCCCTACAAGAAATTTCGGATGTACGCGCACCTCCGGTCGAGGTGTGGAATGACCCAGGGATCGGGTCACGTAGCACTGCCAGAGGGTGTGGAAAGCGGTTTGCAACTCAGCGCAACGAAGGACAGGAACTCAAGGATTCGATCAGGCGTCCATGCCCTGCGGGGTGAGGGTGGCTGTCTGAATCCGTGGGCACCCGGTCGTCGGTTCGACGTCGCACAGCCTCCCTGCCAGGCCCTGGAACCAGTAAACCCACACAGGCAAGAACAGTCGACAGCACCTGGCGCCGCGCCCTGGATGGGAGCCCGCGAGCACGCGTGTCCGACAAGGATGCCTACCGAAGGGGAATGATCCCATGCAGTCTGGAAAAATCGTGGTCCAGAACCTCTACAAGGTTTTCGGCCAACAGCCACAAGAAGCCATCGACCTGCTCAAGCAAGGCTGGAGCAAGGAACGGATTCTCGCTGAACGTGGCGCGGTGATCGGCGTCAGCGACGTCTCGTTCAGCGTCGAGGAGGGCGAGATCTTCGTCCTCATGGGCCTGTCGGGCTCCGGCAAGTCCACCCTGATCCGCCTCATCAACCGTCTGATCGAACCGACCGCGGGCGACGTCTTCATCGACGGCCAGAACGTGGCCAAGCTGCCCAAGGCACAGCTGATCGACCTGCGTCGTCGCGACATGAGCATGGTGTTCCAGTCCTTCGCCCTGATGCCCTCGCGCACCGTGCTGGACAACGCCGCCTTCGGCCTGGAAGTGGCCGGCAAGAGCAAGAAGGAGCGCGAGCGTCGCGCCATGGAAGTGCTGGAGCAGGTGGGCCTGGCGCCCTTCGCCCACAAGTACCCCCACGAACTCTCCGGCGGCATGCAGCAGCGCGTGGGCCTGGCCCGCGCCCTGGCGGTGGACCCGTCGATGATCATCATGGACGAGGCCTTCTCGGCCCTCGACCCGCTCAAGCGCCGCGAGATGCAGGACGTGCTGCTGGAGCTGCAGAAGACCCACCGCCGCACCATCATCTTCGTCTCCCACGACATCGAGGAAGCCATGCGCATCGGTTCGCGCATCGGCATCATGGAAGGCGGCAAGCTGGTCCAGGTCGGCACCCCGCAGGAGCTGATCGAGAAGCCCGCCAACGACTACGTGCGCAACTTCTTCGACACCGTCGACACCAGCCGCTACCTCACCGCTGGCCAGCTCAAGGCCGACAGCGTCCCGCTCTATGTGCACAACGGCAAGGCGCCCGATGCGCTGCAGGTATGCCGCGAGCTGCAGGCCATGGACAAGCACTACGCCTTCATCGTCGACGAGGACAACCGCTTCCGCGGCTCCATCAGCCTGGAGAAGATCGCCCTGCTGGTGGAGGACGGCCGCTCCCGCAGCCTCGAACCGGACCTGCTCAAGCAGATCGTGCCGGTGCCCGAGGACCTGCCACTGGACCAGGTGATCGAGCGCCTGGTGGACAACGAAGGCCCCATCCCGGTCATCGACCAGGCGGGCCACTATGCCGGGGCGATCAGCAAGGGCCGCCTGCTGAGCCGACTGCAGGGGGTTTGAGATGAGCGAGAAACTGGATCTGGGCAGCTGGGTCAACGACGTCGTCCAGCACCTGCTGGAAAACTACGGCGGCGCCTTCGAGAGCGTGGGCACCGTGGTCAGCGGCTTCTCCGAGCTGATCGAGCGCTTCCTGATGTGGCCGCCGGCCTGGCTGCTGATCGCCGTGTTCGTCGGCCTCGGCCTGTGGCGCATCGGCGTGAAGTTCGCGCTGTTCACCGCCGCCTCGCTGGTGCTGATCGTGCTCACCGGCTTCTGGGAGCAGACCGTGGTCACCCTCGGCCTGACCTTCTCCTCCACCCTCATCAGCCTGCTGCTGGGCATCCCGCTGGGCATCTGGGCCGCCAAGAGCGAGCGGGTGGCCATCATCATCCGGCCGATCCTCGACTTCATGCAGACCATGCCGGCGTTCGTCTACCTGATTCCCGCCGCCATGCTCTTCGGCCTCGGCCGCGTGCCGGGGATCATCGCCACGGTGATCTTCGCCATGCCCCCGGCGGTGCGCCTGACCAGCCTCGGCATCCGCCAGGTGAACAAGGAAATCGTCGAGGCCGGCCAATCCTTCGGCTGCACCAGCTGGCAGCTGCTATACAAGGTGCAGCTTCCCAACGCGATGCCGTCGATCATGGCCGGGGTCAACCAGACCATCATGATGGCGCTGTCGATGGTGATCATCGCCTCGATGGTCGGCGCCGGCGGCCTGGGCAACGACGTACTCGCCAGCATCCAGCGCCTGGACATCGGCCTGGGCTTCGAGAGCGGCATGGCCGTGGTGCTGCTGGCGATCATCCTCGACCGCATCACCGAGAGTTTCGGCACCCCGCGCGTCCAGGGTCGTGCCAGCCTGTTCGGCTGGTTCAGCGCCCGGGCACGGCTGCAGCGCCAGGTGAAGCCTTCCTAAGAAACGCCAATAAACGAGTACCAGGGGAGTTGCTGATGAAGAACATGAAGAAAATGGCGGGAGTCGGGCTGCTGGCCTGTGCGCTGATGCAAGGCGCCTGGGCCGCTGAGCCGGAAAGCTGCAAGCAGGTACGTTTCGCGGAAATCGGCTGGGCGGACATCTCCGCCACCACCGGCGTGGCCATGGTGCTGACCGAGGGCCTGGGCTACAACCCGCGCAAGATCATGGCCTCGGTGCCGATCGCCTTCACCGGCGTGAAGAACAAGCAGATCGACGTCTTCCTGGGCTACTGGGCGCCGTCGATGGACGCGGTGATCGAGCCCTTCACCAAGGACAACGGCGTGAAGGTGCTGCCGACCGCCAACCTCGAAGGCGCCAAGTACACCCTGGCCGTGCCCACCTATGCGGCCGAAGCCGGCCTGAAGAGCTTCCAGGACATCGCCAAGTTCAAGGACCAGCTGGGCGGCAAGATCTACGGCATCGAGCCGGGTAACGACGGCAACCTGCTGATCGACAAGATGATCAAGGGCAACCAGTTCGAACTGGGCGGCTTCCGCATGGTCGAGTCCTCCGAGGCGGGCATGCTGGTCCAGGTGCAGCGCGCCATCAAGAAGAAGGAGCCGGTGGTCTTCCTCGGCTGGGCCCCCCACCCGATGAACACCCAGTTCGACATCACCTACCTCTCCGGCGGCGATGACGTGTTCGGCCCCGACTACGGCGCCGCCAAGGTCTACACCGTGGTACCGCCGGACTACGAGGCCCGCTGCGGCAACGTCGGCAAGCTGCTGAACAACCTGCAGTTCAACGTCGAGATGGAAAGCCAGCTGATGGAGAACATCCTGAAGAAGGAAGACCCGATGAAGGTCGCCACCACCTGGCTCAAAGCCAACCCCGCCGTGCTCGACAAGTGGCTCGCCGGCGTCACCACCTTCGACGGCCAGGATGGCGCCGCTGCCGTCAAGAAGCACCTCGGTCTCTGACTTCCCTTTCCGCCACCGTGGCCGCCCGGCCACGGTGCGCGGACTCGCCAAGCCCGCCCAAGAACGGGTTCAGGCCTCCAACGTAGCAATGCTGCCAATCCCACCTGATGGAGCAATACGTATGCGAAAGCTGAAGTCCCTGTGTCTGCAATCCATCGGCATCGCCGCCCTGGCCCTTGGCCTCGGTACGGCCCATGCCGCTGACAAACCCACCCTGAAGATCGGCTACGTCAACGGCTGGGACGACAGCGTCGCCGCCACCCATGTCGCCGGCGAAATCCTCAAGGAACGGCTCGGCTACGGCGTCGACCTCAAGCCGGTGGAGCCCGCCATCATGTGGCAGGGCGTGGCCCGGGGCGACCTGGATGCCACCCTTTCGGCCTGGCTGCCGGCCACCCACGGCGAGTACTACGAGAAGCTCAAGGACAAGGTGGTCGTCCTCGGCTCCAACTACAAAGGGGCCAAGATCGGCCTCATCGTGCCGGACTACGTCCAGGCCAAATCCATCGAAGACCTGAACACCTACAAGGCCGATTTCGACGGCAAGATCACCGGGATCGACGCCGGTGCCGGCGTGATGCGCCGCACCGAGGACGCGATCAAGCAATACAACCTGGACATCAAGCTGATGCCCAGCTCCGGCCCGGCCATGGCCACCGCCCTGACCCGCGCCGAGAAAGCCCAGAAGCCCATCGTGGTGACCGGCTGGATCCCCCACTGGATGTTCGCCAAGTGGAAGCTGCGCTTCCTGGAAGACCCGAAGAAGGTCTTCGGCGATGACGAACACGTCGACACCGTGGTCAACCCGGGCCTGGAAGCCAAGGCCGCCGATGCCACCGCCTTCCTGAAGAAATTCTCCTGGAGCGGCGAGGAAGTCGGTGCCGTGATGCTGGCCATCCGCGAAGGCGCCAAGCCGGAAGAGGCCGCCAAGGCCTGGATCGCCAAGAACCCGCAGCGCGTGGAGGAGTGGCTGAAGTAAGCCGCGCCACGCTCGTCCAAGCCCCCGCCGGCCCTGCCGTCGGGGGCTTTTTCATGGGCCGTGCCCCAGCGCCTGGATGCCCTGCAGGGCAAAACAGCCCCATCACCGGGCACCTCGGCCCCTTCCCGCCTGCGACGACGACGCTGATTGATCAATCAATTAATTACGCCCTAGACTCCGCCTTCCCGATACCCACACAAAATGGTGGAAATCCCCGATGCCCAAGGTCGGAATGCAGCCGATCCGCCGCTCGCAACTGATCCATGCCACCCTCGAGGCCGTCGACAAGGTCGGCATGGCCGACGCCAGCATCGCCTACATCGCGCGCCTCGCCGGTGTTTCCAACGGCATCATCAGCCACTACTTCAAGGACAAGAACGGCCTGCTCGAGGCCACCATGCGCCACCTGATGCAGGCCCTCAGCACCGCCGTGCGCGAGCGCCGCGCCGCCCTGGTGGACGGCAGCCCCCGGGCCCACCTGCGGGCGATCATCGAGGGCAACTTCGACGACAGCCAGGTCAACGGCCCGGCCATGAAGACCTGGCTGGCCTTCTGGGCCGCCAGCATGCACCACCCGTCCCTGCGCCGCCTGCAGCGGGTCAACGACCACCGCCTCTATTCCAACCTGTGCTGCGAGCTGCGCAGGGTGCTGGACGTCCAGACCGCGCGTGCGGCCGCCCGTGGCCTGGCCGCGCTGATCGACGGGTTGTGGCTGCGCAGCGCCCTCTCCGGCGACGTCGACACACGACAGTCCCTGCACATCGCCTACGACTACCTGGACCAGCAACTGGCCAAAGCCGCCCGCTGACCCCGTTTCCCGCGCTACCCAACGACGCGCTACCCGCCTGAAACGAAAACGCCCCGGGATTTCCCCCAGGGCGTTTCGCATTGCGGGCCGGTCAGACCGGGCCGGGCACCGACACCGGTGAACGGCGCTCCAGGGCTTCGCCGTCGAGGTCGGCGCGCATCGCCTTGAGCAGGGCGAACATGTACAGCAGCAGCACCACCGAGAACGGCAGCCCCGCCAGCACCACCACCGTCTGCATGGCGGTGAAGTTGCCGGCGAACAGCAGGCCGATGGTCACCAGGGTGATCACCACGGACCAGAAGATGCGCAGCCAGTTCGGCGCGTCCTCGTCCAGTTCGCCGCCCTTGCGGGACAGGTTGGCCAGCATCACCGAGCCGGAGTCGGCCGGGGTGAGGAACAGCACGAAGCCCACGCAGATGGACAGGCCGATCACCACCTTGGCCATCGGGTAGTGCTCCAGCAGCAGGTAGATGGACATGGACGGCTGCTCCAGCGCGGCCTTGCCCAGCTCCACGGCGTTCTGCTGCATCACCAGGTCCAGGGCGCTGTTGCCGAACACCGACAGCCAGGCCAGGGTGAAGCCCAGCGGGATCAGCATCACCCCGCACACCAGCTCACGGGCGGTACGGCCACGGGAGATACGGGCGATGAACATGCCGACGAAGGGCGCCCAGGAGATCCACCAGGCCCAGTAGAACAGGGTCCACAGGCCCATCCAGGCTTCGCTCTTGCCGCTCTGGCCGGTGTAGACGTAGAGGTCGAAGGTCTTCAGCACCAGGCCGTTGAGGTAGTCACCCAGGTTCTGCACCAGGCTGTTGAGCAGGTGCAGGGTATTGCCCGCCAGCAGCACGAACAGCAGCAGGCCGCTGAACAGGATGATGTTCAGGTTGGACAGCCGGCGAATGCCCTTCTCGATGCCCGATACAGCGGCCAGGGTCGCCACCAGGCTCATCACCAGGATCACCGCCAGCAGCGCGGTCTGGCTGTGGGGGTAGCCGAACAGGTACTCCAGGCCGGAGGAGACCTGCAGCGAGCCGATGCCCAGGTTGGTCACCAGGCCCAGCAGGGTGACGAAGATGCCGAAGCAGTCCACCGCATTGCCCACCGAACCCTTCATCAGGCGTTCGCCGAACAGCGGGTAGAGCG
>Ga0247725_1001693_pt1 | contig 10604 bp, 10 predicted proteins | sample OKSTACKMCFT3sol_FD_183021 | JGI IMG/M metagenome (GOLD analysis project Ga0247725, IMG submission 183021) | Subsurface sediment microbial communities from gas well in Oklahoma, United States - OK STACK MC-FT3-sol | ecosystem: Environmental > Terrestrial > Deep subsurface > Rock core/Sediment... | reverse complement strand
GACATTCTCGACGCCTTCCTGCCGTACTACACCAAGGCCGAGCTGACCGACGTGACCGACCCGCAGCTGATCTATGACTTGCAGAAGAAGCTGGATGCCGAGGGTATTTACCACTGGGAGGAAGTGACGGCGTTCGCGCTGGCCTTCTTCGACCCCAAGGCCGCTGCCAGCAAGCTCAGCTACTACTGCGCGCCGGCCAAGGAGCGCTTTGCCAAGCGCTACAAGCTGGCCCAGGAATCACGCCAGCATGCGCTGGAGTTCAAGCGTACCGCCGAGCAGAACGGCGACAGCGCGGGCCTGAAAAAGGCCGAGGCAGCAGTGAAGGAAGCCGGCGAGCAGTTGGATCAGCTCGACCTGTTCAAGAAGAACCTGCAGAGCTTCGTGCGCCTGTACGAGTTCCTCTCGCAGATCATTCCCTACGAGGATCGTGAGCTAGAGCAGCTGTGTGTATACGCCAAGCACCTGCACCCGCTGCTGCGGGTGGACCGCCTCGATCAGGAAGACGTGGACGTGGGCGAACTACAACTGACCCACTACCGCCTGACCAAGCGCGCCGAGCACCAGCTGCGCCTGAGCGAGGAGCAAGGCGACTATGGCCTCGAACCGGCTACAGGACTGGGCAGCGGCAAGCCCCACGACCCGGAGAAGAAGCGGCTATCGGAAATCATCGAGGCGCTGAACGATATCTTCGGTGCCGAAGTTAGCGATGAGGATCAGCTGCAGTTCCTCACCGGCATCGCCAATCGCATCAGTCGTCAGGAGGATGTGATGGCCCAGGTGAACAGCCACTCGGTCGAGCAGGTGATGCACGGCCTGTTCCCCAAGAGGGTGCTGGACACCGTGCTGGACGCCATGACCGACCACGAGAAGCTGTCGCTGGAAGTGCTGGATAACGAGACCAAGAGCCGGGCGTTTGCGTTGGTGATTTTGAAGATGCTGACGGCGTCTGGAGGTTTGGGGCAGGGAAATACCGTCGCTACTGGCTGACCTCTTGAGCGCTGGTATTACTTGCTCTGGTTAGATTTCAGACGGCTTTGGCAGAAGGCTTGAAGGGTCGCAGGCGAGTTCGCCTGCGATGCGGTAGAGCTTCTCGACGGTGATGTTGACCTCGCCGCGCTCAATCCGCCCTACGTAGCTGCGGTCGATATTGCACGCCAGCGCTAATGCGTCCTGGGAAATCCGGCAGGCCTTCCTCTGCGCCCGGATGCGTTCCCCTAACGCTTTCGCCAACTTATCCATGACCGTCTCAATTCAACTTGAGGCGGAACTATCGTGCGTTTGCGGATGCACAGGCCACGGATTATAATCCGCATTTTTGCCGCGCTAACTCTTCTGGTGCCTCAATGAAATCGGCCTCGTTTATCTTCGACAGGCGTCTGTATGAGCTGCTTCAGGAGCCAGGGCGTTCAACGTTTACGACCCGTGAACTGCGCGATGCTTATGCCACTCGCTTGAGTGGCACACATTTCCGTATCGCCGATGTGCGCCGCTATGTGTATGAGCAGATCCGCCGATTAGTGCGCGCAGGCTGGGTTGTGCTGGATGAGGACCGCCGTGTTCGAGGGCAGGTCTACCACCTACAGCCGATTCCGAAACATCTGAAACTCGAACTGATCGACAACGGTTTTGAGAACAGCCTGATGGCGGCCGGAGTGCCCGAGCCAGGCAAAGCGGTACGTGATGTGGAAGCTTTGCCGCTTAAGCCGTCAGTCAATACGGATTTGCAGTTGGAAACGCTCCACAAGGAAATCCGCTTGGACTTTCTCACTTCAATGGGCGAGGCGGAGCGATTCAAACTGCTTCTGGACGAGATGCCGCACTTACGGGACAAGATTGAAGGCGATTACCTGGAAGCCAGGGATCGCAGTTCTCGACTCTTGGGGCATCTGCGCGCCATTGAAAAGACCCTCAAAACGCTCGCTGCTCCACAATGAGCAGATTGCTGCGCAGCTGGCAGAACAGCTGCATCACCAGGGCGCTGGAGCACTTCACCGTCACGCCGCACTTCTTTTGCCAGGCAACGCCGGGGGCTGGGAAGACGCGCATGGCCGCTGAATTGGCCAGTCGGCTATTGGAGCTTGATCGAATTGATCTGGTGCTTTGCTTCGCACCGTCCTGTCAGGTCGTCGAGGGTTTTCGGCGGACCTTTTCAGAGGTCTTAGGCAAGCGTCTCGATGGCCAGATAGGTGCCTTGGGAGCAGCCTATACCTATCAGGCCATGGAATACCGTGATGAGGGGTTCTGGCAGCTTCTTGATGACTATCGAGTGTTTGTAGTCTTCGATGAAATTCATCATTGCGCCGGCCACGATTCTTTGCTCTGCAATGCTTGGGGGCAGCAGATCCTGCATCGGATTCAGGATCGCGCTGCCTTTACGTTGGCCCTGTCTGGCACGCCCTGGCGTTCGGATGATAAGGCTATCGTTTTGGCGCGCTACTCGTCGCCCGAAGGACATCTGATCTGTGATTACCGCTACGGCTTGAAAGACGCCATTGTCGACGGCGTTTGCCGATCTCCTCGAATTGTCTTGCTCGACAATCACAAGGTGAAACTCACGGAGGAGCTGGGATCTGATAGCTGCGTGAGGTTGTTTCCCAGTATCGCCAAACTGTTGGGCGAGTCACCTGTCACCTATGAGGAGTTGCTGCGCCATGACGAGGTGATCGGCCCGATCCTCGAGCTTGGCTGCAGCAAGCTCACCGAGCTACGTCAGCTTAAGCCTGATGCTGCTGGTTTGGTGGTAGCCACTGATATCGAACATGCACAGCAAATAGCCCTAGCTTTGAAAGCTATGGGTGAAGAGTGCTGCACCGTGACCAACAAAACCCCTGATGCGCATCAAGTGATTAATGCATTTCGGAGTAACGCTTGCCGTTGGGTTGTCGCCGTGGGAATGATCAGCGAAGGCACCGATATCCCGCGTCTGCAAGTGTGCTGCCACCTCAGTCGGATCCGAACCGAACTGCATTACCGGCAAGTACTGGGCCGGGTTCTGCGACGCACAGGCGAATCGGATGACCACGCTTGGTTATTCATGCTGGCGGAACCGACGCTACAGGGTTTTGCCGAGCGACTTGCTGATGACCTTCCAGATGACTTGGCAGTTTTGAGTGATGTGCAGATATCAGGTTTTACCCCAGACTCTCAGCTCAGTCAGATGAATGCTCTGGGCCAATTCGAAAATATCGACGGTGCGGGTTCCGGTGGTGAGACGCAGAGTAGTGGTGCGCAGGCTGCGAAGATTGTTCCGCTGGGTGACCTTGCCAATGACGTGACTTACCAAGTCAGCTTTTCCCAGCATTACCGGCAGCAGCTTCTCGCTTGTTTCTGATGCTCAGTCAGAAAAGCCCACATTGTTCTTGTGCGCGGTTTGCCGAGCCTTAGGTGGATTTGCCCAGATCAGCCCCTTACCCGTAACGTCGAAACAGGTCTGGAAATATCAACTGACTAAGCCATACCGGCAGACTCGGATAGAGTGCTCGTGATTTAGGACTAGGGGCCTCCACAACGTCCAGCTTAATCAAAGCCTGGAGTTGCTCGATTGCAGTCCGCTCCTTCAGGCCCAGATAGACCTTGAAGTCTGCCCTGGCTACTTCGCCTTGAATCAATAGCAAGTGCAGCGCCCGGGCAGCTTCTTGCTTTACCCCGGCATCAACGAAGCGCGGCTCATATCTCACAATTCGTTCCAGACGTTCACGCAGTGTCTTAACGCCCATTGCTTCTGACATGTAATTGATCTCCCCCTTGCAGATCAACAGCATGAAGCGCACGAATTCGATGAGGCCTGCGTGAGTAGGCTGGCCACTTTCCACCAATGCCCCCCGCGTCAGTCGGTCCGCGGCACGCAAGCAGTCGAAATATTCGCCCTGCACGCGAGCAATCCCCCTGGAAATCGACCAGAGGGGCGATCCTATGCCGAGTTTCATTAGCTGTAAGTGGGTCATCATTCGCGCGAGGCGACCGTTGCCGTCCTCAAAAGGATGAACAAAGGCCAGCCGATGATGATATGCCAGAGCACTTAGGAGGCGAGAGCGGGGGTCAGGTGCTTGGCCGTAAATTTGTTGCATCCGCCTAATCAGCTGATCGACCGATTTCCAGCTAGGCGCGGAATGGTTGCCTACCACTACGTTCTGCTGGGCCTGGTCCCGCATCTCTCCTGGCACCAGAATACGGCCATCCTTGAGTCTCAGACCGTTCTTTGCGACGCCGGTGAATAACCGATGGTGCACCCTACACAGCATGTCCCGGTGGAACAAAACATCCCATGTAGCATTTCTGTAATGGCTGAGTGCTCTCTCAAGGCTTTCTTGAGCTTGAATGTGCGTAGAAGCGGACAGGCGTAGTTCCTTCCTTTGCTCAATCCTTACACGGGACTCGAGCCCAGCGGGTTCGATAAACTCGCCCTCTATTAAGTGGCTGAAGTAGCTGTTGGTAAGCCGCATGAGCCTGCTTACCGTTTTGGCCGTTTCAGGGGCCAGCAAACCTTCTAGACGGCCGGCGAGCTTTGGCAGCTCATCAGCTAAGGCCAGCACATCCGCCGGATAGCCGCCGGACGGCATTAAGGGCTCAACGTCTTGAATTACCTCTGTCGCCATGCCGTTCTCGCCTGACATGAGTGATTAATTTGGCTATCTAGCTGCACATTTTTATCCGCATAGTCAATTTGGCTGGATAGCCTTGTTCATGCGGTTCATAGCGGGATAGGCTGCACTAATGTGCTCCGATTGTGCACATTTATTTTCCGGTTTCTATCTGCTCTTTCGCGCACCTTGGTGTACGCGTGTTTGCGAGGGGCACTCAATCCCCTTCGCTTCAGATACCGGTGTAGATGCAGTGGTTATTCCACCCCTCTGGTTGGGCACGGGTACTATTAGCTGCGGTCCTTGATTCCTAACATTCCCCACTGCTTTAGCGACCTCGAACCACTCGAAGTCCTCAGCGTGTCGGCCTTGGTGCAGGAGCATTTGTTCGGCGCGCTGAAGGAGGGTGGTTGGATCAAGCCACTCGCGGGCCAATTCGGGTGTTAGCACCACAGGGCGGCGGGCATGTACGTCGACCATGCCTCCCTCTGCATCGGCTGTGAGGATGACGAAGCCATCACCTTCGCGAGACTCGCTGGCGTCCTCGGGGAACTGTCCAATTGCGGCGAAGAAGCAGGGAGCTCCGTCGCGCAGTCGTATGAAGTACGGTTGTTTTCGCTTCGGGTCAGCCTCGTCCTTCACCCACTCGTACCAACCATCTGCAGCTACTAGGGCACGATGCGGCCAGATCTGTCGGAAGTATTTTCCATCGGCCACCTTCTCCACTCGTGCATTGATCGGCGGAGGCATCTTTCCCTTTGCCCAGGCGGGCATCCATCCCCACCTAACAGGAGTGGCTACCAGACCGCCTGTAGTACTGCGTAGCAGCTGGACTGGGGTGCTTGGCGCCACGTTGTATCGCTCGATAGGTGTGTCTTCCCAGCCGAAGATCACTTCTTCCTCGCTTGCCAGTTCGCGCAGATAGTCGGCAAGACTCTGGGACTGGGCAAAACGTCCGCACATCTGACCGTCCTCCTGTCGTTAATCGTGAGTATGGCATTGACTGCCATGCATCCTCATGGATACTGTAAATACATACAGTATCTCAGGTTTTGCACTGTGGACAGCGTTACCATCCTCGGTCCCGTCGCGCCTTCTCCCGCGACCATCCCTTTCTTCCTACCGATTGTGCCGGCCGGCTTCCCCAGTCCGGCCCAGGATCACCTGGAGCAGCGAGTCTCACTGGATGAGATATTCGGACTGCATCGCCCGCAGGTTTACCTGTGCCAGGTGGGGGGGCACAGTCTCTCCGGGCTGGGCATCCTCGATGGTGACCTTGTGTTGATCAACAAGGCTCTGCAGGCCCGCCGTAACGACGTGGTGGTGGCCTGCCTGAACGGCGAGCAACTGCTCAAGATCTACGACACCGAAAAGCACCAAGTGGTGTTGCGTTCGGCCAATCCAGATTACCCGCCGCGCTACGTGATGGAAGCAGAAGAACTGTACATCTGGGGTGTGTACATCGGGCTATGCCGGCGGGGGCGGAACAGTGACTGAGCGCGTCTTTGCACTGATCGACTGCAACAGCTTCTACTGCAGTTGCGAGCGGGTTTTCCGGCCGGACTTGGTGCGCACGCCCATCGTCGTACTGTCGAACAACGATGGCTGCGTGGTGAGCCGCACAGCTGAGGCTAAGGCGCTGGGTATCAAGATGGGCGAACCCTGGTACCAGATCAGGAAGCGCTACGAGGCGGCCGGTGGTGTGGCCTTCAGCTCGAACTATGCCCTCTACGGCGACATGAGCGAGCGAGTGATGACTATCATTGAGGCGCTGGTGCCGGCTTTGGAGGTGTACAGCATTGACGAGGCCTTCGCCGAACTGACCGGCATCTCTGGAGATCTGGTGCCGCTCGGGCGGGAGATCCGTGCTCAGGTGCTAGCTGGCACCGGTATACCCACTGGAGTGGGCATCGGACCGAGCAAGACCTTGGCGAAGCTGGCCAACTACGCGGCGAAGCGCTGGTCGAGGCAGACCGGCGGAGTGGTGGACATTCGTGATCCTGTGCGTCGGGAGAAGCTGCTGCGCGCTGTGTCGGTTTCTGAGGTGTGGGGCGTAGGAGGGCGGCTGACGGAACGCCTTGGCAGTATGGATATCCGAACCGCCTGGGACCTAGCCACGGCGGATGCCTGGACCCTCCGTAAGCAATTCAGCGTGGTGCTGGAGAAGACCGCGCGAGAACTGCGCGGCACGCCTTGCCTAGAGCTCGATGGTGTCGCTCCACCGAAGCAGGAGATCTGTTGTAGTCGGATGTTCGGACAGCGACTGCGCGAGCTGGCCCCGATCCGGGAGGCGGTGGCCGCCTATGCGTCGAGAGCGAGTGAAAAGCTCCGGGCGCAGGGCTCGGTGAGCAAGCGGGTGCGGGTGAGCATCCGCACCGGCATGTTCAACCCGGAAGAACCGAAGTTCGCCAGAGGCGTGTTGTGTGAGCTTCCGTACCCCACAGACGACACACGGGTTATTACGCACGCGGCGTTGGCCGCGCTTGAGCAGCTCTATCGGCCCGGCTATGCCTTCGCTAAGGCAGAGGTGCTCCTCGTCGATCTGTGTCAGCGAGGCGAGTTTACGGATGACCTGTTCGCAGCAGCCCAGTCAGTTGCGTCGGAGAGGGTGATGGCCGTGCTGGATACGATCAATGCGACGTGGGGAAGGGGGACGCTACGCCCAGGCATAGTGCCCGTGGAGCCAGAATGGGGGATGAAACGGGAGCTATTGAGTCAGAGTTTTACTACCCAGATTGGACAGCTATGGCGGGTGAGGGCCTGTTAGGGAAAGGGGGGCTAGACCAATCAAGATTGATGTAGTCTCCAGTAGCCATTTCCGGCCAAAAGCTGCCCGAAATACTTGTGATAGAGCTCTCTTAGGAATACTCCTGATACCCTCTGATGTAGCTTCGGATAGACCATCAACTCGGATCTCCTCACGATGCAGCGAGTCTGCCCCCCAGTACTTTTCCTCGACTTTGATGGTGTATTGCATCCGGACGCTGCTTTTATGACCAGGAAAGGCCCCACATTGCGCGCTGAAGGCTCGCTTTTCATGTGGGCTGACCTTTTGGTCGAAGTACTGGAAGACTTCCCCCATGTTCAAGTGGTTCTGAGCACAAGCTGGGTGCGTCACTTGGGATTTGCGCGTGCTCGAAGTTATTTGCCCGCCCCGCTCAAAGCACGGGGGATCGGCGCAACCTGGCATAGCTCTATGGGCAAAGGTTGGCTGGATCAGAGCTGGTGGGATACCGCCTCGCGGTATGAGCAAATCTGCCGGTACGTTGATCGCGCCCACCTAACGAATTGGTTGTCGGTCGACGATGACTCAGATGGATGGCCTGAGGCGAAACTGGCTCATTTGGTTTGTTGTGATAGTCAGCACGGTTTGGCCCAACCCGGACGCATCGATGAACTTCGAAACCACCTACAACAAGCCAAATAAGTGAAAGCAGCACTAGCCGACCCGGCCTCATCAGGCATTCATGGCCGATAGGGTTGCTCGCTAGGGCTGCCTCCGGCCAAAAGCAGACGCTTGCATTGGGCTTGATAGACCTTGATCGACTCCCAATGCTGCGACTCAGCTCATACCGCTACCGCCCCTTAGCAGAGCGCTACAGCCGTATTGGTTACTCCAAGTCGCAGCCGGTTGGAAGCTCCCAGCTTCGGTCCGGCTTGATATCCTTTAGCTCATCGGGAATGTCGATCAGCTCCTCATAGGGACCGAGCAATACCTCAATCTCACGCACGGTGCGAACGAACGGGTCCAGATTGGTACCCAGCCCTTTCTCGTGCGGTATCCACCAGGCGATGGCTGTTGGTTGGTCTGCCTTATCCGTGGTCAGTAGGACCTTCCAGAAGGCCTCTGGAGTTGCTACGCCATGCGACTTCACAAAGTGGTCATTTGTCAGGTCTTCCGGCATGTCGCCGAACACTACTCCGCCGATAACCTTGACCGGCTTGATGTCTCGGTAGCATTCAGTAAGCGTTTCAGTTCGATACCAGGTGACCCGGTTATGCGATGAAAGCTGAGGAACAATGTTCGTCATCATGTTGCTGGCGTTCATCGCCTGGATGCTGTCGTCGAAGTGATTGGATGGCGCTAGATGCCCCCGATCAAAGCCGGGCGGCGTCGAGTAGGTAGCGGCTGAGTGTTGCCCTTTGCAGCCCTCTGGCAGGCTGCGATCCACTCGAAAATTCTTGACCCGAGGGATGGCGCTTTTGTCTTCGTTGACCGTGTAGGTGAACCTGTGCGGTTCACCAAGTTGGCAGTCGTACAGAATCTGGAAGCGGCCGTAATTCAATTCAACCAAAGAGACACCCTCGGTCAGCGCAGGCGCTGCCTCGGATGCTGGGGGGCTGGTGTGAAATGTCTCTTGGTTCGTGCACGATCCAATTAGAATCAGCAGCGGGGCTAGTAGAGGGCGGCGCATAGATCTCTTCCTTGAGGTCGTTGACGGAGGATTGTAGTCATTCATGAGCTAGCCGCTGCACCTAGGACTTCCACTGCACCGGGATATGCAGCTCCATAGGTTCAACCCCCAACCCTGCTAGCTCAAGTCAGAATTGGCCCAGTAGAACGGTTCGCCGGGCCCCCGCTGCGACGAACCGGGATAGGGGCTTAGAGAAGCGATAGGGTGTAGCTGACAATCAGACGGTTTTCGTCCTGGTCCGCGGCGCTGGTGTTGCCACGCAGGGTGGCGTTACGCCAGGAGAAGCCGAGGCCTTTGAGGGCGCCGTCCTGCAGTACGTAATCGAGGCGCAAGTCACGCTCCCATTCCTTCTGGTCGCCATCGGCGGAGTCGATGTTGTCGCCGGACAGGTAGGTGACGGTGGCCTTCAGACCCGGTACGCCGACCTTGGTGAAGTCGTAGGCATATTCGGCCAGCCAGGTGCGCTCACCGGCGGAGAGGAACTTGCCGATCTGACGGTCGGTGATCAGGTAGGCGGTGGCGCCGTCACCCTGGTTGAGGAACGGGAAGTTGCTGTCGCCTTCCACCTGCTGGTAGCCGGCGCTCAGAGCGTGGCCGCCCAGGCTGTAGGTGAACAGGGCGCTCCAGGTGTTGTTGTCCACTTCGCCACGGTCGCTGTCACCGGCTGCCCAGTAGCCGCTGCTGCGGTAGCCATCGGCACGACCTTCGGCACTGGAATTCTTGCCGTCGGAGCTGCTGTGGAAGTAGCGCAGGTCGGTCTTCAGTGCGCCCGGGCCAATCGTCCAGTTATGGGTCAGGCCGAGGAAGTGCTGTTTGTAGAAGTCGTCCAGATTGCCGTAGTAGTACTGCGCCAGCAGGCCCTTGCTGATCTTGTAGTCGGCACCACCGTAGTAGAACTTGTTGCTGAACTGGCCGGTCTCGGCGTTGTTGGCGCCGGCGATGGACAGGCCTTCGTCGTTGCTCGAGTTGCGGCCCTTGGCATGTTCCAACTGGCCGCCGATCAGAGTCAGGTTGTCGATTTCGGCGGAGGTGACCTGGCCACCCTCGAAGGTCTGCGGCAACAGACGGCCGTCGTTGAAGGTCACTACCGGCAGCTTGGGCTGCAGGGTGCCGATACGCGCCTCGGTCTTCGACAGACGCACCTTGCCGGTCAGACCCAGGCTGCTGAAATCGTCCACGGCGCGGCCGTTCTCATCGGTAGGGAACACGGTGCCGCCGTACTTGCTCGAGTCCGGGTTGTAGTGACGACCCTTGCCGGAATCCAGCTTGACGCCGAGCAGGCCCAGGGCGTCGACGCCGAAGCCGACGGTGCCCTCGGTGTAGCCGGAGATGTAGTTGAACTGGAAGCCCTGACCCCACTCTTCCTGGGTGTTGGCGTCCTGATTGCGGGTGTCCTGATTGATGTAGAAATTGCGCAGACCGATGGTGGCCTTGCTGTCTTCGATGAAGCCAGCGGCGTATACGTGCTGGCCCAGAAGTCCCAGTGCTAGGGAGGCGGTTATTTTTTTCATGGTGATGCTCCGGGGTAAAAGAGGCTCAGCCGCATGTGAGACCACAGCGGCTAGGGCGACAGAAGTCAGCTCAGCTGTCTTCTCTGCTTTCCGATTCC
>Ga0247725_1001691_pt1 | contig 10612 bp, 12 predicted proteins | sample OKSTACKMCFT3sol_FD_183021 | JGI IMG/M metagenome (GOLD analysis project Ga0247725, IMG submission 183021) | Subsurface sediment microbial communities from gas well in Oklahoma, United States - OK STACK MC-FT3-sol | ecosystem: Environmental > Terrestrial > Deep subsurface > Rock core/Sediment... | reverse complement strand
GCCCGCAGGCCTCGATCCGATGGGCCTCCAGGGCTGGCACCACCTCCGGCATCTGCTTCAGCGTGTGGGCTTCCAGCAGGCCCACCGGGTCGTGGTCGCCGATGAGGAACAGCGCCGGCTGCAGCACCCGCTGCCCTTGCAAGGGCTCGGTCAGCGCCCAGTTGCGTTCGAAGTTGCGGTACCAGTTGAGTGCACCGCGAAAGCCGTGGCGCTCGAAGGCCTTGCAGTAGCCGGCGAAGGCTTCCGGCTCGCACCACACCGGCGGCTGGCCAGGGTCTTCGAGCCCATCGAAGAGCCGCGAGCCGGCGGGGCGCTCCTGGAGGAAATGCCCCAGCGGCACGGCAGCGGAACAGTGGTGCAGCATCATGCGCAGGGTGCGGGGGATGTCGGCATCCAGCTCCTGCTCGGCCAGGCCGACCTGCTGGAAGTAGAGGATGTAGTTGAAGCGATCGGCGAAGTGCCGGCGCATGGCCTCGGTGGCCGGCTGCCGGGGCCGGCCGCCAAAGGGCACGGCCATGCCCACCACCGCCTGGACGCGCTGGGGTTCCAGCAGTGCGAGGTGCCAAGCCACGGGGGCACCCCAGTCGTGCCCGACGACGCAGACGCGGACCTGGCCGAGGGCGTCCATGGCGGCGCGGATGTCGGCGCAGAGGGTCAGCAGGTCGTAGACGGCCGGGTCGGCAGGAGCGCTGCTGGCGCCATAGCCGCGCATGTCGGGCACCAGCACGCGGTAGCCGGCACGGGCCAGGGGTTCGATCTGGTGGCGCCAGGCCAGCCAGCACTCGGGGAAGCCGTGCAGCAGCCAGACCGGCGGGCCGTCCTCCGGCCCGGCCAGGTGCAGGGCGAGCTGGATGCCGTTGACGGCCAGCAGGCGGTGTTCGAGCGGGAGCATGGCGGGCCTCCGGGCAATGGCGGGGGCCCACTATGACAAAGGCGCGCCCGTGGCGCGCCTTCATCGATGCGGCGAATACCTCGGTCTCGTCAGGCCTGGGCGGTGCTCCAGTCCACCACGCCGAAGACCCAGGTGGCGAGGATCAACAGGCCGAAGCCGATGCGGTACCAGGCGAACACGGCATAGCTGTGGCTGGCGATGAACTTCAGCAGCGCTCGCACCGCGAGCATGGCGAAGATAAACGACACCACGAAGCCCAGGGCGAATACGGGCAGGTCGGCGGACTGGAACAGGTGGCGGTACTTGTAGCCCGAGTAGACGGCCGCGCCGACCATGGTGGGCATGGCGAGGAAGAAGGAGAACTCGGTGGCAGCCTTGCGCGAGAGGCCGAAGACCAGCCCGCCGATGATGGTGGCGCCGGAACGGGAGGTGCCAGGAATCAGCGCCAGGCACTGGGCACAGCCGACCTTGAGGGCGTGCTTCCAGGTCATCTCGTCCACCGTGTCAGCCTCGGTGCGGTGCTGCCGGCGCTCGGCCCAGAGCATGATCACGCCACCGATCACCAGGGCAGTGGCCACGGTGATGGGGTTGAACAGGTAGTGGTGGATCAGGTCGGCGAAGGCCACCCCCAGCACCACGGCGGGGAGGAAGGCCACCAGCAGGTTGAGGGTGAAGCGCTGGGCGCTGCGCTGGCGTGGCAGGCCAACCACGATGTCGAAGACCTTGCGCCGGTATTCCCAGACCACCGCGAGGATGGCACCGAGCTGGATGATGATGTTGAAGGCTTCGAAGCGCTCGCCGCCGAAGCCGATCAGATCCGCGACGATGATCTGGTGACCGGTGCTGGAGATCGGCAGGAACTCCGTCAGGCCCTCGACGATGCCCAGCAACAAGGCCTGGAAGGCGGTCCACAAATCCATCGAATCTCCCCAGGGCACACGCGGTCGTGGCCCGACTAAATTAAGTGCGTTGGTGTGTCTGCCGGCACGGCTGACGGGCGGCTCTATGACCGACCTTGGTCGACTGGGTTCCCGGGCGTCCTGCGGTGCATGCTCAGGTTTCGGGCGAAAGGGCCGAAATGCTATCAGACAACATCTGTAGCGCGCCTCTGTCGCCTTAGGGAAAAACAACAATATCGCGGGAGTATTTCATTCATGAATCTGCGCAGCCTGCCCATCAGCCAGCGACTCTGGCTGATCCTCGTCGTCGCCGTGTCGATGCTGCTGATCCTCGGGGTGCTGATGCTCCGCCAGATCCATGAGGACCTGCTCGCCGGCAAGGAGCTGAAGACGCAGCATGTGGTGCAGACGGCCATGGGCACCCTGCAGTACTTCCAGGGCCTGGAGGCGGCGGGCACGCTGACCCGCGAGGCGGCGCAGAAGCAGGCGATGGAGACCATCCGCGGCATGCGCTACGACAAGGCCGACTACTTCTGGATCAACGACCTGGGCCCGCGCATGGTCATGCACCCGACCAACCCGAAGCTGGAGGGCCAGGACCTCTCCGGCTACAAGGACCCGGACGGCAAGCCGCTGTTCAACCTGATGGTGGAGGTGGCCAAGACCAAGGGCGCGGGCTTCGTCCACTACCGCTGGCCCAAGCCGGGTGCCTCCGACCCGGTGCCGAAGGTGTCCTACGTGCAGCTGTTCCAGCCCTGGGGCTGGGTGCTCGGCTCGGGCATCTACATCGACGACATGGAGGGCGAGTTCCGCAACCAGGCGCTCGAAGCCTCGGCCATCGGCCTGGTCATCGCCCTGCTGATGGCCGCGCTGGTGATGCTCATCGCCCGCAGCATCACCCGCCCGCTGAAGGACGTGGTGGGTGCCATGGCCGACATCGCCAGCGGCGAGGGGGACCTCACCAGCCAGCTGGACACCCACGGCCGGGATGAAGTGACCGCGCTGGCCAGCCACTTCAACGCCTTCACCGGCAAGCTGCGCGGGGTGATCCGCCAGTCCCTGGAGGCCGCCGGTGCGCTGGACCAGTCGGCCAGCGCCCTGGGCGGGATCGCCCAGGACGGCCACGCCCACAGCGAGCAGCAGTCCCAGCGCATGGAACTGGTGGCCACCGCCATCAACCAGGTGACCTACGGCGTGCAGGACGTGGCCAAGAACGCCGAGCACGCCGCCGAGGAAGTGCGCACCGCCGAGGACCAGGCGCGCCTGGCCCAGACCAGCATCGATGCCAGCATCCAGCAGATCAGCGACCTGGCGAGCACCATCGGCCAGGCGGTGGAGGTGATCCGTTCCCTGGCAGCGGAAAGTTCGCAGATCGGCAGCGTGCTGGAGGTGATCCGCTCCATCGCCGAGCAGACCAACCTGCTGGCGCTCAACGCGGCCATCGAGGCCGCCCGTGCCGGGGAGCAGGGCCGTGGCTTCGCCGTGGTGGCCGACGAGGTGCGCCTGCTGGCCCAGCGGACGCAGAAATCCACGGCGGAGATCCAGACCATGATCGAGCGCCTGCAGGCCAACTCAGAGGCGGCGGTGAAGGTCATCGACGAGAGCAGCCGGGCCACCCAGGCCACGGTGGAACGCGCCAGCCAGGCCGGCGAGAGCCTGGGGCAGATCGGCCAGTCGCTGCGCAACCTCACGGGCCTCAATGCCTCCATCGCCAGCGCCACCCTGGAGCAGTCCCACGTGGTGGAGGACGTCAACCAGAACGTCACCCAGGCCGCCAGCCTGGCCCACGACACGGCCATGGCCGCCGAGCAGACCCGCAGCGCCAGCCACCAGCTGAACGAGCTGGCCGACCGCCTCGGCCACCTGCTGCGCCAGTTCCGCATCTGAGCCCTCCCCTGCCCCACCTGCCGCTGCTGGCGCGGCAGGTGGGAGCCGCTACAATCGCCCCTCCATCGAACGAGGGTCGCCCGTGTCACCGCTTGAACTCTTCGCCGCCGCGCTCGGCGTGCTGGCCGTCTGGCTCACCGCCCGGCAGAACATCTGGTGCTGGCCCATCGGCCTGGTGATGGTGCTGATCTACGTCTGGATCTTCTTCGAGGTGAAGCTCTATTCCGACATGCTGCTGCAGGGCATCTACGCCGTGCTGCAGGGCTACGGCTGGTGGCAATGGACCCGGGGCGGCGCCCGCCATGACGGCCGCGAGGTCAGCCGCCTGGCGCCGGCGCAGCTGGCGACGGGCCTGGGCCTGGGGGCCGCCGGCAGCCTGGCGCTGGGTTACGTGATGGCCACCCACACCGATGCCGCCGCCCCCTGGCTGGACGCGGCGCTGACCGGGTTCAGCCTGGTGGCCCAGGTGTGGATGGCGCAGAAGCGCCTGGAGTGCTGGGCGCTGTGGATCGTGGTGGATGTGATCTTCGTCGGGCTGTTCACCTACAAGGGGCTCTACCTCACCGCCGCGCTCTATGCGCTGTTCACCCTGCTGGCGGTGCACGGCTGGCGGCAGTGGCGCCAACCCCTGGCGGCCTCGGCATGAAGGTGCTGGTACTGGCCGGCCCCGAGTCCAGCGGCAAGAGCTGGCTGGCCGGCGAGATCGCCGCACGCTTCGGCGGCCGGGTGGTGGGCGAGTATGTGCGCGAGTTCATCGACGAGCAGCAGCGCGACACCTGCTACGCCGACATTCCCCTGATCGCCCGGGGGCAGTTGCAGCGCGAGGACGCAGCACGGGCCGAGCGCCCGGCGCTGCTGGTGCTGGACACCCACCTGCTGAGCAACATCCTCTGGAGCCGCACGCTGTTCGGCGACTGCCCGGCCTGGCTGGAGACGGCCCTGGACGAGCGCCGCTACGACCTGCACCTGCTGCTGAGCCCGGAAGGCGTGCCCTGGGTGGGCGATGGGCAGCGCTGCCAGCCGGCACTGGCCGAGCGCCTGGCATTCTTCCACGCCAGCGAGACTTGGCTGAAGGCCCGGGGGCAGCGCTACGTGGTGCTTGAGGGGGATTGGGCCGAGCGCCGCGAGGCGGCGCTGGCCACGGTATCAGCCTGGCTGGCCGAGTAGCAGGCCGCCCCAGGCCACCAGCAGGCTGGTGACCACGCCGATGGTCAGCGGGCGGCGCAGCGCCGGGTACCAGCCCGGTGCCAGGCCCAGTCGCACGGCACGCAGGTCGGCCAGGTAAAGGCCGATGAAGGCCGGAATGAACACGGCCACCGCCAGGCCAGCGGGCAGCCCGGCGGAGATGGCGACCCAGCCGAACAATGCGGGAATCACCGAGAAGCCCAGTTGCAGGCGCGCGCGGGTGTCCTCCTGGCCGGCGCGCATGGCCAGCCCCCAGTGAATGGCCCCCATGAACGCGAGGATGACGGCGGCGTAATCCAGCAACGCCGCCAGCACCAGGGGGCGCCAGCCGATCGGGGTCAGCCAGATGCCGAGTGCGCCCGTGACGAAGGGCACCAGCCCGGCAAAACCGAGCAGCCGGGCCAGTTGCGGCGGATGGGGAGCATCGAATGCATGCATGGGGCGAGTCCTTGTTGGGTTGCCTACAGACTAGACAGGCCTGATACCAACCGCACTGCGTGCCGTCAACGGCGAGGCGCGGGCAGGTCGATACGCACCCGCAGGCCGCCGAGGGGGCTGCTGTCCAGGGCGAGGCGGCCGCCCCAGGCGTCGACGATGTCACGCACGATGCCCAGGCCGAGCCCATGCCCGGCCACCTGTTCGTCGAGGCGGGTGCCGCGCTCTAGCACGGCCTGGCGCTGGTCCTCGGCGATGCCGGGGCCGTCGTCGTCGACGTACAGCCGGTAGCCGTCGCCCTCTCGGGCAATGCCCAGCAGGACCTGGGTCTCGGCCCACTTGCAGGCGTTGTCCAGCAGGTTGCCCAGCAGCTCAAGCAGGTCCTCCCGGTCCCAGGGCAGGCGCAGGCCGGGCTCGACGCTCCAGTCGAGGTCGAGTGCGCTGTCGTGGATCATGGCCAGGGTGTTGAACAGGGTCGGCAGCTCCGCGTCGCAATCGAAGTGCGCGCCGGGCAGCACCTCGCCGGCCAGCCGGGCGCGCCCCAGTTCGCGGGCGAGGCGTTGCTGGATCTGCTCCAGCTGCTCGGTGAGGGTGGCGCGCAGCTCAGGATGCTCGCGCAGCTCCTCCCGGTTCTGCAGGTTGACCAGCACGGCAAGCGGGGTCTTGAGGGCGTGGCCAAGGTTGCCCAGGGCATTGCGCGAGCGGCGCAGGGTGTCTTCGGTATGGGCCAGCAGGTGGTTGACCTGGCCCACCAGCGGCTCCAGCTCCTGGGGCACCCGGGTGTCCAGGTCGCTGCGCTGGCCCTGCTGCAACTGGGCGATCTGCTGCCGCACCCGCTCCAGGGGCTGCAGGGCGCGGCGGACGGTGTAGCGCTGCAGCCCGAGGATCAGCAGCAGCGCGGCCAGGCCGAGGGCGACGCCGGTCCATTGCACACGGCGGAAGTCTTCCAGCACGGGGGTGTAGTCCTGGGCGACGACGATGACCACCTGGCGGCCAAAGCGCCGGTAGTCGCCCCGGTAGGTGAGCAGGCGCTGCTCGCGGGGGCCGGGCAGCAGGTCGGCGGCCAGGCCGGCGCGCTCGGGCAGTTGCAGCTCGCTGTCCCAGAGCGAGCGGGAGCGCCAGGGGCGGTCGTCGATGCGGATCACGAAGTAGCGCCCGGAGAAGGGCTGCTGATGGGCGGGGTTGAGCTTCTGCTCGTCCAGCTGGATGCCATTGGGACCGCGCACCAGGGCGGCGAGCAGGCCTTCCGCTTCGCTGCGCAAGTTGTTCTCCAGGTAACGCCGCAGGCCGTCGTCGAACAGCCACAGGCTGAGCTGGGCCAGGGGCAGCCCGACCACCAGCAGCAGGGCGACCAGGCCGAGGGAAAGCTGGCGCTGGATGGACCTCACCCGGTGACTCCGGTGAAGCGGTAGCCCTGGCCACGCCGGGTCTCGATGACGCTGCGGCCGAGCTTGCGGCGCAGGTGGTTGACGTGGACTTCGATGACGTTGGAGTCGCGCTCGGTCTCGCCGTCGTAGAGGTGCTCGGCCAGGTGGCTCTTGGAGAGCAACTGCCCGGGGTGGAGCATGAAGTAGCGCAGCAGGCGGAACTCGGCGGCGGTCAGGGTCACCTCTTCGCCGTCACGCAGCACGCACTGGCGGGCCTCGTCCAGCTGCAGGCCGGCGGCCTCCAGGTGCGGCTGGTTGGCCAGGCCCTTGGCGCGGCGCAGCAGGGACTGGATGCGCAGGGCCAGCTCCTCGGGGTGGAACGGCTTGGTCAGGTAGTCATCGGCACCGGCCTTGAGGCCTTCGATGCGCTCGGCCCAGGAGTCCCGTGCGGTGAGCACCAGCACGGGGGTGGCGAGGCCATTGGCGCGCCACTCCTGCAGCACTTCGAGGCCGGGTCGGCCCGGCAGGCCGAGGTCCAGCACGATCAGGTCGTAGGGTTCGCTGGCGCCCTGGTAGGCGGCGTCGCGGCCGTCGGCCAGCCAGTCCACGGCGTAGCCCTGGCGGGTCAGGCCGGCCAGGAGTTCATCGGCCAGGGGGACATGGTCCTCCACCAACAACAGGCGCATCAGTCGTCTTCCTCGTCCTTCAGGATGCGACCGTCGCGGGCATCCAGTTCCAGCTCGCGGACCACGCCATCGGTGGTCAGCAGTTCCACTTCGTACACGTAGATATCGTCCTCTTCCTCCAGCTCCGCTTCCAGCAGGCGCGCCCCGGGGTAGAGCCCCAGGGCGCGGTCGAGGAGTTGTTCGAGGGGCATGATCACCCCTCGTTCGCGGAGCTTGAGGGCTTCGTCCTGGTCCAGGTCGCGGGCCATGGCCTGCAGGGTGCAGGTGGCCAGGACCAGGGCGACGATGCCGCTGTAGCGAATGATCAGGCGCATCAGTCGTCCTGGTGGTTCTTCAGAACCTGGCCGTTGGTGGCGTCCAGCTCCAGGTCCCACTGCACGCCCTTGGCGTCACGCAGTTCCACCTGGTAGACGTAGCGGCCGTACTCTTCTTCCAGTTCGGTCTCGTGGATGGTGCCACCGGGGTGCTGAGCCAGGGCGGCGGCGTTGAGCTTCTCGAAGGACTGGATGGTGCCGGCGTCACGCAGCTTGAGCGCTTCGTCCGGCCCCAGGTCGCGGGCCAGGGCGAGGCTGGAGGTGGTGGCGAGAACGGCAGTGGCGAACAGGGCGGTAAGGGTTTTCATCGTGGCTTCTCCTTGTGGGGGTCGCTGTCTTGAGATGGGTCCACTGTAGCCAGTCGCCATTAATTCAAGCTGAATTCGCCGGGCTCCCCGCTGCTGGGGCGTCATCGTGCTACAGGCGGAGGCATCATTCACGCGCTGAAAGCACTTGGTCCGCAGGCGCGGGCCACTATAATCGCTGCCTCGCTTTTTTCGGAGGCCTCCATGAGCGCCATTCACATCAAGTCGCCCGCCCTCACCCTGCGCGCCGGCAAGCGGGCCCTGGCCCGTATCCGCGAGCGTGGCCTGCAACCGGCGGATGTGAAGATCCTCCCGGGCGCGGCAGGCGGGCCGAAGGCACTGGGCATCCAGGGCCTGGACCTGGCGCTGTTCGGCGAATGGCTGCCCCGTGCACCCCAGGAGCGCTCGCTGATCGGCGCCTCGATCGGTTCCTGGCGCTTCGCCAGTGCCTGCCTGCCGGACGCCGCGGAAGGCCTTCGTCGCCTCGGCGAGCTGTACACCTCGCAGCGCTTCCCCAAGGGCGTGAGCATGGCGGACGTGAGCCGCCGCTGCACGGCGATGCTGGACCAGTTGCTCGACGGCCAGGACCAGCAGGTGCTGAGCAACCCGCATTACCGCCTGAACGTGGTGGTGGTGAAGAGCCACGGCCTGCTCGCCCACGACCGCCGGGGAGCGCTGGGCCTGGGATTGTCTTCGGTGATCGGCGCCAACCTGCTGGGCCGCCCGCGCCTGGCGCGCCACTTCGAGCGGGTGATCCTGCATGACAGCCGCCTGGCACCGCCGCTGGCGCCGCTGAACGACTTCCCCTCGCGCTGCCTGCCCCTGGACGGCGCCAACCTGCGCCATGCGCTGCTGGCCTCCGGCTCCATCCCCATGGTGATGGAGGGGGTGCGCGACATCCCCGGCGTAGGCCCCGGCACCTACCGCGACGGCGGCCTGCTGGACTACCACCTGGACCTGCCCTACCAGGGCGACGGGGTGGTGCTCTACCCGCACTTCACCGACAAGGTCATCCCCGGCTGGTTCGACAAGGGCCTGCCCTGGCGCCGTGGCGATGCCGAGCGCCTGCAGGACGTTCTGCTGCTGGCACCGTCGAGGGACTACCTGGCCACCCTGCCCCACGGCAAGCTGCCGGACCGTAAGGACTTCACCCGCTACCTGGGCGACGACGACGGCCGCGAGCGCTATTGGCGCAAGGCCATGGCGGAAAGCCAGCGGCTGGGCGACGAGTTCCTCGAACTGGCCGACAGCGGCCGCCTCGCCGAGCACCTGCTGCCCCTCTGACCCCATCTGTTCCAAGGAAGGATTCATGAAACTCGCCGTCGCCATCCTGCATGGCATTGGCAGCCAGCCCGACCAGCGCGATGCCGAGGGCCAGTACAGCTATGCCCAGGGTCTTATCGGCGGGTTGCGCCGGGAGCTGGGTGTGGAGGCCGACGCCATCGCCTTCCAGAGCCTGTACTGGGCCAGCGTGCTGGACCGCCGCGAGCGGGCCTACCTCGACCGCCTGGAGCACGAACCGGTGACCTGGCGCTGGCTGCGCGAGGCGGTGACGCTGTTCCTCGGTGATGCCAGCGGCTACCGCAAGGTGAGCCAGGCCTACGACACCACCTATGAAGAAGTGCACCAGTGCCTGCGCAACGGCCTCACCGCCCTGCGGGCCAAGGTGGCACCGACCACGCCACTGGTGGTGCTGGCCCACTCGCTGGGCGGGCACATCTTCTCCAACTTCGTCTGGGACCAGCAGAAGCTGAACACCACGCCCAGTTGCCCGCGCGATCCCTTCCTCGCGCTGGAAACCCTGGCGGGCCTGGTGACCTTCGGCTGCAACATCCCGCTCTTCACCTTCGCCTACGACCCGGTGCGACCGATCCGCTTTCCCGGCCACTGCCTGCCGGCGGGCCTTGAGCACGCCGCGCGCTGGCTGAATGTGTATGCGCCGGCCGATCCGCTGGGCTATCCGCTGCGACCGCTGCAGAACTATGCCGAAGTCGTGACGGAGGACGTCGCCCTGCCGGTCGGCCCCTGGTACAAACGCCACACCCCTTTGAGCCACATGGAGTATTGGAACGATGCGCGCTTCCACCGTTACCTGGCGGGCCATCTGCGCCAGCTGCTTGCTGCTTGCGACCACCCCGAGCCAGGCCCAGCTGGACGCGCGGAGCCAGCAGGAGATCAACGCCCTGCTGGGGTTCGTGGAGAGCAGTGGCTGCCTGTTCATCCGCAACGGCAGTGAGTACCCCGCCGCCGAAGCACGGCAGCACCTGCAGAAGAAGCTGGACTACCTGGAAAACAAGGGCCTGGTGGACAACGCCGAGGACTTCATCGCCCGTGCAGCCACGGAAAGCAGCATGAGCGGCAAGCCCTACAAGGTGAACTGCGCCGGCCAGGAGCAGCTCTCCGCGGACTGGCTGAAGCAGGAACTGACCCGTCTGCGCGCCGCCCGTCCCTGAACCCTGCCTTCAGCCCGGCTGGCCATCCACCCGGGCCCGCCAGAACATCGGCCCGTAGTGCCCGAGGAACAGGGCGAAGGCCAGGATCCAGCAGGCCCCGGCCAGCAGCAGGCTGGCCAGTGGCCAAATCCCGATACCGAAGACCCGCAGCACCGCCCCCAGGTTGAGCAGGCCGAAGGCCCAGCCCAT
>Ga0247725_1001690_pt1 | contig 10614 bp, 11 predicted proteins | sample OKSTACKMCFT3sol_FD_183021 | JGI IMG/M metagenome (GOLD analysis project Ga0247725, IMG submission 183021) | Subsurface sediment microbial communities from gas well in Oklahoma, United States - OK STACK MC-FT3-sol | ecosystem: Environmental > Terrestrial > Deep subsurface > Rock core/Sediment... | reverse complement strand
GGTACCGGCCGACGCGGCAGTTACCACGCGGCTACCACCGCCGGTGGCAGCGGTCAGCGCCAGGCCCGGGGCGCCCATGCCGATCGACTGCCCCAAGGTGACGGCGATAGCGCCCAAGGTGTCGGTGCCGCCGCCGGCCAGCTCGCGCACCGCGCCGCTGAAGCTACCGGCCTTGTTCGCCCGGTCGAAGGCCTGGAAGCCGCGTTCGGTGCTGGCGCTGGTCACGTCTGCGGCCTGTGCCCGGCGCTCCTGGTCTGCGCGCAACGCCGCTTCCTCCGCCGAGCGGTCAGTGGTCAGGCGGCCGGTCGCCGGGTCCATCACCGCCGGGCCATCGGGCAGCAGCGACAGCGCATTTGCCTTGCCCCGCTGCCAGCCACTGACGATGCCGCCGATCACCTGCTCCAGGATGTTCGGCTCGGCAGTCGCACGCGCTTCACCGGTCACCAGCGAGTTGGCATAGGTGGCCAGCTTCGGGGCCTCGTCACTGGCCAGCGCCATGCGCCGCGGGTCGCTCAGGAAATCGCCCACGTGCGGCGATGCGCGGCCGGCGTCGTCGATCTCCTGCCGCCGGGCGTCCTGCTCGTAGTCGCCCAGGTTCGCCGCCACCACGCCGAATGGCTGGCCAAGCTGGTCCGACAGCTGGTTCGCGCGCGCGGCTTCTTCCGGCTTCTGGCTGGTTCCGGTGTATGCGCTGCGCAGGGTCACCTGCCGGTTGCTTTCGATCTCGTCCGACAGTTCGTCGAAGCCTTCCAGCACGTTGTCGATCACTTCTTGGCTCCTTGGCTCTTGCGGGCGAAATACTGCGTAAGCCACGCGTCTGTCGGCGGCCTGCCGTACTTCTCGACGTGGGCACTGCGAACTGCGTCGCGGTCGGCTTGGCTGACCTGCAGGTCGAACTGTGCCGCGCTGCTGTAGAGACCCACCTTTACCTTGGGGTTGTTCTTGAACTTGCCGTCCTTCTCCTGGATCGCGCCGAGCCGGCCGGCCTGCAGGTTCTGGGCGAACTGCTTGGCCGTCGCCGACAGCAGCACGTCCGCCTGCTCAGGGGTCGGCTTCTTGCCGGTGGACTGCACGAACGCTGTCTGCGCGTTCTGGTAGGCGATGCGGAACTCACCGCGCAGCGCGTCCCGCGGGGCATTCTTGGCTTGGGAGCCACTGCCGGAAATGTCGGTGTCCTTTCCGAATCCCAGCATCTGGAACCCGCGCTCCAGGCGCTCGTTGTCGGTCATCCAGTCGGCGCGCTTCGACGGGTCGTTCGCCTTCGTTTGGTCTTCAGCCAGCGACTTCAGCGTCTTGCCGCTGAGCTTGTCGGCGTACTGGCCTAGCGGCAGCTTGGCGAACTCATTGGGACGCAGCGCCTGCATGCGCTGAATGCTCTCCAGCGTCGCGGGATCGTCCTGCACGGTGGCGCCTTCAGAAACGATCTTGCGATAACGATTCACCGACTCATACAGCGCGGGGTCCTGTCCCATCAGAGCCAGCTCGGCCGGCGCCAGCACCTGCGACAGCGGCACGCTCGCGCCGGCGGCGGCCACCTTGTCGTAGATCGACATGGCCGCGGCCTTCTTCGCCTGCTCCAGTCTGTCCTTGCGCTGCGCGTAGATGTCGCGCAGGTAGCCCTCAGCAGCAGCACGCTGGTCCGGCGGCATGGTGCGCGGGATCGCGGCGATGGCATCGGCCAGCGTCGAGGGTGCAGCAGTTGCAGCGGTAGCGACCGGTGCCCCGGTTGCCGAGCCATCCCCTGCGGCAGAAGCCCAGCGTGCAGAGCGGCCCATGACCTGGCGCACGTAGAGCGCAGTCTTCGGGTTTTGCGCCGACCGGCCACGGTTCACCACGGCATCGGCACCGCCCTCACCGGCGAAGTGCGCGGCGATGGCGAACGCTCGGCCGCCCTTGGCCAGTCGTTCCTTGTACTCGCGGGCAGCGCGCCGGGCAGACGCCGCAGCGTCCTTGCGGTCGATGCCGCCGGCACTGGTGGCACGGTACTGGAACAGGCCGGTGGCCTGGTCGCCATCGTCCAGAACCTCGCGATTCACTGCGTCGGCGCGAAACCCCGATTCCTGCTCGGCAAGCGCGTACAGGTCTGCGCGGCCGGCCGCATCCAGCCCCTCGGCCTTCGCTGCGTCATCGATCGCCTTGGCCACCGACGCGGATGGCACACCGCGCGCCTTCGGCGCCGGAAGCGGCTCGACTGCTCCACGGCCATCGGCCAGCGACTGTGCCAGCTCGTAGGCCGCACGGTCCTTCACCACCGGGTACAGCGTGCGCTCAACCTGCGCGCGGTCCTCCGGCGTCATCTGGTCTGCGTAGCGGTGGTAGTAGTCCTCCGCCGCGAACGGGTCGCGGGTGGCCATCGCCGCAGCAGTCTGCTTGCGCACGGACGATACGATGCCGCGCTCGCTGGCCTTGATCGCCTCGGCCCCCATGCCCTGCGTCTGATAGGCGGCACTGGCGATGCCCACGGCTTCCTGCAGTCGCACGTCGGCCAGGCCGAAGTCACCAGACATACCGGCGCTGACGGCATCCTGGCCGATGTTGTCGATGGTGGCCTTGCGCTCGGTGGCCTCGTAGGCGCTGTACTCGCGGTCGGCGTAGCTGTTGAGCCGGCCCTGCACAGAGTCGCGGAACGAGAACGACACCTGATCGAACCGCTGCTGCTGTTCGGGCGACAGCCGGCTGCGGATCGACGACACACGCTGGTCGAGATCACCCAGCAGCGCATCGTGCGCCTGCAGTGCGTTCTTGCCCTGGTACTTGGCGATGCCGTCGGCGTTGGCAGGGTTGAAGGTGTTCCCTTCCCAGTCCGACAGTTCGCGCCGTGCCTCCATGACCGCCGTCAGGTCGGCGCGCTGCTTCTGCTGCTGGAACAGGTCGACAGCTGCCTGGCCGACCGCACCTGCGGTTCGGCTGAGCGGCGACAGGTCAACCTGGGCGGTGTTGCGGACCTGGGGGCCAAGCTCGGCCTGCACCTGCGGCCCGCTGGTGCGGGGGATCAGGGTCGCCATGTCACAGCCCCCAGCCGCGCGAGATGCGCGCGTTGTTGCGCATGGTGATGCTGTTGACCTGGGAGGACAGGTTCCCACCGCCGCCAGCACCACCCGCACGGCTCATGCCGCCAATGCCCATGCTCGCGGCGCTGGCGAGCGAGCCCAGGATCGTGCCGGTCGCCTGAGCATTGCCGCTCCAGCGGGCCAGCTCGCCCTGCGTCCGCTGGTTCTGGGCCTGTGCGTTGAAGCCCCAGGCCTGCCGCGCGGCGTTCATGCGGATGGTCTGCTGGTCGACTTCACCGAACATCGCGGTCTCGCCCAGAATCTCCGCCGGCGTGCCGAGCGTGGGGTCGATGTTGTTGGCAGCGATCGCGGCGCGCTGTTGGCCGAGCGCAATGCGCGTGCGCCAGGACTGCTGCTCCATCTCGCGGGTGGCCAGGGCATTACTGGCGTCGGCGTCCTGCTGCGCCAGCATCGCGTTGTTCTCGGCGATCTGCGCGTTGGCCTTGCCCTGCTTCTGCTGCTGATCAGCCTGGTAGGCACCGGTTACAACGGTGGCCGCCAGAAGGGCGATTGCGGGATTGCACACGTTATGCGCTCCAGTAGAACGGAAGGAAAGGGGCGCTGTCCGGTCCAACCGGCACCGGCGCGAGGAAGTGGAAGCCCAGCCAGTGCAGCCAGCGCTGCGCGGCCTCGTTGCGCTGGTCGACGACGTTGAACAGCATCGAAGGGAATGCCATCTGCATTCGGGCCAGGGCTGGTCGGGACAGGCGCAGCAGCTCCTTCTGGACCGACAGCGGATCAAGGCCGGTAGAGCCGACCATCCAAGGCGTGCCGATACCACCGAGGATCGAGTAAGGGGTGGCCCCGAACATGCACACCGGCACGCCGCGCACCATCGCAGTCCATGCCTCAGCGCTCCCGGCCAGGCCGCGCTGCAGGGCCTCAGCAGGCGTTGTGCGCCCGCAGGCCCACAGCTCAACCACGTCCGCAGGCCGTGCCGCAGCTGCTATCGCTTCGATGTGGCCAGCCTCGGCCGGCACCAGTTCCGCGGTGATCTTCATTCGGATGCCACCACCTGGGGCATCAGCGACAGGATCTCCATCGGCAGCGGGTCGTCGCTGATGATGTGGAAATGGCCGCTGTCTACGCCCCACCGACAGGACATGTTCTTGCGCAGGACGCCCGTGTACGGAGCCGTGGGCTCGTCGTAGTTCTCGAAATCGCGCTGTGCAATCGGATCCAGCGTGTCCAGCGTGGTGCCGACGTAGACGCCGCGGGTGTTGCGCACCAGCAGCGCGACCTCGAAGGCGAGCTTCTTCATGGGGCGCAGCGGGTCGCCACCATTCGAATTGACCTCCAGCGTCTCAATGTGGGCGGTGTACGGCAGGCCGATGTGCACCACCCCGCCCGGGCGCTGCAGCTGCACCTTGCCGTCGACCACCTGCAGATCCTTCTGCACGTTGCCGTCGACCAGGGCCACCACAGCCTTGCCCTCCAGGTGGCCCATGCCGGCGATCGTCGAGCGCTGGTAAGTCCAGTCCTGCACAGCGACGCCGCGCAGCGCCAGCGGCACCGAGCCGATCGATTCCACCATCGCGACCGTGGGCGACACATAGGCCATGACCCGCACGCGCACATGACTGTCGCCAATGGCCAGCCGCAGGATGTTGCCCACGTCACCTGCCCCGCTGAAGATCGCGGCGCCGGTGGTGGCGGTGATCACGGCGCCCTCGTCCCACCCATCGGTGCTGGTCAGCGTCATAGGCGAGCCGTTCGGACGCCTGCCGTCGTAGGTCAGCAGGCTATCGGCGTACTTCCAGTCGAGCGGATCGTCGTACCGGGTCGGCGCCATCTGCTCCACGTACTGGACCCATTCGCCGTTGATGAAGCGACGCACCAGCAGGTAGACCTCGGTTTCGATCTCGCCGGGCAGGCAACAGACGTCCAGCACCTCGCCGTCGGTTTCATGCGGGTGCCAACCGGTGACCTCCTGCTCGGGCATGTACGTGCAGCCGATCAGCACACCGTCGGTGCGCGGCATCCACAAGATCGGCCAAGGCGCCGTGCTGTATTCGATGCCGCGGAACGTGTAGCCCTGCACCAGGTGGTCGGCCCAGATGCTGATCTCGTTGCCGCGGAAGCCGTCCTTCTCGAACTGATAGGCCAGATCCCGCACACGCTGGCCCTGTGCCTGCAGGAACACCGCCGACTCGCCCAGCACCCGCGCCTGCAGGTTGCCGGTGCCATAGGCGGACTGCGGCTTGATGCCGATCGTGCTGGGCGTCACTACGGCGTCCTGCCCGCCGGTGACCTTCCATTCGCCGCCAGTCGTCAGTACCAGCAGGCTGTCCAGCGGCACCAGATCGCGGATCGCATTCACCTGGCGCGCATTGATCGTGAACGACACCGCGTCACTGTCGACGATCGGCGAGCTGCGTCCGAAGTTGGGATAGTCGCCGATGTTCGACGCCCACACGGTCTGCGGATCGCCTGGGCTGCCGGCGAACCAGAGGCGATCGCCGAAGAACTCGACCTCACCGGGGTAGCCATAGCGATAGGACCAGGCGCCCACAGCCCAAACGTCGGTGCCACCGACGGCGCCGGCCGCGTACTGGGTCACCACGATGTTGCTGGTGCCGGTCGGCGGTGCCTCGTAGAAGTTGATCAGGTCCGCGCCGGGATCGATCGTCCAGCCCTGTGCCATCACATCACCTCCTGCGCGACATTGCCGCCGCGGCCAATCCCGCCACCGCTGGTACCGCCGGTGCCGCTGCCGCCGGGGTAGTACGGATTCGACTGCACTGGCACGCCATCGATCTTTACCTGGTAGTCCAGATAGCTGCTGCTTGTGGCGCCAGGGATGGAGAACTGTTTCGTGGTGCCGTCGCCGTTGAAAGTCCACGGACCGGCCACTGGCGGCGGCACGTTGCCCACGATGCTGTCGGGGATCCGTTCGATCACCGTGGCGGTGACCTCGAAGGGGCTGGTGAAGGCGGTGATCTTCATTATCCCGAACCCGCCGTGGACGTATTCCCATTCGACCCCGACGGCGTAGTCGTTGACGTTGTCGAACTTCACATCCTGCGGGCCGTCGAATGCCCGGCCGCTGTCGTGCACGGGACGCACGCTGCCGCAGACGTAGTACGGCGTGCCGGCCAAGCCAGTCAGCACTGGGATGCTCACGCAGCGGTAGACCTTCTGGTCGCTTCGGCGAAGTGCACCCAGCGGAACCTTCTTCTCTGCGGCCACCCACGGCTTCACAGATCGCAGTTCCTTTTCCTCGGCATACAGCAGCGAGCCGACCATCTCTGCGGTGAAGGTCGGGACGTTGGTGGTCACCTTCACCACGCCCTGGGTGCCGGACACGGCCAGCAGCGCAGCCTCGTCGTTGTTGAACGGGCGGAATGGGCCGCGCCGGTACTCGAAGTCGCGCAGCTCGAACTGGTCGACGGCCAGGCGTCGCAGCTCCTTCTGCGGGATCCACGGGTGCACAAGGAACAGCACGTCGGCCGACTGCGTATGCCGCACCTTGTAGATGTCCTCCCCGGTGTAGGGCGTCGCCACCTCGACGATCTCCCCCGCCCCGTTGCGCAGTAGCGCACCGCCCACCCAGAAACGCATGTAGCCATCGCCCATCTCGATCGCGTACTTGACCGTGGTCGAGTAGATGAACGGGATGAAGCGGGTAGGACGGGCGTTGTGCTTGGCGCCACCGCGGAACAGGTAGCCCGGGCGCTTCTCGCCGCCACCTGTGGGCTTGGTGATCACGTTGCGGCAGGTCTTCAGGCTGATGGCATAGCGCACCATGTCGACGCGCCCTTGGAGCCCGGGCGACAGCTCACCGCCGGACATGCTCGGTTGCAGCAGACGTGCCATGGTCAGGCCCTCGCCATCTGGGCCATGGACGGCTGCCGCTCGTCCTCGTCGGCCTCGTTGAAGTCATGCGCTGCGGCCTGGCTCAGTGCCAGCTGGTAGAGCTGCTTCAGGCCGGATTTGTTGGAGAACCCATTGGCACCGATGATCGTCGGCGCGCCTTCCTCGGCCAGCTTGCAGGCCAGCGCATCGACGAAGTGCGCCGGGTAGCGCTCCGGATCTTCCACGCGTGCGACGTAGATCAAATAGGCCCCGGCCTGATCGCACAGCAGCGACGTGCCGTCTGCGCCCATCGCCTGCTCGAACTGGATGCCGTGGCACTGGCGGAACTGCGGCTCACACCAGCGCGACAGGCGGCGGCCGGTGCGCATGCCCTGGTCGTCGGTGATGGCCAGTACGGTGATGCAATCCGACGGGCGCGAGTAGCGGATCTCCCAACCGGGCATCGGTGCCTCGGCAGCGACTGCGAGGCGCTGGGCCTTCATCGCCCACGGCCACAGCCGGTCGGCCAGCACCAGGTCGCGCATGGGCTCCCACAGGCGCGAGAACACCCGTGCCTCCTTCGAGCGCTCGGTCAGCGACGTGATCGTGATGTCCTGGGCCAGCTTGCCCAGGGCCAGGTTGCAGATTTGGACCTGGGACGTCATGGCTCAGTCCTCACCGTTCGGGTACAGCACTTCGCTGGGCTTCGGGCCCTTCGCCGCTGCCAGCCCCATGTCGGTGATCTGCAGCTCCAACCGGCGATGGACCTTGCCATCGCGCGTTTCCTCTCCGAGCGAAACCACAGTCGCGATTGCCTCGATGGCGACCTGTGCACCAGACGCCGGCAGCTGCTTGATGCCCTGTGCCGCGATCTGGTCTTCGTCCAGGTTCATGCGCAGCCCCCACGGGTAATCGGGCTCGCTGCAACCTGATGGCGCCGTGGCGCAGCAGTCACAGCCGTGGTCGTGGCTGCCGTCCTTCTTCATGGATACGAGCTTCATGTGCCGCTCCGGTAGTGGGGGCGCCCGAAGGCGCCCCCGGTGGTTGCCGTCAGGCGTTCGCCGACTTCTCGGCCACGGCCGCGTCGATCGCCTCGATCACGCCCTTGCGGGGCTTCTCGGCGGCAGCCTCCTGCTCGCGGTAGGCGGCCAACTGCTCGACTTCCAGACCGGCCAGGTCCGCCTTGATCTGGTCAGCGTTGCGGGCCAGGAACGGGTCCGCCGGCGGCGCCGACTTCTCGGCCACGGCCTTGCCGCTGATCTGCTCCATCCAGGAGCCCAGCTGTTCCTTGCTGGCGATCTCGAATTCGTCGCCGACGGCACGTTCCTGCCCGAAGTAGCCGCGCTGGGTCGCGCGCACGCGCAGGCCGGTCACAGGTTGTTCTCCTGGTGGCCGGCGACGATGCCCGCAGTGACCTTGCCCGTGGTCGGCGCAGTGCCCACCAGGGTGTAGTTCAGGCGGACATAGCGCAGGCTGGTACCGCGCGGCACGTAGTACAGGCCACCGAACACAGAGCCAGCGGCCAGATCAGCCAGCAGCTTGGTCTGCGAGCCGACTACGACCGGTGCGGCGAAGTTCTCGGTGGCCGAGACCTGCAGCTCGACCTGCAGGCTGGTGGCGTTGTTGAAGGCCTCAACTACCTGCACACGCAGCGGGATCGGGGTGCCCGGGCCGATGTCGCGCTTGATCGGGGCGCTCTCGCCCTGCACGGTGCCAGTGGCGCCCAGGTCGATGACGTTGGTGGACACTGCGCTCGCCAGCACCGACTGTGCGTTCGAGAACAGGTTCTGCTGATCGAAGATCATGGTGGTTTGCTCCTTGGATTGCGGTAGGGAGCGGGGCCGGAGCCCGCGCGCCCGATTCAGTGGCGGCGGATCAGACGACCCGGGCTTCGGTGTTCAGCAGCGCATCCGACTCGCGCAGCGGGATGCCGCGATAGGTCAGCACTTCCTCGCCCTCGATCTCCTTGCGGGTGAGGCGCACGAAGTTGTCGGTAGTGCCGCCATTGGTGGCCAGCGCGTCCAGCGCTTCCAGCATGTCGGTGTTGAGGTAGATGGCCGCACGGCCACCCATCACGCGGCGCTGCTTCAGCTTGTAATAGGCCTTGCGCATGAAGTCGTACAGCTTCACGTTGCCGGCCTTCACGTCGGACACATCGATGTTGGCGATGCGGGAAACGTAGCGGTAGTCGCGAACCGACAGGCCAATGTCCCACTGGAACTTCTCGCGGACCACGTCGAGGATCGACCCATCCGCGTTGGTCTTGGTCTGCTTGCCCTTGTCCTCGCGATCGATGCCGGCCTTGCTGCCCTTCGGGTACAGGCCATGGACGGTGTTCTCACCCCAGACGATGAACCAGATCGAGGTGTTGTCCGAGCCGGTGCCGCCTGCGTCGACGATCTGAGCGCCCGAACCGCTGGTGGCGATCTTGTTGAAGCGGGGAGCGAAGCCAGTGAACTTCGCCGGCGAGGTAGCCTGGTCACCGTAGAACATCGAGGTGGCCACGCCCTGGTTCAGGCCTTCGAGGAATGCCTGGGCTTCGGACAGGCGCAGGCCTGCCGAGTCGCCGGTCATGCGCACCAGCTTCTCGTCGATCTCGCTCCAGGCTTCGATCATGCCGGTAGCGTCGCGCACCTGGGCGGTGGTCGACTTGGTGGGCTGAACGCCCTGGTACAGCATGCGCCAGGTGCCTTCGGGGATGCCGGTGCGCACGGTGGTCAGGTGCGTGGTGCCGTCATTGCACTCCTTGACGATCATGTCCTGCAGGATCGGGTTGTCCTGCGCCAGCAGCTCGATCACCGCAGCGATCTGCTTGTCGGCGTCGGTCCGCTTGAACACGTCCGCCAGGGTCAGGTAGGTGTTGCCGATGGTCGACATTGTTGGTCTCTCCAGATACGAAAAAACCGCCTTGCGGCGGCTGGTTGATGGGGTGGTACGTGGCGGGTATCAGCCGCCGTAGAGGATCGACTTCGGGTCGCTAGAAGCGCTCGGACCGGATGCAGTGGTACCGCCCAGGCCATCCACCTTGCTGTCGCGGAGGAAACCGCCGAAGAAGGCGAACGCCTTGATCATGGTCGGGTGGTTGCCCCAGCCCAGCTCGTTGAACGCCTTGGTCAGCTCAGGGTCGTTGATCGCCTTGACCGCGGTAGTGGCCAGGCCGACGGTTTCGTCGTACTTGGCGCCCAGCTGCTGCTTGGCATCCACGCCCCACCGCTCGACCTGCTGCAGGCGCTGGGCTTCCATTGCCTGCTGCATCGCCGCCGCATCCTGCCCGGCCATCTGGGTATACAGGTCGACGGCCTCCTGGGCCTGCTCCTGTGTCCAGCCCTTGGCCTTGAAGAACTGCGTGGCCGCGCCCAGTCGATCTCCTTCCAGGGTGAACCCTTCCGGCAGGTTGAACTGGCCGTACTGCTCCGGTGCCGCGCTGGTCTTACCGTCCTCGGGCTTGCCGGCATCGCCGCCGCCTTCGCCCTTGTTCGGCTGGCCATTGCCACCCGTTGCGTCACCACCGTTGCCGCTGCCCTCGGATCCCGCCGGCGCGCTGCTGCTGGGAACCTGCTGCGTATCGGTTGCGGTGGTCGTTGCTCCGCCTGCGCCAGAATTTTGTGTGCTGGTCTCGGTGGTGGTGTCACTCATCGTCGTCTTCCTCGGGTTGCTGCAGCTGCGCCAGCAGCCGCTTCTCTTCTGTGTTTGCCTCGGCGCGCATCTGTGCCTCACGCTCCGGGCAGCTATCGCGGATCACATGCAGCCACCACTGACCAGCCTCCTG
>Ga0247725_1001689_pt1 | contig 10616 bp, 8 predicted proteins | sample OKSTACKMCFT3sol_FD_183021 | JGI IMG/M metagenome (GOLD analysis project Ga0247725, IMG submission 183021) | Subsurface sediment microbial communities from gas well in Oklahoma, United States - OK STACK MC-FT3-sol | ecosystem: Environmental > Terrestrial > Deep subsurface > Rock core/Sediment... | reverse complement strand
TTGAGCAACCGATTGCGGAACTTGAAGCCAAAATAGAAGAACTTCGCAAAGTAAGCCGCAATGGCGAGTTTGATCTCGGCCTTGAAGAAGAAGTAAACAAGCTGAAGGAAAAAAGCTTAACTCTGACAAAAAAGATCTTTGCAGAATTAGGTGCCTGGCAGGTTGCTCAGTTAGCCCGTCATCCGTTGCGTCCTTACACGCTGGATTACATCAAACATATTTTCACTGACTTTGACGAGTTTGCTGGTGATCGTACTTTTGCCAACGATCCGGCCATTGTCTGTGGTACAGCCCGTTTAGGTGACAAAACTGTGATGGTTATTGGTCATCAAAAAGGCCGTGACACCTCAGAGAAAATCAAACGTAACTTTGGTATGCCAAAACCTGAAGGCTACCGTAAAGCATTACGTATGATGGAAATGGCTGAACGTTTTAATTTGCCCATCATCACTTTTATCGACACTCCTGGTGCATACCCTGGTGTTGGCGCTGAAGAACGTGGTCAAAGTGAAGCCATTGCCCGTAACCTTAAAGTGATGGCTGGCCTGAAAGTGCCGGTGCTCTGTACTGTGATCGGTGAGGGTGGCTCTGGTGGTGCTTTAGCCATTGGTGTCGGCGATCAGGTCAACATGCTGCAATACAGCACCTATTCGGTGATTTCACCTGAAGGTTGTGCTTCTATTTTGTGGAAAAGTGCGGATAAAGCCCCTATTGCGGCTGATGCCATGGGTATCACAGCACCACGTTTAAAAGAGCTGAACCTGATTGACGAAATCGTCAGCGAGCCTTTAGGCGGCGCTCACCGTAATCATGAACAAATGGCGCAAAGCTTAAAGCAGGCTTTATTACGTGACTTAGCCAAGCTGGAAAAGTTAAGTATTGAAGACTTGCTGGACAGACGTTATAAACGCTTAATGTCTTTTGGCTATTGCTAATATACCCGTTGTACTTGAAGCTGCAGCTAGCCTGCGTGCATAAACAGTAACGGGCGGGGATAAACTCCGCCCCTACAAGCCGCCGCAAGGCGGTTTTTATGTTTTGAGGCATTGTCTTTGAATAGTTTGTCAGCACCACTGCGCTTAACGATCCAACAGTTGGGTTTAAACCAGCTGGTGCTGGGGTTATCCGGTGGGCTGGATTCTATGGTGTTGCTGGAGTTATGCCATCAGCTTACCCAGGATACAAGTATTGGGCTCAAAGCCGTTTATATCCATCATGGCTTAAGTGCCAATGCCGATCAGTGGGCTGAATTTTGTCAGCAACAATGCTTTAAGCGCCAGATCCCTTTTGAAGTACAAAAGGTGCAGCTGAATCCAACTGCCAATATTGAAGCTCAGGCCCGGACTGCACGGTATTCTGCTTTGAGCGCTTTTGTCCTTACTCCCCAAACCGCTTTATTAACGGCTCATCATGCTGATGATCAACTCGAAACTTTGTTGCTGGCGCTAAAGCGTGGCGCGGGCCCTGCTGGCTTATCCGGTATTGCTGCTTTGCAGTCTTTTGCTGCGGGCTGGTTACTGCGGCCTTTGTTAGATTTTAGCCGTGAGCAACTGGAAGTTTTTGCAAAGCAGCAACAGCTGCAGTGGATTGAAGATGAAAGTAATAGCGACAGCAGATTTGACCGTAACTTTTTACGTCTACAGGTGATCCCGCTCTTACAACAGCGTTGGCCTGCGTTCCGGCAAAATGCGTTGCGTTCTGTCTCTCATATTCAGCAGCAACAGCAGTTTGTTGAGCAACAGCTTGATCAGCTAATACACACTGTAATGCATGGTGCTGAATTAGATTTAACACTGCTAATGTCGCAAGACTTAACCACACAAAAGCTGCTGGTGCGCCGCTGGTTGGCATTAACAGGGCTTAATCCATCAACCGACTGGTTGGAACGATTCTTTTCGGAGCTGATTGGTGCTAAAGCCGACGCTCAGCCTCTGCTGGAGCTGGATGTTTACCAAATCCGTCGTTTTGCCAATAAGGCTTATATCACGCAAGTTACAGAGGTTCCGCAGGCAGGGGTTTTGCTCGAATTAAAAGCCGGGCAGCAACTGAACACTGTTGTAGGGCAGTTTCTCTTTAACCGGGAAAATAAGGGTACGCCTGTGTTGATAAATGACAACCCTCTATATCTGGTGTTTGGGCTTTTTAGTTTGCCTTTTAAACCAACAGGCGAGCGGCAAAGCAAAGAGTTGAAACAATGGTTGAAGTTATGGGCTATTCCGCCATGGCAACGTCTGCAGTTGCCTGTGCTGGTGCAGAATAATCAGGTGGTGGCAGTGCTTGGCTTAGCCTCTAACACCGAGCAACAGCACGCTACTGCCTATATTGACTGGCAGAAAGGCTAGAGCAAAATTGCAGGCAAAAAAAAGGGCTTTTGGATCTTCTGTCCTTTAGCCCTAATGTACGACGACTAAAACTTTTGACTGCTTAGGTCAGGCCTGATTCAACAGCGCGACTTTCACCGCGTTTTTACCTGCTTGTTTAGCTTGTGATAAAGCTTCATCGGCACGGCTGAATAACAACTCAGATTTTTGATTAGGTGCTAGCTGGGCTAAGCCCGCACTTGCTGTCACAGCAAACTGATTACACACATGGTGTTGATTAATAGCTTTCACTAACCTATGAGCCACCAGCTCAGCCGATAAGGCATCATCTGCTGTCAGTAATATGGCAAATTCATCGCCGCCAAAACGGAATAAACAATCACTGGCTCTTAAGGTTTGACGCATCGCATCTGCCACAGCAATCAGCACATCATCACCGGCTGGGTGGCCAAAGTTATCGTTGGTTTGTTTAAAGTTATCCAAATCCAGCAAAATTAATGCGCAGGCTTCCTGGCGTCTGTTGGCCAGTTGCACCGCTCGTTCAAACTGATCGTCAAAATTACGTCTGTTGCCTAAATCCGTCAGACTGTCTTTTAACGCCAACTGCTGCAAACGAACCACCACCAGCGTATTTCGCAGCGGATATAGCCATTGCCGTTCCAGTTGCCACAACTGATGCTGGATTAAAGGAGTAAAAGCCTGATCGGACTGGTAACTCAACTCGGCCAGACACTGATCATTCAGCATTAACACACTGCGGTGCTCAAAATTGCCATCTTCTGAACCTGGCGCCAGGTATTTACCTACAGCCGTTTGTAATTGAATGGAACGCAGAGGCAAAACTTTGCCAGCGGCCATTGAATAGATTTGTAGCTGATCAGCAAGATCTAAGCTGGTTTGTAATTGTTCTGGCAGAGTTGCCGGATCAGTGGACAAACCAGACCAGTGGGGCTGACTGGTGATGCCAGCATAACTGGTTCCACTTAATGTCATATCTTGTAAGCCAAATAATTCCACTGCCGATACTCCGGAGCATATCTAAGATAGCTGGAATTTGCAGGTATTGTGCCACTTTAATAAGTGAATGATATTATTGATTTTTTCAATTATGCAGTTTTAGCTGACGATTTTTTGACGGCAAGGGCAGGCTAAAAATTGCCATGGTTAACTGCGTAAAAAATCCAGCATTTCCGGCATTTGTTGCATCGCATCCTGATAGCCAATTTCAATAAGCCTTTTGGTGTAGGATTTTTCAAACAGCAGGTAGCTGGTTAAGCTCGACTCTGAGTGCTGAGTAATACCTGTTAAACGCAATAAGCTGCGAACAGCCATAGGGAGCTGCAAAAAGTGCTGGCTGGCAATTTCGTTAAAATTAACACTGGGGTTAATTAAAAAGCTTTCAACTTTCTTCAGATCGGTAGGAATATTGTGCGCACTTAAGGTATCAACTGTTTTATTGATCCTGTTCATTCGTTCTAAATCGGCATTGAGCGTGTCCGAAAAGATAGTGTCCAGCAGGTGACCTGCGACTGTAGCTAAACCCGGATGATGCGGCATAGCGTTCGCTAGGTCGCGGGCACGGGGTTGCTCCAAACCTATGATCAGTATCTTTTCTGCACCTAAGTGAATTGGCGAGCTCAGAGGCGACAATTGGTTGACAGAACCGTCACCATAATAATGCTGGTTAATCCGCACCGAAGGGAATACCAGCGGAATAGCGGCGGACGCCAATAAATGATGAATACCCAATAAAGTCTTTTGGCCGCAACGTTTTGCTCTGCGCCATTCTTTGGCTTCATTGCCCTGGAAAAAGGTGATGGAGTCGCCTGTGTTGTAACTTGATGCTGTCACTGAGACACTGGATAAATAGCCGCCTTGAATGTTGCGGTCTATGCGCTGCAAATCAACAATATTGTGCAGCAGCAAACGTAGCGGTTTGTTATCCAGCAAACTGACCGGTCTTTTATTGGCGTAATCTGTTTGAAAAGCCGTTAAAAAACCTCGTAACAAGTGCCAACCCAGACGTAAATAATCTGAGTAATACACTTGATGGGTATGAAAATTACGCCAGACCCATTCAATTTTTTTAACGCCCAAATGAAAACAAGAGGCATAACAGGCGATCCCTGTGGCATTGATGGCGCCTGCTGAGGTTCCACAAATAATTTCAAATGGAATTTTACTGTTGCGTGGATAATGCTGGGCCAGCGCTTTGAGCACACCGACCTGATAGGCCGCTCTGGCTCCACCACCTGTCAGCAGTAAAGCAACTTTTTTATTGGTGTTTTCACCTTTTTTGCTATCAGTCACTGAAACTTCTTAACTCTTTAGAGACTCTCTGTTTATATATTGCTGAAAAGCAAAATAAATGCAACGCTATAGCCTGTTTTTCAACGGCTTAATATCAGTGCTCCGAATGAGTGAAAGGAAAAAACAGAAATGACTGAGAAGGCTCCTGGCACAGGCCAGCAACAATATTACATAGGTTTAGCTGTGGTCGCCGTAACCCTGATTGCCATTGCCTGGTTTTTCTTCAGGACAGAGGACGCCGTAGTGGCGGAGCCGGAACCAACTCCTGTACCTGCAATACAACAAGCTGCTCCTGCAGATGTGTTAACCGCAAATCAGGAACCTGTGGATAGTTTAACTTTGCAGGCGCAAGACGAAACTCCACTGCAGGAAACGCCACTGGACGATGCGGTAGAAGTTGAGCCTACAGTGAAACTACCTAGCCTGGATAACTCAGATGCTGAAGTAAAAAGTGGTTTATTAGGTTTGCGCTGGAAAGCGGGTTTAGCTTCTTTGTTTGTTACAGAAGATATGATCCGCCGTTTTGTGGTGAACGTGGATAACATTGCGCAAGGCACATTGCCAAAAAATCAGGCGCTGTTTCAGCCAATGACGGTCAAGTTTGCCACTTTACCGGCTGAAGGCGGTGCAGTGCAGCTGGACCCAGCCAACTTTGAACGCTATGAGCCTTATCTGCAATTGCTGGAAAGCGTTTCTGTGACTGAAGTAAAACGTTTATTTGAATACTATTACCCGCTGATGCAGCAGGCTTATGCTGAGTTGGGTTACCCGAATGCTCAGTTCCGCGTGCGGTTGCAGGAAGCTATTAAAGTACTGTTGGCAACTCCTGAAGTAGCGCCACCTATAGTATTAGCTCGTCCTAACGTCTATTACACTTATGCCGACCCGGAGATTGAAGCTTTGCCTTTGGCACAACGTCAGATGATCCGCTTAGGGCCTGACAATCAAAAACGCTTAAAACGCGTTTTAGAAGCACATCAACTGGTACTGGCTCAGCCTTAATGCCAGCTTTACCTGCAGTTCCGGCAAGCTTGCCACGTCGTCACAGTAACCTGGGCCAAAAACTTGGCCTCTGGTTGCTGAAACTGTTGGGCGGCTGGAGTATTCAGGGCGAACTTCCTGCTCATAAAAAGATGGTTATTGCTGTTGCTCCTCACACCTCAAATCAGGATTTTTTTGTTGGCATAGCCGCGGCTTTAGCTCTGGATCTTCAAATCCGCTTTTTAGGTAAGCACAGTATTTTTGTCTGGCCTGTGAAAAGGCTGTTGATCTCTTTAGGTGGGATCGCTGTTGACCGTAGCCATCGACACGGAGTGGTAGGGCAAGTGGTGGCTGAGTTCGAACAGAGTGATGCGCTGTTATTAGGCTTATCGCCCGAAGGCAGCCGTAAAAAAGTACAGCAATGGCGGTCAGGTTTTTGGTTTATTGCTAAACAAGCCAATGTACCTGTGTGTTTAGTGGGGCTGGATTACCATCATAAACAACTGGTGTTTGGTCCGTGCTTTACCGCTGGCGAAAATTTCGCCGACGATCTCCTGCAAATGCGCGCATTTTTTCAGCAAATGACTGCAAAGTATCCAGAAAACGCTTAAGTTCTTGCACAGCTAAAAGCTTTTAAGCATAATGCGCGCACCAGTTTTACTGGTAACTTCAATGGTGGCCTCATCGGTCCTCCCGCAATACTAATTCGTTCACCTGGTCAGATCCGGAAGGAAGCAGCCAAAGCGGATAACGTATGTGCCGGGATGTCGGCTGGTGAGGTCGCCACCCACACATCTACTAATCTTCCTGTTTTCCAGCTTGTGTACAGAGATCACTTTAAGTAAATTGGTGCTGCTAACCAATTCTATGTAAAGGATTATGTATGAAGTTCTCAATGGCTCTGGCCATGTTTCTTAGTGTCACTCTGCCTATGATCAGTCTGGCGGCTGAAACAACCAAAACAGCACCTCTCCCGCTTGAGACTTTTTATCGGGGCGAACGTATAGAGCAGCTCAGTTTGTCTCCGAACGGCAAGCGCCTGATAGCACTGAAAAATCTAAAAGAATTTACCGCTATACAACTGATTGATATCGAATCAGGGCAAACTGTTTATCTGGCTAAAACGGATAACAAAAAATACAGATTTGCCTGGGTGCGTTGGGCCAATAACAGCCATGTGCTGGTTAGCTTTCGGTTTGGTGCTGTGCGCAGTGTTGGCATTGGTCGTGGTGCAAAGACACATGAAACCAGACTTTTCGCCATGGAAGCCAAAGCAGGTGCTGAATTTATTCCTATGGTCAAACCGGCCAAAGAAGGTGAATACCAAAGTCAATTTCAGGATGATGTAGTCAAATTTCGATTTCCGGATGACGACCATTTCCTGCTCGGTTTGGATCGGCAAATGGCCGGTCATGACAGCTTGTATAAAATCAATGTAAAAACTGGTGACGCCAGTATGATAAAAAAATATCGTACTAACGTTAAATCCTGGGTGGTGGACAGACAAGGTGAGCCCCGAGCTAGTGTGGGCTATGAAGTTAAATCGACTGAGACCAGCATTAAAGTCTTACCTCCAGGCACTGAGTCCTGGCAAGAATTGGCCCGTTGGCCTGCGTTTTCCGACAAAGCAATCTCTATCCTGGGTTTTGGCAAAGATCCGAAAGATTTGTATATCACAGCTATTCATGAAGGTCGTGATGCCGTGTTTAAAGTGGATATCAGTAAAGCGGACTTTCCAAGGCAGCTGATCCTCAGCCATCCGAAATATGATATCGCAGGCGATTTGATCTACTCATCCGCTCGTCAGGAGCCTGTAGGTATTTATTTTAATGACGAATCATCCAACAGTTTGTATTGGGACCAGGAGTTTAAAAACTTTCAGGCAGGCTTAGATAAAGTACTGCCAGACACGGTCAATTACATCACTCAGTTAAGTGCAGATGAACGCAGTTATTTGGTCTATGCCTCCAATGCGACAACGCCAGGTTTATACCTGCTGGGTGACAGGGATGATAAATCTTTAACTTTATTGACCGAAACTTATCCCGGCTTGAATGAAGACAATCTGGTGCCGAAACAGCGTATTAGCTACAAAGCCAGAGACGGTCTTGAAATTGAAGGCTTTTTGTCGACACCTAAAGGGACAGAAGGGCCCTCTGCTTTGATTGTTTTGCCTCACGGTGGGCCTTTCAGTCAGGACTCTAATAGCTTTGATATTTTCTCAGCCTATCTGGTCAACAAAGGCTACCGGGTATTTCAACCTAATTTCCGCGGCTCCACAGGCTATGGCCATGAATTCTTAAGTCAGGCTGTGGGGCAATACGGTATGGCGATGCAGGACGATATCACTGATGGTGTACTGCACCTGATCCAAAAAGGCATAGCCGATCCAAAGCGGATTTGTATTATGGGTGCCAGTTACGGTGGTTATGCTGCCTTACTAGGCGCCGCGCGCACCCCTGACTTGTACCAATGTTCCATTAGTTTTGCCGGCGTGACTGATCTGGAAGAGCAGCGCAACAGCTACCGGAATTTCACCAGCTATAATCTGGCCAAAAAGCAGATGGGTGAAGATGACGATTTGCTGGAAGAGAACTCTCCGGTAAATATGGTCGATAAAATTAAGATCCCGGTGCTGCTGCTGCATGGGACTGAAGACCGCAGTGTGCCAGTACTTCAGGCCCGTCTGATGGCTTCGGAACTGGCGGATCAGAAAAAAGTCTTTCAGTACATCGAGATTGAAGAAGGGACACACCATCTGGATTATTTACCTCATCGGAAGCAGACCTTTGAAGCTATAGATGAGTTCTTAAATAAATACCTGCCACTCTAAGCGAGCAGCATTTTATTTCGAGCGAAAAGAGGTGTGTCTTGGCACCTCTTTTTTATCTGCAGTTAATCATCATCTACAACAGAGTTTTTGCCTGAATGCTGGATACGGTCTATCACTATCACTGCAGCCAGCAGTTGGGCTGTTAGTTTTGGCTCGTAAATATCCACACCATAGGTATCAGACCAGCTAAACCAGGACTTGGATACTTCTGCCAATACTTTGCCGTTTTGACTGATTTTATATTCGTGTTGCCATAAATTGCCGTGCATTTCCAGCTCACCGGCAGGGCCGTTGATGGTAAAACGACTGGTCCAGAAGGGCCAAAAACATTTGCGAATAAGCCACTCACTGCCATCGGCACAGAGCAGGCGGCATGCTGGCATGAGAGTCAGGTACTTACGTTTGATTTTTAAAAGCTCAACCCCGCGGCTATCAAACATCGTCTGACTGCTGGAGATACTGAAAAACTTACCTTTGGCGCTAAAAGCCACGTCGCCATTTTCATCTTCAATAGTAAAGCTGTCGGTCAGGCTGAATATCTTTTGTTTGATTTTATATTTCATAAATCTGACTCCGGTGCTGGTGTTGCCAAGCAGTATATTTGACCCTATGCTGCCTGAGTTTTCATCAGGATTAAAGGCTTAACATAATGATTTACAAAAAATTGCTGGCTCTGTTGTGGGTAGTATTTTGTCTTATTGCCACATCAAAACAGGCGAAAGCTGAAGTGATTGCCGTTGGAGAAAGTTACTCTATACAATCAACCGTATTAAAGCAGCAACGCCGTTACTCAGTATCTATACCAAGCCGTTATCTGGCTGAACCCAACAGACGTTATCCGGTGTTGTATCTGATGGATGCCGATTTTCAGTTTTTCCATGTTGCTGCCACTGTGAAAAATCTGACTCAGATGGGAAAAATTCCGCCGCTGATTGTGGTGGGGGTCGCAACAGAAGGCCCGGACGATTATGTCAAAGCCACCACCTGGCCTGTGCAAGGCGAGGGAGCTGAGAGCTATGGCGGTATTGAGCCGATGCGGTTATTTCTGAACACTGAACTGCTCCCACAGATAGAAAAAACCTACCGCACCAGTCCAGAGCGTATTTTGGCTGGCTATTCATTAGGTGGTTTATATAGCTTGTATGAGCTGACACAAAAAGACAGTCCCTTTCAGGCCTATTTAGCCATGAGCGCCAGCCTCTGGTTTGACGATTATAGTTTTCAGAAAAAGTTTGAAGCCTTTCTGACAGAAAAAAGCAGTAGCAAACGACTGTTTTTGTCGTTGGCCAATGAGCGGGGTATGGGCGTGACAGAGTTAGTTGCGACACTGAAAAAAGCAGATAAGAACTCGCTGCGTTGGAACTACCGACAATTCCCGGACGAAACCCATTACAGCACCGCCTTACCGGCTTTATACGCAGGCTTAAGTTATTTATATGCAGATTATTTTACCGATGCGGCACAAATGCGGGAGTTAAAGGGCGCAGAAGCTGTGTTTAAGTTATTCCAGCTCAAACAACAGCAGCAGTTTGGCACCTATCAAATTGATTGGCTTCAGGCCTATACCTTAGGCAAATTTTTTGTCGGTACTGAACAAGTGGATGAAATGCCAAAGTTTTTAGCTTTGCTGAAACAGCAGCAACCTGCTTCTTTTAATGAAGTCAGCATTCAATTTGCCAAAATGTACAACAAGCTAAAACAACCACACCAAGCACTGGAGCTATTGACTCAGGCTGATTTAACTCATTCAGCGGATGGTTTAAAGCAAAAAAGTGATGCCTTAAAAGCTTTGGGTCAGACAGAGCTGGCTGCCACGCTGTTGACTCAGGCACAACAACTGGCGAAACAGCAACAACTGGAGATGTGGGAACAAATGGAGCTGCGTTAAGCGCTGTTTTTACAATACTGGAACGCCTTTGGGCGAACTTTTTTAGCAACACAGTGGGAATGGTTTGATGAAACTACTAAAAATAATACTAATTTTGTTTGTTGTAGCAGTGGCTGGAGTGATGGTTTTCCATCAAAAGGTTATTGCAGCACTGGTGCTGCCGCCTTATATCGAATGGGCTACAGCCACTGAAGCCACGGGTCTTCAACAAGGGCAGGCTTTAGATGCACAACAACTGCTGATTGCCAGAGAGATTGGCATTAAGCATCCGGAAAAAGTCAGG
>Ga0247725_1001688_pt1 | contig 10630 bp, 9 predicted proteins | sample OKSTACKMCFT3sol_FD_183021 | JGI IMG/M metagenome (GOLD analysis project Ga0247725, IMG submission 183021) | Subsurface sediment microbial communities from gas well in Oklahoma, United States - OK STACK MC-FT3-sol | ecosystem: Environmental > Terrestrial > Deep subsurface > Rock core/Sediment... | reverse complement strand
CCTGCTGCATGGTCTGGGGTTTGCCAGCACTTTGCATGAGTCACCGGTTCGTGCCTTCTCCGGGGGCTGGCGTATGCGTCTGAACCTGGCCCAAGCCCTGCTCTGCCGCTCCGATCTGCTGTTGCTGGATGAACCGACCAACCACCTGGATCTGGATGCCGTGATCTGGCTGGAAGGCTGGCTCAAGAGCTATCGCGGCACCCTGATCCTCATCTCCCACGACCGGGATTTTCTGGATCGAGTGATCAACCGCATCATCCACATCGAAAATGGCAAGCTTAACGAATACACCGGCGGCTACTCCGATTTCGAACTGCAGCGCGCTGAATTACTGGCTCAGCAGCAATCACTGTACGAGAAGCAACAAGTGGCGTTGAGTCATATGCAGGAGTACATAGACCGCTTCCGCTACAAGGCGAGCAAGGCCCGTCAGGCCCAGAGCCGACTCAAGGCCATGGAGCGGATGGAGCGTATTCTCCCGGCCCATGTCGACTCCCAGTTCCAGTTCAGTTTCCGCGAGCCAGATGCCCTGCCGACACCGCTGATGATGATGGAAAACCTCAGTGCCGGTTATGGTGACAAACTGATCCTGGAGAAGATCAAACTCAATCTGGTGCCCGGCTCGCGCATTGGCCTGCTCGGCCGCAATGGCGCCGGTAAGTCTACCTTCATCAAGTTGTTGGCCGGTGAGCTGACTCCCTTGTCCGGCAAGCTGGAATTGGCCCGGGGGGTGAAGATTGGCTATTTTGCCCAGCACCAGCTGGAGTATCTACGCAATGACGATACCCCGCTGGCCCACCTGGCACGTCTGGCCCCCGAGAAAACCGAACAGGAACTCCGTAGTTTCCTCGGCGGCTTCGGCTTCCACGGTGACAAGGCACTGGATCCGGTCGGCCCATTCTCGGGCGGCGAAAAAGCCCGCCTGGTACTGGCGCTGGTGGTCTGGGGCAAGCCCAATCTGTTACTGCTCGATGAACCGACCAACCACCTGGATCTGGAGATGCGTGAAGCCCTGACCATGGCCTTGCAAGGCTTCGAAGGCGCCATGGTGATCGTCTCCCACGACAGGCACCTGCTGCGCACCACCACCGATGATCTCTACCTGGTCCACGACAAGCGGGTAGAGGTGTTCGATGGCGATCTGGACGACTACCACAAGTGGCTGCTGGCTCTGGAGAAGAGCCAGAGCAGTAATGAAGGCAGCAACGAAGGTGGCAGTAACTCCGCTGCCACGCGCAAGGATCAGAAGCGCCGGGAAGCCGAGTTCCGTCAGGCGATGCGCCCGCTGAAACAGAAACTAGAGAAGCTCGAAGCCCAGATGGAAAAACTGCAGCAGCAGCTCGCCACCCTAGAGCAGGCGATGGGCGATCCGGAGCTCTACACCGAAGGCGCCAAGAGCAAACTGACCCAGTTGCTGGCGCAACAAGGCCCGCTGAAGAATCAGCTCGAAGCCGTCGAGATGGAATGGATGACGCTCGGCGAAGAGCTCGAAGCCAAGGAGCAAGCCTTTGCTGACGGCGAATGAGTTCTGGGAATTAAGCCAGAGTCTGTATGCCGCTCCCACCGTGCAATCCGCCTGCTTGCAGGCCCAGCACCAGCACGGTGCCGAGGTGAACCTGCTGCTGTTGCTGGCACTGCTACAGACCCGTGGCTGGCGGGGCAGTTACCGCCCCCTGGTATATGCGGCAGCCCCCTTGCTACCTGTGTTGCAGGATTGGCGACTGCTGCGCCGGGCGCTCAAACCCAAGTTGGCGCCCAGTGATTATGCCAGGCTGTTGACTCATGAATTATCCCTGGAGCGGCAGATGCAGCAGCGACTGCTGGCCGCTCTGGAGACTCAACCAGGCGTCTATCCAGCTACGGCGGAGGCCAACACGGCGGATAGGCAAACTCCGGCCTGTGCTCTGGCCGACTATCTTGAATCTATCGGTGTTGCCACACCCCAACGTCAGGACCTGATGGCACTCTTGCTGGCTCAGGCTTCCATCACCCACATTGCCGACGGCACACTCCAGCCGCCACTAACCGAGGGATCCTCATGCTGAGTTATCGTCACGCCTTTCACGCCGGTAACCACGCCGACGTCCTCAAGCACGCCGTCGAGACCCTGATCATCGAACAGCTCAAGAGCAAGGAGAAACCTTTCTGCTATCTGGATACCCATGCCGGTGGCGGCTGTTACGATCTGAGTGGCGAATGGCCACAGAAAAAAGCCGAATATCTGGATGGGATCGCCCGTCTGTGGCCGGAGCGCCAGCACTGGCCGGAGTTGGCAGCCTACTGGGACGTCATCGCTACTCTCAATGAGTCGGAGTTGCGCTTTTATCCGGGGTCACCGGAAATTGCCCGCCATCTGCTGCGTGAGCAGGACAAGTTGATGCTGATGGAGCTGCACAATCAGGAGATCGAGATCCTGCGCCGTCATATGGGCAGCGACAGTCGCAGCGCCATTCACCACCGTGACGGCTTCGAAGGCTTGCTCGGCTTACTGCCACCGACTCCGCGCCGGGGTCTGGTGCTGATGGACCCGCCCTACGAGCTCAAAGAGGATTATCAGCGCGTGCTGCAGACGCTGAAAAAGGCGATGCAGAAGTGGTCAACCGGCATCTATGCCCTGTGGTATCCCATCCTCGGAAAGGAAGCAGACCGCAGCCGCAGTATGCTGGAGCTATTCAAATACGCAGGCTTCCCTTCGGTGCTGGTCGCCGAGCTGGAAGTGGCGGCACAACCCGACGAATGGGGCATGAATGGCTCAGGCATGCTGATCCTCAACGCCCCCTGGCAGCTGGATGGCCAGTTGACAACCCTGCTCCCCCGCCTGTGCGCACAACTGGCCCAAGGCGATGAGGCCCGCTGGCGGCTGGAGTGGATCGCCAAGCCAGAGTAACCCTCTTCCGTCGAACGCATCAAAAACAGAAAGGCCCTGCGGGGCCTTTCTGTTTTTATAATCTCACGCGAATAATTCACGCGGATGACTATAGCTAAGGAGCTAAGGGTTACCCCCAACAGTTGGCTGGCGTTTTTTGATCTTGCTGATTCAGAGTCAGACTGGTACAGCCAGCGTCATTAGCTTGTGGCGATCCACTCTTGGCAGTCGCCGTCAGTGTGTAGCTGGCTCCGCTTACGGTAGCGGCAAATGTATAGTGGTCGATATTGGCGCCACCGAGCAGGGCAAAATCAGTGGTATAACTGCCACTGGTCACTCGCTGTTCTTCCTGTTTCAACTGGGCGGACAACAGATGCTCCAGAGCCTCGGCACGCCGACTCTTCAGCATATGGGCCTGAAAGGATGGATAGGCAATCGATGCCAGTATAGCGATGATGGCCACCGTGATGATCAGCTCCAATAACGTGATCCCGCGACATCTCATAATCTAAAGCTCCTGATTGCATCGACTCTGCGGCTGGATAATATAGCCTACACTTTAACAAGATGGTTACATCCATTTCCCTAAGAGTAGGCCACCCATGACTTCTTGGCGCCCTTGTGATGGTTTTACCTTGATCGAAGCACTGTTGGTGATCGTCCTTCTGCTGATCGTGGTCGCCATCGGTGTGCCCAGCTTTCTCGAACTGCGCCAGAACCAGCAATTAGCGGGTGTCGGTCAAGCCTTGTCCTCAGATCTACAACTGGCACGCACCGAGGCGGCAAAAACAAACAATCCCGATGTAGCACTTTATTTCTTCGATGATAGTGACTGGTGCTGGCGGATATCGGATCAGCCCGCCAGTAGCTGTAATAGCTGCTCTGCGACCTGCGACATCAGCGGCGATGGAATCACCCGGGGGGCTGATCGCACCAACTATCCACAAGTAGTCATGCAGCAGGAGCTCACAACCAGCAACCGTCTACCGGTCGGTGCACGACGCGGTGTGCTGCAGCCCACTCAGGCCGATGACCGGATTTCATTCACTCTGGAGAGCAAGCAATTGCGGATATGGTTCACGGCCACCGGACGTGCCCAGCTCTGTACCCCGAGCGGGACGCAGTTGAATGGAGTAGCAGCATGCGATTAAATCTCAGGCGTGGTTTTTCAATGGTCGAGTTACTGGTCGCGCTCGTTGCCGGGCTAATTATCGTCGGCACGGCGACGACCCTGTATGTCTCGATTATTCGGGCCAACGCCACCTCGGTGCAACTCTCAGCCTTAAATCTGGGCATGCAGAGTCTGCTCGATGTGATAGAGCGGGATATTCGCCGCGCCGGCTATTTTGCCAATGCCTCGCTGAATCTGTCTCGCGACGCCAATGGCAACCCGGTCATAGCCCCAACCGATCGCACCGCCATGTTCAGTCTGATGGCCAGTGCCGGCAGCAGCACCACCACATGGCAGGATATGCAACGGCTAACGGTGACGAATCCACAGCTCTACTACTGCATTTTGCTGCGCTACGATGCCAATGCAGATGGCTCCATTGCGGGGACGGATGAAATCATGGGCTACCGCTTCAAAAGCACCGAGCTAGGCCTCGAATTCAGACAATGGGATACCGTCACCGATCAATTAAGCTCGCCGACCACACAATGCGACGATGACGAGGGTTGGGACAATATCAGTCAGGATGGTCAGGTGCGGCTCAGGTCCCTCACCTTTGCGATTACCCCCGCCACCGGTTTCTCGGCCCCGACAGGGCAAAGAACCATCACCATCTCTATGGTTGGAGAGAGCCAACAAAAGCCCGCCTTATCACTCACCTTGCAGCGGCAGGTAAGGATGCGCAATGACCAATACTAACCGCCAGCAAGGATTTATTGCGCTGACCATCACCCTCATCATACTGCTGTTGGTGATCTCGCTCAGTATCATGACCGGCAAGGTATTGGTCGGTGAACAACGCATTGCCGCCAATGAAATGCGCTATCGCGAAGCCCTCGCCAATGCCGAAGCTAATTTGGAAGCGGGAATGGCACTGATCGCCTCGGCCGGTGTCAGTGCCATTCCATCGCTACCCGCTGTAGTTTCAGCGGCACAATCCACGATTCCTGTCGGCCTCAGAAATATGCCAATGCTTAACTTTACGGCAACCGGCAGCTCGATTGATGGCTCGGCCGGGCAAGCAACCGTCCGCGTCCAGGCGGTGATTATGCCCACAGTGGTCGGGACTCCCGATTCACCACTCATGCTGGCCGCTGGTATGGCCGTGGGGGGTAATTTTATGGTTGTCGCCAACCCCAATGGCGGCGGTCCCGGCGTCCCCCTCTCCATCTGGACGAAAGAACATGTCGAATTGACCACAGGCTCGGGTACCACCTGTGGGCAGCAGGAGTGGGCCAATGGCACCTGCAGCTCGTCGCCCTATAGCGAGCCCGGCAGAGTAGAAAGTGACATTCTGGACGATGATGCAGCCTTCCCATCCGACTTGTTGCAGTATGTGTTTGGCGTTAAAGATGACGCCGCCGGCATGCTGACGCTGGAGCAGCGCGCCAAGGCGTTACTCACCAACTGCAATACCTTGAATACCAGCAGTTCGGGTTTTTACATTGTGGACGGAGAATGCAATCCAAAGGGCACCATCGGCTCTCAAGCGAAGCCCGTGGTGCTGCTGATCCGCAATGGCGATCTGGTCATGAACGGTAACCTGCAAGTGTTTGGCATCGTCTTTTCCTACGATAGCCATCCCGCGGTTGCCCCCACCTATGACCTGAAAATGAGCGGTGGCGCTACTGTGTGGGGCTCATTGATCGCCAACCATGAGGTCGGCAATGCCAATGGTACCTATAACGCCGTCTACGATGCGGAAGCACTCAGTAACATCCAGAACAACAACCAGGACTTTGTGTCCCTCTACAAGGTGCCGGGTAGCTGGCGTGACTGGTAGGAGTCATCATGAACAGAATCAATATCTCTCGCGGTTTTAGCCTGATCGAAGTCATGCTGGCTTTTATCATAGTCGCGGTCAGTGCGGCGGGACTGGTCAAACTGCAAAACAGCTATATGAAACAAGAAGGCAGCAGCAGCGCTCGAGAAAGCGCCATGCACCTGGCGGAAAATAAGCTCGATGAACTGCGCAGTTTCACCACTCTCGCTACCACCACGGGACAGTTTGCCTATCAGGATATTCAAACCAATGTAGGCCCAACTGTTTCACCTAAATTTGCCGCAGGCAATCACACCATCGGCAATACCACCTATGCGCTGGGTTGGACTGTGGTCAACAGCCCAAACCCGCTACCTGCCAATCTGAAATATCCACTGCGTAAAGACATCGAAATCACGGTGGCCTGGAGCGATCAGAATGGCAGCGCCAAAACCTTGCGTCTAAGCAGCAGCATCGCCGCCAGTACCAGTATTGGCAACACCGAAGGCGACAGTCTCGGCGGTATGGATGTGAAGCCACAGGTGGCCTATACCCCAGGCTCGGCTCCCGATGTGGTAGCAATCACCATCAAGACGGGTACCAAAGAGGAAACCAGTAAACCACTGCCGACCGTCTACCAATCCGGCGACAATGTGGTGGTCAAGACCGAAACCATTACCTACGACCCCGAATCGGGCCGCAAAATTCAGGAAGACCAGGCGACCCTCTCCTGCAACTGCAGCCTGCAAAGTGGTAATGCCAGTAAAAAATTACCCGCCTATCCATTACTGGACTCACTCGGGCAGTACTGGGAGCTCGGACAGAGTGTGGACAAGAGTTATGGCCTCAATACCAGCAACCAGAATGCCCAGAGCCCCCTGTGTAATATCTGCTGCGAAAACCACTTTGATGGCACCAACAGCCAAAGTGGCTCATTCGATCAGTATTACAACGTGCTGCGTAAGGGACATGGCCATTACCGCCTGAGTGGCAGTAACCTGGTCACTGCAGGCAGCAGTGGCAGTTATCTGGAAGCCTGTCGCCTGTTGCGGGTGGATGGCTTCTACCAGCCCATGCCGGATTGGAATCTAGCGGTCATCAACGTGATGTCACCGGATTTTCTTTCTGACCCATACAATCAAGAAAACTATGAAAAATATGTGCAATCTGTGGTTAGGGCCCATTTCGCCTGGCAAAAGGCGGGCCGCAGCGGCAACTTTACCCCGACATCGCTCAATAGTTGGCTCAGTTCAGGTGGGAATGTCACCAATGGCGGCGCCACGAGCACGGACTTGACCCTGCAAGCCGGAGCCACGGCGCAATTGATCGCGCGCGGCGTCTATGTCGACTTGCTGAATGATGAAACGGGTCAGTATCTCAGCCAACTCAGTAGTACCGATGAAGAGCTATTGGCCAAGGTGCCGTTCAACGAGTTGAACCTGACCCTGCTAGCCAACTGGTCACTGACCACCGCCAACCAGAGCTATGCCACTGTCACCAACGAGACGGTAAAAACCATCGTCGATGCCAGCCAGAACTACTACGGTACCTATAGTCGCGGCCGGCTCTCGGCACTCCAGGCAACCCCATTGGACAAGGGAGTGAACCAACCCATTCCAGTGACCGCCAATATCCGCACCAGTAATAGCGGCATCACCAGCACAGTTGCCATATCGCCCGAGGATCTGGCCAACCAATCGGCCAACATTAATGTGCGAATTACCGCCAATAGTGGTAGCAATGACAAGGTGACCCTGCAGGGGGATATAAAGTGCATCGCGGAAAAAACAAACCAATATCCCAATGGATCGCCCTGTAATAATGAATGGAGCTCTCTGTCCGTCAGTCTATCGGGTAGCACTTGTACCGTAAAAAAACCAACCGGCAGTGCCATTGCGGGTTATTTTCAATGCAGCGTGAATCGGGGCTCCGTTGGGACCATCATATTGGGTGCATCAGGGTTCTCCATTTACCCCAGCAATATTCAAGTAAATAGCACTCAAACCAACCCCACGGTAGATGGGAAACCAAGCTCATTTAACAGTTTAAACTCTATACTCCCCTGTACGGCAGTTATGATGGTCAAAAGCACGGCACCAACCAATGACAAGAACGGAAATATAATTGACTATACCTGCACGCCTAAAACATCTAACTAAACATTAGATTAAAAATATAAGCGCATAAAAAATCCGAACCCTAGGGTTCGGATTTTTTATTAATAAGCAGCGGTCGCCATAAGGGGGGAATATAGTCACTGATAAGGCAGTGATTCGCGCACCATATTGTTATTCTTCCTCTTCAGGTAATTGAACAGCCTGTTCTGGGAAATAATCCAAAATAGACATTAAATTAAGCGTCGAACCTGTAGAGCCAGCCTTGACCTGTTCCAGTGATTCATCATAATGCAACTGACCAGCACCGTTTACGACAATGCTTTTTGCCCTTACAGCGCCAGAAAATGCAGTACCATTTGCCACTTTTGCTAGAGTATAGGGTGCATAAATTGCTGCATAGGCAACATTTCCAGCTTCTTTGACATCAACTCCGGCTCCACCCGCAGAATAGGATGAATAGATGCTAATTGGCGGTTTATTAGAACTTGTCGCTGCGCCAGTAGCTCCTGTTGTGATTTGACCACTCGAACCGAATTCTACTGTACCTGGAGTCAAGATGGTAAGTGTCGCACCATTGGCAACATGAATGCCGGAGCCACCACCCTCAATTTTCGTCATGTTCTTTACATAGATAACAACATCACCGGAGGTAATATTCATTGCTGAGTTAGTTAAAATAAGGTTATCTAGAACATACACTGGTTTTTGTTGTCCAAGCACATCCATTGTAACAGGGGTTATCGGCAATTTAGGTGACGTATTAGAGTTGTAGTTACCTGTGCTATAGGCCTGACCAGATGTACCACTAAATGCATAAGAGGCACTGGTACCATTATTGCTATGTTCACTTTGAATGGTATTAACGGGCGTCACTGCAGAAAATGGAGCAAGTTTGCCGCTGATATCAATGGGATCACAATCTTCTGATGAAATATCTGGAGCGCTCGGGCTAGAAACAGCCCCCGGTGTTGGTGGCTGGCCGCCCGTGGTCGTAAATTGTTTAGGCTGCAACTGAGGAATCGAACCCGCATAGCTCAGAGATCCCACAGAAGAATTCCACCCCAGTGCATTGACGTTACCGGCTACCGATACGCTGCCCCCCACATTAGATGAGCTTTCCATCTGGTAATTACCACCAGTCTGAACAGAGCCATTGACTGAAGCAGTCGAACTCAACGATACATTACCAACAGCAGTGACATCGCCACCAATATGCGCTGAAGACCCCATCGACAAGCTGCTGCCGGTTTGAAGATCACCCAAAATTTGTGCGCTGGAACTTAACTCAGCAGAACCAGTAACCTTAACATCACCTGAAATATGTGAGGAACCATTGACCATAAGGCTACCATTTTTTACTTGTAGGTCTCCTTTTATCGGGGCGCTACCATCTAATCTAACTTGGTTTCCTTTTCCATCAATTACCTTAACCTTGGCATTACTCAGATCATTATTTTCGGCATTAGCATCCCCTTTGGTGGGATCATAGCTATTAATTGTTCCAGAGCCACTCAACTGTAAACTATCGCAAGCCACAACACCGCCAGAAAAAGGGGAAACTCCTGTCGTTATCTGAAAATTAGCCTTCAGAGATGCGCGGGCATCCTGAAACTTACCTTCGCTAATAAAATGCAGGTTGGGCGGTGAATAACTAACACTGCTAATAGAAAACGCTGATTCATTTCTAGCAATAGCACTCTGAATTTGAGATATCGTTGAATTAGCAGCCAACAAACTATTGATCAAGGTAATTGTATCGTAGACACCTTTTTCAGCCGCCAATCTGGCATTAATCATCTTTTGCTGATTGCCACTCATACGTTCTTGTAGTTGGTTTTCGCGAATGGAAACGAAAACGACCATACTCGCTATCAGTGATAGAACCAGGACACTGACCAGCACATAGCCACGCCTGGCTCCGGCTAGCATTGTTGTATTTTTCATTCTCACTCCTGAAATTAACAGCCTCGTTTATGGCCGTAAGATGTGATCCATCATCAATATAAGGGTCATATTCCGCATATCATTCACAACACTCATGGCCGCTAAATGGCGCAATGAGGATCCACTAGTTAGCTCTGAATATGATCCTTAATATATTTCTGCCGTAAGGCAAAACGCAGGGTAATACCGCCGGATAAGGCACTGGGGAGCTCCATAGGTGTCAGTAGGATATTGACGCCATAACTACCATTCGTTGACATGGATAAACTCGCAATATTGGTGGCAATAACCTGAGCCCCCCCCACTCCGCCATCGTTACAGAGCACATTATTATTTTCAAAGGTAAAGGTATCGCTCTCACCATTGACCCGCGACCGCCCCAGGCAGCTCAAGACCCTATCGCCAGACTGAATACTGCCATAGGTGACGGTCAGGCTCTGAGGCGTCGTGACGGTCACCGTCTCGCCCTGATGCAAGCTGCGCCCCATGATTTGCGCCACGGTGCGCAAACTCTCCTGCGCTCGCTCCAGCCGGTTAGCTTCCAGAATAGTGCCACGCAATGTTGAATAGAAAGAGGCGGTTCCCAGCACTATCACCAGCCCCAATACCATGGAAATCATCAATTCAATCAAGCTGAACCCGCGCTGATGCCGGTGTGATTTCATATTTCCCCCTCTCATGGACAAATCACCGGATAAGTCACCCGCAGACTCAGGCTGTTGTTGTCGCTCTGGCGCGCATCGTTCCAGGTTAGGTTGTAGACGGCCGAG
>Ga0247725_1001687_pt1 | contig 10630 bp, 5 predicted proteins | sample OKSTACKMCFT3sol_FD_183021 | JGI IMG/M metagenome (GOLD analysis project Ga0247725, IMG submission 183021) | Subsurface sediment microbial communities from gas well in Oklahoma, United States - OK STACK MC-FT3-sol | ecosystem: Environmental > Terrestrial > Deep subsurface > Rock core/Sediment... | reverse complement strand
GCCGTGCGCACCCTGCGCCTGGCCCGCGAGGCCGGCGGCTGGGACCTCGTCAAGCTCGAGGTCCTCAGCGATCCCAAGACCCTGTTCCCCGACATGGAAGAGACCCTGCGCTCGCTGAAGCTGCTGGTCGCCGACGGCTTCCAGGTGATGGTCTACTGCTCGGACGACCCGGTCTACGCCAAGAAGCTGGAAGAGGCCGGCGCGGTGGCGATCATGCCGCTGGGCGCGCCGATCGGCTCGGGCCTGGGCATCCAGAACCGCGTGAACCTGCGGATCATCGTCGAGAACGCCAAGGTGCCGGTGCTGGTCGACGCCGGCGTCGGCACGGCCTCGGACGCGGCGATCGGCATGGAGCTGGGCTGCGACGCCATCCTGATGAACACCGCCATCGCCGAGGCCAAGGATCCGATCCGCATGGCCAAGGCCATGAAGCACGCCGTCATCGCCGGCCGCGAGGCCTATCTCGCCGGCCGCATGCAGAAGCGGCTCTACGCCGATCCCAGCTCGCCGCTGGCGGGGCTGATCTAGCAAAGAACCTTCTTCCCCCTCCGGGGGAGGAGCGCCTTAGGCGCGGAGGGGGCGAGTCAGTGAGAAGTCACCTTACTTGCCCCCACCTGACCGCGCGATGCGCGGTCGTCCGCCCCCAGAGGGGGCGGAAGGTGATCGTCACCCCGCCTTCGCCTTGCTGGCCCGGGTCTGCTCGATCGCCAGCTTCAGGGCGTTGATGTCGGCGCCGGGGATCAAGGTGTCGCCGACGACGAAGGCCGGGGTGCCTTGCAGGGCCAGGGTCTTGGCCAGGGCTTCGGTGTCGGCCAGATGCTGGCTCACGGCCTCGCTTTCGCCGGCGGCCTTGGCCTTGGCGAGGTCGATCCCCAGGCCCTTGGCGATGCGCAGGGCGCTCGAGGCGTCGAGGGCGTTCTCGGCCATCAGGGCCTTGTAGAGCTCCAGGCTCTTGCCCTGATCCTTGGCGCCCAGCATCAGGCGCGCGGCGGCCTCGCTGTCGCGGCCGAAGATCACGAAGTCCTTCAGCACCAGGCGGATGTCCGGGTTCTTCTGGACGAGATCGACGATCTCGGGCGCGGCGTGCCGACAATAGCCGCAGCGGTAGTCGAAGAACTCGGTGACCGTGATGCTGCCCGCCGGATTGATCACCACGTCGCGCGGATCGCGCTCGATCGCCTGGCGATACTGGCCGATCGCCTTCTGGGCCGAGGCGGCCTGCTGGCCGGCCTGCTTTTCCTGCAGCTTCTGGCTGACCTCCATCAACACCTCGGGGTGCTCGAGCAGATAGGCCCGGACCTTCTCGCCGAACCGTTGGCTCGGCTTGGCGTCGGGCCGCTCGCAGCCGGCGAGGGTCAGGCCGGCGATGGCCAGCGGGATAGCGAGGGTCGCGGCGCGACGAAGGAGGGTCATCGAAGTCTCTGACAGGGAAGGGGGCTCTAGCGGCCCAGGTTAGACTGCATGGCCCCGTCCTTGGCCAGGTCCTTCAGGTCCTGGTTGGAGGGACGAGAGGCCAGGACGATGTCGGTGGCGCGGCGCCAGTCCGGGGTGTCCTTGGGCAGCAGCTCACGGGCCCGCATGGCGAACACGCGGGCTTCTCGGACGGCGCCGAGCGAGAAGTACTGCTCAGCGGTGGCCAGGCGGGCCTCGCCGTCCTTCTTCTGCTTGTCGTAGGCCTGGGCCAGCAGACGCCAGGCGACGGTGTTGTCGGGCTCGTTCAGCAGGCTGCGCTTCAGCTCCTTGACGCCTTCCTCGACCTTGGCGGGGTCGTTCAGGTTGATCAGGGTCTGGCCCAGGTTGACCCGCAGGAGGGCGGCGTCGGGCTTGAGCTGCACGGATTTGCGCTGCGGCTCCTCGGCCTGGGCGATGCGGTTGAACTCGAACAGCACCTGGCCCTTCAGCTCCCACAAGTAGGGATTGTCCGGGTTATCGGCGATCAGGCCGTCGATCAGCTTCAGGGACCGGTCGGGGTCCTTCATCTGATAGTAGGCGATGGCGCGCGCGTAGCGGGCCGGGAAGCTGGCGTCGGTCTCCTTGTACTTCATCAAGGCGACCTGCGGATTGATGAAGCCCTCCAGCTTGGCCTTCATCACCTCGTGCTGGGCGATGTCCTCGGGCGTGTCGACGGCGCTATAGTGCGGCTGGCGCTCGACGCGGCTGCGCAGCACCTCGATGCGTTCCGACGACAGTGGGTGGCTGCGGAAATAGGCGAAGCGGCGGGCTTGGTCGAAGACTTCCTGGTAGCGGAAGTTGTCGAAGAACTCGACGAGGCCGCGGCCGGACTGGCCCGTCGCCTCCAGGAAACCGGCGCCGGCCTGGTCGGCGCGGGACTCTTGTTCACGGCTATAGCCAAGCGCGCCCAGCGCGCCTGCGTATTGCGAATTGGCGATCAAGGCCGCGCCGCCGTCGGGCGAGCCGGCCAGCGCCGCCAGAATCCCCAGGCCCATGGTCAGGATCATGGGCTTGAGCCCGGCGCGCATCATCTCGTCGGAGCGGATCGGGTGGCCGCCGGCCAAGTGTCCGGTCTCGTGAGCGATGACGCCGCGCAGCTGGTTCGGATTCTCGGTCTGCAGGATCAGGCCGGTGTTCAGGCCCATCTGCAGGCCTTGGGTGGCGAAGGCGTTCAGGCTCTTGTCACCGACGATCAGAATCCGCACGTTCCTCGGATCCAGACCCGCCGCCGCGAAAATCGGATCGGCGTCGTGATGCAGGATTTCCTCGATTTCGGTGTCGCGGATCAGGGACGGACCACCGTCCTGGGCCAGGGCGACCTGGGGAACCGAGGCGCCAGACGCGATGATCGACAGCGCCGACAGCGCCGCGCTGACCCTTCGCCCCAACTGGCGTTTTCCGGCATGCCCTCGACGCGAGGTCATCGAATGATCTCCAGATCGCGCCCCCGCGAACCCAATCAGTCTAACTTGGATGGTCCGCGCGAGGGAACAAGGGATGCGCGTCTGTCCCAAGACGATTTCGGCCCGCGCCTCGGTCAAGAAGCGCGGGCCGTGATCGGTCGATTACCGGCGCCACCAGCCGCGGCGCGGCTTTTCCGGGGGCGTGGTGATCTCGGCCGGATCGGGCTCGGCCGGAGCGGCCGGCTCGACGTCAGCCACGACCTCGGGTTCCGGAGCCGGCGCGGGGGCGGCTTCGACCACCGGCGCGGCTTCCGGCTCGGGCGGGGCGACCGCCACCGATTCGGTGACGACTTCAGCCACGGCTTCGGCCGCCTCGGCGACCTCGGCGGTCGCCTTCTTGCTGCGCGAGCGGGTGCGCTTGGGCTTCTTCGGCGCTTCCTCGGTTTCCGGCAACTCGACCCAGACGTCGGCCGGCGGGGCGGAGATCACCGGCGGGGCCAGGATCGGCGCTTCGAACGGCTCGGCGGGCTCGACGGCGGACACCGACTCGACGGGCGAGGCGGCTTCGGCCACGGCGGCCTCGGCGACCGGCGCCTCGTCGCGGCTGCGACGACCGCGGTCGCGACCGCGGCGGCCGCGTTCACGAGCGGGACGCTCTTCGCGCTCGGCGCGCTCGGGGCGCTCCGGACGCTCGGCCGGAGCCTCGGCGCGCGCTTCCTGAGCGGGGCGTCGGCTTTCGCCGCCATTGCCGCCGACCAGGGCGGCCGGGTCGTGCCAGGTGAAGACGTTTTCGCCGAACGGGACGCGCGGACGGATCCAGACATAGGCGTCGGTCTGACGATCGCCGTCCTCGCGACCGCCGCGACGGCCGCCACGGCGACCGCGACGGCGACGGCGACGGCGGGCGTCCTCGTCCTCGTCGCCGAATTCGGCGCGCTCGTCGGCGTCGGCGTCGGCGTCTTCCTCGTCGCCTTCAGCCTCGGCGTCGACTTCGGTCTCGCGGTCGTCGCGACGACCGCGGCGACGGTCGCGACGGCGGCGGCCCTTGCGGTCGCCGCGCTCGTCGTCGCGGGCCTGCTTGCGGGCCGAGGCCTCGTCGTCGTCGGTGTCCTCGCGCTCGATGTCCTCCTCGTCCTCGACGATTTCCTCGTCTTCCTCTTCGGCCTCGTCGTCATAGGCCGCGTCGTCGAAGTCGTCCTCGTCGACATAGGGGGCTGGGGCGACGGCGATGCGCTCGCCGAGTTCGGTGCGCTCGATCTCCTGGTCGCCGGCGTGCAGGCTGTCGTCGACCACCACGGTCACGAACAGGCCGTGCGTCTCCAGCAGTCGCTGCAGGTAGGCGCGCTTTTCGTTCAGGATGTAGAGGCCGACCGAGCGCGAGACCTTCAGGATCACGCTGCCCGAACCTTTCAGGGCCTCGACCTCGACCGCGCGCAGGGCGGCCAGGGCGCTGGACTCGACCGAGCGGACGCGGCCGGTGCCTTCGCAGTGTTCGCAGACGTGGGTGGTGCCTTCCAGCACGCCGGTGCGGCGGCGCTGGCGGCTGATCTCCATCAGGCCGAAGCCCGAGATCTTGCCCATCTGGATGCGCGCGCGGTCGTCCTTCAGAGCGTCCTTCAGGACCTTCTCGACCGTGCGGTTGTTCTTGGCTTCATCCATGTCGATGAAGTCGATGACGATCAGACCGGCCAGGTCGCGCAGGCGCAGTTGGCGCGCGGCTTCCTCGGCGGCTTCGCAGTTGGTCTTGAGGGCGGTGGCCTCGATGTTGCGCTCGCGCGTGGCCTTGCCCGAGTTGACGTCGATGGCGACCAGGGCCTCGGTCTGGTTGATCACCAAATAGCCGCCGGACTTCAGCGGCACGACCGGCGAATAGATCTGGGCCAGGTGGTCCTCGATCTTGTTCTTGACGAACAGCGGGGTCGGGTCGCGGTAGTTGAAGACCTTCTTGGCCTGGCTCGGCATCAGCATGCGCATGAAGTCGCGCGCTTCCTTGTAGCCGGCGTCGCCCTCGACCCAGATGCCGTCCAGGTCCTTGTCGTACATGTCGCGAATGGCGCGCTTGACGAGGTCTTCCTCCTCGTAGATCAGCGCAGGCGCGACCGAGTGCAGCGTGTTGTCGCGGATGTTTTCCCAGAGACGCAGCAGATATTCGTAGTCGCGCTTGATCTCGGCCTTGGTGCGCTTGGCGCCGGCCGTGCGAACGATCAGGCCCATGCCCTGCGGCACGTCCAGGCTCTGGACGACGCTCTTCAGGCGCTTGCGGTCGGTGACCGCCGTGATCTTGCGGCTGATGCCGCCGCCGCGCGCGGTGTTGGGCATCAGGACGCCGTAGCGGCCGGCCAGCGAGAGGTAGGTGGTCAGGGCCGCGCCCTTGTTGCCGCGCTCTTCCTTGACGACCTGAACCAGCATGATCTGCCGGCGGCGGATCACTTCCTGGATCTTGTACTTGCGCATCAGCCGGCGCTTGCGGCGCGCAAGCTCTTCCTCGACGTCGTCTTCATCGTCGTCGATCGCGGTGTCTTCACCGTTGACGTCGTCTTCATCGTCGCCGCCGGTGGCGCGACGCGAGATCGGGGTGTCGTCCTCGTCATCGCCGGAATCGTCGCGCATCAGCGCTTCGCGGTCGGCGACCGGGATCTGGTAGTAGTCGGGGTGGATTTCGTTGAACGCCAGGAAGCCGTGACGATTGCCGCCGTACTCGATGAACGCAGCCTGGAGGCTGGGTTCGACGCGGGTCACCTTGGCGAGATAGATATTTCCGCGAAGCTGTTTGCGGGTCTGGCTCTCGAAATCGAACTCTTCAACCCGGGTTCCGTCCACGACGACCACACGCGTCTCTTCGGCGTGTGCTGCGTCGATCAGCATCTTCTTCGACATTAAGGAAGTCTCCACGGCGCGCGGCGGGCGCGAGGCCCGGTCGCCGATATGAATGAAGGACGCGCGCGTCGCCGACCGTCGCCCCGCCAGCGCGGTTGCGAAGGGTCAGGTGCCAAAGGCGGTCGGGTGCGGCGCAGCCCATTGGGGTTTCGTTTTGTCCCTACCGCGCGAGGCGCGGATTGGATGTTTCGTATGTCGCGCCAGATGGCGCGGATCGGATGGCGCGTCGTCGCCAGGACGGCGTTTGAGCCCGACGCGGGCCCCGCGATACGGCGTCTCGGTAGGCGTCTTGCCCGCTCCGTCGGTCGTATCGCGAACTATCTAGTCTGCCGCCTCGGCGTCGGAAGGGGTTCAGGACCTCTTTCGTCACCAAGGACAGCCCGCACGCAGTCGTGACGATCACGGAACTTCGCACGCGGCGGGACTGTAGCCACATCGGCGCGGAAAAGAAAAGCTTTCCACGCCGATCAGGACTTAACCCTTTGGCTACCCCCTCGGGCGGATATTGACGAACGGTTCACCAAATCCGGCTAGCGCGGACGGGTATGCGTAAGGTTCTCATCAGTTTGGCTCGCATGGGCTGGTTCCGGGCGGCTCTGATCGTCGGCGGCATGACCGTCGCCGGCGTCGCCGTCGCGACCGCCCAAGGTCCCGCCGCGCCCTCGGGCGTGCAGAAAGTCCGCTTCGGCGGCGACCGGACCGAGACCCGCGTCGTGATCGACCTGGACCGCGCCGCGGCTGGCAAGCTGATTTCCGATGGCGCGAGCGATCAGCGCCTGGTGTTCGCGCTCCCGAACGTCACCATTTCCGGCGACCTGCAGGGCTCCGGCCAAGGTCTGGTCAAGCATTGGCTGATCGACGAGGCCGCCGGCGGCGCGCGTCTGCGCCTGGAACTGGCGGGCAAGGTCGAGGTCCGCCGCCGCTTCCTCCTGCCGCCCGGCGACGGGGCCACCGCGTATCGCTATGTCATCGACCTCAAGGCCGTGGACGGCGCCGCCATGCCGGCCGCGACCCAGACCGCACCGCGTCTCACGTTCGCCAGCGCGCCGGTCAAGGCCGCGCCGCTCCGCCTGAAGAAGGTCATCGTCATCGACGCCGGCCACGGCGGCAAGGATTCCGGCGCCGTGGGCGCCAACGCCTTCGAGAAGGACGTCACCCTGGCCGCGGCCAAGGCCCTGAAGACGCGGCTGGAGAAGACGGGCCGCTATCAGGTTGTCCTGACCCGCGAGACCGACACCTTCGTGCCGCTGGAAGGCCGCGTGCAGATCGCCCGCCGCGCGGACGCCGACCTCTTCATCTCGCTGCACGCCGATTCCGGACCGGACACCGCCACGCGCGGCGCCTCCGTCTACACCGTGTCCGAAAAGGGCGCGGAACGCGTGGGCCTGGTGCTCGACAAGAACGACTGGCTGATGAAGGCCAACCTGCCGGGCCGCGATCGCGCGGTCAGCCAGATCCTGCTCGACCTGTCGCAGCGCGCGACCAAGAATCGCTCAGCCACCTTCGCCCAGCTGCTGTTGGCCAATGTCGGCGAGGAGACGGCTCTGCTGCGCCGCAGCCACCGCGACGCCGGTTTCTTCGTGCTGCTGGCGCCGGACGTGCCCGCTGTTCTGCTCGAGATGGGCTTCATCACCAATCCCGAGGACGAGGCGTTCCTGACCAACAAGGCCAGCCGCGCCCGCCTGGTCGACGCCGTCGGCGACTCCATCGAGGCCTATTTCTCGGCGGACGTCCGCAAGTCCTGACCGAAAGGTCCGCTTCCCCTTTCGCGCGCCGCGCTCTAATCACTGGAGCGATCGTTCGCGCCGTGCGCCGGACGATCTGGTGAAGGTGTGCGGCGGGCGAGGGCGTCCGCCTCGACGGAGGTCGCGTGGATCTGAAACCCAGCGAACGATGGATGGCCATCGCGGGCGTGGCGGTGCTGTCGCTCATCGCCGTCGCGGGATTCGCGATCGCGATCTACGCCGCCTGGCTGTTCCACGATATGCCCGACGCTGGCGAGCTGCAGGACTATCGGCCGCCCACGGCCACGCGCGTCTACGCCTGGGATGGCACCCTGATCGGCGAGTACTCCAAGGAGCGCCGGATCTTCATTCCCTACGACCAGATCCCGCCACAGCTGGCCCAGGCCTTCCTGGCGGCCGAGGATCGGAACTTCTTCACCCACGGCGGGGTGGACGTCGGCGGCCTCTCGCGCGCGATGATCAACAATGTCGGCAACGCCATCCGCGGCAAGCGGCTCGAGGGCGGCTCGACGATCACCCAGCAGGTAGCCAAGAACGTTCTGCTGACCAGCGACGCCACGGTCGGCCGCAAGTTCAAGGAAGCGATCCTCGCCAGCCGGCTCGAACAATCGCTGACCAAGCAGCAGATCCTTGAGCTCTATCTCAATGAAATCTGGCTGGGCTATCGCTCGTTCGGCGTCGGTGCGGCGGCCTACAACTATTTCGGCAAGTCGCTGCCCGACCTGACCTTGGCCCAGTGCGCTTATCTGGCGTCGCTGCCGAAGGGGCCGGACAACTACCACCCAATCCGGAACAAGGCCAAGGCGATGGCCCGCCGCAACTGGGTGCTGGGCCAGATGGCCGAGCAGGGCTGGATCACCAAGGCGCAAGCCCAACAGGCAATGGCCGAAGACCTCGTGGTGCAGGCCGCGCCCAAGCGCGCCGCCTATCGCGACGCCGACTACTTCGTCGAGGAAGTGCGCCAGCGCGGTATGGCGACGCTCGGCCCGCGGCTCAACGAGGGCGGCTACTACATGCGCACGACTCTGGATCCGCGCCTGCAGACGGCCGCGCGCATGTCGCTGATGGACGGCCTGGAGCGCTACGACCGCCGCCACGGCTGGCGAGGCGCGTGGGGCCATGTGGAGTCCACGGATCTCAATTGGGAAAAGACCGCCCTGGCCAAGCCGATCCCGTCTGAACGCGGCGCCTGGCGTCCGGCTCTGGTGACCTCCAACGGTGGCCAGGTGCGCCTGGTGAAGGGCGAGGGCGAGGGCCAGATCGTCGGCGAGGACATGACGTGGGCCAAGGCCGGCAAGGGCCTGAAGGCGGGGGACCTCGTCTTCGTCGAGAAGGCCGCGAGCGGCGGCTATCGCCTGCGGCAGGTGCCTGCGGTCAACGGCGCCCTGGTGGCGATGGAGCCCTATACCGGCCGGATCGTGGCGCTGGTCGGGGGCTACAGCTACTCGCTGTCGAACTTCAACCGCGCCACCCAGGCCAAGCGCCAGCCGGGCTCGTCGTTCAAGCCGTTCGTCTACGCCACGGCCCTGGAGAACGGCTACACGCCCGCCAGTGTGGTGGTCGACGCCCCGATCACCCTGAAGGGCGCCAACGGCCAGGACTGGAGCCCGGAGAACTATCACAAGGAGTTCTACGGGGCTCAGCCGTTGCGCAAGGGCCTGGAGCAGTCGATCAATGCGATGACCGTGCGCCTGGCCCAAAGCGTCGGCATGAAGAAGATCGTCGACTTCGCCAAGCGCGCCGGCGTGGTGAAGGACATGGACCCGGTGCTGGCCATGGCGCTGGGGGCGGGGGAGACCACGCCGTTCAAGCTGACCGCGGCCTACGCCCCGTTCGTCAACGGCGGCCGCCGGGTCGAGCCGCACCTGATCGAGGTGGTCCAGGATCGGGAGGGCAAGGTCATCTTCCGCGCCGACAAGCGCGACTGCGAGCGCTGCAACGCCGGCTTCAACGGCGACGAAAGCCCGCGCTTCGCCGCGCCGGGCGAACAGATCATGGATCCGGTCACCGCCTACCAGATCACCTCGATGCTGCAGGGCGTGGTCCAGCGCGGCACCGCCGCCGCCGTCAGCTCGCTGGGCCGTCCGCTGGCCGGCAAGACCGGCACCACCAACGAGTACCGCAGCGCCTGGTTCGTCGGCTATTCGCCCAATCTGATCGTCGGCGTCTTCTTCGGCTTCGACGACAACCGCTCGCTGGGCGAGGGGGAAACGGGCGCGGCCGGCCCGGTGCCGGTGTTCATGGACTTCATGAAGGTCGCCCTGGAAGGCCAGCCGGTGGCCGACTTCAAGCCGCCCAAGAACGCCAAGTTCGCTCTGGTGCGCGGCGTCCGCGAGGCTTTCCGGCCGGGCACCGAGCCCAAGGTCGAGGTCATGCCCACGGGGCCAATCCCGTACAACGAGCTGACGCCGGGCCTGCCGCCGGTTCCGCAGCCCCAGGCCCAGCCCGGCAAGCCGCCGCAAAAGGTCGATCCGCTCAGCGGCCTCTATTGATGTCATTGCGCGGGGGAGCGACGCGCGCTAGAGCCTGCCCGGTTCAGATTCCATCTGAACCGGATCAGCGGGCTCTAGATTCAAAAGTTTAGAGCGCGCCCGAGCGGGTTAACCGCGCACACTTATACCCTGGCGCGCTCTCCTCCCGCGCCCTTCAACACTGTCACGGAGAAACGTGATGCGACCGGATGTCGAGGCCGCCGCGGCCGACATCGAGCAGTCCGTGGGACTGCTCAGGAGGCGTCTTTGACTGGGACGTCGCTCTCCGCAAGCTCGATGAGCTGAACGCTCGGGTCGAGGACCCGACCCTGTGGGACCGTCCGTCCGAGGCGCAAGCCGTCTCGCGCGAGCGCGCCAACCTCGCCGCCAAGGTCGAGGCCGTGCAGTCGATCGAGCGCGACCTCAAGGACGCCGTCGAGTACGCCGAGCTGGCGGACATGGAAGGCGATGAGGAGTCGCTGAACGACGCCCGCGCCCAGCTGAAGGCCCTGAAGGACCGCGCCGGCCGCGCCGAGCTCGAGGCTCTGCTGTCGGGCGAGGCCGACGGCAATGACGCCTATATCGAAATCAACTCCGGCGCCGGCGGCACCGAGTCCTGCGACTGGGCCGGCATCCTGCTGCGCATGTACACTCGCTGGGCCAACGCCCACGGCATGACGAC
>Ga0247725_1001684_pt1 | contig 10658 bp, 12 predicted proteins | sample OKSTACKMCFT3sol_FD_183021 | JGI IMG/M metagenome (GOLD analysis project Ga0247725, IMG submission 183021) | Subsurface sediment microbial communities from gas well in Oklahoma, United States - OK STACK MC-FT3-sol | ecosystem: Environmental > Terrestrial > Deep subsurface > Rock core/Sediment... | reverse complement strand
TTCCTACGACGCTTGGATGGCGCCTCTTGTCGGAGTGGCCCGGGCCGATAGACCGGGCGTTCAGGCTAAGGGGCATCTTAATTTCGGGTTCGACGCTGTCAACCAGATTCGGGACACAGGTTTACAGCTGTGCATTTTATGAACAAAAGAAAACCGCCCCTCTCAAAGGATCGGGGCGGTTCACGGGTGAGGGCGGCCGAAAGGATCAGTCGAGGAAGAATCGCTGCAAGCGCTCCAGCCGCTGGTTGTACTGGCGCCGGATGGCCAGGGCTTCCTCGAGGTCGACGGCGACGAAGCGCGCCTTCTGGTTCGGCTGCATCTGCGCCATGCGATCCAGGTCCGGGCTGATGACCGTGCCGATGGTGGCATAGCCCCCGCCGGAAACGGCGTCACGGTGCAGGATGATGGGTTCCAGGCCGCCGGGCACCTGGATGGAGCCGATGGGGTAGCAGGCATCGACGATATTCGACGGATCGGACCCGGCACCGAACGGCTGCTCGCGCGGCTCGAACGCCAGCGGCGTCCCGCCCTTGAAGCGGTAGCCGGTGCGATCCGCCTCGGAGCCCACCGTCCAGGTGTCGGCGAAGAACTGCTCCAGCGCCTGCGGCGTCAGGCGGTGCACATAAAGCCCCGGCACCACCCGCAGCGTCATCTCGCCACCGACCTCATCCTGCAGCGAGCGTGGCAGGGCCATGCCCTCGCGCACACGTCCCGATGCGGGCCCCAGGGGGAGCTGATCACCGGCTGCCAGGCGCCGTCCTTCGAGGCCGCCAATCGCCCCGAGGCCATAGGTGGATCGGCTGCCGAGCACCTCGGGCACCGCAATGCCGCCCTCGATGGCCAGATACCCCCGCGCCCCCGCCTTCAGGTAGTCGAAGCCCAGCACCTGCCCGGCGCGCACCCGGAACGCGGCGTCCAGGGGCATTTCCTCACCGTCCAGGCGCGGCGTCATGCGCGCGCCGCAGACGGCGACCAGGGCGTCACGCTGGAACTCCAGTTGAGGCCCCAGCAGGGTGCACTCCAGCAAGGCGGCGGTGGGCGCATTGCCCACCAGCAGGTTGGCGGCGCGCAGGGCGAACTGGTCGAGCGCGCCGGAAGGTGGAATGCCCAGGTGGTAATGGCCTTCCCGACCGGCATCCTGGACCGATGTCGCCAGCCCGGGTTTCAGCACCTTAATCATTGAGCACCTCCTGCAGGGCCTGGGTACACGCACGTGGGTCCTGGATGAACGCATCCAGGTCGAAGGTGACCGGACGGATGCGCAGGCTGAAGGTTCCTGCCTCGACCTCGGCCAACGCCCGGTCATAGGCGTCGCGGTCGATGGCCTTGAACTGCACGATGTCGCCGGAGCGGAAGAACACCATGGAGTCCCGCAGGTAATCGAGGCGCTGCTCGGGGTCATAGATAGGCGCGGGCGTCACGCCGAACATCTGGTAGCCACCGGCCCCGCGCACCGAGTAGATGCAACCGAAGCAACCGCCGTGACCCAGGGTGAGCCGGGGCGTATCGGTGCGCGGGCGCAGGTACTTGGGCACCTGCAACTGCCGGTCGCGCTCCACCATCTGGTACATGAAGGGCAGCCCGGCGACGAAGCCGACCATGGAGACGAACCAGGGCGCGCCGCTGTGGGCCTCGATGAAGGCCTGGACGTCGGCATAGCCATTGATGCGCGCGGCGTATTCCAGGTCGGTGGACGTTGGGTCCTGGTGGCGATCGCGGAATCGCATCAGGGTTTCCGCCGTCCACGGGTCGTTGTAGAGCACCGGGATCTCGATGATGCGTGTCTCCAGGCGGCGTTCGGCAACAGCCTGGGCCTCCAGTTGCCGGACCCGTTCCAGCAGCGCCTCCGGCGCAATCACATCCGGGTTGAAGCGCACCTGGAATGAGGCGTTGGCCAGGCAGATGTCCAGCACCCCGGGCAGGGCCTCGCGCTCCAGGGCGCGGGTAATAGCCATGCCGCGGAAGAATGCCGGCAGGGACATGGATTCGGAAACTTCGGCGAAAAGGTGTTCATCTCCGCCGAAGCTGTAGCGCACGGCTTCAGTGTTCATGGGGGACCTCCACGGCAGCGGCCAGCAGGGCGGCACGCTCGACGAGCCAGGGTTCCAGGGTGCCGGTATCGAACTGCCCGTCGCGTACGGCGGCGTCCGCCAGCAGCAGGCGATGCAGCGGCAGGGTGGTGGCCATCCCGGTCAGGCGGGTCGCCGCCAGCGCCTGCTCGGCACGGGCGAACGCCTCGTTGCGGTCGGCGCCCTGAACCACCACCTTGGCCAGCAGCGAGTCGTAGTAGGCGGGCACTCGGTAGCCCTCGAAGAGATGGCTGTCCACGCGCACGCCCTCCACCTGCGGCCAGCTCAGCGACTGCACCACGCCGGGGCTGGGGAAGAAGTTGCGGGCCGGGTCTTCGGCATTGATGCGCATCTCCAGGGCGGCGCCCTGCAGGCGGATCTCCGCCTGGGACAGGGACAGCGGCTCGCCGCCGGCGATACGCAGCATCCACTGCACCAGGTCCACCCCGGTCACCATCTCGGTCACGGGGTGCTCCACCTGGATGCGGGTGTTCATCTCGATGAAGAAGAACTCGCCGCTCACCGCATCGAAGAGGTATTCCAGGGTCCCGGCACCGCGATAGCCGATCTGCCGGGCCAGGCGCACCGCGCTTTCACACAGGGCCGCACGCTGGGCCTCGCTGAGCGCCGGGGACGGCGCCTCCTCGAAGACTTTCTGCCGACGACGCTGCAGGGAGCACTCGCGCTCGAACAGGTGCACGGCGTGCTGACCATCCCCCAGCACCTGCACCTCGATGTGCCGCGCCTGGCGGATGAAGCGCTCCAGGTACACAGCGCCCGATCCGAAGGCCGCCTGGGCCTCGCGCTGGGCCAGCGGAAACTCGCGGGCAAGCTCTTCTGCATCGTGGGCGATGCGAATGCCTCGTCCACCGCCACCGGCCGACGCCTTGATCAGCAACGGGTAACCCACCTCAACGGCGCAGGCGAGCGCCGCCTCGAGGCTGTCCAGCTCGCCGGGCGAGCCGGGTACCACCGGCACGCCAGCGGCCTTGGCGGTGCGCCGGGCCTCGGCCTTGTCGCCCATCTGGCAGATCGTCGCGGCATCGGGGCCGACGAAGACCAGGCCGGCCTCGACCACGGCCTGGGCGAACGCGGCGTTCTCCGAGAGAAAGCCATAGCCGGGGTGGATGGCATCGGCACCGCTGTCCAGGGCCGCCGCGATCAGCGCCTCGCCGTTCAGGTAACTGCGATCGGCTCGCGCCGGGCCGATCACCCGGACCTCATCGGCCAGCCGGGCCGGCAAGGCATCGACATCCGCCTCGCTGCACGCGGCCACGGTGGGAATGCCCAGGCCCTGGGCCGCACGGATGATGCGCACGGCAATCTCGCCGCGGTTGGCCACCAGCAATTTTCGGATCGAACCGGTCATCGGCCAGCCTCCTCAGTCGTCGCTCTGGATCACGGCCAGCAACTGGCCAGGCTCTACCGGATCACCGTCGTCCACGTGAAAGGCGACGAGCGTGCCGGCGACCTCGGCGGTCAGCTCCGAGAACTGCTTCATCACCTCCACCAGCCCCAGCACGGTTCCCACGTCAACACGCTCGCCGACACGCACGTAGTCGGCGGCATCCGGGGCGGGCTTGCGATAGAAAGTGCCGGGAAGCGGCGAAAGTACCTGATGTTCAGCCATGTCTTTTCCTCTTGTCGTCATTGTCTGGGCAGGCGTTGGCAGGGGTTCAGCGGGGCGCGCGTACAGCGATCCCGGCAGCGGCCAGGCGCTCCCGGGTGCGCTGGACCAGCGCCAGGGCACCGGGTGTGTCGCTGTGGATGCAGATCGAATCGAAGCGGATCGGGATGTCCTGGCCATTCACCGTCCGCACCTGCCCTTCGCGGCAGGCGCGCAGGACTTTCTCCGCCACCTGGTCCGGGTCCCACGCGGTGACCCGGCGGATGAACACGATGGAGCCGGTCACGTCGTACTCGCGGTCGGCATAGAACTCACGCACCACCGGCTGGCCCAGGGCCTCGGCCCAGCGACAGGTGGCCGAACCGTCCATGCAGAACAGCAACAGGGTCGGGTCCACGCGCTGCAAGGTCTCGACGAACAGGCGAGCCGCCTCCTCGTCGCGGGCCAGGTGCATGTAGAGCGCGCCATGGGGCTTGATGTGCTGCAACGCCAGCCCGTGAAGGCGGGCGAACTCCCGCAGCGCGCCCAACTGGTAGAGCATGTCGTTGACCAGTTCGGTCGCAGGCGCCGCGATGTGCCGGCGACCGAACCCCACCAGGTCGCGAAAGCCGGGGTGAGCCCCGATCCCGACGCCATGCTGCTTCGCCAGCTCGACGGTGCGCGACATGATGTTGGGGTCACCGGCGTGGAAGCCGGTGGCAATGTTGGCGCTGCTGATCAGGGGCATCAGCTGGGCATCCACACCATCGCCGATGGTCCAGGGCCCGAAACCCTCGCCCAGGTCCGAATTGAGGTCGACCTCGATCATCCGCTGCTCTCCTCGTGCGCTCGACTATCGATGGCGAGACGTTAAGAGCGGGGGCGAGGCATTGGGAAGATCTATTATTCGATACACTGATATCTGAAAAATCGATACCCAAGGGCGTTCCCATGTCATTCACCCTCCGCCAGGTGCGCTACTTCATCGCCACCGCCGAAGTCGGGCAGATATCCCAAGCGGCGATCCACCTGAACATCTCGCAGTCGGCCGTCACCAGTGCCATCCAGGAGCTGGAGAGCCTGCTCGGCGTCAGCCTGTTCATCCGTTCCCCCCAGGGCATGACCCTCACCGACAGCGGCCGGCACTTCCTCAACCACGCCTACTCGATCCAGCGCAGCGTGGAGGACGCCCTGAAGAGCCCGCTGCCGGACACCAGCCTCGAAGGCAGCCTGAAGGTGGCCGCCAGCTACACGGTGATGGGCTACTTCCTGCCCTACCACCTGCAGCGCATGGCGCAGTGGTACCCGGGCATCCGGCTCGACCTCCACGAGCAGGAGCGCCAGGCCATCGAGCGCGGCCTGCTGGACGGCTCGCTGGACATGGCGGTGGTGCTGACCGCCAACCTGCGCCACCCGGACATCGCCGCCGAGACCCTGTTCAGCTCCGAACGGCGCCTGTGGCTGCCGAACCGCCACCCGCTCAGCGAACGGGTCTCCGTCGGGCTCGCCGACGTGGCCCCCGAGCCCTTCATCCTGCTGACCGTGGACGAGGCGGACCAGACCGCCCTGCGCTACTGGGAAGCCACCGAGTTCCGCCCCAGCGTGATCCTCCGCACCAGCTCGGTGGAGGCGGTTCGCAGCATGGTGGCCAACGGCTCGGGCGTCGCCATCCTGTCCGACCTGGTCTACCGCCCCTGGTCCCTGGAGGGACGGCGCATCGAAACCCTGTCGCTGACCGACGCGGTGCCGTCGATGAGCGTCGGGCTCGCCTGGCGCCGGGACCGCGTCTTCAATGAACCGATGCAGGCATTCCGCGAGTACTTCCGGCATTCCTTCCTGGCGCCGCAGGTGAACAGCCCGCGACGCTGAACCCCCGTCGCAGCCGCGAATCCAATGGCCGAATCCCCCACGCAAGGATCCACCATGGGCACAGAAGGTTTCTTCGGTTGGCTCGGCGAGGCGCTGGGCCGCGCCATCCGCTTCATCGTCGACCTGCTCTCCGGGTTGCTCGGCGGCATCTGGTCGGCGATGGACGACTTTTTCCACGGCCTGGCACGGGCCATCGGAATGGATACCTCGCTGTTCAGCTTCGTCGTGCTGTTCATCGGACTGATGCTGCTGGTGTCCGGCATCCGCGCCCTGGCGAGGAAGGGCATCATCAGCGGCCTCATTCTCACCCTGCTCGGCCTGGTGGTGATGAGCTGGCTCATCCACTGACCCCGCAGGACCACCATGGACGGACTCCTCCACCGGCTTCGCCGCCTGGCGCGCAGCCAGGCCCGCTGCCAGCTGTGCCTGGCCACCCTGGAAGGCGATGACGTCCACCCCATCTGCCCCGGCTGCCTGCTCGACCTGCCCTGGCTGGCCGGCCATTGCCGCCAGTGTGCCCTGCCCCTGCCGGCCGACGGGCTGCTCTGCGGCGAATGCCAGCGGCGGCCACCGGCCTTCGACAGCGCCTGCATGCCCTGGCGCTACGGCTTCCCCCTCGACGCCCTGGTCACCCGTTTCAAGCACCGTGCCGACTGGCCTGCCGGGCGCCTGCTGGCGGAACTGTTCGCCGACCACCTGCGGCACACCCGGCAAGCGCTGCCGGACCTGCTGCTGCCGGTGCCCCTGGCACGGGCACGCCAGCGGGCGCGGGGTTTCAACCAGGCGCAGATGCTCGCCGACTGGCTCGGCCGCTCGCTGCGCCTGAAAGTGGAGGCCGGCTGGCTGCTGCGCACCCAGGACACCCCGGCCCAGCAAGGGCTGGATGCCGCCACCCGGCGACGCAACCTGCGCCGGGCCTTCGCCCTGGCACCCCGCGCGCGCCCCGCCGGGCTGCACCTGGCCCTGGTGGACGACGTGCTGACCACCGGCACCACCGCCCACGCCCTCGCCCGCCTGCTCAAGCGCGCCGGCGCTGCTCGGGTGGACGTCTACTGCCTGGCCCGCACGCCCAAGCCGGGCAGCGTGCCCTGACAGGCGCTTGACGACCGCGCCCCGCTCACTCAGCCTGCGCGCCATGTCCATCGGGACCCGACCACCATGAGCCAGCTGATCCCCCTCACCCAGCAACTGACCCGCCGCCCCCAGCGCATGGCGCTGCTGGAGCAGATCGCCATCCAGGGCTCCATCACCCGCGCCGCCAAGGCCGCCGGCCTCAGCTACAAGGCCGCCTGGGATGCCATCGACGAGCTCAACAACCTCGCCGAAAAGCCGCTGGTGGAGCGCAGCGTGGGGGGCAAGGGCGGCGGCGGCGCACGCCTGTCCGCCGAGGGTGAGCGCCTGCTGGCCCTGTTCAAGCGCCTGGAAAGCCTGCAGGCACGCCTGGTGGAAAGCGCCGAGCACGAACAGGACCTGGAGCGCCTGGGCCGCCTGATGCTGCGCACCAGCGCACGCAACCAGCTCAGCGGCAAGGTGGTCGGCCTGCAGGCCCACGGCCGAAACGACCTGGTGGAGATGGAACTGCCCGGTGGCGCCCGGCTGAAGGCGCAGATCACCCACGACAGCACCGAGAAGCTGGAGCTGGCCCTGGGTGTCGGCGTGGTCGCGCTGATGAAGGCCGGCTGGCTGGAGGTGCGCCCGCTGCATGCGCCCGTGGATGCCCACCTGAACGCCCTGGAGGGCCGGATCGAGGCCATCGTCCCCGACGCGGAAGGCCCCAGCGAGGTGCGCATCGCCCTGGGCAGCGGCCAGACCCTCTGCGCCCTGGCCGAACCGACCCGCCTCGCCGCCGACGGCCTGCAACCCGGCCAGCTGGCGCGGGTGCTGTTCGACCCCGGCCAGGTGCTGCTGGGCACGGCACTCTAGCCCGGCGGTTTCGGCAGGCCGGCGCGCGACCCGCTAGACTGTGCGCCCATCCGCTGGAGCCGCCCCATGTCCCATCCCTTCGACGCCCTCACCCCCGACCTGGTCCTGGATGCCGTGGAGAGCCTGGGCTACCTCAGCGATGCCCGGGTACTGGCGCTGAACAGCTACGAGAACCGCGTGTACCAGGTGGGGATCGAGGACAGCGCGCCCCTCATCGCCAAGTTCTACCGGCCCGAGCGCTGGACCGACGCTGCGATCCGCGAGGAGCACGCCTTCACCCTGGAGCTGGAGGAACACGAAGTGCCGGTGGTGGCGCCCCTGCGCTGCGAGGGCGAGACGCTGTTCGAGCACGCCGGCTTCCGCTTCGCCCTGTTCCCCCGTCGCGGCGGCCGCGCCCCGGAGCCGGGCAACCTCGACCAGCTCTATCGCCTCGGCCAGTTGCTCGGCCGCCTGCACGCCGTGGGCGCGACCCGGCCGTTCCAGCACCGCGAGCAGCTGGCTGTGGATAACTTCGGCCACGCCTCGCTGCAGACGCTGCTGGAAGGTGGCTTCATCCCCAAGGGCCTGCTGCCGGCCTACGAATCGGTGGCCCGCGACCTGCTGAAGCGCCTCGACAAACTGTTCGCCGAGGTGCGCTACAGCCCCATCCGCCTGCATGGCGACTGCCACCCGGGCAACCTGCTGTGCCGCGACGAGGCGTTCCACGTCGTCGACCTGGACGACTGCCGCATGGGCCCTGCCGTGCAGGACCTGTGGATGATGCTGGCCGGCGAACGCCAGGAGCGGTTGGGGCAGCTCTCCGAGCTGATGGACGGCTACCAGGAGTTCCATGACTTCGACCCCCGCGAGCTGCCGCTGATCGAAGGCCTGCGGGCCCTCCGCCTGATGCACCACAGCGCCTGGATCGCCCGCCGCTGGGACGACCCGGCCTTCCCCATGCATTTCTCCTGGTTCGGCAGCGAACGCTACTGGGGCGACCAGGTGCTCACCCTGCGCGAGCAACTGGCGGCCCTGGACGAGGAGCCGCTCAGGCTGTTCTGAGGGGCTCACTCGTCCTCGTCGAAGACGAAGGCGTAGCCGTCCTCCATCAATTGTTCGAGGTAGCGCTCGAAGCTCGGCGCGATCACCGCGTAGGAATCGGGGTCGTGCAGGAAGCGCACGACCTGCCCCACCGCACCGCCCGGCGCCGGGTCGAAGTCCAGGTACAGCAACGAGGTGCCGCCATTGTTCATGCAGTGGGAAAAGCACAGGCGGCGATCCATCGGTAGCGCCGGGTCGATGCCGGCGCCGATCAGCTCCGGAAACTCGTCCAGGTAGCCGTCGTAGACCTGGAGGATGCTGTCGGTACGGCGACGCTCGGCGAGCATCTGCTCCACCGAGAGCAGGTAATAGGGGTACTCGAACACGTCCGAACCGAGGATCAGCTCCTGCAGCATGACCCCGCCGTGGTCCTGCCAGTAGGTGCCGTTGATGCGCCGGAGCAGCGCCAGCAGGCTGTCGGGCACCTGGGGATAGGCCGCACGCAGCGCCTCCAGCTGGGCGGGCGTGGCCCCCAGGGCCTGGCCCAGGCGCTGGCGGGACTCGGGGGGCAGGGCCTGCTCCAGGCCTTGCAGGTAGCGTTCGACGACGGTCATGGCGCACTCCTTGGGAAACCGGCGTGCAGTGTGCCAGCCGCCGGGCGGCATTGCCGCGACCGCCCTCCCACGGCACTGCGGAACCCGGTGCCGACCGCAACGTCACAGACAAGCGCCAGCGCGCGCCCTAAAATGGCGCGCTTCCTTCTACCTGCCGAACCAAGGACGCCTGATGGCCACCGCCAATCCCCGCCGGGGCTATGCCCTGGGCCTGACTGCCTATGTCATCTGGGGACTCTTCCCGATCTACTTCAAGCTGCTCGAGCGCATCCCCGCCCTGGAGATCATCACCCACCGGGCCATCTGGTCCGCCCTGTTCGGCGCCTTGCTGCTGGCGGTGTGGAAGCACCCGGGCTGGTGGCGGGAGCTGCGCGAAAACCCGCGTCGCTTCGCCATCCTCGGCGCCAGCGGGTTGCTGATCGCCAGCAACTGGCTGGTCTACGTCTGGGCGGTGAACAACGGCCGGATGCTGGAAGCGAGCCTGGGCTACTACATCAACCCGCTGGTGAACGTGCTGCTGGGCATGCTCCTGCTCGGCGAGCGCCTGCGCCGCCTGCAGTGGCTGGCGGTGGGCCTGGCAGCCGTGGGCGTGGCCCAGCAGATCTGGCAGGTGGGCGCGCTGCCCTGGGTGTCGCTGACCCTGGCCCTGACCTTCGGTTTCTATGGGCTGATCCGCAAGCAGGCCCCGGTGGCTGCGCTGCCGGGCCTGGTGGTGGAGACCTGGCTGCTGCTGCCGCTGGCCCTGGGCTGGCTCTTGCTGCACCCGGAGGCCAGCACCGGCCAGGCGGGGTTCTGGAGCGACCCGCAGGCCCTCTGGCTGGTGGCCGCCGGCCCGGTGACCCTGGTGCCGCTGGTGTGCTTCAACGCCGCCGCCCGCCACTTGCCCTACACCACCCTGGGCTTCCTGCAGTACCTGGCGCCGACCCTGGTGATGCTGCAGGCGATCTTCCTGTTCGGCGAACACTTCGACCCGAACAAGCTGGTGGCCTTCTGCTGCATCTGGGCCGGCCTGGCGATCTACAGCGTCGACGCCTGGATGACCCTGCGCCGCAACCAGGGTTGAGCAATAAGTGAACGACGGGCTGCACGCCGCTGCTGGCGGGGGCTGCAGCCGTCGATCCCGAGCTTATCCACAGGCCCGTCCACGGCGGATGTGTACAAGCCCGGCGAGCTGATCAGTTTCCGACCAGCTGCCTGCAGTCCACACCCGGCAAGGCCTGCGGCGGAGCATCCCCAACTTGTCCACAGGCTTGCCCCGGTTTTCCGTGGGTAAGCCTCAAGCGTCGGCGTTGAGCGTCAGCTCCACCATCAGGTCGTCGGCCAGGGTTTCCAGCTGCGCCTGCAGGTCATCCAGCGACAGTGCCAGGGGCACGGCCAGGGTGGCCTCGGCGCGGAACAGCGGTTCGCTGCTCATGGGCGCCGGCACCACCTCGGTCTGCAACTGCTCCAGGTTGACCCCGTGGCGGGACAGCAGGTGGGTGATGTCACGGACGATGCCGGGGCGGTCGTTGCCCACCAGCTCCAGGTGGATGGTCTGCCAGCCGCTGGCCGGCTCGG
>Ga0247725_1001683_pt1 | contig 10666 bp, 13 predicted proteins | sample OKSTACKMCFT3sol_FD_183021 | JGI IMG/M metagenome (GOLD analysis project Ga0247725, IMG submission 183021) | Subsurface sediment microbial communities from gas well in Oklahoma, United States - OK STACK MC-FT3-sol | ecosystem: Environmental > Terrestrial > Deep subsurface > Rock core/Sediment... | reverse complement strand
GCGTGGCCCGGCACGCGCACCACGGCGCGACCGTAGGCGGGCTTGAAGCCGGCGCTGACCATGCCGCCGATCGCGCCCTCGTGGCCGATGCTGGCGGCCTCGATCTCCTGGCCGTCAGAGGTCACGACCAGCAGCGAGGCCTGGGTCGGGCCGCAGGGCAGGTAGGTGTGCTCGACGTCCTCTCCGGCGTCGAACAGGACCTCGTCCTGGGGCAGGTCGACCAGGATCAGATAGGGCGACAGGGCTTCCAGCGCCTCGGGCCGCAGGGCGGCCAGCAGGCGGTTGGCGGAGAACGGCGGGGCGTCTTCGCTCCCGGCGGCTCCCCGGGAAAGGCGGGCGGCAGCTGACATGGGAACCTCCGTGACGCTGTCTAAGCGCACAGCTCACGGCTTAGTTTCCGAGGCGCTCCAATGACGCTCTAGCTGAGCGTCCGGGGGTGGGGCAGGACCCAGTCGTCTTCCTGCTCGTGCATGACGACCGGAAGGCCCAGGCCAGCAGGGTGTTCGGCCAGTCGGAGCGCCGCGGCTCTCGCCGCATCGCGCGTCTCGTAAGCGCCGAAACGCAGATAGTCGCCGATGATCGACCAGTGGTCTCCAACGCGGACAACGCCGTAATGCACCTCAGTCATGGCTAGACCTCCTTGCAATATCCACAGGGAACCCCCGATTAACGATTATCGCAAGTCATTTATCGACAAAGCTTTTCTGACACCGATGGACTCTTTATCCCCAAGGCGGCGAAGATTTGTCCGTGGTCGGGTGACAAGGCGGCCCCTGATTGGCGATAACCGCAGGCATGTTCCGCTTGCTGCCCTCCGCGATCATCGCGACCGCGCTCGTCGCCGCGCCCGCCCAGGCCCAGGACCGCCCCGCCGACCAGCGCCAGCGCCTGCTGGAGCTGGCCTATGCGCTCGGCGAGAGCCACGCCCTGCGCCAGGCCTGCGAAGGCGAGGGCGACCAATTCTGGCGGGCGCGGATGATGCGCCTCGTCCAGGTCGAGCGCCCGGGAACCACCCTTGAGACCCAGCTGCGCGAGCGCTTCAACGCCGGCTTCGTCGCGCTGCGCGGGCAGTATCCCGCCTGCGACGAAGCCACTCACAAGGCCGAAGCCCAGGCCGCTCGGCGCGGCCAGGCCCTGGCGCTGAAACTCTCGCAATCGACGATCCAGGTTCGGCGCGAGCCGCCGGCGCCGGATTCCGTGGCGGAGGGCGAGACGGCGCGATAGAGCCTGTCAGCATCAAATGAAATTTGGTGCTGATAAACAGGCTCTAAATCAAACATTTAGAGCGTGATGGCCGCCGAAACCGCTTACACTTTCGGCTATCACGCTCTAACCTCAACCGCAAGGTTGTGGAGGAGAGTGTCTTGGGCGTCTCGATCGTTGTTCTGATCCTGCTGGTCCTGGCCTTCGTGCTGGTCGCCAGCGTCATCAAGATCGTGCCCCAGGGGCGCGAATTCACCGTGGAGCGGTTCGGCCGCTACACCCGGACCCTGAAGCCCGGCATCAGCATCCTGACCCCGTTCGTCGAGACGATCGGGCGCAAGGTCAACATGATGGAACAGGTGCTGGACGTCCCGCAGCAGGAGGTCATCACCAAGGACAACGTGTCGGTGAAGGTCGACGCGATCGTCTTCATCCAGGTCATGGACGCCGCCGCGGCCGCCTATCGCGTCGACAACCTGATCTACGCGATCACCCAGCTGGCCCAGACCAACCTGCGGACCGTCGTCGGCTCGATGGAGCTGGACGAGGTCCTCTCACAGCGCGATGCGATCAACACCCGCCTGCTGTCGACCATCGACCACGCCACCGGCCCGTGGGGCGTCAAGGTCGCGCGGATCGAGATCAAGGACCTGACCCCGCCGCCGGACATCACCAACGCCATGGCCCGCCAGATGAAGGCCGAGCGCGAGAAGCGCGCGGTGATCACCGAGGCGGAGGGCGAAAAGCAGTCCCAGATCGCCCGCGCCGAGGGCCAGAAGCAGTCGGCCATCCTGCAGGCCGAGGGCCGTCGCGAGGCCGCCTTCCGCGACGCCGAGGCGCGCGAGCGCGAGGCCGAGGCCGAGGCCAAGGCGACGGCCTTCGTGTCGGAAGCGATCTCGAAGGGCGACGTCAACGCGATCAACTACTTCATCGCCCAGAAGTACGTCGAAGCCTTCGGCGAGCTGGCCAAGAGCCCGCAGCAGAAGACGGTGATCGTGCCGGCCGACTTCGCCGGCCTGACCGGGACCGTCGCGGGCGTCGGCGAGCTGATCAAGAGCCTGGGCGCCGATGCGCCGCGTCCGACCGCGGCGCCGCGCGCGACCTCGACGACCACCAGCACGCCGACCGGCGGCAAGCGCGGAGCCTAAGGTCATGGGCGCTGTCCAAAGCCTCTATGCGTCGCATCCGTTCTGGCCCTGGCTGGCCCTGGCGGCGCTGTTCCTGGCGATCGAGGTGGCGACGGGCACCGGCTGGCTGCTGTGGCCCGCCGCCAGCGCCTTCGTCGTCGGCCTGCTGGCCGAAGCGCTGCATCCTGGCCTCGTGATCGAGGCCGGCCTGTTCGCCGCCTTGACCATCGCCTCGACCTATCTGGCCAGGCGCTTCCTGCGTCCGGTGCTGGAGCCCACCAGTCCCGACCTCAATGATCCGCTGCAACGCCTCGTCGGCCAGCACGGCCAGGCGATGGCGACGTTTGAACAGGGGCGGGGCCGGGTGTTCGTCGATGGCAAGGACTGGGCCGCCGAAGCCGACGAGCCGGCGCCTCAGCTCGACCAGACGGTGGTGGTCACCGGTGTCGACGGCGCGGTGCTGAAGGTCCGTCCGGTCGTCCACTGACCTGATTGCTGACAAAAGACGGCGCTCGCCCCTGTTATTGGCGCATCGCCGCACCATGTGTGCCGCGAGCGACCGGTCGGTCGCATCTGCTTCACGCTTAGAGGGAGACGGCGTGACTTCCATCATTTCGGTAAAGGGTCTGAACAAGACCTATGCGTCCGGCCACCAGGCGCTGAAGACGATCGATCTCGACATCCGCAGGGGCGAGATCTTCGCCTTGCTGGGGCCGAACGGCGCGGGCAAGACCACGCTGATCAGCATCATCTGCGGCATCGTCAACCCCAGCCAGGGGACGGTGCTCGCGGACGGTCACGACGTGGTGCGCGACTATCGCGCCGCTCGCGCCAAGATCGGCCTGGTGCCGCAGGAGCTGAACACCGACGCGTTCGAGACGGTCTGGGCCACGGTCAGCTTCTCGCGCGGCCTGTTCGGCAAGCCGCGCAACGACGCCCTGATCGAGAAGATCCTTCGCGACCTGTCCTTGTGGGACAAGAAGGACAGCAAGATCATGGCGCTGTCGGGCGGCATGAAGCGCCGGGTGATGATCGCCAAGGCGCTGAGCCATGAGCCGACCATCCTGTTCCTGGACGAGCCCACCGCCGGCGTCGATGTCGAGCTGCGCCGCGACATGTGGGAGATGGTCCGCAAGCTGCGCCAGAGCGGCGTCACCATCATCCTGACCACCCACTACATCGAGGAGGCCGAGGAGATGGCCGACCGGATCGGGGTGATCAACAAGGGCGAGATCATCCTGGTCGAGGACAAGACCGTCCTGATGCGCAAGCTGGGCAAGAAGCAGCTGACCGTGCACCTGAAGGAGCCGCTGACGGCCCTGCCCGCCGGCCTCGCCGATCCATCGCTGACCTTGGCCAATGACGGCGCCGACCTCGTCTACACCTTCGATGGCCAGGCCGAGGACACCGGCGTCGCCGATCTGCTCAAGCGCCTGTCTCAGCAAGGCGTCGAGTTCAAGGACCTGAAGACCGACCAGAGCTCGCTGGAAGACATCTTCGTCAGCCTGGTGAGGGCCCCACAATGAACCTGTTCGCGATCAAGGCCATCTACAAATTCGAGATGGCGCGTTGGTTCCGCACCCTGGCCCAGAGCGTCATCTCGCCGGTGCTGTCGACCAGCCTCTATTTCGTGGTGTTCGGCTCGGCCATCGGCTCGCGCATGCAGGCCATCGACGGGATCAGCTACGGCGCCTTCATCGTGCCGGGCCTGATCATGCTGTCGCTGCTCAGCGAAAGCATCTCCAACGCCTCGTTCGGCATCTACATGCCCAAGTGGGCCGGCACGATCTACGAGCTGCTCTCGGCCCCCGTCGCCTGGTACGAGGCCGTGGCCGGCTATGTCGGCGCCGCGGCGACCAAGTCGATCTGTCTCGGTTTGCTGATCCTGGGCACGGCGCGAATCTTCGTGCCGTTCGAGATCGCCCATCCGTTCGTGATGCTGCTGTTTCTCGTGCTGACGTCCGTGACCTTCAGCCTGTTCGGCTTCATCATCGGGGTCTGGGCCGACGACTTCCAGAAGTTGCAGATCGTGCCGCTGCTGATCGTCACGCCGCTGACCTTCCTGGGCGGCAGCTTCTACTCGATCAAGATGCTGCCGGAGCTCTGGCAGAAGATCACCCTGTTCAACCCGGTGGTCTATCTGATCAGCGGCTTCCGCTGGGCCTTCTACGGCCAGTCGGACGTCGGCGTCGGGATCAGCCTCGCCATGACCGCGGTGTTCCTGGCCGTGTGCCTGACGGCGGTCTGGTGGATCTTCAAGACGGGGTACCGGCTGAAGGTCTAGGGACCGGGCCCCAGGGCTCAAAAGCCATAAAACCCGTGTCATCCCGGAAGCCTCGCAGAGGCTATCCGGGACCCAGGGGCCAAGCGCACTGCAGTTCCCCTGGCTCCCGGCTCTTCGCGACGCTACGGCCGGGATGACACGAGAAGGAAAGGCGTTGGCCTAGCCTTCTTCGTCCTCGTCTTCGGCGTCCTCGGCCTCGACCGGGGACGCCGCCTTCAGGCCCTTCAGACCACCCGCCTTGGCGCCCTTGGCGACGAGGGCGGTCTCGGCCCGGCGGATCATGGCGCGCTCGCCATTGAAGGCGGTCAGCGTCAGGCAAGCGTCGAAGAAGCCCGTATCCGCGCGGGTGTCGATCTCGGGCTGCTGGACAACGAGGTGCAGGTCGCGGGCCCGCAGCTTCAACACCGCGTCCATCACCGCGACGAGATCGCCGCCCAGGGCGTGCAGGCTGGGGGCGGCCAGGACGCCGCCCGGCTCCAGCGCGTCCATGGCCCGTTCCAGCCCCGGCCGAACCACGCCCGAGGCCAGGCAGCGATCGCTGAACACCTGCTCGCAGCCCAGCAGCAGCAAACGCTCCTCCTGGGCGGGACTGAAGAACACCCCCGGCGCGGGCGGGACGCGGTAATAGCCGACGAATTTCATGCAGGCTGACTCGCAGACGGGGCGCGCCCTGGCGAGCGGATTTCGCGATCGTCCACAGTTGGTCGCGGCGTCTAGCCGAAGCGCGGATTGGCCTCGCGCAGGCCTTGGTTCGCCAGCTCGTCCGCACGTTCATTCAGCGGATGGCCCGCGTGGCCCTTGACCCAGCGCCAATCGACGTCGTGCCGAGCGCGCGCGGCGTCGAGCCGCTTCCACAGGTCGTCATTCTTGACCGGGCTCTTGTCGGCCGTCTTCCAGCCGCGCGCCTTCCAGCCGCGGATCCACTCCTGGATGCCCTTCATGACGTACTGGCTGTCGGTGTGCAGCTCGACCTTGCAGGGTCGGTTCAGGAGCTCCAGCGCCTGGATGGCGGCCATCAGCTCCATGCGGTTGTTGGTCGTCCCCGGCTCGCCGCCGCAGATTTCCTTCTTCTTGTCGCCATAGAACAGGATGGCGCCCCAGCCGCCCGGGCCCGGATTCCCCTTGCAGGCGCCGTCCGTATAGATCGTGACCTTGGGCGTCATGCGAACAGCACGAGGCCCTCGCGGTGGACGGCCAGCTTGCGCTCGTACTCCAGCGGATCCTTGGGCTTCACGAGGGCGCCGGCGGGTGTGGCGCCCCAGTCGGCCAGGCGGGTCAGGAAGAAGCGCATGGCCGCGCCGCGCGCCAGGATCGGCAGGGCTTCCTTCTCGGCCGGGCTCAGCGGCCGGCGGCGCTCATAGCCGTTCAGCAGCGCCTTGGCGGCGGTGATGTTGAAGCTGCCATCGGCCTCGAAGCACCAGGCGTTCAGGGTCACGGCCACGTCATAGGCGTAGGCGTCGTCGCAGGCGAAGTAGAAGTCGATCGTCGCGGCGAACTTGCCGTCCGAGTGGAAGAAGACGTTGTCGGGGAAATAGTCGGCGTGGACCGTGCCCGAGGGCAGGTTGCGCGGCCACATCAGGGCCAGCTGCGCCAGGTCGTTGTCGATGGTCGCCGACAGGCCCGGCTTGAGATCCTCGGCCGCCTTGCGGTGCTTGGAGAACAGCGGCGCCCAGGCGGCCTGACCCAGGTCGTTGGCGCGGCGCCCCGGATAGCCCTCGCCGGCCAGGTGCAGCCAGGCCAGGCCCTCGCCCGCCTCGCGGCAATGGGCGACGGTCGGCTTGCGCGCCGATAGACCCGACATGAACTCGACGATGGCCGCCGGCTTGCCACGCAGGCTCGCCAACGTGCGGCCTTGGCGATCCGGCACCGGCCGGGCGCTGGGATAACCCTTGTCGGCCAGCCAGGTCAGCAGGTTCAGGAAATAGGGCAGGTCGTCGGCCTTCACCCGCCGCTCGTAGACGGTCAGGATATAGCGACCCTTCTCCGTCTCCAGCAGGAAGTTGGAGTTCTCCACGCCCTCGGCGATGCCCTTGAACGCCAGCGGCGCGCCCAGGTCATAGCCCTCAAGGAAGGCGGAGAGTTCGTCGTCGGTGATGTCGGTATAGACGGCCATGACGCGGGGATGCGGGAGCGGGCGCTGGCGGTCAAGGGGGGCTTGAGGTATAACGTTTGTTCTAACGTCTGGAGCCCCGCCATGATCGCTTTGAAACTCTCCCAGATCGGCAACTCTGTCGGTGTGGTTCTGCCGAAAGAAGCGCTCGTGAAGCTCGGGGTCGAAAAGGGCGATACGCTCTATCTGACCGATGCGCCGGGAGGCGGCATGCAGATCGCGCCCTATGACCCTGAAGTGGCGCGGCAGATCGCCTTGGGTGAGGAGATTATGGACGAGTATCGCGACACGTTCAGAGCGCTCGCCAAATGAGCGGCGTCACCGAGCCCGCCTGGGTTCGTATTGAGGCGCTTAAGGTCCTTCATGAGCGCAGCCTTGCACTGCATGGAGGACCTTCGGGTGTTCGTGATGAAGGCTTGCTGGAGTCCGCGCTCGAGCGGCCCAAGAACCGCTTCCACTACGAAGGCGTCGACGACGTCGTCGAACTTGCGGCGACCTACGCGGTCGCGGTTTCGAGCAATCACCCCTTTGTCGATGGCAACAAGCGCGCGGCCTTTCATGCGATGACGCTGTTTCTTCGCTTGAACGGCTTACGGCTCGTTGCGGATCAGGCAGACGCCGCGCGGACGATCTTCAAGCTCGCCGCCGGCGAGCTCGATATTCCTGCCTTGACTGAGTGGTTGCGGACCCGCGTCGTTTAGGGCGTTGGCGGCGGAGGCGCAGGTTTACCCGCCCGTCGCCGCTCCGCCAGAACGCCAAAACTCCCGCTACCATCAGCGCTAGGCTGATGAGCTTCCACGCTATGCCAACGTGACCAACGAAATTCATCGTCAGAATAGGTAGCGCCAGCACCTAACAGGCGACCGCCAAAAGCAAACGGCCTCTGCGCATGGGAACTGGAGCGGTCTGAGGCTCATCCAGATTTCTCATTATGCGCCCAAGCCAGTTGAAGCGGTTCGCAAGTCAAGCTTCGCAAGTCTACGCCGTCAGCAACCTCGGCAGCTTGAACGTAATCGTCTCCCGCGCCTCGACCAGTTCCTCGACCGTCGTGTCGAACCGCGCGGCGATCGCGTCGATGACGCCCTGCACCAAATCTTCCGGAGCCGACGCGCCGGCGGTCAGGCCCACGCGAGAGACCCCTTCGAACCAGGTCCAATCGATCCCCGAGGCGTCGTCGATCAGGTGAGCCTCGCGGGCGCCGGCCTTCAGACCGACCTCCTTCAGCCGCACCGAGTTGGACGAGTTCTTCGAGCCGACCACCAGCACCAGTTCGGCCTGCTCGGCCAGGCGCCGCACCGCGTCCTGGCGGTTGGTCGTGGCGTAGCAGATGTCTTCCTTGTGCGGGGCGGCGATGCCCGGGAAGCGCTCGCGCAGCAGGGCGACCATCTCGGCGGTGTCGTCGACCGACAGGGTGGTCTGGGTCAGGAAGGCGACGTTGCCGGCGTCCTTGGGCTCCCAGGCCGCGGCGTCGTTGATGTCCTCGATCAGGGTGACCGCGCCGTCGGGCAGCTGGCCCATGGTGCCGATCACCTCGGGGTGGCCGGCGTGGCCGATCAGCACGATCTCGCGGCCGGCGTCATAGTGCTTCTGGGCCTCGACATGGACCTTGGAGACCAGCGGGCAGGTGGCGTCGAGATAGATCATCTCGCGCGACTTGGCCTCGGCCGGCACCGACTTGGGCACGCCGTGGGCCGAAAACACGACCGGGCGGTCGTCGGGCGCTTCGGAGAGCTCCTCGATGAACACCGCGCCCATGGCCTTCAGCCGATCGACGACGTGGCGATTGTGGACGATCTCGTGGCGGACATAGACCGGCGCGCCGAACTTCTCGACGGCGCGCTCGACGATCTGGATGGCGCGATCGACGCCGGCGCAGAACCCGCGCGGGCTGGCCAGCAGCAGCGAGATCGGGCGACGGATCGGGGTCTGGGCGTTCATGGCGCGAAAACTAGTGGTTCTGGCCGCTGGGCGCCAGGAGTCTGCGTCGTTGCGACGTCACGCATATGCCTTTATCAGGCTGCATGACGCCGATGGGGCCCGTGGCTCCGCTTGGCTCTTTTTGTCTTTGCACCGGACGTTTCATGCGCCGCACCTTCACGCTCGCCCTCAGCGCCCTGATGGCCGTCTCGATCGCCGCGACCACGGCGACGACCGCTTACGCCCAGTCGCGCGGCGACCAGGGCGGCGACGACGATCAGGCCGCCAAGAAGAAGAAGCGCGACGAGGAGTGGAACCAGCCCAAGGCGCCGCTGCAGCAGCTGCGTAACGCCGGCCCGTGTCCGTTCGTGAAGGTGCTGTACGACGCCAGCCGCTACGTCGAGTTCAAGGACGGCAAGGAGTCGGCCGCGCAGGCCGGTTTCACCGGCGAGATCCAGAACCTCGCTTCCGGCTGCGCCTACAAGAGCGACGAGCCGATCAGGATCCGCGTCGAGGCCCTGTTCCAGCTGGGCAGGGGGCCGCAGGCGCAAGGCGACAAGCATGTCTACCGCTATTGGGTCGCCGTGACCGAGCGGAACCAGGCCGTGATCGCCAAGGAATATTTCGACCTGCCCGTGACCTTCCCGGCCGGCCAGGATCGCGTCTACACGACCGAGACCATCGAGCAGATCACCATCCCGCGCGCCGACGCCAAGGTCAGCGGCGGCAATTTCGAAGTGCTGATCGGCTTCGACGTGACGCCGGAAATGGCGGCCTTCAACCGTGACGGCAAGCGCTTCCGCGTCCAGGCCGGTCAGGTTCAACCAGGGACTTCCACCAAGCAATGAACGATTTGAAGCGGTCCCTGAGCGAGGCGGCTTCGGCCGCGTTCCAGGCCGCCGGACTTCCTCCCGAGTTCGGACGCGTCACCGCCTCCGACCGTCCCGACCTGGCCGATTTCCAGTGCAACGGCGCCCTCGCGGCGGCCAAGAGCGCCAAGCGCAATCCGCGCGAAATCGCCACGCAGGTCGTCGAGACCCTGAAGGGCGACCCCCGCCTGGCCTCGGTCGAGATCGCCGGCGCCGGCTTCATCAATCTGCGGGTCAGCGACGAAGCCCTGTCGGTCCGCGCCCGCGAGATCGCCGCCGACGCGCGGACGGGCGCCCAGGTGCTGGACGCGCCGCGCCGGGTGCTGATCGACTATGCCGGCCCCAACGTCGCCAAGCCGATGCACGTGGGCCACCTGCGCGCCTCGATCATCGGCGAGTCGATCAAGCGCCTGTACCGCTTCCGCGGCGACGAGGTGCTGGGCGACGCCCACTTCGGCGACTGGGGCTTCCAGATGGGCCTGCTGATCAGCGCCATCCTCGACGAGGACGCCGCGATCGCAGCCCTGGTCGAAAAGCTGCCGCAGACCGCCGCCGGCGCCGATCCGGCCGACGTCGCCGCGCTGAACGCCGAGCTCGACGCCCGCATCAGCCTCGCCGACCTCGACCGCATCTATCCGGCCGCCTCGCTGCGCCAGAAGGAAGACGCCGCGTTCAAGGAGCGCGCCCGCAAGGCCACCGCCGAACTGCAGAACGGCCGCTACGGCTATCGCGTGCTGTGGAGCCACTTCGTCAAGGTCAGCCGCGTGGCCCTGGAGCGCGAGTTCCACGCCCTGGGCGTCGACTTCGACCTCTGGAAGGGCGAGAGCGACGTCAACGACCTGATCGAGCCGATGGTCGGCCAGCTGGAGGCCAAGGGCCTCTTGGTCGAGGACCAGGGCGCCCGCATCGTCCGCGTCGCCCGCGAGGACGACAAGCAGGACGTACCGCCGCTGCTGGTGGTTTCGTCCGAAGGCTCGGCCATGTACGGCACGACGGACCTCGCCACGATCCTGGATCGCCGCCAGTCGTTTGACCCGCACCTGATCCTCTACTGCGTCGACCAGCGCCAGGCCCTGCACTTCGAGACCGTGTTCCGCGCCGCCTATCTGGCCGGCTACGCCGAGGAAGGCTCGCTGGAACACATCGGCTTCGGCAC
>Ga0247725_1001682_pt1 | contig 10676 bp, 9 predicted proteins | sample OKSTACKMCFT3sol_FD_183021 | JGI IMG/M metagenome (GOLD analysis project Ga0247725, IMG submission 183021) | Subsurface sediment microbial communities from gas well in Oklahoma, United States - OK STACK MC-FT3-sol | ecosystem: Environmental > Terrestrial > Deep subsurface > Rock core/Sediment... | reverse complement strand
GCAGGTGCTGATGCACCAGCTCGGCAAGAAGCAGCTCACCCTGCAGCTCAAGCATCCGCTGGCCAGCGTGCCGGCGGAGCTGGCCAGCTATGGCCTGGAGCTGATCGACGATGGTCATGCCCTGGTGTTCACCTTCGACGCCCAGCACGAGCACACCGGCATCGCCGAGCTGCTCAAGGACCTGGCCCAGCACGGCATCGACTTCAAGGACCTGCAGTCCAGCGAGAGCTCGCTGGAGGACATCTTCGTCAGCCTGGTGCACGACAAGGAGCGCGCATGAACCTCTATGCCATCAAGGCCATCTACCTGTTCGAGCTTGCCCGCACCTGGCGCACCCTGCTGCAGAGCATCGCCACCCCGGTGATTTCCACGTCGCTGTACTTCGTGGTGTTCGGCTCGGCCATCGGTTCGAGCATGACCGAGGTGCATGGCGTCAGCTACGGCGCTTTCATCGTGCCCGGTTTGATCATGCTGGCGCTGCTCACCGAGAGCATCGGCAACGCCTCGTTCGGCATCTACATGCCCAAGTACTCCGGGACCATCTACGAGATCCTCTCGGCACCGGTTTCCTACTTCGAGATCCTGGTCGGCTACGTCGGCGCGGCGGCGACCAAGTCGGTGATCCTCGGCCTGATCATCTTCTTCACCTCGATGCTGTTCGTCGATTTCGAACTGGCCCACCCGTTCTGGGCCCTGGCGCTGCTGGTGCTGACGGCCATCACCTTCTGCCTGTTCGGCTTCATCATCGGCGTGTGGGCCGATGGCTGGGAGAAGCTGCAGATCGTGCCGGCGCTGATCGTCACGCCGCTGGCCTTCCTCGGCGGCAGCTTCTACTCGATCAGCATGCTCCCCGAGCTGTGGCAGAAGATCACCCTGTTCAACCCGGTGGTGTACCTGATCAGCGCTTTCCGCTGGGCCTTCTTCGGCGTCGCCGACGTCAGCCTGGGGCTGAGCCTGGGCATGATCGGCGGCTTCCTGCTGGCGTGTGTGGCGGTGGTCAGCTGGATCTTCCGCACCGGTTATCGGTTGCGTCACTGACCGATACGCGCAGACAAGAACGGAGGCCAAGGCCTCCGTTTTCATTGGGGTCAGTCGGCGCGCTTGCGCGGCCGCTTGCGCCGTGGCGGTTCCTGGTTCGGCACGTGCAGGTAGGACAGCACGCTCTCGGTCAGCTCGGCGGCCAGGCGCACGGCTTCCTTGTTGCGCGTCATCACGGCCGCCACCAGGCTCTCGATCAGCGCCAGCACGGCAATGTTGGAGCTGATCAGCACCGGATGCTCGGCGGTGGCGAACAGGCTGTGGTCGGCGATCGGCGCCAGCGGCGAAGCCGGCGAGTCGGTGATGGCCAGCACCTTGGCACCGCGCTCCAGGGCATAGCGCGCCAGCTGCAGGGTATCCAGCGAATAGCGTGGCAGGGAGATGGCCAGCAGGGTGTCCTCGGCGGTGATGCTGGCCAGGCGGTAGGCGGCGTTCTCGTTGCCACCTTCCATGCTGACCGCCACCGCGTCGGCGCAGTAGGGCACCAGGTTGGCGGCAGCCAGGCCGGCCAGGTAGGCGCTGTTGCCGAAGCCAAGGATGTACACCCGGCGCGCCGCCGCCAGCGCCTCGACGAACGCGGCGAAGCTCTCCTGGCTGTTGCCGTTGGTGGTGCTGCCCAGGTTGCTGCCGGCGATGCGCATCTGTTCATGCAGGCCGAAGCTGCCATCGCTGCGCTGGGCCAGTTCGTTGCGCAGCTTGTCCACCGGCGAAACCAGGTCCTGCAGGGTCGCCACCAGCGCCGTCTTCAGCGCGCTGAAGCCGCCGAGCTGCATGGCGCGCGCCAGGCGGTTGACCGCCGCCGGCGAGGTGCCGGTGGCCTGCGCCAACTCCTCGATGGTCAGGGTCGCGGCCTTCAGCGGATGGCGCAGGATGAAGTCGGCCACCTTGCGCAGCGAGGGCTGCAGGTCGGGGGCGACAGCGGCGAGCTTGCGCATCACCGGGGAGGCGTAGACCGTGATATTGCTCGGGGCGGGCGTCATGCTGAGGGGCGTCCTGCTGATGAAGGGCTGCAGTGTATCCGATGGGCGCGGCGCAAGGCCCCATGAAAAAAGGGGTATCCGCACGTTGGCGGATACCCCTTCGGCGGCAGGTGCTTACTGACCGTAGATGTCGTAGGCGAAGTACTTGCCCTGTACTTCCTGGTACTTGCCGTTGGCTCGCAGGGCGGCAATGGCCGCGCTGAATTTATCCGCGGTGGCGCTATCGCCCTTGCGCACGGCGATGCCGGCGCCGTTGCCGAAGTACTTGTGCTCGTTGAAGTCCGGACCGACCAGGGCGAAGCCTTTGCCGGCCTCGGTCTTGAGGAAGCCTTCGCTGATGTTCACCACGTCGGCCAGGGAGGCATCGATGCGGCCGGAGGTGAGGTCGAGGAACGCCTCGTTCTGCGAGCCGTAGCGCACCACCTCGATGCCAGCGTCGGCGAAGCGATCACTGGCGTAGCGGTCATAGGTGGAGGCGCGCTGCACGCCGACCTTCTTGCCTTTCAGGTCGACCAGCGGATCCTTGATCTCGCTGCCGGCCTTCATCACCAGCTTGCCGGGGGTGTGGTAGTACTTCTTGGTGAAGTCGACCGACTTCAGGCGGTCCGGGGTGATCGACATGGATGACAGCACCGCGTCGACCTTGCGCACCTTGAGCGAGGGGATCAGGCCGTCGAAGGCCTGCTCGACCCACTCGCACTTCACCTGCATCTCGGCGCACAGCGCATTGCCGATGTCGTAGTCGAAACCGCTGATCTGCCCTTCCGGGGTCTTGAAGGCGAAGGGCGGGTAGGCCGCCTCGATGCCGATACGCAGCGTGTCCTGAGCCTGGGCCAGGGTGGCGCAGGCGGACAGCGCCAGGGCGCCGAGCAGAGCAATCTTGTTCATCTTGTAACTCCTGTGGTGGCGGTGAAGCCCGCCGCATGGCGGGCGCTTGGGTCGGTGGTGCAGCGCGGACCTGCTGAGCCCGGTCATCGAGCGAGGTAGTGACACGTGGTGTGTCAGCAAAACTAAGGTCAAGAAAAATTTGTGTCAACAATACGTTTTTGTGAAAAAAATAATTCACTGCGATGTGGGTCGGTGTAAGGCACTGGATAGACGCATGGCGGCTTTTTAAGCTGATCGAATGGTTATGAAAGGAGGTTGACTCGGGGCTTGTCGAAGGAAATGGCTTGATATACAAGATTTCAAAAATATGATTTCTTGAAAAAAATAAATCATATCGAGCGCTGCCTTGGCAGCCGACGAAAGCCCGTATTCATCAGAACAAGAGCAACAAGAACATGAGAATGCACGCGAAATCCGGCGCCATGCTCGCCGCCCTGATCCTCGCCGGCCATGCCGCGCCGGTCCTGGCCGAAGGCCACCTGCTGGCCGTCGGCGGCATGCTGCGGGCCAGCAACAGCGAGGTCTACGAGAAGCTCATCGAGCTGGCCGGCGGCCGCCAGCAGGCGCGTATCGCCATCATGCCCACGGCCAGCGGCAGCCTGGGTTCGAGCAAGCGTTTTCAGGCCGAGCTGCAGGCCCTGGGCGTGCCGGCCGAGCGCATCAGCATCGTTGGCGTCGACAAGCAGAACTACCAGAGCACCATGAACGACCCGGCCGTGCTCAAGCCGCTCACCGAGGCCAGCGCCGTATGGTTCGTCGGTGGCGATCAGGCGCGCATCGCCCGCGCCCTGTACAACGCCGACGGCAGCGAGTCACTGACCCTCAAGGCGGTGCGCGGGGTGTTTGACCGCGGTGGCGTGGTCGCCGGCACCAGCGCCGGGGCGAGCATTCTCGGCGCCAGCATGCCCACCGCCTATGGCGTGGTCATGGATACCCTGGACTTCGGCGTGGCGACCAAGGCCGACCAGCGCGGCACGGCGCTGCTCAAGGGCGCGGGCCTGTTCAAGGCCGGCATCATCGACCAGCACTTCGACCAGATCGAGGAAACCAGCACCGGCCGTGCCGCGCGCATGGCCAGCTACCTGGTCGGCCAGCAGCCGGCGCGCGGCTTCGGCCTGGACACCAACACCGCGCTCTGGGTCCAGCCCGGCGGCCAGCTGCAGGTACTCGGCGAGGGCTACCTGACGGTGATGGACGCCGCCGAGGCGCGCAAGGAATTCGGCCTGTATGGCACGCGCCTGGAAAACGTGCGCCTGGCCATGCTTGGCGACGGCGACCGCTACGACCTGGGCAGCGGGCGCATCCAGCCGGCGGACGGCAAGGAAGTGATCAGCGCCGGCAACGAATACCTGGTGGGCAACCAGCTGCTCACCGACCTGTCGGCGGTCTCCGCCATGTCGCGCGCGGTGCTCTACGGCCTGGCCGACAACACTGCTACCCGCCAGGTCGGCCTGATGACCCGCTACAACCCGGCCAACGGCTACCACTACGGCTACCGCTTCGTGTTCAGCGAGGCGCCGGGCTTCCAGGCCCACAGCCGCTTCCACGATTCGCTGACCAACTACACGGTGCAGAACGTGCGCCTGGACATTGCCCCGGTGGATGCCTTCCTCGGCGACCCGGCGCGCAGCAGCCCGAGCGATGCCGCCGCCAGCCGCTGGCCGGACGCCGTGCGGGCGGTGGCCTTCCGTGGCCTGATGACCAGCGACGCCGCCAACCGCTTCGAGCCCAAGCGCGCCCTGACCCGCTATGAGCTGGCCAACGCGCTGCAGATGACCCTGGCCGCCGAGCCGGCGCTGGACCAGCTGCCGAAACTGGCCGACGTGCCCGCCGAACATCCGCTGCGCGAGCAGATCGAGGTGGTCGTGTCCAATGGTTGGCTGCAGGCCGGCGGGCGCTTCGACGGTGAGCGCGCGGTCAGCCGCGGCGAATGGGCACTGGCCTGCAAGGCATTGGTCGAGCGCTTTCAGCGTGAGTCGCTGCAGCGCCGGGCCAGCCTCAGCGATGTTGGTGGGTTGCCGGCGCCGATGGCCGAGGCGGCCGCCCTGCTGGTTGGCGAAGGCTGGATCGAGGCCGCCGATGGGCGCTTCGAGCCCGAGCGCCCGCTGACCCGCGAGGAAGCGGCCCACAGTCTGGCGCGCCTGATCGGCCTCGCCCCGTCCACCTGAGTCATACCGGATTACGCGGAAATCGCCCCGTTACGGCGGGGCGAAACGGGCAGCTCATGCCCGCGCAATGCCCAACGAGAGTGAGCCATGCAACTGAATCACCTGGAGATCTTCGCCCTGGACAAGCTGCTGCAGGACCGCCCGCCAGTGGCTGAGGCCCTGTTCGATGACAGCGCTCGCGTGCTGGAGCGGGTCGAGACGCCGGCCGGTTTCTACGCCGTGATCGACCTGCAGCGTGACCTGCGCGATGTCGGCGGACTGGCCGAGCGGGAGTGGCGTTTCCGCCTGAAGCGGCAGAAAAGCGCGGGTTATTTCGTCTGCTGGCCGGACGGCGATTCGCGCCTGTGCCTGGAGGCGGTGATCAACAGGGGCGCACGTCCACCGGTGCTGACGCCGGAACTCTTTGTCTGACCGGGCAAAAACCAGAAAGGGCCGCAACGGCCCGCCAACACACCCAAAAACGGAGTAAGGCATGAACCTTGTGAAACTGAGCTGTCTCGCACTGGCGGTCGCGGCCGCCAGCACCCAGCTGGCCATGGCCGGGCAGGCCGACGCCAAGGGCTTTATCGAAGACAGTGAGCTGAGCCTGCTGAACCGCAACTACTACTTCAACCGCGACTTCAAGAACAAGCCGGGCAGCCAGAGCTACCGCGAGGAGTGGGCGCATGGCGTGATGGCGGAGTACGCCTCCGGTTTCACCCAGGGCACCGTCGGCTTCGGCGCCGATGCCTACGGCTACATGGGCATCAAGCTGGACAGCGGCCGTGGCCGTACCGGCACCGGCCTGCTGCCGGTCAGCGACGAAGGTCGTGCCCAGGATGAATACGGCGAGGCCGGCGGCGCGGCCAAACTGCGCATCTCCGAAACCGTGCTGAAGTATGGCGAGATGCGTACCGAGGCGCCGGTATTCGCTACCTCGCACAGCCGCCTGCTGCCGGAAACCGCCACCGGCTTCCACGTTGCCAGCGACGAGATCGACGGCCTGGCTCTGGAGGCTGGTCACTTCACTGCCTACAACAATCGCAACTCGACCAACAGCGACGACGAGCTGCTGGTCAACTACGGCAGTGGTGAAGCGGGCAAGACCATCGACTTCGCTGGCGGCTGGTACAGCGTCAACGACGACCTCAGCCTGGGCCTCTATGCCTCGCGCTTCGAGGACACCTGGAACCAGTACTACGGCAACCTCAACTACACCCTCGGCATCAGCGAAGGGCAGAGCCTGAACTTCGACCTCAACCTGTACCGCACCAGCGATACCGGCGATGCCCTGCAGGGTGACATCGACAACACCACCTACAGCCTGGCGGCCACCTATGGCCTGGGTTCGCACTCGATCCTGCTGGCCTACCAGCGCGTCAACGGCGACACCCCGTTCGACTACGTGGGTGGCGACTCGATCTTCCTCGCCAACTCCATGCAGTACTCCGACTTCAACGCGCCCAACGAGAAGTCCTGGCGCATCGGCTACGGCTATGACTGGGCCGGCCTGGGCATCCCCGGCCTGACCACCAAGGTCACCTACGTCAAGGGCAGCGACATCGACGGCACCGACGCCGACGTCAATGGTGGCTACGTCGGCTACTACGGCGAGGACGGCGAGCACAGCGAGACCGACATCGACATCAAGTACGTGGTTCAGGAAGGTCCGGCCAAGGACCTGTCGATCCGCCTGCGTCAGGCCTTCCACTACGCCAACGATGATCAGGGCGAAGGCGATCTGCACGAGTTCCGCGTGATCGTCGACTACCCGCTGAGCATCCTCTGACGGCCGGTCCACGCCCTGCTTGACCACAGGGCGTGGGACGTTGCTAGGGCGTCGGTGCCCGTGGGCGCCGACAGCTTTGATTCAAGGTCTGCTCCGAATGCTCCTTTGGCCTTGAGGCGCCTGCCCGGCGCCTTTTTTTCTCACGGGGTTGAGCCATGAGAAAGCCGTACCTGCTGATCGCGATGCTGCTGATGTGCCCGGTTCATGCCGAGCCCCTGCGCATTGCCATGGAAGGACAGTTTCCACCCTTCGAGGAAGTCGACCCGCAGGGCCATCTCAAGGGCTTCAACGTGGATATCGCCCATGCCCTGTGCGCGCAGATGAAACGCCGCTGCGAACTGCAGCGCTTCGCCTGGGACGACCTGATTCCCGCCCTGCAGCAAGGGCGCACCGACCTGATCCTGGCCTCGATGTCGATCACCGAGGAACGCCAGCAGCAGGTCGATTTCACCCGCAAGTATGCCCAGACCCCAGCCTTCTTCTTCGCCCGCGAGGGAGCGATCAACGAGGTGATCGTCACCCCGCGCCGTCTGCGCGGAAAACGCGTGGGCGTGCAGCGCGAGACCACTTACGACCGCTTCCTCACCGCACGCTACCAGGCGCATGTGGCGGTCCTGCGCTTCGCCAGTGCCGCCGACACCTACCAGGCCCTGCAGCGCGGCGACGTCGACCTGGTACTGGATGACGCCGTGTCCGGCTATTTCGGTTTCCTGCAAACCCCGCGCGGCCAGGGCTTCGAGCGGGTCGGCAATGCCGTCAGCGCGCCGCGTTTCTTCGGCAAGGGCCAGGGCATTGCTGTGCGCAAGGGCGATAACGCCCTGCGCGAGGGTCTCGACCAGGCCCTGCTGGCGATCCTCGACAACGGCGTCTATCGCCGCATCGAGCGCCGCTACTTCCAGCGTTTCAGCGTTTATTGATCCACGCGTTTTCGCAGTACCCACAACAACGCTGCAGCACCTGCAGCCACGGAGAACTGAAGATGAAACTGAGCAAGCTGTGTCGCCAGGCCGTTCTGGTCATGGCATTGATCCCCGGTCTGGGGCATGCGGCCGGAGCGCTGCTGCTGGTGGGAGGCGGGCTCAAGGATGACAACACCGCGCTGTACCAACGCTTCATCCAACTGGCCGGAGGTAGTGGCCAGGCCAGAATCGGCGTGATCACCGCCGCCTCGATTCCGGAGAGCCAAGACCCGGACGCCGGCACCGCCAATGCGGCCAACTCCAAGGCCAACGGCCTGTATTACGCCAACCTGCTGAAGACCTACGGCGCTGCGGACGCGCAGTGGATTCCCATCGACCTGGACAACATCGCCAACAGCAGCAACCCGACCGTGGTCAACCAGATCAACGGCATGACCGGCTTCTTCTTCGGCGGTGGTGATCAGTCGCGCCTGGTGCAGACCCTGCAGACCGGCAGCCGCGCCGACACCCCGGCACTGGCGGCGATCCGCGCCAAGTACAACGCGGGCGCCGTATTGGCCGGTACCAGCGCCGGCACCGCGATCATGGTCGACGGGCCGATGGTCACCGGCGGCGAGAGCTACGAGGCGCTGCGCTACGGGCCCTACACCACGCCCTCCGGCGATGACCTGTCCTATGACCCGCAAGGCGGCTTCGGCTTCTTCAACCACGGTCTGCTCGACACCCACTTCAGCGAGCGCGGGCGCCAGGGCCGCATCGTGCGCCTGGCCGACTACACCGGCGTACCCTTCGCCTATGGCGTCGACGAGAACACCGGCTTGCTGGTGCAGGACAACCCCAGTCTGGGCCAGGTAGAAATGGAAGTGATCGGCACCGGCGGCGTGTTCGTCTTCGACCTGCGCAATGCCGAGCGCGGCACCGGCAGCAGCTGGGCGCTGTATGACGTGCTGGCCAGCTACCTGACCAGCGGCGACAAGTTCCGCCCGCAGAGCGGCCAGTTCGTCATCGGCGCCGGCAAGACCAGCCTGCGTGGCCGCGAGCAGTACAGCAGCGCGATGACCGCCACCGGCGACATCTTCAGCAGCCCCAACAACAGTGGTGCAAACGGCCGGCGCAAGCCGCGCGAGTTCGTCATCGTCAGCGCCGACCTGTTCAACAGCCGCGTCACCAGCACCCTGGGCCGCACCTACGAGCGCAACCCGCGTTACCGCGTCGACCTGATCAAGAGCACTCAGTTCGACAGCCACGGCTACCAGGGCACCATCGGTGGCAAGAGCCTGACTTCCTACCTGCGCCTGCTGACCGACTTCCGTCCCGACTGAAGCCTCAGCACTCGATGATGTTGACCGCCAGGCCCCCCCTGGCGGTTTCCTTGTACTTGCTCTTCATGTCCGCACCGGTGTCACGCATGGTGCGGATCACCCGATCCAGCGAGATGAAGTGCTGGCCATCGCCGCGCAGGGCCATGCGCGCAGCGTTGATCGCCTTCACCGAGCCCATGGCGTTGCGCTCGATGCAGGGTACCTGGACCAGGCCGCCGACCGGGTCGCAGGTCAGCCCCAGGTTGTGCTCCATGCCGATCTCGGCGGCGTTCTCCACCTGAGCGATGGTCCCGCCCAGTACTTCGCACAGGGCCCCGGCGGCCATCGAACAGGCCACCCCGACTTCGCCCTGGCAGCCGACTTCGGCGCCGGAGATCGAGGCGTTCTCCTTGTACAGGATGCCGATGGCCGCGGCGGTCAGCAGGAAGCGCACCACGCCATCGTCATTGGCGCCCGGCACGAAGCGCCGGTAGTAGTGCAGCACCGCCGGCACGATGCCGGCCGCGCCATTGGTGGGCGCGGTGACCACCCGCCCGCCACTGGCATTCTCCTCGTTGACCGCCAGGGCGTAGAGGTTGACCCAGTCCATCACCGTCAGCGGGTCGCGCAGGCTGGCCTCGGGGTTCTGGCTGAGCTGGCGGTGCAGGGCGGCAGCGCGCCGGCGCACCTTGAGCCCGCCGGGCATGGTGCCCTCGTTGCGGCAGCCGGCGGTAACGCAGTCCTGCATCACCTGCCAGATGTTCAGCAGGCCGGCGCGGGTCTCCGCCTCGGGGCGCCAGGCTGCCTCGTTGGCCAGCATCAGCTGGCTGATCGACAGGTTGTGCTCGGCGCACAGCGCCAGCAGCTGCTTGGCGGTCTTGAAGGGGTAGGCCAGCTCGGTGCGGTCCTCGACGATACGGTCGGCGCCGGCCGCTTCCTCGTCCACCACGAAGCCGCCGCCCACCGAGTAGTACTCGCGGGCGCGGATCTGCAGGCCGGCGGCGTCGAAGGCGCGGAAGATCATGCCGTTGGGGTGGTAGTCCAGGGGCTTCCTGATCAGTGCCAGGTGTTCCTTCTCGACGAAGCGAATGGTCTTCTCGCCGCCCAGTTGCAGCTCGCCGCTGGCGCGCAGAGCGGCGAGGCGGCTGTCGATGGTGGCGGTATCGACCGTATCCGGCTGCTCGCCTTCCAGGCCCAGCAGCACGGCCTTGTCGCTGCCGTGGCCCTTGCCGGTGGCGCCGAGCGAACCGTACAGCTCGACCTTGAGGCTGGCGGTGGCTGCCAGCAGCCCCTCGCGCCGCAGGCCGTCGACGAAGCGCGCGGCGGCGCGCATCGGCCCCACGGTGTGCGAGCTGGAGGGGCCGATGCCGATCTTAAACAGGTCGAAAACGCCGAGGGCCATGAAGTACTCCTGTGACTGGATGGTCACAAGCTTACACCCTAAGCCTGCGGCGATCCGTCGCGGATGCGACCCCGAGTTGCCGAGCTTCGCCGCGCTACAGCCCGAACATCTGCCGCGCCTGGCTCGGCACCAGGCCGGTCCAGCGCTTGAACGAGCGGCGGAAGTTGGTGGTGTCGTTGAACTGCAGGTAGGCGGCGACTTCCTCGTTGCC
>Ga0247725_1001681_pt1 | contig 10677 bp, 20 predicted proteins | sample OKSTACKMCFT3sol_FD_183021 | JGI IMG/M metagenome (GOLD analysis project Ga0247725, IMG submission 183021) | Subsurface sediment microbial communities from gas well in Oklahoma, United States - OK STACK MC-FT3-sol | ecosystem: Environmental > Terrestrial > Deep subsurface > Rock core/Sediment... | reverse complement strand
TCCTCGCTCCATTTCTTCCGTGACTGGTTGCTCAATATGAGCAAAGCGTACGTATTTTTCAATCTCGGTATTTTCAATAACGTACTGCGGCCCGGAATAGGATGTGAATACGACGTTACTGGACGCCGTATGGAGTGTAGTATTAACTACACTAGGAGAGCCAGGTATGAAGATCGCTTCCACATAGGTTTGCTCGCCTATTTCGGGGTCAAGGACTCCTCGCATCTTTTCACCAATACGGATATCGTAGCCCATGATGAATTCCTTTGTTAATTGAGATTGGTGTTCTTGGGAGGCTTGGGACAATAAAGATGATTCTCTCCTTCGGGAGTGATCAAAAGCACGCCAAAGATGTCGAAAGATTTAAACAGCTCTGAGACGCAAGCTTGCCATTCTTCTACTGGAGTATCGTCGTCGAAAGTCTTTATCAGTGTAAAGTTACGACCATCGTTTACCTGGGTCAGTACCTCTTTGGTAAAAGCTACATGGTATTTACCCGACTCAGGTTGAAAGTCGGTCTTGAAAATAGGATCTTGGAGATCATTTACCGAAAGCATATTAGTTTCCTTAGGTTGGATTTCTCTGATATCAGAGAAAGATGTCATAAGCTGCGACAGCTTTGCGCAGCCATTTGTCAGTTTGATTGAGTCGCTTGTTATTGATACCAATAGCTTGCTTCAGTTCAAGCATAGTTTCACGAGAACTAGCCTTAGCCAGATCTGTGTAATGAATCCGGTCATCCCGGACATACATGTGAAGCTTGAAGTTGCTTTTGTTTTCTTGATTCCATTTAACCAAGGTCTTGCGAATCTTGGAAGTCAATTGACTTTGTCTTTTATTTAGGAATTGCTTCTTTTTATTAGTCATGTGTTTCACTCAAGAGAGTTCGAACAATTTATGGAAAAGATCCAATGCTTCTTGTCCATCCTTTTGATACAGAGAATTCAATTGGTCTCGGTGCTGATTCATCTTCTCCAGACCGAGATGGTCATAGATGGCTTGACCCAAACGGAGATGAGGATTATTCCTGTGATACTCCGTTGCTTCGTTGAACAAATGAGTGCTAATAGAAATGCGGGTGGTCTGAGTGTTTATCATGTGTTTTCCTTAAACATCTTCGAAAGAGTTAACGTAGTTGCGGATATTGAGACGATCGTATTGTAAGCGACTCGTCATGATCTCTTTGAATTTCTTTTTGATTTCTGCAGGGCTAGGAGAGACTACCATATAAAGCGTCTTTTCCTTAACTCCATACACTGAGTAAGACGGTGAGGTGCTACGATCACTCCCGGCTGACAAAATGAACATCTCTTCTAAAGTGATGTCCTTTGGCAAGAGGCTTTTGAGAGTTCGATGGATGGTCGAGCCTGATCCTGTCGACATGAACTTGCCAGCTACGCCGTATTCAGTTGTCGTTTTGGTTTCACTAACTACTGGCATAAAGCTAGTCTTCATGCTGGTATGATCATCAAAGACTATAATCAAACTGATCATAACCCTGGGACTACACACAGTAACAATAGAACTGATAAGTTCTCTTGCATCAACATCGCATCCAGTCATCGATTCAACCAAATTGATAACCTGGTCGACTTCACGGACTCCTCCTGCTAAGCCATAGGCAACTGCCCGAGCCTTGGGATTTCTAGGATTACGAAAAATCGTATTTTCAGGAAACAATTGAAGCTTCTTGCGAAAATCATTGAGAAGCCCGATACGCTTAGAAGCAGGACGATGAAGATCCACTAGTCGATGGCTGCGCCCACGGGTTTCAGTCACGCGATGGTCAGCGATCAGATAGTTTCCATCGGTCAAAATAGTTGTCATGAGAGTTTCCTTTTGTTTAAACCAAAGTCAGTTCAAGTAAAGTATATACAAACAAAAAATAATACAAAGGGTACTCCATCTGAGTCTTAAAGACTCAGATGGATGATTAATTAGTCCAAGGCAAATAGTTCGTTTTTTGTTCGAACAATCACGTATTCATAAGCGTTGAAGACCCGGTCCGATTGCCCGTAACTAGCATGGTAATCATTGAAGATACTCAACCACCTAAGCTTAGGAAGAAATTCGTAACTGGCCGTGACATGGTAGACTCCCAGTGTCCAGGCACATGCTAGAGCTAACAGATCATTCAGTGTTGAGCGTGTCGCAGAATTAATTCCGAGGGGATAGTAAATCTCGGCATCGTCTTCGACTTCAGACCACTTTTTAACCTGGTATTTGTATTTGACTGACATATGAATAAAAAGGTAACGCACACCAGGAGCATCGCTCCTGGTGTACTGGGGTTACTTTTGGATGAACTCTAGACCATTGCGGTATCTTTCGTCCTGTTCAGCCTGACGTTGATCGGGATCCTTGGGCTTACTCAAGCGATCTTCGATCTCCAGATCAGGCTTTGCCTCAAAGGCAGGTAGCGCGGTGCGATTGATCTGACCTTTGGGAAGGTAAGATGGCTGAGCCTTGAAGTAGATGAACAAGACCAATAGCGTGATCGCCAAGATCCAGATCTTCTTGAACTTCCAGGTCAGGAACAACCCACTCAAAAGGATGAGTGGCAGCATGAGGTTATAGAGAAGTGTCATTTGCTCAGATTCACCATGGGAACAGCGTCACCCAAAGCGGTCGTAGGCAGTTGACCATTCCACTTCTCGATCCAGGCGCGTTCGTTTTCCAGCTTGCGCAGTTGCAGCACACGCGCGTCAACGGATTGAGCCAAGACTGTCTGAGACAGAGCTTCGGTTTCAGCCTTTTCCTTGTCAATGGCACGTTGCAGTTTAGCTTCTTGCAGTTGACGCTCCAGCTGAGCCTTGGAGATGGCCAGTTGTGCTTCTTCCTTCTGAATAGCCTCACGGCGTTCAGCAGCCGACTCTTGTGCATCCGTGATGATCTTCGGATACTTCAGATTCGTGATACCGACATAACGCACCGAGAAAGGTGTGCGGGCTTCGATGATCTTGCTCAGCTGAGTGCGCAGATCTGCATTCATCTTCTCATTGCTGGAAGCGATTTCAGCGATTGAATACTTGCTCAGATACTCACGTACCTCAGTCTGAATGATCTGACTTGCGTAGGTGCGATACACTGTCTCATTAGCGATCGTCGAGACCTGGTCCGATTCTTCCTTGGGAGAAATAGCCGTGAACAGCTCGGTCGTCTTGTTTGGGTTGATGCTCAGAGTAGCACGAATCGTCACATCCAGATTCAGCTTGTCTTCAGGAATGAAGATCGACATCGATTCCTGATAAGCCTTGTCGGACACGTCCAGCAGAACCAAGCGATCGCAGTACGCCCAGCATTTCTCCAGACGGAACTTCGATGTAGGGATCAGGTTGTCCTGATAACCATCCTTAGTCATGATCTTACCGACGTGAGCAGGAGGTACTTCCACCTTCTCACCACACGCTGTCAGACCTGCGACCAGGGCCACGGCTGCCAGAGCACGCCAGATTGTTTTTCCAAACTTCATTTGTTTTCCATTTTAAAGCAAGGATGATAAACCCCATCCTTATAAGGGTATACTCGCTCTCTCAAAATATCCAGCAACCTAGTTAGATTGTTACATCCTCCTCAGGAACTGTCTGCATAGCTTATCCCATCTCCCCTGAAGCTGAAAGCGAAACCACCAAGCATCAAGGGACATGAGTTCGCTGAAACGCTTTTGTTTCTGCTCTTCTGTCATTTTAATCCACGAGTTCGTGCATGATGACACGTTCGTTATCGACCTCCAGGATGAGACCGTCGAATTCACGGAAACTCAGACAAGCAGATGACGCGCCGTATGTCCACATACAACCCATAGCGCTTGCTCCGTCGATCTTGATCGTCTCACGAAGAGGCTGGTAAACCATTGGTACATGCGAATAGGTTGTGTTCTTAGACGTCAGGAACGGTCTACGATCTCCTGGAACAATACTATCAGCATGATGTAACGAAACGTCCGAAGATTTCCGACCAACAACTGGCTTAGACACATAGTTCATTGATGAGTAGGGGTTACGAGAAGAATCGATATGAACGATTTGTTCAATTCCTTCGATTTCAAATCGGTAACCATGCTCGGCACAGAAATCAGCCAGCAAGAACTTGTGGGAAAGGAACCAAGCCCAGGCGGGTTCGAAGAAATTGACGTATTCGCACCACTTCTCCCAGTTCTCGATGATTTTCATCTCGGACTCAAGCATCTCTTCCCAAGGAAGCATGACGTAGAGGCTATCCAGTTCTGTCTCAGGGATCGATTTCAGGAAGAATGGGCTACGGTGCTCTTCCTCGGGGTCAAACATCAAGTCATCCAAGGTACTGAACAAAACAGTACCATTACCATTCTCAGCTAGCTGAGCAATCGATTCCACTGAACCAAAATCTTCACCCGACTTGTCATGTGTCACGATTGCGACGATTTCATCAGGTCCAACAAAGGGATTATCCTTGGACATCTCCCAGATCTCATTGAACTGAGCTTCGGTGTTACCCAGATGCTCGGACATCAAGTTCTGCAGATTCATCGATTCAAACAACATCGACGGAGTGTCAGCATTGATTTCATAGATGAAGATATTGCCGGATGGGTTGATCGCAAAGTCGTAACGAGAACCGATGTTACGATGGTTTTGCTCTGCTGTCCATTTCGCGTATTTAGCGAACTCGACGAATCGTTCCTGACTCACGCCTGGCATCGGGTAGAGTTGGAACAATTCTTCAGGGGAGTGACGTTGCAGCACCTCTTTGACGAAACGATGCAGTTCAGTCGTCAAACCAGTCAGAAGCTGACCGATGTCTTCAGCCCACTTGCGCTTGACGGAGTAGATATGCATGTTCTCACGATTTTTATCGTAGAACTCAAACCACTCCAGGAAGTTGCGCTTGAACAGGGGATCTTGCAGCATAGCTTGCAAAAAGACTGTCTCTCGATCAGCAATTTCTTGTGCTGTCAAGAAAGGCTGAGTCAATTTTTTCTTTGCGATGAAGGGAAATGTCATATTGTCTTTCAGATTGTTTAACCACTGACCGAGCCACGAGCACCGGAGGAGAATGCCCGACCCGAAGAACTAGAGCGCGATGGGGAAGATGGCGCGGAGTAGTTACTGGAGGAGGATGTAGAGTTCGGTCGGAAGCTCTTTCCAGAATACCCGGCGGAGTTTGTATGCGTAGTATTGGTGTTGTTCTGGTTGATGTAAGGGGATACGTACCCACCGCCGCCACGACGTTCCTTTTCACGCTCATTGTCGAACTTACGTCCTTGCCGAGCCACAGTCAATCGGTTATAGACCGAACGAGTCCCGTTACGATAGTTAGCCAAGGAAGTCTGATCAGGGATACGCGTGCGGTTGGTGGCGTTCATCATGTTGTTGATCAACGCACCTGCCAGCATACCTGCGGCACCGGCCGCCACGACTGAGCCGATGCCATAATCGTCATCGCTTTTGTTTTCACGCAATTGCGGCGAGATCTCTGCGATCAATCGCTCATAGTCCTTGGGTGGCATCGTCCAACTCTCATACGCGCCATCAGCTGTCTGACGATGAATAGAGACAGTAGGTAGATTGTCAGCGAACGCCGGATCTACTCCGACAATAGAGGGATCCAGGAGCTTCATCTGAGCTTGGATCTTTTCAGCCATGATCCTGTCACGGTTGTTGGAATCCATAGCAGCCTGACTGACTACAGAGTTTCGAAACTGTTCTTCTGTAGGAGTATCAGGACCGCAAGCTGTGAGGGTAATAGCAGAGGCCACTGCTACTGCGATAATTTTCTTTTGCATTTTATAATCTCTCATGAGAAAAAGTTGACGAAGAGTAGGTAACGCCAACTCATTTAGTTGAATTGTCTTTATTTTCCTTGATGAATTTCACCAAACGGTGAACTTGGGAAAAGTCATTGATCGGCTTCAAGCCCAATGCCGCAGTGATTCCGACTGGGGTCATGACTCGGTCCTTGTACTCGAAGCGAAGATCACAGGTGACTAATCGTTTACCTTGTGTTTCCGGTTCAGTGACAAGAGCCACTGATACGAAGTTTCCTTCAGGCTGCTCAGTGGTTTTCAAATAAGGATGACCCAAGACTAGGCTATCCTTATCCAAAGGAATCTCAGACCGAGACACAAGCGGACCGAATGACGGGAGCCACAAAGGCAAAGCTCTTTGGGCTGTCCGGTGACTGATCTTGTCTTGCGCGACAATTAAGATGAAGGTGATCATGATTACCTTTGTATGCTACGAACTACTGATTGCCTCAACCAGAAGCTCCTTGATAATGATCGCGTCGGTTTTATACTTACGCATGACTTGTCCCAGAAGTGCGTTCAGGGCCTTTTCGTTACCGTCCTTATATTGCTGGACGGCCTTCAAATTAGCAGCGATGACTTCAGAAACAGCCAAGGTCAGTTCGGTAGGAATGTTCTTTCGAAGCTCTTTTTGTTCTCGGGCTTGTTTCTTGCGCCGAGCGGTACCCGGTGGCGTTATCTTGCGTTTACCCGCCAGATATCTCTCAGCGCAGAGTCGGATGTCGTCGCCAGTCTTACAAAAACCAGCTCGGACACAAAGACCGACATAATAAGCGACAGCCCAGCGTTTATCCCAGTTTTCACTACCGAAAAGCATCCCGTGCAGTTCATCAGTAATGCGAGCGGCTATTGGATCCGCGAATGGGCTAGCTTTAGTTTCCATGATTTGTTTCGTTATTGTTACACTTCTTTGTAGAAGTCCACGATGGCTTGAAGGAATTGCTTTGAGGTTGCTTGGTTCAGTGTGAAAGAAGCTTCCTTGGCAAAGAGTGTACGCAGACTTTCATTTCGCGTACTTTCATGGCTGATGTATTCTTCCGGATGCAAGAGCATCGGGAGATCATAGTTCTCCCAATTCAGATAAAGGGTATAGTCATGATTGCTCAAGACGGATTCCTTTAGCTCCTGGATGATTTCAATGGACGAAGAAAGCATCATGGTCGGGAGATAATCGACGTCGAATGATGTCAAAGATCTAGCAACGACTTGCTCCAGTACATTGATGTACCCATCCGTGAACCTAGTCAATTGACCAATGTCTTGTAGGACAGGTAGTTTAGGCATGAAAACCCGCATGAGGTATTCATGTTTGTTCTTGACTGTATTTTTATGAATACAGTCACGGTACGCAAAGATCAGGTAATCTTTAACAAGTGTTGGATCAGTGATTCTCATTGAGGTATCCTTTCGCTCCTCGGCGCTATTTGGTTTAAAACCGTATGTGAGTTGTTTATTAACTCCGTCAGGTGACAGAGCGTAACGCTCCCCTTCTGCATCAAAATCAATACTGCCGTCAGCGTCGATAGAGACAACTAATGAGGCGTTCTTATCCCACCATGTCTTGCGACTGGGATTAAAGCCTGTGCCGAAGGTGACCAAAGTCACCCAAGTACCCTTTTCCATAGCCCTCCTTAGAAGAGCCATCCTGCGAATGAAATCGTAATTATCCCAGACTACGACAGCCATAGGTACATCATCCGTGATTTGACTTTCATCAGAGATGAACTTAAAGTTCTTGACGACCTCAGCGTAACCTGGAACCTGGGAAGGTGTCTGAGCGTGATCAATGACGATAGTAGAGAGAAGTTTGCACATGTTGGATTCCTTTTTATTTTCGGATGAGATGGTTACTGGAAAACTGACCAAAAGACACACACATCACCTTTGGTGGTTGTTTGAAATAAGGCGCAGCCAAACTGGTGAATATACCAACCACGTCATGGCTGGCCTTAGTGTCAGAAACATACTCGTATGTCCCAGGAGGGAAATCAAAGAAACAGGTCTTACTATAGACATGCTGCGTCTTAAACCCCGCGGTAGCGATAGCTACTCTGAGTTCAGTTTTCTGCTCATCAGTCAAAGACTGCATGTCCATCACGGTTACGATTATGAATCTCGTCATATGCTTAAGGTTCTGATGTTAGAAATTTGTTCTTTAAGAGAGGTATTCAGGTCACTCGTAAAAGCTACGGATAGTCTCATAGGCAATTCCGGTCGGATGATCGCGACGACCGCGTTTACTGACCGCGAATCCTATATCACTGATGATCTTGTATGGTTTGTCCAGAACCAATGAAAGAATAGTTTCAAACTCTTCTCTCATTCCTTCTGGGAAATCACCTGTTGCGTCAGCCGATTGAAATATCATCTTCCCGTCGACGGTGGCGAAGAATCCGTGATCATCGTAAACGGTATCTTCTCTTTGACCATCTGTCTCGATATAAAAATCTCCATTAGCACTTCCGGTCAGAACCCATTTAACCTTATCAGCGATTCGACGAGTATCGAAATAGAAGCGATGATTACCAGATTTGTTGGTGAACTCTGCTTTTCCTTGATAAAGCGATGTGTTCCAGAAATTATCACGGGCTTTGAATACTTCTGAGGACTCAAACCCAGGAACATCGATGCATCCAAACAAGCGCCCGCAGATATTCATTCGTTCAGATTCAACTAAAGTTTGCCCGACATCAAAGTCGTCAGCAGGTGTGTTTGTCATAAAGATATTCTTTCTATGATGATTCAGGCAAAACTGATAAAGATCGATGCAAATCTATGATTAGTTTCAAATCGAAACCCAGCGTCATGAAGCTCTAGCTCCATTTCATGCAAGAATTGATGTGAGTCGGTACAGACTTCGACTTCATAACACCCGCTCAAGGACAGTTCCCGAATCAGATTGAAAAGACTGGGGATCGTCTTGATTTCAACACTATGGTTGTTATTATAATTACTAGCCGCTTCTCTTGCTGTAATATAGTCACGCTCATTGGACCAAGTGTCGTCACGTATTAGCATCACTAACTCCTGTGATTAACCCAGAAACTTTCGGGCGTCTTTTTCATTATTTTATCCATCAATTCCTTTAGTCTATTTTGATCAGAATCTGATCCTTGACAAAACTGAGCGTGATCTGATTATATTGAAACGAGATGTCGTGTAGTCGGCAGTCAAGAGAAACAGAAATGAAATCTTTTCGATTCTCATTGGAATTTGACAGCCTCGCCGCTGTAACTGGATCTGTCAAAATGAACTTGAAGTTACCATCCGTCACTTTACCTCGACTCAAAAATACATCGATAATCAGTTTGGATACCCGAAGCATCGATGCCCATTTAGCTGTCTGAACAGCAAGCGCCTTTTCTTCGTCACTGCCCGTCGGAGAAACAGTGCTAATATTCTCTAACGGAAAAGACTGGACTCCATCTCCAATGGGTAAATCTTTTACCACTGAGATGCCCTTGAATATTTCAGGAAAGAAATCTTGAAATTGTTTAATTTTGTATGTTCGATGCGACAACTTTTTCTCCTCTATATGACCGTAATCAGTTCTGCATTTTGAGAACCAGTCGATGGATGTCCTGACAGATATGAAGAACGCTATTGTCTTTCACGTTTCCGAGATCGACAAAGACAGTGCTAGGAGCGCCCTCGACATCACCCACGGTTAATGGATTGATATTGGTGTAGACTGTGCGTCTATTTCCTCGCATCAAAGGAGTCTCTGAGATACGTTTTTCGGCTTCCTCAAGAGTATGGGTTTCCAAAACCCAATGGCAAGCCAGTTGGTTCTTTTGATTGGTTTCGATTATGAGAGATAGCATATTAATCCTGGAAATTAACAGTGAAATGCTTAGGCTCTTTGCGGAGGATGATGTCATCTCGACTGAGACGGATCATGGTCGCGAATTTACCATCCCCTTGATAAAGCGCTACCAAAAGCTCTTCGTGTTTAGGGCGACTTGGACTGGCTTCAATCACTCGCGCCATGATCACTGGCTCACCTTTACACTTAACCAACGATCCCGTGGCCTTAGCTACACGGTAATTGACCCATACCTGTTTAGATTGCAGAGAGTGAAAGAATTGTTGAACTTCAGTCATTTTTAATACTCCTAAAAAATAAATATCTCTAGGAACCTCAGTGGTCCCTAGAGATAAGTTATCGGTTATGGATTCATCCGCAGCGGCGTAAAAGCTTTCGACCCTCAGCCATTGCTTTGAGTGTCGTCTTATTAGGTACCTTATCGACAATGCTTGGAGTGAAAGGAAAGCTACGTTCTTTCGCTACCTTCACTGCTAACATGGTCACAGCTGCCGATATATCAAGACCCATGCTGGCTAGCGCAGTCTCAAATTCTTCCTTGAGATTAGCGTCCATGCGAATTCGAACCAAGGCTTTTTCATTAGTTTTACCGGTCATGTCTTATCCTTCATTTCAATTTATATTTAGACAATTCATACTACCTACTGACGCTGTCAGTAGGTAGTATGTTTTAATCGTCTTCGTCTTCCAGCCAAGCACCACCGCTCATCACGATAGGCTTAGTAAGTGCCAGATTACCAGATGCTTCCATCGGGTTGTCTAGCAAGAAGATGTTGTAATGGGTAGCGAACACTTCCCAGAAATCAGCCATCTTCTTATCAACAGCTCTCATGAGGTTGAGTGCATCCGTGGACCATTAACTCGTCAGAGCTTTCCTCAGGAGCGTACCCTGAGTCATGTGGTAGGTCATTTTATCCACATCCCGCGTTCTTTCGAAGCGGACCGATCATATCTTCACTCTTTACAGAGTGCTCTCCATTTCTTTCCACCTTACCGCTAGTGGATTCTACTCTACTCGGTTACTCGGCTTTTAGCCTACCCTTTCGATGATCTGTGAACTTTCCCC
>Ga0247725_1001680_pt1 | contig 10681 bp, 8 predicted proteins | sample OKSTACKMCFT3sol_FD_183021 | JGI IMG/M metagenome (GOLD analysis project Ga0247725, IMG submission 183021) | Subsurface sediment microbial communities from gas well in Oklahoma, United States - OK STACK MC-FT3-sol | ecosystem: Environmental > Terrestrial > Deep subsurface > Rock core/Sediment... | reverse complement strand
AGTGTGGTCATCGTGCGGAGGCAAGCGTCTTGAGTGTCTTCTCGATGGCGCGAAGATGGCCCAGCAGGCGCGAGCTTCGGTCTCTAGCTTCCAGGTACTCGCCTTCGACCTTATCCCGGAGATGCGGCATATCATCGAGGAGCAGCTTGTATCGCTCCGCCTCGCCCATCGATGCCAGGAAGTCCAGCCTGATTTCCTTGAGGAGCGCTTCCAGGTGCTGATCCACATCGGCTGATGGTTGCGGTGCCGCCGCATTATTGAACGCTGACGGCTCCTGCTCTGACTCACAAGCGGTCTTATGGCTGTTCTCGAACCCGTTGTCGATCAGCTCCAGTTGCAGATGTGCCGGAATCGGCAGCAGGTGGTAGACCTGTCCCCGCGAACGGCGCTCTTCATCGAGCACAACCCAGCCCATGCGCAGCATTCTGCGGATCTGTTCATACACGTAGTGGCGCACATCGGCGATACGGAACTGTGTGCCCTTCAGGCGAGCAGCATAGGCGTCACGCAGTTCACGCGTCGTGAACCTTGCACACCCTTCCTCCTGAAGCAGCTCATACAGACGCCTGTCGAAGATAAACGAGGCCGATTTCATTGAGGCACCAGAAGAGTTAACGCAGCAGAAATGCGGATTATAATCCGTGGCCCCTGCGTCCGCAAACACACGATAGTGCCGCCTCAAGTGGAATTGAGACGGTCATGGAGAAGTTGGCGAAAGCGTTAGGGGAACGCATCCGGACGCAGAGAAAGGCCTGTGGGATTTCTCAGGATGCGTTAGCGCTGGCCTGCAGTATCGACCGTAGCTATATGGGGCGTATCGAGCGTGGTGAAGTAAACATCACCGTCGAGAAGCTGTATCGGATCGCAAGCGAGCTTGCCTGCGATCCATCCTGCCTTATGCCTCAGTTGTCAGAGCTGTAGCTCCGCATCTGATCGAGAGCGGTGCCCAAGAAGGCCTGACCAGATCCGGGCCTAATTACGCTCTCGGATGCCCCCCCTGCTACTGCAGACAATACTTGGAGGTCTGCGGCTTTTTCGCATTACAGAAGCGCCTTCCTTTATCATCCCCGGCATCGTGTAGTGGTTGATTTCCCCGTTACTCGTTCAGGACACCCGGCTGTCGCTGTCAATGGCATTAGGCATACGTCAATACTGCTGAGCAGAGCGGAGTTGCTGATGCTAACGCCAAGCCGACAGAGCAGCATGTGCCGGCCGGGGGGATGTAGCCATTACCCAAAATCCTAGCGGCTAAAATCGCCGCCTTCGCGCATCAGCGATCTGGACAGTGGTAAACCATGAATGCAGTAGAAATTGAGTCCGCCATATCGGATCTGGCCCTTGAGCCCTTTGATGCAGCGGAGTTTCCGTTCACCTTCCTAGCTGCATTTGGCAGAAAGGACGCGGAAATCAAACGTCTGCGAGCCGGCAACAACAACGCCTCGGACGTACCCGGCGGAGTACTACTCCGCAGCAACATTCATATCGCCACCTGCGAGCCTGGCAATGTGGGCGAAACGCTCAAGACCTTGCGCGCCAGCCCGGCTACCACAAAAGCCAAAGCCAAGTTCATCCTTGCCACCGACGGGCAGACGCTGGAGGCCGAAGAGCTGATCACGGGTGAAACCATCACCTGCGACTACCCGGACCTCCCTAACCACTTCGGTTTCCTGCTGCCGCTGGCCGGCATCTCCACCATCAAGGAGATCAAGGACAACCCCATCGACGTGCGCGCTACCAGCCGTCTGAACAAGCTGTATGTCGAGCTGCTAAACGAGAACCCGGACTGGGCCAGGGCCGAACGCCGCCATGACATGAACCACTTCATGTCTCGGTTAGTGTTCTGTTTTTTTGCTGAAGACACCGATATCTTCGCTGGCGATGGGCTGTTTACCACGACTGTTGAGCAGTATAGCGAGCGCGACGGCTCCAACACCGACCAGGTGCTGTCTGAAATCTTTCGCGCCATGAACATCAAGCTGGCCGAGCGTGCTAGTGCCGAACCGCGCCTGCCTAGCTGGGCTAATAAATTTCCTTATGTGAATGGCGGTTTGTTTTCTGGTAGCACCGAGGCGCCGCGCTTTACGCAAATTGCGCGCACATACCTGCTACACGCAGGTAGGCTGAACTGGCAAAAAATCAACCCGGATATTTTTGGCAGCATGATCCAGGCCGTGGCCGACGATGAGGAGCGCGGCGCCTTGGGCATGCACTACACCAGCGTGCCCAATATCCTTAAGGTTCTAAATCCACTGTTTTTGGATGACTTGCGCGCTCAACTGGACGCGGCCGGAGACAACAAAGCCAAGCTGTTCAAACTGCGCAAGCGTATGGCGCATATTCGTGTATTTGATCCAGCCTGCGGCTCCGGCAATTTCTTGGTTATCGCCTACAAGCAGATGCGCGAGATCGAGGCGGAGATCAATCGTCGTAGGGGCGAGGCCAACAATAAATCGGAAATTCCGCTGACCAATTTCCGTGGCATTGAGTTACGTGACTTTCCGGCAGAGATTGCCCGCCTAGCACTGATCATTGCCGAGTTTCAGTGCGATGTGTTGTATCGAGGGCAACAAGATGCGCTGGCAGAGTTTCTTCCCCTAGATGCTCAAAACTGGATTGTTTGCGGCAATGCCCTGCGAATGGACTGGTTGAGCATCTGCCCGCCAACAGGGCTTGCCTCTAGAGTGACAGCTGGTGATCTATTCACCACACTGCCTGACCAAGGTGAGGTCGATTTCAAGAATGAAGGAGGTGAAACTTATATTTGTGGAAATCCTCCGTATCAGGGAAGCGTAAATCAAAAGGATGATCAAAAAGGTGACATGAAATATATCTTTAAAGGAATTGCTTCCTCCTTTAAAGATTTAGACTATGTCTCAGCCTGGTTTGTCAAGGCCGCACAATACATAGCCCATAATGATGGTTCTGCTGCATTGGTTTCAACAAATTCCATATGCCAAGGTGAGCAGGTTTCCATGCTTTGGCCATATATATTTGATCTTGGATTGGAAATAACATTCGCGCATACATCATTCCTGTGGAGCAATAATGCAACAAATAATGCAGGGGTAACCTGCATTGTCGTGGGAATAGGTAGAGGCAGAAGTAATAAAAAAATTTATGACGATACGCATGAAAGAATCGTCACATCTATTACGCCATACCTTACAGAGGGTCTTTCAGTAGTAGTTAGCAAGCGTTCAACCCCTCTTAGCAGTTTGCCAAAGATGATGACCGGAAATCTTCCATCGGATGGCGGACACCTACTTATGTCCTACAGCGAAGGTTCTGAATTCATAGCGAAACACCCTCAGAGTTCGCATCTCCTTAAAAAATTCATCGGGTCACGAGAACTGATCAACGGCGGAGATCGGTGGTGCCTTTGGATTGAAGATTCCGAGCTCGAGGCTGCGCGCACGAACGTAGAGATCAGCAAGCGACTAGATAAAGTCAAGCTTGCTCGCGAGGCTAGTCGCGGCGATCAAGCGAGAGGGGCAATCCATACTCCCCATAGATTTGTATTCTCTCCACACACCTCTGGGTTGGCTATTGCCGTACCGAAAGTGTCCTCTTCCAGACGAGATTATATTCCATGTGCAATTACCGATGAAAATACGGTTGTTTCAGATCTTGCACGAATTGTTTATAGGGCCTCGCTCTGGAACTTAGCCATCATCGCTTCCCGCCTTCATCTGGTGTGGATCGGAACAGTTTGCGGGAAAATGAAAACGGACTTCCGCTACTCCAATACACTTGGCTGGAATACCTTTCCCGTGCCGCTGCTAACGGAGCAAAACAAAGCTGATCTGACTGCCTGCGCCGAGGCTATTTTGCTGGCCCGCGAAGCCCACTTCCCCGCCACAATAGCTGACCTGTACGACCCAGACACAATGCCGGACAACCTGCGCCATGCTCACGAGCGCAACGATGAAGTGCTGGAGCGAATCTACATCGGTCGGCGTTTTAAAAATGATACCGAACGACTGGAAAAGCTGTTTGACCTCTACACCAAGATGACAGCAGACACAGCAAAGGCAGCTCCGAAGAAGCCCCGAGGGAAAATGGCATGAGTCGGTCTATGGAAAACGACCCTGCCAGCCTGACCACACCACACGAAGGCTACGCCAAGTGGCTGTCTGATCTCGCAGACCGCATCCACAATGACCAGGCGACGGCACTCTCATGGAGGAAGAATCACAGTGACTAACACTGCCAACCCGACCAATAGCTACACGGTGCCCTCGGTATCCATTGCTACCGCGCACACAGGGGCATCCAGCAAGGCCAATGAGCTGGGCATGCGTACCATGCAGGAGCGCGCTTATGCCAAGCGCGGTGAACAGTACTTGCTGATCAAGTCGCCGCCCGCATCTGGCAAGTCCCGCGCCCTGATGTTCATCGCCTTGGACAAGCTCCATAACCAGGGACTGCAACAGGCCATCGTCGTAGTGCCGGAGCGCTCCATTGGCGGCAGCTTTGCCGATGAATCGCTGAGCCAACATGGCTTCTACTGGGACTGGCAAGTAGCCCCCCAGTGGAACCTGTGCAATGCACCAGGCATTGATGAACCGCGTGTGGCCAAGTCCAAGGTAGATGCAGTGCGCGCCTTCCTGACCAGCAGCGACAAGGTGCTGGTCTGCACCCATGCCACCTTCCGTTTTGCCGTGGAAGAGTTGGGCATTGACGCCTTCGACAACCGCCTAATTGCCATCGACGAGTTCCACCACGTTTCCGCCAACCCGGACAACAAACTGGGCAGCCAACTGAGCGCGTTCATCAGCCGCGACAAGGTGCATCTGGTGGCCATGACCGGCTCGTACTTCCGTGGCGACAGTGAGGCCGTGCTGGCCCCGTCGGACGAGAACAAGTTCGAGACGGTGACATACACCTACTACGAGCAACTCAACGGCTATCGCTGGCTCAAGTCGCTGGATATTGGCTACTTTTTCTACACCGGGAGGTACGTGGATGCGGTTGCTAGGGTGCTGGACCCGGCGCTGAAAACCATCGTCCACATCCCACATCCTGCTGCTCGCGAAAGCCTTAAAGACAAGGAGCGCGAGGTCAATGAGATCATGAGCTCGCTGGGCGATTGGCAGGGTGTCGACTCGGTGACCGGCTTCCACCTGATCAAAGCCAAGGACGGCCGCACGCTGAAAGTGGCCGACCTAGTGGATGACAGCGACGCGGCCAGACGCTCCAAAGTGCTCGGTGCACTGAAAGATCCTGCGCAGAAGAACAACCGCGACAACGTGGATGTAATCATCGCCCTGGGCATGGCGAAGGAAGGCTTTGACTGGATCTGGTGCGAGCATGCTCTGACCATCGGCTACCGTTCGAGCCTGACCGAAATCGTGCAAATCATTGGCCGCGCCACCCGCGATGCCGAGGGTAAGGAGCGCTCGCGCTTCACCAACCTGATCGCCGAGCCAATGGCTGATCAAGCAGCTGTAGCCGAAGCGGTAAACGATATGCTCAAGGCCATTTCCGCCAGCCTGCTGATGGAACAAGTGCTCGCTCCGCGCTATGAGTTCACCCCGAAAAATACCGGGCCGAAAGAAGGCTTCAATTACGGGCCAGATGGTTATCAACCAGGCGGCACCAATCTGGGTGTGAATGAGACCACGGGCCAGTTCCATGTCGAGATCAATGGCCTGACCACACCGCAAAGCACAGAAGCCACGCGCATCTGCAAGGAAGATTTGAACGAAGTAGTAACCAGCTTCCTGCAGGACAAAACCGTGCTGGAGCGCGGTCTATTCGATAAGGAAAATACCTTGCCTGAGGAGCTGACCCAGCTGCGCATGGGCAAGATCGTGCGCGAGCGTTATCCCGACTTGAGCGACGTCGACCAGGAAGCCATCCGCCAACACGCCATCGCGGCCATGAACATTACCCAACAGGCCAAACTGGCTTTGGCGCAGGCAGATGCAAACGGTAGCGATAACGTGCAAGGCAGCAACGCACTGCTGGATGGCGTGCGCAAGTTCGTAAACGTGCGCGAGCTGGACATTGACCTGATCGACCGCATCAACCCCTTCGATGCCGCCTATGCGGTACTGGCGAAGGCGATGGATGAAAAGTCCCTGCGCCAGGTGCAGGCCAGCATTGCGGCCAAGAAGGTGAGCATTCCCGAAGACGAAGCACGAGAACTGGCAAAACGTGCTCTGCAGTTCAAGAATGAGCGTGGCCGCCTGCCTGACATCAATTCTGCTGATGCCTGGGAAAAGCGCATGGCCGAAGGTGTAGCTGCGTTGGCACGCTACCGCGCCCAGGCCAAAGCGGCACAGGGGGAATCCGCCAATGGCTGATATGAACGATGACGACCTTCTGGATGCGTTGGGGGTAGAAGTCCCCACGCTCAAGACAACCACTCGAACCTCACGCGAAGAACGCATCATCGCTGGCTTCGAGGACATTCAGCGCTTCTACCAGACCCACCGCCGCGCCCCACTGCATGGCGAAGACCGCGACATCTTCGAGCGCTTGTATGCCGTACGCCTGGATCAGCTGCGCAAGCTGCCGGAGGCACAAACCCTACTGGCCGGCCTGGATAGTCACGGCCTACTGTCAGGCAGTGCGGACGCCGCAGTAAATGTGGATGACCTGGATGAGGACGCCTTGCTCGCCGAGCTGGGCATCGGCAGTGAGTCCGTCGACCAGGACGACATCACAGTGTTGCGACATGTGCGTTCCAGCGCGGCAATCAGGGCGGCAGAAGAAATTGCCGCTCGAAACCCATGTAAAGACTTCGAGAAGTTCAAGCCGCTGTTTGATGAGGTGGAAGCGGGCCTCAAGCAGAAATTGTGGATAACCAAGCCCTTTGGCAAGAACGCGAGCATCGAGGCCGGGGACTTCTTCATTTTGAGCGGACTCATTGCCTATGTCGCCGAGGTGGGCGACACTTACAAGACGCCAAATGCGGAGATGAATGGGCGCTTGCGCGTCATCTACTCCAATGAGACGGAAAGCGATCTGCTATTACGATCCTTGCAGCGGGCGCTCTACAAAGACAGTGACGGGCGTGCCGGATCTCGGCTCATCAAGGTAGATTCCGGCCCACTGTTCAGCGACATAACCGAGCCGGACGACATCGAGACTGGCACTATCTATGTGCTGCGCAGCCAGTCCAGCCACCCATTCGTAGCCAAACACCGCGAGCTGATCCACAAGATTGGCGTGACCGGTGGCAAGGTGGAAACCCGTATAGCTGGGGCGAACAAAGATGCCACCTACCTATTGGCAGATGTGGAAGTGGTCGCTACTTACAAGCTGCACAACCTGAATCGCACCAGGCTGGAGAACATCTTCCACCGCCTGTTCGGCGCAGCGCAGTTGAACTTGACCATCGAAGACCGCTTCGGCAATCCGGTCAAGCCGAGGGAATGGTTCCTAGTACCACTGCATGTGATTGATGAAGCAGTTGAGCGTATTCGGGATGGATCGATTACCGGTGTAGCGTATGACCCACAAACGGCTCGCCTGGTCAGCGAAGGCGCAATTAAAGCGTGATGATCATATCCGGGCGAAAGCAGGACTTCTCTCCCGGATACCCCCTCGGATAGCAAACCACGCGTGTGCCCAACACGTCATAGTCGAGGCGGTATGCGAAATTTTAGCTATTGTGTATCTCTTCCGGCCTTTTCTTAACCAAGGCATAGAGATCCAGGTTGGGAATGGCATTGGCGTTCAAAAGCATCCTCTCAATCATACGGAGTTGCTCTGCATTATTCTTTCTGAGTACCGCAACCTCAGCCTTCAAGTTCTCTATTTGCTCTACAAGCTTTATTTCAGAAGCAGTTATCTTTGTGACAAGGGAAGGCGTTGCGCCACGAAGTTGAGCTTTTTTGTTCTTATAAGACGTGTTTATACCCACATAAGTGCAGAGGGTTTGCCTAGTTGTTTTTATGCCAAGCTCAAGTTCAACCTTAGTCACCAGAGCATCCCACGTCAGCTTACCTACCCACTTAGCCAACATTATCTCTATCTTACGCTGCTGCTGAGCTGATATTTTTGGGACTACCACATCACACCTCGCCTTCAGACAGACCGAAAGAGGATAAAAGAGAGCGCAACTCGGGATTAGCATCAGATGCTGTTCTGGCAGTCTTATCTTCAATAATATCCTTCAGGCGAGCCTCAAAATCCGGTAGGGCACACGCGACCTTTGTAATGATCTTGGTATTTAAATCGGTCAAACTGAACTCAGAATTTTTATTTGAGTAACGAATCATCGTTCCGACAGGCTTACTTTTCATCAAATCATTCAGCCTGGATAGAATATGGGTATTTCGCGAGTGAATTAGATACCACTGCCTCATTGCCTGGGAGTTTGGTAAGCGTGGATCACACGCTACCGATTCTAGTCTCAAAGTTTGAAACGATAAATCTTTCTCAAAAAACTCGATTGTCTTCACATCGCCTGCTATGTGACACGTCTCCGGACACATGAAGCACTGCGAGACGAAGTCGTTCAAATAATTGCAAGGCGTCACATTAAGATTTTGAGTACAAAGACCGGTGGAGGTGACAGATGCCGGCAGGTTGGTGGTTTGTGTAAGTTGATCTTGGGAAACGACTCGAATATCCCGCCTGTCGATATCTGGCGGATTCAATATCGCACTCACACGACTGGCTTTCTCGTCGTGAGTCGTATGAATATAAGTATGGGTTTGCTCGGGATTCTTTCTGCCAGACCAAGCAGTGATAATTTCAACTGGAATGCTACTTAAATCAGCAAGGGTGTTAGATAAGTGCCGCAGACTATGCGGTCGAAGAATTAATTCTGACGAAAATCCGTAATCCTGAAAAATCGATGTCGTGTAGCGCCCCTGGCCGACCAGTCGAGTAAGAACCGAGGCGCCTAGCGACGCTAATGGCACCACCGCATAGTTTGTCTTTTGAAAAACCTTCCCACCACTTCCGACACTCTCGGGCGCACCATAAAGCCAACTCCCCAAGAAGCAGAACATGGCATCCTTAAGTTTGATACTTGATTCTCCGGTTGAAAATGAGAGCGGAAATTCCGGCAAAATTGATGTCCTATAGAAAGCAATCCACCACTCCTGCACTTCTTCAACCGAAACGACAGACTTATCGGAAAAAACTTTTGGCATATTGGCGTACCCGAACAAGTGGGGTAATCCTGCTAAAGCTGCACTTCTCGTTTGCGACACGGACAACTGATCTTGAGACCGCAACGAGTAAATCGGTTTTTTTTCGAAAAAACGACCTCTTTGACTTTGATGGATGGAAGTCAGATCAGCTCCTTCCTTAAGGACCGGAACGCAATCATTAACCCCATAAAACCCTAAAGCATACCCCAATGTGAAAAGATTAGGCCGTTTGGTTAAATTTAAATTTCTCTCTAGCTCTGGTTCCATTTCGAACCCACTGAGCAACGCTTTCAAGCTTTTGCCCGGACTCTCGTAGAATCGACAGAGAATTCTTGCAGGCTCGCATGCCTTGTAGAAGAAGTTTAGGGCTTTCTTTATCGGCTCAGCGAGCACCGCAAGTACGTGATTTTTGTGGTTCCCGTAGCCTTTACTTCCAATCCAGTCGAGATAATAAACTGGCTCTCCATTACTTTCAGAGTAACAATGCAGTTTTTGTTTAGGCAGAACTGGTATTTCCGCAGAAATTCGATTGGGCGATGCCAGCGACAGTAGTGCAGAAGTCACCACTACGGCATCATGGATTTTTATTTCTTTACCAGGGCTCAGCGAGCCATGTTCATCCACATACTCAAACACACTAGAGAAGATGTCGGCTAGCGCAAGTACTGTTTGGGTATCTGGAAGTTTCTCCAGCGTATTGTCAAACGCGGCATGTCCCGTCCTGTCTCTGTTGTCGCTGCCCTTCAGGTTGACCTTTCGCATTACCCCCTTTTCAGCGCAGAACGCGAGAAACGGCCGCAAGCGGTCAGCTGAACGCGCCCCCAAATTAAGGCTGGTGATTGTGGACTCTGATTGCTCATAGAGATCACCATCTATGAGTGACAACATCTTCCTAGCTACCGACGTCCGAGCTTGTTTTTCTTTGGCGGAAAGTGGTGTATTAGTTGTTTCTATGATCCATATTTTTATCAGGTGGTCATAGGGGTAAGGAAGGGCGTCTATGGGGTGGTTGCCGGCGTTTCCTTTGCCCTTGCGGCCATGTACACCGCACAAGAATCGGGTTCGGCGGCCAGTATTGGGATCAATATGATACCAGACCAAATCATCAAACTCCGCTTTCTTGCCGCCATGCCCTTCAAATTGCGCTAGCTTGGCTTCGCGATATTCGCTGATGAGCCGTTCCAATCGGCCAAGGTATTTGTTAAGCATCGATTGTGCGCAGCCTTGCGAGTTCTTCATCGCAAACCATTATTGTTTGCCTCACCCAAACAATCTGTCTCTCCAATTTTTCAATACTGCGAGCGTAAAGAGGATTGACTAAGGAGTTGCGATTTGCAGCAAGCTTGCCCTCTGCATCAGCCAATACCGACCTGTGATCAGCTTCTAGTATCGGACGAAAGTTTGGGCACCCATAACACCCCAATGGTCTCCCTAAAATAGCTGAACAGGTCGCGCAGGAATGCTTGTTGAGTGCCCCACCAACAGGGTTGAACTTATTGTCGACAATGACCTCATCGCCTTCCGGAACGACAGTTAAGGTATGGCTAAAAGCCTTCTTTAGAAACTCA
>Ga0247725_1001678_pt1 | contig 10694 bp, 9 predicted proteins | sample OKSTACKMCFT3sol_FD_183021 | JGI IMG/M metagenome (GOLD analysis project Ga0247725, IMG submission 183021) | Subsurface sediment microbial communities from gas well in Oklahoma, United States - OK STACK MC-FT3-sol | ecosystem: Environmental > Terrestrial > Deep subsurface > Rock core/Sediment... | reverse complement strand
GCTCCGGATTATGGCACCCTGATCCTGGCTCGGGTGCTGACCGGCTTGGCCCATGGCGTCTTCTTCTCCATCGGTTCAACCATTGCGACCAGTCTGGTGCCTAAAGAGAAGGCGGCCAGTGCCATCGCCATCATGTTTACCGGTTTGACGGTCGCGCTGGTCACCGGGGTACCGTTGGGAACCTGGATTGGGCAACTGTTTGGCTGGCGGGAGACTTTTCTGGTGGTGTCGGCATTGGGCCTCATCGCCTGTGTGGGTAGTTATTGCCTGATCCCGGCCCATCTGCCCCGTGGCGCTACTGCATCCTTGCGGGATCAGCTTGTCGTGCTGACCCAGCCTGCGCTGCTGCGCGTCTATGCCAAGACCGCGCTGGGCTATGGCGGCGCCTTCACCGCCTTTACTTTTCTGGCGCCGATCCTGCAGCAGATCAGTGGGTTTTCGGCCTCTAGTATCAGCTTGATCCTGCTGGTGTATGGGGTTTCTGTGGCGGTGGGTAATATCTGGGGCGGCAAGTTGGCAGATAGAAAAGGCGCTATTCCGGCGCTCAAGATCTTGTTCTCTGGTCTAGCGGCCATCCTGCTGGCTTTGACCTTCACAGCCAGTCATCCACTGCTGGTAGTGTTGACGGTGTTGGTGTGGGGGGCCTTTGCCTTTGGCAATGTCCCGGCGCTACAGGTGCTGGTGGTCCAAGAAGCTGAGCGCCATGCGCCGAAGGCCGTGGATGTGGCATCGGGGCTGAATATTGCGGCCTTCAATATCGGGATCGCCATTGGCTCTGTGGTTGGTGGTTTGGTGGTCGAGCATCTGGGACTGATGCACACCCCTTGGGTGGGGGCCCTGATCGTGGTGGCGGCGTTGGGGTTGACACTGGTCAGTGAGCGCCAACAACGGCGAGGAGCGGCCATTCTGCCGGTTTGAGTCTGAGTCTGTCATCAGCCTTTCTTATTTCGCGATCACACTTTTTTTACGATCACACTTGGCGCCGCAGCTCCCTGCGGCGTTTTTTATGCGCCAAAATCTTGTGGATATCGCTAACTAACCGTCTTTTATTTCATCGCTCACAACGATATTCTCAATGACGGAAAATCTAGTTGATTCAACCGGTTTATTGGAGTTTTCCAGAATAACGATCGAGTCCGGAAGCCCGGGTGATAGATATGGGGTCATGGTGTCCCGGAATGCGTGCAGTCAAAAAGGATGTAGTCGCGATGGTGTCAGCCCGTCAGGCCGATGAACAAGAGATGCTGCTTATGAACTCGCAATCCGATATGACATCGGTACCCTCCCACGAGTTGGCTGCACTAAGGTCTCAACTGGCCCAGCTTCAGCAGGAAAACCGGTTGTTGCATGAAAAGCTCAATGCGGCGCTGGATGGGACCGGGCTGTGCCTGTGGCAGGGGATCATCCCCAGCGGAGAGCTGACGGTCTTTAATCTGCAAGATTTTGAACATGGCCAGATGGCCCCGCACTTTGACCTCTGGCGTGCCAAGTTACATCCGGCGGATGCCTCGGCTGCGCTGGATAGCTACTTTGGTCATCTCAATGGGAAATATCCCTTCTACGAAGCCGAATACCGGACTTTGGCACCGGATGGCTCGGTAACCTGGTTATGGGATAGGGGACGGATCATCGAGCGCGATGCCCATGGATTGCCGCTGCGCATCATGGGCGCCCATGTCGATGTCACCCAGCGCAAGGAATATGAGCTGCGGCTGGCGCAACAGGTGCAAACGGAACCGTTAACCGGATTGTATAACCGGCAGGCCTTCTCCGAGGCTAGTCAGTGGCGGATGGCGCAGGTGAAGGATGCTGCAGCCTTGCTGTTTATCGATCTGGATGACTTCAAGGCGGTCAATGATTCCCTGGGCCACTCCTGCGGTGATCGCTTGCTGTTGCGGGTGGCCGACTGGTTGCGGCATGTGATCCCTGCTAGTGGTCTGTTGGCGCGCATGGGGGGAGATGAGTTTGTGATCTATCTGGATCAGCAGGTCAGCGAAGCGACCGTGCGCCAGTTAGCCGAACAGTTGTTGGCCCATAGTGCCGACTATCAGGAGTTGGATGGTCAACCGATCCAGATCGGCATGAGTATCGGCGTAGCCTTGTGGCAGGGGAATGGTGTGGGTTACGACCAGGCGCTGGATTGTGCCGACCGGGCCATGTACCAGGCCAAACAGCTGGGCAAGCATGGCTATCAATTAAGCTGGCTGAGCGCGCCATAACCCTGCGATGTTCCTGGCGCCCCATCTTGGCTGCCGGAGCTCTCCGTTGTGTGCCCCTGCTTTTCATGAATAGACAGGCGCGGTAGTTGGCTCATTTTTTCCCTTCATCTCCTGCCTACTCTTGCGGCGAGCGAAGATACGCAGGGCGGCCTTGTGGCCGCCCTGCGTATTTTCCGTTGTCGGAGTCCTGGCTCCGCTCCCTCAAGATTGACTGGGCGGGTAGTCGGTCAGGCCGTGGGCACCGCCGCCAAACAGGGTTGCCGGATCATGAGCCGCCCAAGGCCGCTGCTGCTGGATGCGCTCTGGCAAGTCCGGATTGGCGACGAAGGGACGGCCAAAACCGATCAGATCGGCCCAACCGGCGGCGATAGCGGCGCGAGCCCGCTCGGCATCGTATTTCCCGGCATAGATGAGGGTATTGGGAAACGCCGCGCGCAGTGCAGCCTTGAAGGCATCCCGCATCACGGGGGCATCGTCCCAATCGGCTTCGGCAATATGCAGGTAGGCAATATCCAGCTCTCCCAGCAGGGCGGCGGCGGCGGTGTAGGTCTCCTCCGGATCGGCATCGACGGTGCCATTGAGGGTGGTGAGCGGTGCCAGCCGGACGCCCACCCGCTCGGCACCAATTTCAGCAATCACGGCGCTGGTCACCTGGTGCAGGAAGCGCAGGCGGTTTTCCAGGCTGCCGCCATAGCTGTCGGTGCGGGCATTGGAGCCGGAGTCGAGGAACTGATTGATGAGGTAGCCATTGGCGCCATGCAGCTCGATGCCGTCAAAACCCGCCTCCATCGCATTGCGGGCGGCTTGACGAAATTCGGCAACCACTGTGTCGATATCCTGCTGGCTCATCGCCCGAGGTGCTGATACTTCAACAAAACCCGGCTCGGTACTGCCGTTATCGATAAATACCCGCACGCCTTCGGCCTTGATGGCCGATGCCGATATGGGTTGGGCACCGCCAATATTATCGCTGTGAGTGACCCGGCCGACATGCCAGAGCTGGGCAAAGATGAGCCCCCCCTTGGCGTGGACCGCATCGGTGACCAGACGCCAGCCGGCTACCTGCTCGGCACTGTAGATACCCGGTGTCCAGGCGTAGCCCTTGCCCAAGGGGGAGACTTGGGTCCCCTCACTGATGATGAGGCCGGCACTGGCGCGCTGGGCATAGTATTCGGCCATCAGGGCATTGGCCACATCGCCGGGCTGACTGGCCCGGGAGCGGGTCATGGGCGGCATGACAATGCGGTTGGCAAGTTGGAAATGGCCCAGTCGCAGCGGGCAGAACAGGGGATCCTGAGACATGGTATGGCTCCTCAATGGCTGACTCGTCAGCACCAATGGATAACAGATGCCTCACTCTAGCGTGCTGGGGAGCCGGGAAAAACCGGAGCGGCCGCAAATGATTGCTGTCCGACATGCAGCAATCGGCTATGGCGCTGCGGTTTAAGCCAGTCCCAAACGTTTGGCCAAGCGGTTGAGATTGGCGCGATCCAGCTGCAGCTCGCGGGCGGCGGCACTCCAGTTACCATCCTGGGCATGGAGCGCCTGCAGGATGCGCTGTTTCTGGTAGGCATCGACGGCATCGCGCAGCGGCAGCTGATCCAGGGTTGGCGTAACGGAGGTGGAGGGCTGCTCTGCCGCTCTCGCATCCGATGGAGCGGGCTCAGGGTGGCTCTGGGCGTGCAGATCCAGCTGTTCGGCGCGGATCAGCGGCCGCTGGGCATTCTCCCGCGCCGCCTTGAGGCTGGCGCGCATCAGCAGGTGCTCCAGTTCGCGTACATTGCCCGGCCAGTCATACTCCCGCAGCCGTAGCAGTGCCAGCGGATGCAGGCCAATCTGTTTGAGTCCCAACTTGCTGCGGGCCAGATCGAGAAAGTAGCCGCACAGCAGCTCCAGATCGGCGATGTGCTCGCGCAGCGGCGGCACGGCGATGGGATAGACCTTTAGCCGGTGGAAGAGATCGGCACGAAACCGCCCCTCGCGTACCTCCAGCTCCAGATCCCGGTTGGTGGCCGCCAGCAGCCGCACATTGACGCGGTGCGGCTTGTCGGCACCGACCCGCTGCACTTCCCCTTGTTGCAGGGCGCGCAGCAATTTGGCCTGCAAACTCAGCGGCAACTCACCGATTTCATCGAGGAACAGGGTGCCGCCGTCGGCCAGTTCGAACTTGCCGGCCCGATCACTGATGGCGCCGGTAAAGGAGCCCTTGAGATGACCAAACAGCTCGCTCTCGGCAATCGACTCCGGCAGAGCCGCACAATTGACATGGACCAGTGCTTGCTCGGCCCGGCGAGATTGGGCGTGCAGGGTGCGGGCGACCAGCTCCTTGCCGGTGCCGGTTTCACCAGTGATCAGCACCGCCAGATCGGTGGCGGCGACCAGGCGGATCTCCTCCCGTAACTGCTGCAGCAGGGGACTGTGGCCGATGAGCTCCCCCTCCCGGCGCTGGGCTTCCTGCACCAGCTCCCGGGCCAGGGCTTTTTGTTGCTCGCTGGCCTGCTCCAGGGCGCGGATCAGCGCCACATTACGCAGGGTGGCGGCCGAGAGCGCGGCAAAGGCGGCCACCGTCATATCGTCGATGCCATCGAAGGCTCCCGGGGTCAGCGCATCCAGGGTCAGTACGCCCACCAGTTGCTGATCCACATACAGGGCGCAGCCCATGCAGGCATGCACATCCGCCTTGCGCTCTGGATCATTGGCCAACCAGCCATCGAAGGGGTCGGGCAGTCCGGCCTCATCGGGGAAGCGTACCGGGTCGCGGCTTTCCAGGATCCGCGCCAGTCGCGGATGCTCGCGGGGAATGAAGCGTTGCCCCATCAGCTCGGGGGCCAGGCCGTGCAGGGCCACCGGCAGGAGCTCACCTTCCTGCAACTTCAACAGCGCCACCGCATCGCAGGGCAATACATCGCAGATCGCCTGCACCAGACGCTGGTATTGCAACTCGCCGGGCATCGAGGTCGACAAGCCGACGGCGATCTGGAGCCAGGCTTGATCGCGCGGTTGCGGGTGACGACTCATCGGAACTACCTCGATAAAAGCGGGTTATGACAGGGGGCTATGCTACCGAAAGCTGGCTCGGGAATACACGTTTGTGCGGCCGGTTTTATTGGCTCTGTGATGGGGCGGACAGTGTAAAGGCGCGCAATGGCGCTCAACCGATCAGCACCGGCTCGCCGAGGAACTTGGGTTGTTTGTCGAGGATGTAGACATCGAGCAGACACAGCACCCGCGCCATCAGTTCGCGGATGCGGGTCTTGAGTCCCGAGTAGGCATCCACATCCCGGGCATTGAAGCCGATGGCCTGAATGCCGAAATGACGGGCCAGATAGAGAGCCCGTTCATTGTGAAATTGCTGGGAGACTATGGTGTAGCTGCGTTGTCCGAACACCGCATTGGCGCGGACTATGGAGTCCAGGGTGCGAAAACCGGCGTAGTCGCTGTAGATGCGCTCGGCCGGGATCCCGGCGCGGATCAGGGCGCGGCGCATCTCGCGGGGTTCGTTGTAGCTCAGGGTGGCGTTGTCGCCGGAGACTAAAAAGTAGGAAGCCTTGCCCTGCCGGTAGAGCTCGGCGGCGGCGGCGATGCGGTTGTGAAAGTACTCATTGCGCCCGCCATCGCTGAGAAAGCGCGAGGTGCCCAATACCACGGCGACCTTGTTGTAGGGGATGAGCGCCGCATCCTGATAACTGTATTTGCGCATATCGGAGACCAGATAGTCCGCCAGGATCACCAGCAGCACGGATAACAGCAACAGGCTCGCTGCCGTCCAGCCCAGCAACTGCCAGACCCGGCGGTAGTGGGCGAGTCGGATGAGCCGTTGGTATCCGGCAGCCATCCCCTGACGCAGGGCGTCACGAAGTCGTTGCCGATAGAGGGGTTGCTGTGACATCGCTGCTGCTTGGGCTCCCGCTGTGAAACCGGATGGCGGCTATCCAGTTTCCTTCAAAGACGCCATCAGGGTACTACCCAGAAGGGGGCGGGTAAACGCTTGGTCATCTCACTGCGCACCATCAGAGCCTAATTGCGCAAAAATACACCAGGCGCGGCGTGGTGGGGGCAGCGGCGGCGTGGCGGGAATGTGCGCAATGGCGAGTCGCGGTTAGGGCTTGCTGCGCGAGACGATGGCGATACAGCTGCCATCGGCGTGACGATCGACCCGCAGGTTGAGCTGGCGGGTCGGAAACTCCCGCTCGAACCATTTGGGCACATGATCACAGCGGATCTCCAGGCGCTCGAAGGGATGTTGATCCAGGATCGGATGCAGCAATTGCTTGGAGGTGAGCCGATTGTCCTGCGCCAGGGCCGCCTGCAGATTGACGCGATAGCAGCCTGGAGTCCCGGTGGTTTGCAACAGGGTTTGCGCGGTCATCGCTGTCGGGCGGGCCTGAGCCTGCAGCCGTATCTGTTCCAGAACATGACCAGGGTCGCCCTCCAGCCCCCACATGGCCAGACCCATGCCATCCAGAATCGAGCGGGCAAAGCCGTAGATGGAGCGGGCGATCAGATGCTGGCACCCCTCCAGTTGGGGCTGCAGGCCCAACAGGCTGCTGCGGATCTCGGTCATGCTCATGCTCTTCTCCGTCATGCCCTCCGTCAAAAAGGGGATATCGCGCAGCACTTGCCACTGCCCTTGGGGGTTGTGATACAGCCGTACCAGCTCGGTGTGAAACAGGTCTGCGGTGGCGCCTTGCCGATCCACCAGTGCCGCTATTTTCATCCTCATTTACTCCTTACTCTGAATGGCCATGCCCCGGTTGCGCGTTGATAGTTCCGGTTCCAGCCGGACGTCTCTCTTATTCCGTCATGCCATGTCGCTTGCCCTTGATGGCGCTGATGTCGATGCGGATGACCGCTGTGGCGCGCAAGTTGGCTTCCGGATAGGTAAATGCCGTGCAGGTAAATTGCGCCACGATCCGGTCCAGCACCTCGATTTTGGCGGCCTGATCCTCGATGAAACTAGCCAGGCCATGACCGATCACGGTCTGGTGGCGGGCCTCGAAATTACAGGCCTGATCACTGGGGATGACGCCGAGCGCCTCGGAGATCTCGAAGCAGACCCGGTTGTTGCGTTTGAGGATCTCGATCTTGCTGCCGCGCTTGGCGGAGTGAAAATAGAGGGCCGTGCCGTCATAGGCATAGAAGACCGGCACCAGAAAGGGCACCTCCTGGTCGCATAGTGCCAGATGCATCAAGTGGCCGGCGCGCAAAATGGCGTCGATGGCGGTGCGGTCGGTGATCTCCCGATCCTCGCGCCGCATGGCGCCATGGGGGTGGCCTGCTGGCATCGCTGTTGTCATCAAATCCATGAGTTTCTCCTGGTGGAATTAAGCCGCATCCATGCTGTCGGCGGTCAGTTGGTGAGTCAGGAACATGGCTTCCAGCGCGGCGCAAATGGTCAGAGATGCGTCGGCGTCGGCGGTCTCCGGTGTGCCATGGTGGTAGTGTTCCAGCGAGCAGATGCCGAAGATGTTGTCCAGAGCGCGGATCTGCAGCGCCAGCTCAGGGTCGAAGGCGATGACCTCGCTGGCGGCATCCATCAGGGCATTGTAATTGTGGTTGAACGGCATGGTCTTGAAGTAGGAACACAGGGCAATCAGGTAACACTCGATGGCCAGGGAGGCGACGTTGAAGATCAGGCTGGCGCCACGGGAGTGTTCGGCAAATTGCCGGGCGCGCTGGTGGTACCCTCGGGCGTCGCGGATATTGCGTGCAAACTTGGTGGCATCGCTCTCAAACAGAGCGCGGATCTGGAGTGGGGGCATGGATGGCTCCTCGCAATAGTCATGGGATAAAGGCGGGCGACCCGGGAGTGGCCCTGGCCGCCGCCGCGGAGGGGTATCGGATCACCAGACGTTCAGGATCCACTCCTTGTTTTTCTTGTATTCCATATCGGTAAACAGGGCGTTGGCCATCTGCTCCGCCAGCCAGGTGGCACCGCTGTAACCGACAATCGGATAGCGGTACAGCCCGGCTCGGTCATAGGTCGGGAAGCCGACCCGAACCATGGGGATTTGATAGTCGATGGCGGTGAAGCGGCCCTTGGAGTGGCCGAGGATCAGATCCAGCTCCAGCCCCTCGTTCTTGATGCGATTCTCCAGCTCCCACAGGTCGGCATTGATGATGACTTCCATGTCGAAATCCACCTGCTGTTGCAAGGCCAGCAGCCGGGGGTCTGCCTTGTAGGCTGGATTGTCATCCCCCAGCAGCAACAGCACCGGCTTCATTTCTAGATCCAGGCAGAATTCGGCCAGACCGATGACCAGATCCGGATTGCCATAGATGGCGACCCGTTTGTCGGCCAGGTGCATGTGTACCAGATCGGTCAGGGCATCGATGGCGATCCCCCGCTCGCGGACCAGCGCGGGCGGGATCGGCTTGCCGGTCATCTGCTTGAGGTGTTGCAGGAAGGTATCGGTATTGCGGATGCCGATGGGGCTGGGTCCTATGATGGCCGGGACCGCGAACTCGCTCTGTAGGTACTCGGCGGCCTTGCCACCCTCGTAGCGGTTGAGGGCTATGGTGCCCAGGGCATTGGCTGTGCTTTGCAAATCCTCGACTGTGGTCTCACCATGGGAGACATGGTTGCCATCGGGCATCAGCGGCGAGTCGAAACTCTCGATCTCGAACAGCACGGTCGCCTCGATCGCCATTTCGCTCAGCAGATGCTTGAGGGCGGTGACATCCCCGGGATTCGCCCAGCCAGTGATCAGATTGATCTTGCCGTTGGGAGTCTCCTTGCGGGCGAAGTATTTGACGAAATCCCGTACCGCGACGTCATAGCCACTGACCATGCTGCCGACAAAGCTCGGGGTGTGGACCGGGATCAGATGCACCTCCCGATCCGGAAACTTCTCTTTGAGCAAACCGGCGTTGAGCTTGCGCACCACGCCATCCACATCATCGCCGATGACCTCGGTGGAGCAGGTAGTGATGATGGGAACGACCTTGACGTGGGGATAGCGCATGAGCAGCACATCCACCGCCTGCTCGACGCGATCCAGGGCACCGAACACAGCCCCGTCTTCATGCACCGAGGAGGAGGCGATCTCGAAGCTCTCCTTGAGGTGCTGGGAGATCAGCAGCCGCACGAACATGACGCAGCCCTGACCGCCATGGACTATGCCGATGCAATCCTTGATGCCGATGCTGGCGTACTGGGCACCCGCCGGTTGGCAGGTGAGGATTGGGTTGATAACCCCGGCGCGAGCCTTATCTTTGAGTTCACAAGTCATCTGGTAATCCCTTCTTAATAGCGCTGGTCGGTCAGCTCTTTGTTCAGCGAGCCGGTAATGGTCAGAACATTCAGCCGCTCATGCAGTCCCTGCATCAGTTGCTTGATCTCCGCTACCTCCATGACATTGATCCAGGGGTAGCGCTCCTTGAAGGCATCGGCCAGGCAGACGGCATCTACCCAGTAGCAGCGCTCGGCCGGGGAGGAGAGATCCACCGCCTCCTGGCACAGCAGCTGGGTGGTCTTGCCCAGAATGCCGGCATTCTGCTTTTCCCGATCCCAGGCCCGGGAGTGGAACTGCCACAGGCATTTTTTCATGATGTAATCGACCAGCTGTTCGATTTGCGGCTTCATTGGGTGCTCCATGGTGTTTCCCCCTTAACCCAGCTCGGCAACCGGCGCGCCATCGGCTGCGGGTTGACGCTCGAAGGTTGGATAACTCTTGCTGCGCAGCGGCGTGATGCAGTCGTACGGCCCTGTGTAGGGACGCATCTCGGTGGAGCCGGTAACGTCCGGGCTCAGATTGGCATCCGAGAGCATCTGTTGCGTCATAAAGCCCTGCGTTGTCGGGATCTCGTCCTTGCTGATATCCAGAAATGCCAGTTGGTGGATGGGCGAGTAGATGGCGTTGTAGATATCCCGCGCAAACCGTACCCAGCCTTCGTAACCCTTGTAGGGGCCATTGTGATAGGCGTGGGCATTGAGGTAGGGCACGCGGATCTTCTTGGCCACTTCGCCGGGCCGTTTGCCGGTGAAGATGATGTCGGGTTTGAGCATCTCCATGGCTTCGAGGTTTTCCAGCTCATTGGGATCATCGATGGCCAGCGCGCCCTCTTCGCAACGGGCTATGCCCTTTTCCATGTCGCCCTGATGACCGAACTTGGTGTAGACCGAGACCACTTCCAGCCCCATCTCTTCATGGATGACGTGAGCCCAGTGCCAGAGTTTGGAGCCACCAGGCCACAGGCAGACCTTCTTGCCCTGCAGGCGTTCCTTGTACCAGTCCAGCTCGGGTTTCCAGCGCGCGGTTTCTTCATCGATGATCTGCTGCGCCCGCTCTTCGATGCCGAAGAACATCGCCACTTTGCGTAACGAGTTCGACAGGGGCTCGAAGCCGAAACCATCGATATCCAGCCGGGGAATGCCATAGCGCACCCGCAGCTCGTTGCAGATGTACTCGGCGGAGCGGGCACACTCCAGGACGTTCAGATCGGCCTTGTGCATGGCGCGCAGATCGTCGTAGG
>Ga0247725_1001677_pt1 | contig 10709 bp, 11 predicted proteins | sample OKSTACKMCFT3sol_FD_183021 | JGI IMG/M metagenome (GOLD analysis project Ga0247725, IMG submission 183021) | Subsurface sediment microbial communities from gas well in Oklahoma, United States - OK STACK MC-FT3-sol | ecosystem: Environmental > Terrestrial > Deep subsurface > Rock core/Sediment... | reverse complement strand
GCCGGCGGCCGCCTGCTTCAGGAAGCCGATGATCTGCTCTTCGGTGTATCGCTTCTTCATGTCCGTCCTCTTGTGAGACGGACTCTACTAAGATCAGGTTGGCCCGGAAAACGGGGGGCAGGTCACTCCATCACCCGATCCCCCAGGTACTCCTCGGGCGCACCGTTCTGCCGAGTGCGCTCCGCAGCCAGCATCAGCTCCGCCACCACGCGCAGCCCCGCTAGCGCACAATCCGCATCAGCCAGCTGAAGGCAACGCCCAGGCAGTTGATGCCGTTCCGGCCAAGGCTGGCCATCCGCAGCCGCACCAGATCCGATGCGGCGCAGCGTGGCGACGAAGGCGTTGGGATCGACGGACGGTTCGCGCTCGGGTTCGGCGTTGTCCGGATCGTACTGCGCGTGCAGGGAACGGAAGTCCGATGTGTTCATGGCAATGCTCCGTACAGGACAGATAGCAGCGCCACCGATAAAGGTGGCGGACGATGCGTGGTTCGAAAGCCGGACAGTAACCAAGCCGGTGGGTCCGAAGACCCCCACGCACCGCCCGCCATGGAACGCGAACGGATTGCCAGCCGGCGCCACACAAAAGGTGACGCCGGCTGACAAGCGCAAAACACAAGGTTACTGAACGGGCTTTCGAACCCCGCGCCACCCTTTTCTGGTGGCACGCCAAGAGATACCCGTGCAGCAACCAAATGCCAAGAAAACCACAGGACTGATGATCGCCAGTCCTGACGCTTTCGGCATTGTCGCACACGGTGTTAAGCCGGCAAGCGATTGCGCTGCAACGGTCTTGAAGGGCTTGGCGCTATTGGCTCCAAGCGCAGGAATGCCCGTAGCCAGGGCCATAGCGTAGGACCAATTGCGACAGATTGGAGCAGCGATTCAGCCGGGCGGCGCCTCGGCCGTGGGCACGAAGGTCAGACGGACCCGCACCCGCGCATGCTGCGCGATGCCCTCAACCACGACCGGATCAAAGCGCCATTGGTCCACTGCGGCAAGCGCCGCACGATCAAGCTCCCGCGATCCGCTGGACCGCGCCACCATCACGTTGGAAACGTGGCCCAGCTCATCCAGTTGAGCAATCAACAGCACCGCCATGGGAGCCTGCAGGAAGGTATCGGGCGGCGTGGCAGGGGCCGTTGAATACTCAATGGCAGGTGCCTGCTGCAGCTTGAAGGAGGGGTTGTCACCGGCCTCTACAAACACTTCAGTGGAAACCTGCGGGTCTGCCGCCATGGCCATGGCAGGTGTGGCGCCCAGCAGCATCAGAACGAGGTTCAGTGCCAGGGCGGTATTCAAACGGGGCATACGTGGTTTCCATTCCGGTGCGCTACCAGCATAGCGGCCATCCCCTGGCATCGCCTGCCTTGAATGCCGGCGTGCTGGACTGCCGCGCGGATCACATAGGCGCGGCCGGCCGTGGCCACAGCGCATCGTCGCGCTCCAGGTCGTAGTCGCTGCCGAAGGCCAGCGCCGCCTCGCGCGGCGGTAGGTCTGCGTAGGGGTCGATCTTGGTCATTTCATCCTCCAGAGGGGAAAGGGAGGATGGCTGGAGCGTGTCTCAAGGCGTGGGACGCATGCTTGACCAGGTTCCGAATCTCGCAGTGATCTGATTGCACGAGGTGGAAGGTCGGGGTAGAACGGGGCAGACTCGCTACGGCGCATCATAGCTAAAGAAGGCGGAAGAGCATGGAAGCATCGAAGTCGAACCAGCCTGTTCCTGGCAAGTACTTCCTCCTAATGCCTGATACCACGCGTGGGGGAAAGGGGCACGGCGTTGTGTTCGAGAACGCGAAGCGGCTGCGCATCCCGCCTCGCCTGATCCTGCGACCAGAAGAAGGGGGATTTCCCCCCATGGCGGAGAAGCCGCTGCTGGTTTACTCGGCAAAGAAGGGGGGCCTCCCAGAGGATCTGGAGGGGGGCATGAGCGGCTACTGGATGGTCTCCGAACGATTACGCGGTGCTCTTGTGTCTGTAGATCCGGCTGGCTTCGAGTTTGTAGAGTGTGACTACCGCCTTGCCGATGGATCCAAGGGCCCGCGGTACTTCCTGTGCGATGTAACCCGTGAACTCGATGCGGTGGACGAAGAAGCCTCGAAACTTCGGATCATCACTGACGTAGGCTATCGAGGTGGGAAGTTCTACGACCTAAGGGGCGGAGCCAGTCTGGCGTTCCGCAAGCAGGTCATCGGTCAAGCCAGAATATTCCGGACGCCTTACTCGGGAAACCTCGTCTTCTGCGACAGAGAGCTCCGCGACGCTGTGTGGAACACTGGAATCGGTGGGCCGCGCGTATCGCGGGGCCTCTGGTTCACCGACGCGGCCAGCATCTGAGTCAGAGCTCTGAGGATCGGACCCTTGGGCGCCTTCTGGATTCGCTTCAACTGCTTACGAGCGACTTCGATTCACATTCACAGAGTGAGATGACAAGTATGGGATCAACTTCCACCCACCAGCCGCGCAAGGGCGAGTTCTTCAAGCTGCGACCGGATGCTACCCGTGGAGGAAAGGGTCACGGGGTGGTCTTTGATAACGAGGACGCGTTGCTTGCGACTCCCAGGCTGATCCTCTTACCCGAAGCCGGTGGCTTCCCTCCACTGCGTGAAACCCCGCGCTTGGTCTATCGGGAGCGGCAGGGTGTCCCTCCACAGGACCTGGAAGGCGGGTTGAGCGGCTATTGGCTGGTCTCCGAGCGTCTGCGCCAGGTCATGGAAGAGATCGACCCTGACGCGTTCGTTTTCGCTGATACCGACTACCGCTTGGAAGACGGTTCAAAGGGGCCAAACTACTTTCTTTGCGACGTGGTCCGCACGCTGGATGCGTTGGATGAGGAAGCCTCCCGGCTCAACATCGTGATCAGCGATGAGTACAAGGCAGGGAAATACTACCGCCTGACCGGTGATGTCCGGTTGGCGTTCAAACGCGAAGTGCTGGGTTCGGCTCACGTGTTCAGATTGCCCTTCCATGGCGGGGTTTTCTGCGACCGAACGTTCAAAGATGCGGTGGAAGCTGCCGGCATCGTCACGGCCAAGAGATCCAACGGGCTCTGGTTTGAAGATGTGGTGAACTGCTGAGTCTGTCCCATCGGCACCAAGTCCGTGACCGATGCTGCAAGTATGCGGAGTGCGGCACATGCCTCAAATTCGGAAGGGAACAAGCACATGCCCACGTTGGAACGTAATCAGCCTGCGCCTGGCGAGTTCTATCTGCTCATGCCTGACACGACCCGAAGGGGAAGAGGTCATGGCGTTGAGATCGAGAATGAGGACGCACTGCTGACGCCTCCCAGGCTGATCATCCGCCCCGAAGAGGGCGGTTTTCATCATCTGGCGCAGAGACCGCGTCTGGTGCTCGATCCAAAGCTGGGGGATCCACCGCAGGACCTCGAAGGAGGAATGAGTGGCTACTGGTTGGTATCAGAGCGCCTCAAGAAGGCCTTCAATGAACTCGATCCCGATGCCTTTGAATTTGTAGAGTGTGACTACCTGCTCCCGGACGGCACAGAGGGCCCAACTTACTACCTGTGCGAGGTTGCTCGCGAACTGGATGCCGTCGACGAGGAAGCATCGAAGTTCCGGGTCATCGTCGATGAGGGCTATCCGGGCGGAAAGTTCTACGACCTTCGTGGCGGAACAAGCTTGGCATTCAAGAGGGATGTAATTGGGGGCAGTCATGTCTTCAGGAGCCCGTACTCCGGCGATATTGTTTACTGCGATCGCATGTTCCGGGATGCCATACGCGCTACGGGAATCGGAAGCGAGTGTGAAACGCGTGGCCTGAGGTTCAAGGACGCAGCCAGTGTCTGACATGGTGCGCGTCATTCTAAGCATAATCCGCATGTCAAAATTGAAGATGGCTGCGGCGCGTCTCATGGAGCGGGATCGGTAGTCGAACGTAAGATGGATTTAGTTTTTGTCCGATTGCTTGCCGGTGCAGAACGGGTTAAGAAGCAGCCATGCCTATTCAGTACTTGAGTTGAAGGCAGGGCGGTAAGAGGCAGGTCGCATCGGGACTTCAGAGCGGCCAGAGGAACTGGAGAGAAGCAGTAGTGCGCTATGTCGGCGGAGGGGACTTCAGGCTGAGAGCGCGCGGGCATGACTCGAAGAGGGCATGGAAGGTTGGCGCCCTCTGATAAGCTCTTGGCACGCTTATTTAGATTGATTCTGAGGTGAGACAAGCAATGACTTCGAATCTCCCAAAGAAGGGCGAGTTCTTCGAGTTGCGCCCAGATGCCCGACGGCGCGGCAAAGGGCATGGCGTCGTTTTTGAGAACGAGTCTTCCCTGAAGACGCCTCCAAATTTCCTCTTGCGTCCCGATCAGGGGGGCTTCCCGCCTCTGCGCGAGACCCCGCGCCTGGTGTATTACCCAAGCGAAGGGTGGCCACCGGAGGATCTTGAGGCTGGGATGAGCGGCTATTGGCTCGTTTCTGGGCGTCTCCGCGAGGTGATGGCGGCCGTGGACCCAGGTGCTTTTGCGTTCAGGGAGACTGACTATCGACTCGCTGATGGAGCAATGGGTGGCCCCTATTTCCTTTGCGATGTCATTAGGACCATCGATGCCTTGGATGAGGCAGCATCCCAGCTGAAGATCATCGTTAGTGACGACTATGAAGAGGGGAAATACTACGATCTGACGGGAGACGTGCGTCTGGCATTCAAGCGGGAGGCCATCGGTGACGCACACGTGTTCCGCCTCCCCTACTATGAGGGAGTCTTCTGTGACCACATTTTCAAGAACGCAGTAGAAAGTGTCGGCATCGTAGCCGCCAGGGCATGCAACGGGCTTTGGTTCGAAGACGTTGTCAACTGTTGAGCCAGACGGCCCTTCGAAGATTGAGTAGTGCTGCGGTTTCGAGCCCAATCTTTAATGACAATGCGATTGGGCGTGTTCTGTGGTGTCAGAGGCCGTAGCCTGCTTTCAGGCTAGGTATACAGGAACGCCTGATGAGAGGCACACCTATCAATCCAAGCTGAAGCGAGGCCAGCAGATGCTGCGATTGGGACGACGGATGTGTTTAGCTACATCAAGCGATGTCACAACGCAGGGATGCGGACGGGGTCGCCAGCCAGGATCAGAAAGTTGCAGCCCTTTTGGAACTGTCCGTGATATCGGGGCTGAACCCCAGATTGAGACGCTCTTTGTACATGGCTTCCAGTCACGCCGTGTCGATACTGGTCGTAGGAGGAGGACGGGGGGGCGTCTCATGGGGGCGGAAGGGCGTCCCATCCTGTGAGCGGATTCATAGGCTTCTGATTGCTTGCTGTTGATGTTCCGGGTAGAACGGAGGCCAGCGGATGCATCACGCCAACAGCGGGAGAAAGCCATGGCTGCTAGTGAAGACAACGTCGGGCTGTTCGATCTGTGCGCTCCGAACAATGTTCGCCTGAGCTCGCTGACACCAGTGTATAACAAGAATGAGTGAGGCCGGCATGAATAAAGTTGCCCCCCCTAAAGGTCGCTTCTACGTGCTTAGCCCCGATATGGGTGCGCCTGGTCGTGGTCATGGGGTCGAATTGGACAATGAAGAGGAAATCCCTTGGCCGACCTACATGAGTGAGCCTTCTGAGGTGGGCGGGCTTGCATCACTGAGGGTTGTTCCCAAGCTTCGCTTCGATAGCCAGGTTGGTGATATGCCTTTGGATCTGCAAGGCGGATTCAACGGCTATTGGCTGGTTTCTCAACCCCTAAAGGATTTAATGGAGAACATCGATGCCGAAGGTTTTGCCTTTGCGAAGTGTGCCTTTCAGCTCGAGGACGGCTCAGAAGGTGAGCCTCACTATTTGTGTGAGGTGATAAGAATTCTGGACGCGATTGACGAGAATGCATCGAGCGTGAAAGTTCTGGATGGCTACCAGAACGGCAAGTACTACAGCCTCTCCGGTGGCGGCAGGTTGTCCTTCAAAGAAACGGAAGTGGCTGATGCGCATGTGTTCATGGATATCCATTCGGGCAGCCGTGTCTACTGTGACAGAGTGCTTCGCGACGCGCTCATCGAGCATGGATTTGGAACGGTGATCAATCCGCGCGGCGTGTGGATTGAAGACGCTGCAGGCTACTAGTTCAACAGCACTCTTCGCCCTCTTGGGAATGGAATCCTATGCCCGCAGAAAGCGTAATTCTACAAAGTCATCATGTCTTTGAGCAGGTGGTGTTCAGGGATCATCCTCTCGTCAAGAGGCTTGTCGAGGCGGGATACCTGGCTAAGGATGAGTCGCTCAATCGTCTCTACCTTCCGTTTGGAGGTGGGCTCGCGGAGGACCTCGACACTTCTCCACATCGAGGCCGGACGAGAAGTTCCTATACTAAAGAAATAAATTATGTCCTGAATGACATTCAGGATAGTCCAGCAGGCACTGCTGCAATAAGGAGGAAGGATGCCGCCGCGCTGCGCATTGTTGCAGAACAAGTGATTGATTTTCGCGACACAGTCAAGCTTGCTCTTATCAATGGAGATGCGTTTGCTACCACGCCCGATGGGATGACCGCAGAGGATGCGAATGCAAGCAATCGACGTACGATATCTAGCCATGCGCAATACCGTATGGACCACGCGGAACAGTTCAAGGCGCTACGGTCAATGGGGCCTGTGGAGTCGGAATGGGCAGCAATCATTCATTCTGATCCGCGTGTTGCTCGCGTCATTGAGGAGATTCAGAGTAACCCCAAGAACCTGGTCGCCGGCCCCGGGGAGCGCGACGCCTTTGCGCGCGAAGTCGCTGGCAGGATGGAGATGCGTTTGGCGGTCTCGGAGGCAGAGCAGGCTGGGCGATTGACGCTGTCCGATGCGACTACTGCTCGCGTCCGACAGACGCTGCTTGACGATCTTCCAGCCATCGGCAAGGCTCGAGAAGGAATCTATGATCTTGCTGAGGCATCGCCCAGCCATTACAAGCCCGTCTCGCAGCGCGGCTTTGCCACCACGGAAATGCTCCTCGGCGAAGCCTCCACCAGCCAACTGATCCGCTCAGGCGGCCTGCTCGCCTCTGGCGCCGACGCCGTCATCACCGCCCGCCGCACCTCGCAACTGCTGGAAGAAGGCAACGGCACCGCCGCTCAGTCCGAGCTCACCCACGCCCTGGCGCGCAACGGCGGTGGCTGGATCGGTGGCATGGCCACCGCATCGGTGATTGGCACCTCCAGCTTCGTCCCTGCGGCCATCGTCGCGGGCGATGCGCTGCTGATGAGCAAGGCGTTCGACAGGGGCGCCGATCTGCTCGACAACCGCGCCATTTACCAGCAGACCGACAAGGCCGATGTCACATGGCAGTTCGATGGCCGCAACTGGCAGCGCCAGGCGGTTATGGACAGCGCGGGCGACGGCCTGGGCAATCCGGCTGAGCGCAGTGTGGGTGCCAGTTACGAGAAGGCCCGCGAGCTGGGCGCATACGCCCATGTAAAAGCGGTAGAGCTGGCGCTGGGCAAGGCACCGCCGCCGCAGGATCCTTTCAGCATCCCGGCGCGGGACGGCGAGGGCCGTCTGGACAATCCCAACTGGCACCGCGATGCACAGACCGAACAGTGGGCGCGGCAGGTCAAGGTTGGCGTGTCCGGCGCCAACGACCGGGGTGTGTATGAGACGCAGACCGCCAGCCCCGAGCGCGCCAACGAGTTGAACCGCGAGGCGGTGCAGCGCATCGAGAACAACATCGCCAATGGCAAGGCGGCCATTGCCGCCAGCTATCTGGAGACCTACGCCGCTACCCGTGCCAGCGACTTCGTGCCGCTGGTGCCGGAGGCGGTGGAGCAGGCCCGTGCCAGGCCCGACGCCATCCAGGGCTCGGACAACCAGCTTTACCAGCGCGATGAAGAAGGGCAATGGCACCACGCTGGCCAGATCGCGCAGGGGAACATGGCACTGGAGTTGGAGCTGACCCGCACCATCCAGCAGCCGTCGCTCGATCAGTTCAACCAGACCATTGCCGCATTGGACGCGCGACCGTTGCCATCTGCGGCGGAAGTGAACCAGAACGAGCTGCGCCACAGCTACTACGCTGCGGGCGTTGCGCTGACCCCGGCGTGGGAGCAGGCCATTGCCCTGGCCACGGCACGCACGCGCGAGCAGCACGGCATTACGGGGCCCACATTGCAGGAACTGGGGCCTGTAGCCGAGGGCAACGCGGGCGCGTCCCGGCCCATCACCCATTACCAGGTGGGTCAGGATGGCGTGGCGCGCGCCGTCGCGACCACCAGCACGCAGGAGCTGCAGGCCGCATGGAATGAGGTGCGTGCGCGTGCCAATGAGCAGGCGCCGTTGCCCGACTCGCCCGAGCTGCGCATTGCTGCGCTGTCGGCGGGTGAGCAGGAGGCGTACCGGCAGGCACTGCAGGAAGCCAATCGGCTGGGTGCTGCGCAGGTAGATGCAGGACAGGCTGCACGAGCAGCCGCGCAGGTGGCACATGGCGACAAGCCATCCGAGCAGGATGGAAACGTGGAAGTGCGGCCTGAAGAGCCGGCGACTGCGCAACCCATCGCGGCTGCGATGGTTGCGGCAGCGCCGCCAGCGGTAGCGGTCACGTCACCGCCTACGCCCGCGCCGCAGGATAAGCCCGAGCCACAGCGGTACGCCGAGCAGCGCGATCCGCCGCGGCGTGAGGCGGAGCCGCAACCTCAGCCCCATCCAAACAGCGAGGCGCCTACCGAAAACCGTACCGCCTCACAGACGCCGGAGCCCACCGGGTCTATGCAGGCGCACCCGGCCGTACCTGAGCGCGCGACGCCACACGCTGCCGCGCCCTTGGTGGCGGCAACGCAGGCAGCGGCCACACAGCGCACAGAGCAGGCATCGGAGCCGGAGCGGATGGCCCCGGTGCCTGCGGTTGCCCCCACTCCAAAGCAGGACATGGCAGTTCAAGAGGTGGAACCGGTGCCCTTCAAGGAGCCGCTGCCTGCTGAGCCTGCGCGCGATCCATGGCCTTTGCAGCAGGAGGTGGCACAACACGTGCCAGAGCCCGAACCGGCTCCGTTGGGTGACCACGAGCCAGTCACTGCGGCTGTCACTGTTCCTGCCGAGCCCATAGCGCCAAGCCCTGAGCAGGTCGCGCCCGCACCCGCACCGGATGAGGCATCGGCTCCGAATCGGGCGCTGCAGGACCCCACGCAGCCCGGTCACCCCGATCATGCGCTGTATCAGCAGATCCGTGAGGGCGTGGAAGCGCTGGACGCCAAACACGGCCGCAGTTTCGATGAAGTCAGCGAACGTATGACGGCCAGCCTTTTGGTACTGGCCAAGGACAACGACCTGGAGCGGGTGGACCATGTGCTGGTGAGCAACGCTACGAGTGAACATCCGGCTGGGCACACGCTGTTCGTGGTGCAGGGTGAGCCGAGCAATCCGGCGCACCAGCGCGCTGCGATGCCGACCGAGCTGGCGGCGCAGACATCGGTGGAGGAATCACTGCAGCAGTTCGATGCAGTCAGCCGCGAAGCGCATCAGCGTGCGCTTGCCAATCAGATGGACCAGCAGCTGGAAGACCAGCGGGTGCAGCACGACATCCAGATTCGTGCGGCGAGCATGTGATGAGCAAGGCACGCGCTGCACTGGCGACCTGCACGGAGGACTGAAGATGACGCCACATGGGAAGCGCCGGATATGCATGCTCGCGGGACTACTCGTTCTTCTGGCTACCGCGTGCCGGCCCGATGCGGCTCGCGACGCAGGCTCGATAGCAGAGGCCCATCGTCCGGATCTGGTGCCGCTTGTGCGGGCCATGCCGACTACCTCAATGGATGCACCATTGACGGTCGAGTTCGATGTGGCTGCTCCCAGAAAAAATTCCTCTCCAACGCTCATGATCGGCATTCGCGTTGACCGCACGGATAACACCACGGCGTTTGGGGCACTGGCCGATGCTCGGGCGTCCGGGTTCCAGGCGAAGGTTTCCATGCAGCGCCTGGAATCGAGTGGATGGAAGGACGTGCCGTTGCTCCGGCTGGAATCGATCATTGGAGAACCTGCCAGGACGATTCCCATCCCCGCCGATGGTCGAGTAACAAGCGCGTGGCTGGACGATGCTGACGTACTGGCGCTGCAGAATGCTGGGCTGGAACGACCCGGCGACACCTATGCACAGCTGGCCTTCGCATGGGCGCGCAATCCGTCGCCGGGCCGTTACCGGGTTGAAGTGCAACTGCATTCGCCTCTGACGCAGCTTGATCCGTATCACCCCGAACTGCTGATTGCCTACCTGCGCAGGCCCAAGTAGCGAAAGAGTCAGCTTCTTCCCGTTGGGATTGCTGGCTGGTTCACATATTCAGCAAGCCAGCCGTGGCCTTAGCTTTGTCCTCCACCTGCCCCCCATCCCACCTATGCCATCATCCAGCCAGGACCGCAGCACCCATCAAGGCTGAACAGGCATGGAGCAGGCAATACGCTACACCGCAACGCTTTATCTGGCCGCCCCCGGTACCCCGCTGAAAAGTGGGGGCATCTCGCCGCGCGGCCATATGTACCTGCAGGTGGCAGCAGGCGACGAGGCCCACAGCTACGGCTTCGCGCCGCCGGGCCACGCGCCGGGCGAAACCCGCACCGGCGTGCAGTACGCGCAGGTGCGCCACGACGATGCCGACGAGCATCTGGACCCGTACTACAGCCGCACTCTGGAAATCACCGAGGAGCATTACGGCTGCCTGCGTGATTTCGCCGAGGAACCGGCCGAGTTCGAATTCGATGTGGATCGCCCGGCCACCATCAACCGCTGCAGCGATTT
>Ga0247725_1001676_pt1 | contig 10711 bp, 9 predicted proteins | sample OKSTACKMCFT3sol_FD_183021 | JGI IMG/M metagenome (GOLD analysis project Ga0247725, IMG submission 183021) | Subsurface sediment microbial communities from gas well in Oklahoma, United States - OK STACK MC-FT3-sol | ecosystem: Environmental > Terrestrial > Deep subsurface > Rock core/Sediment... | reverse complement strand
GCGGACCTGTGGCTCGACCTTGCCGGGCTGGACGGCGACCTGGAGAGCCGCCTTTCGCTGCTCTGCCACTGGGTGCTGACCTTCACCGAGCGCGGCCAGCCCTTCGGCCTGCGCCTGGGTGGCCTGGAGCTGCCGGCCGATGTCGGCGAGCCCCACCGCGACGCCTGCCTGCGGGCCCTGGCGCTCTACGGGGTGGCGCCATGAGCGTGGAACAGCCGATCCCGCGCATCGCCCTGACCTGGCTGCTGGTGGCCCAGGTGCTGGTGATCGTCCCGCACCTGGTGCACCTGCCGGTGTGGATCATCGGCCTCTGGGTGGTCTGCGCGGCCTGGCGGGTGCAGATCTTCCGCATGCGCGCGCGCTACCCCAATGGCCTGGCGAAGATCCTGATGATGCTGGTGGCGGCTGCCGGCGTGGTGCTGTCCCGGGGCAGCCTGATCGGCCTGGATGCCGGTGCGGTGCTGCTGGTGGCGGCCTTCATCCTCAAGCTGGTGGAGATGCGCACCCGGCGTGATGCGCTGGTGCTGATCTTCCTCGGCTTCTTCACCGTGGTGGTGGCGTACCTGTTCGACGACGGCATGCTCGCCGGGCTCTACAGCCTGCTGCCGGTGACGGCCTTGCTGGCGGCGCTGATCGGCCTGCAGCAGAGCGGTTTCGCCCAGCGCCCGACCGCTACCCTGAAGCTGGCCGGCACCCTGTTGCTGCAGGCGCTGCCGCTGATGCTGGTGCTGTTCCTGTTCTTCCCGCGCATGGGGCCGCTGTGGTCCTTGCCGTTGCCCAGCGACAAGGGCGTGACGGGGCTTTCCGACGACATGGCGCCCGGCGACATCGCCGAGCTGAGCCAGTCCGGCGCGCTGGCCTTCCGCGCCAGCTTCGAGGGCGACCCGCCACCCCGGCGTGAGCTCTACTGGCGGGCACTCACCCTGGAGCGCTTCGACGGTCGGCGCTGGTCCCAGTCCCCGGCGAGCCAGGTGCAGGGACCGGCGCAATGGGCGAAGCAGGGCCCCGCACTCAACTACAGCGTGGTGATGGAGCCCAGCGGAAAGCCCTGGCTGTTCGGCCTGGATGTGGCCGAGACCCGCGTCGAAGACACCCGCCAGATGGTCGACTTCCACCTCCAGCGGCGCCTGCCGGTGGAGCGCTCGCTGCTCTACAGCGTCACCTCCTGGCCCCAGGCGGTGCGCGACCCGCAACTGGCGGACGCGGTGCGCCGGCGCAACCTGCAACTGCCCCGCGAAGGCGATCCGCGCGCGCGGGCCTGGGCCGAGCAGTTGAGCGCCCGCTACGCCGAGCCGGATGCCCTGGTGCAGGCGCTGCTGCGGCATTTCAATCAGGAACCGTTCGTCTATACCCTGCGCCCGCCGCTGGCCGAGCGGGACACGGTGGATGCCTTCCTGTTCGACACCCGACGGGGCTTCTGCGCCCACTACGCCGGCGCCATGACCTTCGTCCTGCGTGCTGCCGGCATTCCCGCGCGGGTGGTGGCCGGCTACCAGGGGGGCGAGATCAACCCCGCCGGCAACTACGTGCTGGTACACCAGTTCGACGCCCATGCCTGGGTCGAGTACTGGACGGCCGCCGCCGGCTGGACCCGTGTCGACCCCACCTTCCAGGTGGCGCCGGAGCGCATCGAGAACGGCCTGGAGCAGGCCGTGGCCCAGGAGCAGAGCTTCCTGCAGGACTCGCCCTTCTCCCCCCTGCGTTATCGCGACATCGGCTGGATCAACCAGCTGCGCCTGGCCTGGGACCGGGTGAACTACGGTTGGCAGCGCTGGGTGCTGGGCTACCAGGGCGAGACCCAGGCCCAGGTGCTGCAACGCTGGTTCGGCCAGCTGGACGCGCGCACCTTCGCCCTCCTGCTGGTGGGCACGGCGGCCTTCCTGGTGGCTGTGGTGGCGCTGTGGATGTTCAAGCCCTGGCGCCGCGAGCGGGACCCGCAGGTGCGCCTGCACCAGGCCTTCGAGCGTGTGCTGGCCCGCCATGGGTTGGTGCGCGGTGCCGCCGAGGGCCCGCGTGATTTCGCCGCCCGTGCCGCCCAGGCCCTGCCGCAGCAGGCGCGGCTGATCGAGGAATTCGCCCGCCGCTATGAGGCGCTGCGCTATGCTGGCGCCCCTGAAGCGCCGGCCGACCTGCGGCGCACGCTGAACAACCTGCGCCGGGCCCTGCCCTGGCGCCTGACTCGACAGGAGCGCTGACCCGGGTCTCGCCGGGGCGCTCCGCCGAAGGAACACCTGCCATGTCCGCCATGCTCGACGACCTGATCGCCCAGGTCCTGAAACTCGAAATCCAGCTCATCTCCGCCCGTGCCCGCCTGGAGGCCAGCACCGACGACGAGGCCCTGCACGACCTGCGCATCAACCTGCGGCGCCTGCGCAGCCTGCTGCGGCCGTTGCGTGGGCTGCCGGTGGCCGATGTGCTGATCGAGGCGGCCCGGGAACTGGGGCGGATCACCACACCGTTGCGCGACCTGGAGGTGCTGATCGCCGAGCTGGCCCGCCACCACCACGAGCGCCTGGCCGAGCCCCGCCGCCTGCGCCTGCGCCAAGGCTGCCGCGAGGTGCTCCAGGCCCCGGCGCTGGAGCGGCTGTTCCAGGTGCTCGACGCCTGGCCGCAGCTGCTGCGCCTGTCGGCTCGGGAAGGCTTGCTGGAGCAGCCACGCAAGCGCATCCGCAAGCGCCTGCTGAAGGACTGGGCCCGCCTGGAGCAGGCCCTGGCCGATCCTGCCCATGACCGCCACGCCCTGCGCCTGCTCATCAAGCGCGCGCGCTATGGCGCCGATGCCTACCCCGGGGTGGTGGAGGTGCCGGAGCGTACCCGGCGCCTGCTCAAGGGGGCCCAGGATGCCCTGGGCAAATGGCACGACCGCCTGCAGTGGCTGGCCACTGCCGAGCGTGAGCCGGACCTGGCCCCGCGCACCCGCGCCTGGAGCACCGCCCTGCATGCCGCCGAGCTGCGGGCCGACCGCGTGCTGGAGAAGTTGCAGGCACGCCTGGGCTGAGGTACCGCCGCTGGCGTTTATCCCCTCCGGGTTGTCGGGACTCGCTTGAAGTTCGGCTTCCGGGGGGCGGGGGCTTCCCCTACCATCGCCCCATCCTAGAGCCGTGGATGAGATCCCGATGACCTTCTTCGAATTGATGCAGGCGGTCCGGAAGGACCCGCTGGACGTGACCGTGCCCGCTCGCTGGGCCCAGGGCCGTGCGAGCTTCGGCGGCCTGGTGGCGGCGCTGGCCTATGGCGCCATGCGCGACAAGGCCCAACCGGGCCGGCCGGTGCGTTCCCTGGCGATCACCTTCGTCGGCCCGATGGAGGCCGAGGTGCCGGCCCGCTTCGAGGCTGAGGTGCTGCGCGAGGGCAAGGCGGTGAGCCAGATGTTCTGCCGGGTGCGCCAGGGCGAGCAGACCGTGGCGGTGGTGCAGGGCAGCTTCGGCGCTGCGCGGGATTCGGCAATTGCCGTGGAGGGCGAACCGGCCCCCGTGATCAAGGCCCCCGATGCCTGCCAGGAGCTGCCCTACCTGCGCGGCGTGACCCCCGAGTTCACCCGTTACCTGGCGATGCGATGGGGCATCGGTGGCATGCCGTTCACCAACAACCCCAGCCGTGAGATGGGCGGCTGGGTGAGGCTGCGTGGGGAGGTGGAGGAAGCCCCGGTGGACGAGGCGCTGCTGCTGGCCCTGGTGGACGCCTGGCCGCCGGCGGTGCTGCCGCACCTGCGCTCGCCGGTGCCGGGCAGTTCGCTGACCTGGACCATCGAGTTCGTGCAGCCGGCGCCGGCCCTGAGCACCCTGGACTGGTGCCTGTACCGCGCCGAGATCGACCACGCCCGGGATGGCTACGGCCACATCTCCGCGCGGCTCTGGACCCCGGCGGGCGAGCTGGTGGCGCTGAGCCGGCAGACGGTGGCGGTATTCGGCTGAGTCAGACCGCCAGCTCGACGCGGTTGCGGCCGGCGAGCTTGGCGGCGTAGAGGGCCTTGTCGGCACGCCCCAGCAGGCTTTCCAGGCTTTCACCGGGGTGCAACTGGGCCAGGCCCAGGCTGACGGTCAGGTGCAGCGCCTGGCCGTCGGGCAGTTCCATGCACTGGCCCTCGATCTCGCCACGCAGGCGTTCGGCCACCTGCCGGGCCGCGTCCAGGGTGGCTTCCGGCAACAGTGCGGCGAACTCCTCGCCGCCCAGCCGACCCAGCACATCCACTTCCCGCAGGGTGGCGGTCATCGCCCGTGCCGCCGCCTGCAGCGCTTCGTCACCGGCACTGTGGCCGTGCTGGTCGTTGACGGCCTTGAAGTGGTCCAGGTCCATCATCAGCAGGCAGCAGGGGTGGCCGAAACGGTCCTGCTGGCGCAGCAGGTCACCGGCGCGCTGCATGAAGGCGCGGCGATTGCCCAGGCCGGTGAGGGCGTCGGTGGTGGCCAGGGTCAGCAACTCCTGTTCGAGCCGCTTGCGTGGGGTGATGTCGTAGCTCCAGACCAGGTAGGCCGGCTCGCCGTCGACTTCTACCAGGCGCCCGGAGATGACGCCCCAGTAGGGTTGCTGGCGGCCCAGCCGGGCTTCCCAGTCATCCAGCTCGCCACGGGATTCCAGTGTGGCGCGAAACCGCTGGGCTTCCTCGGGGTCGGTGAACAGTTGCTCGAGGGCGACCCGGCGCGCCCGCGCCCAGGCGTGGCGCCTCAGCAGGCGCTGGGTGACGAAGTGGACCTTGCCGGAGAGGGTGCCGATGAGGGCCACGTCGCTGGGGCTGGCTTCGAGGATGTCCCGCAGCAGCTCGCGGCCCTGGCGCAGCTCGCGGGTGCGAGCGTCCACCCGCGCCTCCAGGCTCTGGTTCAGCTCGCCCAGGCGCTCGGCCAGGCGTCGTTCGCGCCGGTAGTTGCGCACCAGTTGCAGCATCAGCAGCGAGCCGCCACCGAGCAGGCCGCAGAGGGCCCAGGCCAGGTTGTGGAAGTAGCGGTAGAGGTGCTGGCGCTCGCCGTCCAGCTCGTTGGCCAGGGAGATGTTGGCGGCCACCATCACTTCGTGCATGGCGAGCTGCAGGGGTGGCAGTTCATGGATCACCTCGCCGGCAAGCTGCCTGGCCGTGTCGCGGTCCTCCCAGCTGGCGCGCTGCTGCCAGCGGATGCTCAATTGCTCGACCTGGCGCAGGGTGCCGTTGACGTCCGGGCGAGGCTGGGGCAGGTGGGCGAACATCGGGTGGTCGGAGAGGTCGCGGGTCAGGCTGCGCAGCACGCCCAGGCGCACGGTGAAGGCCGAGGGGCTGCTGCCCCCGCTTTCCAGGCTGCGGGCCTCCTCGACGAGGCGGCCCATGGCGTTGCGGATCTGGTAGGCCTGCCACAGCTCGCCATGGGAGGTCGGGTGGCCCAGTTGCCGGGCCTCGCGGATCACCATCCACAGGCAGCCGGCCACCACCACGGCCATGCCGGCCAGCAGCGCCAGCAGGACGAACATGACCATCCGCTGGCGGGCGATGTAGGCGGCGTTGTCGGGCAGGCGCTCGGGCATGGCTTACTCGATGAAGATCTCGCTGAGTTGCCAGATGGCGCGGTTGTAGTACTTCTGGGTCCGCAGTTCGTGGTGCTGGTCGAACGGGTACATGAGGAACAGTGGCCCGAGGGATTCCACCGGCATCGGTTGGCCGTCGCGCTGGTAGGCGATGACCGGGGAATAGCGGCTGATGTCGCTGGCCGGGATGATCACCGAGTAGTCGTTCAGTGCGCGCATGCGCAGCTGGGCATTGGCCGGTGGGCTCACGTGCAGCTGGCGCAGCAGGTAGGCCAGGGGTACGCCGCGCCACTCGGAGACGCGATCATCTGCCGGGCCACGGGCCGTGACGGTGGTGGCGGGCATGCTCAGCAGGGTGCGCAGGGTGAAGGTGCGGACGGGTTGCCCAGGGCTGTGCACCCTCAGGGCGGGCAGGTCCAGCGGGTAGGCGGCCTCATCTGCCCGGACCCAGGAACAGGCCAGTAGCGTCAGGAAAATGGTGACAAAAAAACGTCGCTTTAACGGCATGCGACTGTCCTCGGGCCTCGTGGTGCCAGCATATCGTCAGCATGCCGGCAGGCTTGAGGGAATCCGACGAAACGTGATGGCGCTTTGATGTCCGTTCAGGAACGGTTCCGCCAGTTGCGCCACCAGCCGCCGCTGAAGAGGAAGCGCGGGAAGGTCACGAACTGCTCCATCAGGATGCGTCCCACCGCATCGCGGCGGCCCTCGAAGGGCTCCGGCGCTTCGTGCTCCAGGCGGTGGCCGTGGCCTTGCAGGGCAAGGGAGGCCAGCACGCCGATGATCCCCAGCGCCAGGGGCAGCCAGGCGAGGTCGAACAGGCCGGTGAGGATCACCAGCACCGAGACGATGAACAGCGGCACGGCGATCAGGTGCAGCACGAGGTTGGTGGGGTTGCGGTGGTTCCTGGCGTAGGTGCGCCACTGCCAGCGGTGAAGATCGGGATGACGTTTGCCCATGTGCGAATCCTCCGGGATTGGCGGGCAGTCTAGGCCGGCCCCGAGGGGGCCGGCGAATGGGTCTTCTCTATGGGTGGGATAGAAGCGGCTACAGCTTGAGCTGGCGGATGGCGCGGGACAGCTCGCTGGCCAGTTCGGCCAGCTCGTTGCTGGTGGCGGCGGAGCCGACGGTCTGGCCGACGGTGAGTTCGGTGACGTCGCGGATGCGCACCACGGCGCGGGTCATTTCCTCGGCCACCTGGCTCTGCTGCTCGGCGGCGACGGCGATCTGGGTGTTGCTCTCACGCATCTGCGCCACGGCTCCGGCGATGGCGGCCAGGGCTTCGCCGGCTTCGTGGGCCTGCTGCACGCAGCTGTCGGCCTTGTAGGAGCTCTCCTGCATGAACTCCACGGCGTCCCGGGTGCCGGACTGCAGGGCGTTGATCATGGAGGTGATCTCGTCGGTGGAGTCCTGCACGCGGCGGGCGAGGTTGCGCACCTCGTCGGCCACCACGGCGAAGCCACGGCCCATTTCCCCGGCGCGGGCGGCTTCGATGGCGGCGTTGAGCGCCAGCAGGTTGGTCTGCTCGGCGATGCCGTGGATGACGCTGACCACGCTGCTGATCTTCTGGCTGTCCTCGGCGAGGCGGCCGATCATCTCGGCGGTCTGCTGCACGCCGCTGGACAGCCCGGCGATGGACTCACCCACGCGGCTGACCACCTGCTGGCCATTGCCGGCCAACTGGTCGGCGGTGCGCGACTGGTCGCGGGTGTCGGCGGCGTGCTGGGCGATGTGGTGGACGGTGGCGGACATCTCGTTGATGGCGGTGGCGGCCTGGTCGGTCTCACTCTGTTGCCCGAGCATGCCCTGGCGGACCTCGCCCATGCTGCCGGCGAGGCGGGCGGCACCTTCGTCGAGGCGGGCGGTGACCTGGGCGACGGTGCCCACCACGCGCTGGAAGCCCGACTGCATGGCGTTGAAGGCGCTGGCCATCTGGCCCACTTCGTCGCGGCTGTCCAGCGGAACGCGGGCGGAGAGGTCGCCGCTCTTCTCCACGTGGAGCATCACGTCCTTGAGGGTGTTGAGGTGGCTGAGCAGGAAGCGGATCAGCAGCTGCGAGGACGCCAGCAGCACGATCATCAGCAGGAACACGGTGACGGCGTAGTTGAGGGTGCGATCAGCGAACACCTCGATGAAGCTCGGCCCTCGGACCAGCACGGCCACGCGCTGGCCCTGGCCGGCGTCCTGCACCTGGGCGCCGATGACCGGGTCGCTGCCGAAGAGGTTGTCATGGGGGAGGTCGACCCAGCCATTGGCACGGGCCAGCGCCGAGCCATCGACATCGCGCACATCGGGGCTGCTGCCGCTGGCGAAGACCACCACGTCCCCGCCGCCGGGCAGGGCCTGGCCGCTCGGCCAGGCCTTGAGCAGCTGCGCCCTGGATTGCGCCGCCTCGCGGGCAGCCTGCTGGCGGGCATCCTGCTCCAGGGAAATGGCATGCAGCACCAGGAGCAGGGTGGTGGCGAATGCCACCGCGTTGACGGCCCAGAACTTGTACTTCAGTGACAGGTCGCGAATCCATTTGCCCATGGGATCGTTCTTCTTCTCGGTATGGCTGTTGGCAAGGTGCCAGCATTGTTTCGCAGCACTCTGACGCGAAACTTGATCCTTATCAATTCGCACTTTCGCACGAAGAGGTTAGGCGATATCTGGCAGCCCAAAGAACTGACGAGCGCATGCCGTGCTGTGTGAGGCGAGCTGTTCCTGAGACTCGCCCCGGTGCAGCGCGACCTCCCGCAGGACTTCCGTGAGGAAGGCCGGCTCATTGCGCCCATGCTTGGGTTTCGGCCGCAAACTGCGAGGCATTAGGTAGGGCGCATCACTTTCCAGCATCAACCGACCGGCGGGAATGTCCCGCACCAGCGGGTGCAGGTGGGTGCCACGGCGCTCATCGCAGATCCAGCCGGTGATGCCGATGTGCAGGTCGAGGTCCAGGTAGGCGTACAGCGTGCGCTGCTCGCCGGTGAAGCAGTGCACCACGGCGGCGGGCAATTGGTCGCGGAAGGGGCGGAGGATCGCCAGCAGGCGCTCGCTCGCCTCGCGCTCGTGGAGGAACACCGGCTTGCCCAGCTCCACGGCCAGTGCCAGCTGTTCTTCGAGGGCCTTCTCCTGCAGTGGGCGGGGGGAGAAGTCGCGGTTGAAGTCCAGGCCGCATTCGCCCACGGCGCGTACGTCCGGCTCGCTCAGCAAGGCCTTCAGGCGACGAGCGGTATCGGCGTTCCAATGGCTGGCATCGTGGGGGTGGACCCCGGCGGTGCTGAACAGCCGTTGCCGCTCGGGATCGAGTCGGCGGGCCAGTGCCAGAGCGGCTTCGCTTTCCTTCTCGCTGGTGCCGGTGAGCACCATCTGCACCACGCCGGCGGCGATGGCGCGCTCCAGAAGGGCTTCGCACTCGGGGGCGAAGCTCGGGTGGGTCAGATTGACGCCGATGTCGATGAGTTGCATCTTTCCTACCTCTCTGATGCGAGCGGGGCAGGATAGCAAGCGCCCGATCAGTCGAAAAAGCCAATATTTACGTGGGGTTATGCGGGTTCGTCGGCAGGGCGACCGCCGGTGGCTGGCAATGCACGGCGGGCTGTGACACTCTCCGCGCCCCCTCGCTGGCGCCCAGGGAACTCCCCTGTGGCATGGCGTTCTCAGTCGCTCGGGTTCGCATGGTGCGGGCCGTACGGGTCCGGAGATCAGATGACGCGAATCCTGCCGCTGCTCGTGTGCCTGCTGGCCCTGCTGCCGTTCCCGGCGGCGGCGCGCCTGGCCGGCCCGCCGGAGAACTGGCAGCAGCCGAGCGAGGCCCGCGACCTGGCGCAGATCCGCCGGACCGGGGTGCTCAAGGTGCTGGTCAACCAGAGCCGCAACAGCTCTGGCGAGGTGAAGGGCCAGGCCATCGGCGTCGAGTACCACCGCATCCGTGCCTTCGAACAGTTTCTCAACCGTGATGGGCGCCCGCTCGAAGTGCGCATCATTCCCCGCCCCAAGGACCAGCTCGCCGCCGCATTGCTGCGCGGTGAGGGCGATCTGGTCGCGCCCGGTGAACTCCTCGATCCCCGTGCCACTTCGGACGTCAGCGCCAGTGCGCCGGTGCGTGAGCACGTGCCGCTGGTGCTGGTGGCGCGCACCGGTGACCGGCGTTTCCAGCGCCTGGAGCAACTGGCCGGGCGGGTGGTGACCCTGCCCGCCGGCAGCGGCGCGGCGGAGGCAGTACGCAAGGTGAACCGGCAGCTCGCCCAGCGCCACCTGGCCCCCATCGCCATCGAGTGGGTGGACCCGAGCCTGGCGGTGGAAGACGTGCTGGAGATGGTGCAGGCCGGCATCTATTCGATGACGGTGGTGGAGCAGCCCATTGCCGAGCGCTGGGCCAAGGTGCTGCCCAAGCTGCGCATCGACCGCCACCTGGTGCTGGACAACCAGCGCGACATGACCTGGTATGTGCGCCGCGATGCGCCGATGCTGCGGGCCAGCATCGACCGCTTCCTGGCGACCTACAAGACGCCGGCGGACCAGGACGCCACCTTCCAGCGCGTCTACCGGCGCCTCTACAAGGTGCGCTACCCGCTGGCCCGGGCTGATCGCCAGCGGCTTGAGAAGGTCCGCCCGGTGCTGCAGCGCTTCGCCGACGAGCATGCACTGGACTGGTTGAACCTGGCGGCGGTGGCCTTCAAGGAGTCCAGCCTCAACCCCGGTGCGCGGGGCGCCAGCGGGGCGACCGGGCTGATGCAGATCACCCCGGCTGCGGCACGTTCGGTGGGGGTGGGTGACATCCATGCGCTGGACAAGAATGTGCAGGCCTCGGCCCGCTACATGGCGAAGCTGCGCAAGGGCTTCTTCAACAGCGCCCAGCTCAACGAGCGTGAGCGCATGGCCTTCGTACTGGCGGCCTACAACGTGGGCCCGCAGCGGGTCCAGAGCCTGCGCGCCGAGGCTCGTCGGCGGGGGCTCAATCCCAACCAGTGGTTCTTCCAGGTCGAGCGCGTCGCCGCCGAGCAACTGGGCATGGGCGTGGTGAGTTATGTCAGCGCGGTCAACAAGTACTACCTGGCTTACGCCCGGGAGCGGGACGACCTGGAGGGGCAAGTCCGCGTGGCCAGTCGAGGGCGAAAATAATCGATTTTATCGATAGCGATTACGGGTTTTTTGCGATTTTAATATCGATAAATTTGGATAGGATGGCGTCCACCTGAACCCACAACGCTTCACAACGAAAGGAACAGCCACCATGTCGAAC
>Ga0247725_1001675_pt1 | contig 10717 bp, 8 predicted proteins | sample OKSTACKMCFT3sol_FD_183021 | JGI IMG/M metagenome (GOLD analysis project Ga0247725, IMG submission 183021) | Subsurface sediment microbial communities from gas well in Oklahoma, United States - OK STACK MC-FT3-sol | ecosystem: Environmental > Terrestrial > Deep subsurface > Rock core/Sediment... | reverse complement strand
CCGCACCGGGCGCTTCGCGAGCCTCGTCTGGCTGGCCGATTGAGCCGCTGACCTGCATCAAGGCCGGGCACCTTGAATCGCCCAGAATCGTCCTTATCTACACTGCATCCCGGCGAGCTCATCGTCTTCGGGGCGCTCATCGCCCCAGCCCGCCCCTTAGAGGAAGGACTGCCCCATGCGCATAGATCGACTGACCAGCAAACTCCAACTGGCGCTGTCCGACGCCCAATCCCAGGCCGTCGGCCACGACCACTCGGCCATCGAGCCGCTGCACCTCATGCTCGCCCTGCTCGACCAGCAGGGCGGCTCCATCAAACCTCTGCTCATGCAGGTGGGCTTCGACATCGCCGCCCTGCGGGCGGGACTGACCAAGGAACTCGACGGCCTGCCGAAGATCCAGAACCCCACCGGCGACGTGAACCTTTCCCAGGACCTCGCCCGCCTGCTCAACCAGGCCGACCGCCTGGCTCAGCAGAAAGGCGACCAGTTCATCTCCAGCGAACTGGTGGTGCTGGCCGCGATGGACGAAAACACCCGCCTGGGCAAGTTGCTGCTCAGCCAGGGCGTCACCCGCAAGGCCTTGGAGAACGCCATCGCCAACCTGCGCGGCGGCCAGGCCGTGAACGACCCCAACGTCGAGGAAGCCCGCCAGGCCCTGGACAAGTACACCGTCGACCTCACCAAGCGCGCCGAAGACGGCAAGCTCGACCCGGTAATCGGCCGTGACGACGAGATCCGCCGCACCATCCAGGTCCTGCAGCGCCGCACCAAGAACAACCCCGTGCTGATCGGCGAGCCCGGCGTCGGCAAGACCGCCATCGCCGAAGGCCTGGCCCAGCGCATCATCAACGGCGAAGTACCCGACGGCCTGAAGGACAAGCGCCTGCTGGCCCTGGACATGGGCGCCCTGATCGCCGGCGCCAAGTTCCGTGGCGAGTTCGAAGAGCGCCTCAAGGCCGTGCTCAATGAACTGTCCAAGCAGGAAGGCCGCGTCATCCTCTTCATCGACGAACTGCACACCATGGTCGGCGCCGGCAAGGCCGAAGGCGCCATGGACGCCGGCAACATGCTCAAGCCTGCCCTGGCCCGTGGCGAACTGCACTGCGTCGGCGCCACCACCCTGGACGAGTACCGCCAGTACATCGAGAAGGACGCCGCCCTGGAGCGCCGCTTCCAGAAAGTCCTGGTGGACGAGCCCAGCGAGGAAGACACCATCGCCATCCTCCGTGGCCTGAAGGAGCGCTACGAGGTGCACCACGGCGTGACCATCACCGACGGCGCCATCATCGCCGCCGCCAAGCTCTCGCACCGCTACATCACCGACCGCCAGCTGCCGGACAAGGCCATCGACCTGATCGACGAAGCCGCCAGCCGAATCCGCATGGAGATCGACTCCAAGCCCGAAGCCCTCGACCGCCTGGACCGCCGCCTGATCCAGCTGAAGATCGAGCGCGAGGCCATGAAGAAGGAAGAGGACGAGGCCGCCATTAAGCGCCTGGCCAAGCTGGAGGACGACATCCTCAAGCTGGAACGCGAATACGCCGACCTGGAGGAAATCTGGAAATCGGAGAAAGCCGAAGTCCAGGGCTCCGCCCAGATCCAGCAGAAGATCGAACAGGCCCGCACCGAACTGGAAGCCGCCCGCCGCAAGGGCGACCTGAACCGCATGGCCGAACTGCAGTACGGCATCATCCCCGACCTGGAGCGCAGCCTGCAGATGGTCGACCAGCACGGCAAGCCGGAGAACCAGCTGCTGCGCAACAAGGTGACCGACGAGGAGATCGCCGAAGTCGTCTCCAAGTGGACCGGCATCCCGGTGGCCAAGATGCTCGAAGGCGAGCGCGACAAGCTGCTGCGCATGGAAGACGAGCTGCACAAGCGCGTCATCGGCCAGCATGAAGCCGTGGTCGCCGTGGCCAACGCCGTGCGCCGCTCCCGCGCCGGCCTGGCCGACCCGAACCGCCCCAGCGGCTCCTTCCTGTTCCTCGGCCCGACGGGCGTCGGCAAGACCGAGCTGTGCAAGGCCCTGGCCGAATTCCTCTTCGACACCGAAGAGGCGCTGGTGCGCATCGACATGTCCGAGTTCATGGAGAAACACTCCGTGGCCCGCCTCATCGGTGCCCCTCCGGGTTACGTCGGCTACGAGGAAGGCGGCTACCTGACCGAAGCCGTGCGCCGCAAGCCCTACTCCGTCGTGCTGATGGACGAAGTGGAGAAGGCCCACCCGGACGTCTTCAACATCCTCCTGCAGGTGCTGGAGGACGGCCGCCTGACCGACAGCCACGGCCGTACCGTCGACTTCCGCAACACCGTGGTGGTGATGACCTCCAACCTCGGCTCCGCGCAGATCCAGGAGCTGGTGGGCGACCGTGAGGCCCAGCGCGCGGCGGTGATGGATGCCGTCAGCAGCCACTTCCGCCCCGAGTTCATCAACCGGATCGACGAAGTCGTGGTGTTCGAGCCCCTGGGCCGCGACCAGATCGGCGGCATCGCCAGCATCCAGCTGCAACGCCTGCGCAAGCGCCTGGCCGAACGCGACCTGAGCCTGGAGCTGAGCCCGGAAGCCCTCGACAAGCTGATTGCCGTTGGCTACGACCCGGTCTACGGCGCCCGCCCGCTCAAGCGCGCCATCCAGCGCTGGATCGAAAACCCGCTGGCCCAGCAGATCCTCGCCGGCCAGTTCGCCCCGGGCGTCGCCATCCACGCTCGGGTCGAGGGGGAGGAGATCGTCTTCGACTGATCCATTGCACCCTCCATGCCGCCCATCCCTGATGGGCGGCATTTTTCATGGGCAATGAAAACGGGGGCCGAAGCCCCCGTTTTTATTTAATGCCGTAGCTCAGATCGCCTTGACCCGCAGCTCCTTGGGCATCGAGAAGGTGACGTTCTCCGGCCGCCCGTCCAGCTCAAGCGCTACCTCGGCGCCCCACTCGCGCAGTTGCTGGATCACGCCCTGCACCAGCACCTCGGGGGCAGAGGCGCCGGCGGTGATGCCGACCCGTTGCACACCGGCGAACCAGCCCTGCTGCAGGTCTTCGGCGCCGTCGATCAGGTAGGCCGGGGTGCCGATGCGCTCGGCGAGTTCGCGCAGGCGGTTGGAGTTGGAGCTGTTGGGGCTGCCCACCACCAGCACCACATCGCTTTCGTCAGCCAGTTGCTTCACCGCATCCTGGCGGTTCTGGGTGGCGTAGCAGATGTCGTCCTTGCGCGGCCCGCCGATGGAAGGGAAGCGTGCCCGCAGGGCATCGATCACGCGGCTGGTGTCGTCCATGGAAAGGGTCGTCTGGGTGACGAAGGACAAGGCCTCGGGGTTGCGAACCACCAGGCGCTCCACGTCGTCCTCGTTCTCCACCAGGTAGATCGCGCCGCCATTGACGGTGTCGTACTGGCCCATGGTGCCCTCCACTTCCGGGTGACCGGCGTGGCCGATCAGCACGCACTCCCGGCCGTCACGGCTGTAGCGGGCCACCTCCATGTGCACCTTGGTCACCAGCGGGCAGGTGGCGTCGAACACCTTGAGGCCACGGCGCTCGGCCTCCTGGCGCACGGCCTGGGACACGCCGTGGGCGCTGAAGATGACGATGACGTTGTCCGGCACCTGGTCCAGCTCTTCGACGAACACGGCGCCACGGGCGCGCAGGTCTTCGACGACGAACTTGTTGTGCACCACTTCGTGGCGGACGTAGATCGGCGGGCCGAACACTTCCAGCGCACGGTTGACGATCTCGATGGCACGGTCCACGCCGGCACAGAACCCACGGGGGTTGGCGAGTTTGATCTGCATGCTTGTTACCTCCAGGCCTGCCGGCCGCCCTCCCCTGTTGGGAAACGGATCAGAGCGGGCGAACCGCCAGGATTTCCACCTCGAAGCGCAGCGTCTTGCCAGCTAGCGGGTGGTTGAAGTCGATGGTCACGCGGTCAGCGTCGAAGGCCTTCACAACACCAGGCAACTCGGCGTTGGCGGCGTCGTTGAAGATGATCAGCAGGCCTTCGGACAGTTCCATGTCCTGGAACTGGCCACGGGGCATGACCTGGACGTTCTGCTCATTCGGCTGGCCGAAACCCTGCTCGGGGCTGATGGGCAGTTCGCGACGGTCGCCGGCCTTGAGGCCGAACAGCGCGTTCTCGAAGCCCGGCAGCAGGTTGCCGTCGCCGACCTTGAAGGTGGCCGGCTGCTTGCCGAAGGTGCTGTCGACCACGTCGCCGTTCTCCAGCTTGATGGCGAAGTTCAGCGTCACTTCACGGTCCGGGCCGATGCGCAGCTCGGTGGCGAGGGACTCAGTCATGGGCGGCTTCTCCGGACTTCTTCGTCTTGAACATATCCAGCGCCAGCATGATGGCGCCGAGGGTGATCGCGGTGTCGGCCAGGTTGAACGCCGGGAAATACCAGCGGTCCTGCCAGTGCACCAGGATGAAGTCGACCACGTGGCCCAGCACCACGCGGTCGTACAGGTTGCCCAACGCGCCGCCGAGCACGGCGGCCAGGGCGATGGCCAGCCAGGTTTCGTCGGCCTTCAGGCGCTTGAGCCAGACCACCAGCACGCCGCTCACCACGATGGCGATGAGCGCGAACAGCCAGCGCTGCCAGCCCGAGCTGTCCGCCAGGAAGCTGAAGGCAGCGCCGGTGTTGTAGACGTGGGTCCAGTCGAACCAGCCGGGAATCACCGTGATGCGGGTGTGCTTGGGGATCAGGTCCAGCACTGCCCACTTGGTGCCCTGGTCCAGCAGGAACACCAGGACACTCAGCAGCAGCCAGCCCAGCCGACCGAAACGGGCCTCAGGCATGGTGGCGAACCTCGCCGACGCCTTCGATGTTCTCCACGCAACGACCGCACAGCTCCGGGTGTGCCGCGTGAGTGCCGACGTCCGCACGGTGGTGCCAGCAACGGCCGCACTTGGCGTGTTCGGACTTGAGGATGCGCAGCCTCAGGCCTGGCACCTCGGTGGCCACGGCCTGCTCCGGCGCCTCGCCCGCCGGGCGGACTTCAGCGGTGGAGGTGATGAGCACGAAGCGCAGCTCGTTGCCCAACCGGGCCAGGTCGGCCTGCAGGGCGTCGTCGCCGAACAGGGTGACTTCGGCCTGCAGGTTGCCACCGATGGCCTTGGCCGAACGCAGGGCTTCCAGCTCCTTGTTGACCGCCCCCTTGACCGCCATGACGCGGGTCCAGTAGGCCGCATCCAGGGCGAAGCCTTCCGGCAGGCGAGCCAGACCCTCGTACCAGGTGTTCAGCATGACCGACTCGTTGCGCTCGCCCGGCAGGTACTGCCAGATCTCCTCGGCGGTGAAGGCCAGGATCGGCGCGATCCAGCGCACCAGCGCCTCGGTGATGTGGAACAGTGCGGTCTGGCAGGAACGACGGGCCACGCTGTCGGCGCGGGTGGTGTACTGACGGTCCTTGATGATGTCGAGGTAGAAACCGCCCAGCTCCTGCACGCAGAAGTTGTGCAGCTTCGAGTAGACGTTCCAGAAGCGGTACTCGCCATACGCCTCGAGGATCTCGTCCTGCAGGCGCGCAGCGGCGTCCAGCGCCCAGCGGTCGAGGTCGAGCATCTGCTCCGGCGGCAGCAGGTCGCGGGCCGGGTCGAAGCCGTTGAGGTTGGCCAGCATGAAGCGCGCGGTGTTGCGGATACGCCGGTAGGCGTCGGCGCTGCGCTGCAGGATCTGGTCGGAAACGGCCATCTCGCCCGAGTAGTCGGTGGCCGCAACCCACAGGCGCAGGATGTCGGCGCCCAGGGTGTTGTTGATCTTCTGCGGCGCCACGGTGTTGCCCAGGGACTTGGACATCTTGTGGCCGCGCTCGTCCACGGTGAAGCCGTGGGTGAGCAGGCCCTTGTAGGGCGCATGGCCGTCGATGGCGCTGCCGGTCAGCAACGAGGAATGGAACCAGCCGCGGTGCTGGTCGGAGCCTTCCAGGTAGAGGTCCGCACGCGGACCGCTGGCGTGGCCTTGCGGGTGCGAACCACGCAGCACATGCCAGTGGGTGGTGCCGGAATCGAACCAGACGTCCAGGGTGTCGAGGATCTTCTCGTAGTCACCGGCCTCGTCGCCCAGCAGCTCCGCAGGCTCCAGCTTGAACCAGGCCTCGATGCCCTGCTGCTCGACGCGCTTGGCCACTTCCTCCATCAGTTCGACGGTGCGCGGGTGCAGCTCGCCGGTGGCCTTGTGCAGGAAGAACGGGATCGGCACGCCCCAGTTGCGCTGGCGCGAGATGCACCAGTCGGGACGGCCGGCGATCATGCTGTGCAGGCGCGCCTGGCCCCAGGCCGGGGTGAACTGGGTCTGCTCGATGGCCGCCAGGGCACGCTCGCGGAGGGTGCCGCCCTGATTGGGCTGCTTGTCCATGCCGACGAACCACTGGGCCGTGGCGCGGTAGATCAGCGGGGTCTTGTGGCGCCAGCAGTGCATGTAGCTGTGCTTGATCGCCTCGTGCTTGAGCAGTGCGCCCACTTCTTCCAGCTTGGCGACGATGGCCGGGTTGGCCTTCCAGATGAACTGGCCACCGAAGAACGGCAGGTCGGCCACATACACGCCATTGCTCTGCACCGGGCTGAGGATGTCGTCATTGCTCATGCCGTAGTTCTTGCAGGAGCGGAAGTCATCCTCGCCATAGGCCGGCGCGGAGTGCACCACGCCCGTGCCGGCACCCAGCTCGACGTACTCGGCCAGGTAGACCGGGGAGAAGCGCTCGTAGAACGGATGGCGGAAGCGAATGTGCTCCAGCGCCTCGCCCTTGGCGGTGGCGATCACCTGGCCTTCGAGGCCGTAGCGAGCCAGGCAGGACTCCACCAGTTCGGTCGCCAGCACCAGCAGGCGAGCGCCGGTGTCCACCAGGGCGTACTCGAATTCGGGGTGGACGTTCAGCGCCTGGTTGGCCGGGATGGTCCAGGGGGTGGTGGTCCAGATCACGATGGCGGCCGGCTTGGGCAGGCTGGCCAGGCCGAAGGCGGCCGCCAGCTTGTCGGCGTCTTCCACCGGGAAGGCAACGTCGATGGCGTCGGACTGCTTGTCCTTGTACTCCACCTCGGCCTCGGCCAGGGCCGAACCGCAGTCGAAGCACCAGTTGACCGGCTTCAGCCCCTTGAACACGAAGCCGCCCTTGACCATCTCGGCCAGGGCACGGATCTCGCCGGCTTCGTTGGCGAAGTTCATGGTCTTGTAGGGGTTGTCCCAGTCACCCAGCACACCCAGGCGGATGAAGTCGGCCTTCTGCAGCTCGATCTGCTCGGCGGCGTAGGTGCGGCACAGCTCGCGGACCTTGTCCGCCGGCAGGTTCTTGCCGTGGGTGGTCTCCACCTTGTGCTCGATGGGCAGGCCATGGCAGTCCCAGCCCGGCACGTAGGGCGCGTCGTAGCCGGCCAGGGTCTTGGAGCGGACGATGATGTCCTTGAGGATCTTGTTCAGCGCGTGGCCGATGTGGATCTCGCCGTTCGCGTAGGGCGGGCCGTCGTGGAGGATGAACGTGGGGCGGCCCTCACCGATCTGGCGCAGCTTCTGATAGAGCCCAATGGAGTCCCAGCGCTGCAGGGTCTCCGGCTCACGCTGGGGAAGACCGGCCTTCATCGGAAATGCCGTTTCCGGCAGGTTGAGGGTCGCTTTGTAATCGGTCATGTCAGTCCAGGCTCATCATTGAAGGTGGGCGCCCTGCCAGTAGGCACGGGCTGCGGCGACGTCCGCGTCGATCGCCGACTTGAGGGCCTCCAGGGAGGCGAATCGCTGCTCTTCGCGCAGCTTGCGGTGGAAGGTGACGCTGATACGCCGGTCGTAGAGGTTCGCGGCGAAATCCAGCAGGTGCACTTCCAGGTGGGCGTTGCCATCCCCTTTCACGGTGGGGCGCACGCCGATGTTGGCGACACCGGGCCGGCGCTGGCCATCCAGCTCCACGCTGACCAGGAAGACCCCGGAGAGCGGTACGCGGCGTCGCTTGAGTTGCACGTTGGCAGTCGGCGTGCCGAGCTGCCGGGCCAGCTTCTGGCCATGCAGGACACGGCCGGTGATGCTGAAGGGCCGCCCGAGCAGGTGCTCGGCCAGCGGGAAGTCGGCGGCGGCCAGGGCCTCGCGGACACGGGTGCTGCTGACCCGCATGCCATCCAGTTCGACGGTGGCGGCGGCTTCGACGGTGAAGCCCTCGGCCTCCCCGGCAGCCTGGAGGAAGGCGAAGTCACCGGCGCGATCGCAGCCGAAGCGGAAGTCGTCACCGATCTCCAGGTGATGCACGCCCAGCCCTTCCACTAGCACCGCATGGACGAACTCTGCAGCGGACAGCTCGCGCAAGCGCCGGTTGAACGCCAGGCACAGGACGAAATCCACGCCCTCGCCAGCCAGCAGCTCGAGCTTGTCGCGCAGACGCGTCAGGCGGACGGGGGCGGTATCGGGACCGAAGAACTCGCGAGGCTGGGGCTCGAAGATCACCACGCAGCTGGGTACGCCCAGCTCGGCCGCGCGTTCGCGCAGGCGCTTGAGAATGGCCTGGTGACCCCGGTGGACGCCGTCGAAATTGCCGATGGTGGCAACGCAGCCCCCGGATCGGGGCCGCAGGTTATGAAGACCTCGGACCAGCTGCATAGCACACGTCTTGTTCACAAAGTGGCCGATTATACGCACAGCCGCGCCATCACAACAGGCACGTCTGACGTGTCGCAAAGCCGCTCTCCGGAGGGCACAACCCCGCTATCGGACAGCCCGTCGGGCGAAGTGGCGGAGGCGGAAACCCAGCGCTGCCAGGGTGGCGAAATAACTGCCCGCCCCGGCGACCACCAGCAGCATCAGCCGCGCCAGACGCTCGGGCATGCCACCGCTGTCCCAGGCCGGCAGCCAGGCAGCGCCCAGCACCAGGACCGCCCCCATCACCGCAACCGCTACCAGCAGCTTGAGCAGGAACACACCCCAGCCCGGCTGAGGCAGGAAAAGACGCTGCCGGCGCAATTGCCAGAACAGCAACGCCGCGTTGAGGCAGGCCGCCAATCCGATGGCCAGGGCCAGGCCCGCATGCTGCAAGGGCCCGATCAGCGCCAGGTTGAGCAACTGGGTCACCACCAGGGTCAGCAGGGCGATACGCACCGGGGTGCGGATGTTCTGCCGGGCATAGAAGCCGGGCGCCAGGACCTTCACCAGGATGATCCCGAGCAGACCGACGGCGTAGGCGATCAGCGCGCGCTGGGTCATCAGCGCGTCATGGGCGGTGAACTTGCCGTACTGGAACAGCGACACCGTCAGCGGCTCGGCGAGCAGCGCCAACGCCAGGGCGCAGGGCAGCACCAGCAGGAAGCACAGGCGCAGCCCCCAATCCAGCAGCTCGGAATAGGCCGTGCGGTCGTCATTGGCGTAGGTCTTGGCCAGCGACGGCAGCAGGATGGTGCCGAGCGCCACGCCAAGCACGCCGGAGGGCAGCTCCATCAGGCGGTCGGCGTAGTACATCCAGGACACCGAGCCGGCCACCAGGAAGGACGCGAAGATGGTGTTGATGATCAGCGAGATCTGGCTCACCGAGACCCCGAAGATCGCCGGCCCCATCTGCTTCAGCACCCGCCAGACGCCGGTATCGCGCAGGTTCAGGCGCGGCAGCACGAGCATGCCGATGCGCTTGAGCGCCGGCAGCTGGAACAGCAACTGGGCCAGCCCGCCCGCCAGGGTCGCCCAGGCCAGCGCCATCACCGGCGGATGGAAATAAGGCGTGAGGAACACCGCAAAGACGATCATCGCCACGTTCAGCAGCGTCGGCACGAAGGCCGGCACCGCGAAGCGGTTCCAGGTGTTCAGCACCGCGCCCGCCAGTGACGACAGCGAGATCAGGAAGATATAGGGAAAGGTGACCCGCAACAGGTCGGTGGTCAGCTCGAACTTCTCCTGGGTGTCGGTGAAGCCGGGAGCGGTGGCATAGATCACCCAGGGCGCCGCAAGAATGCCCAGCGCCGTGACCAGCGCCAGCGCCAGGGTCAGCAGCCCGGCCACGTAGGCGATGAAGGTCCGGGTAGCCTCCTCGCCCTGCTGGCTCTTGTACTCCGCCAGGATCGGGACGAAGGCCTGGGAGAAGGCCCCCTCGGCGAAGATCCGCCGCAGCAGGTTGGGTAGCTTGAAGGCGACGAAGAAGGCATCCGTGGCCATGCCGGCACCGAAGGCACGCGCCACGATGGTGTCGCGAACGAAGCCCAGTACCCGCGACAGCATGGTGATGGAGCTGACGGCGGCCAGCGACTTGAGCAGATTCATGACGTAAAAGCTTGCATCCCAGGAGGCCGAAGGAAAGAATGCGCGACCGCAGAAGCCGACGCCCGGGCAGCCCCGGAGCGCGCGAGTGTAGAGCTGCGCAGCGAAGAAATCACGCTGCACGCTCGTCGCCCGCCACGGCAAGGGCACTCAACCGCCCTTGACATCGCCACAGTGCATCGGCATGATTCGCGGCCTTATTTGTTCGTATCCCCCAGTTTCCGAGGAGCTTGACGGTGGCCAATACACCTTCTGCCAAAAAACGCGCGAAACAGGCTGAGAAGCGTCGTAGCCATAACGCCAGCCTGCGCTCCATGGTCCGTACCTACATCAAAAACGTAGTCAAGGCGCTCGACGCCAAGGACCTGCCCAAGGCCCAAGCAGCCTACACCGCTGCTGTACCGGTCATCGACCGCATGGCCGACAAAGGCATCATCCACAAGAACAAGGCCGCTCGTCACAAGAGCCGCCTGAACGCGCACATCAAGGCGCTGGGCCAGGCTGCTGCCTAAG
>Ga0247725_1001674_pt1 | contig 10728 bp, 8 predicted proteins | sample OKSTACKMCFT3sol_FD_183021 | JGI IMG/M metagenome (GOLD analysis project Ga0247725, IMG submission 183021) | Subsurface sediment microbial communities from gas well in Oklahoma, United States - OK STACK MC-FT3-sol | ecosystem: Environmental > Terrestrial > Deep subsurface > Rock core/Sediment... | reverse complement strand
GCTGACGCTCCTTGCCGAATAGTGCCTTGCCCGCATCCCACTTGACCTGGATCGAAGAGCCCACCGAGGTCTGGGTGCCGGCATCACGCGACGGCGAACGCCAGTCGAGGAAGCCGTCGACGACGAAATCCTGGTCACCCAGGCTGAACGGGTATGCCGCGCTGACGGTCAGCTGGGTCGCGTAGCCGTTGCTGTCACTGTCGGCGAAGAAGGTGTGGTTATTGATCTTCACCTGATACAGGTTGGTCTTGAAGTAGGTGAAGCCGGGCGCTTCCCAGTCCAGGCCAACACCGTACAGGTAGTTCTCCGGGCCTGGGCCGCCTTCGCCTTTCTCGTAGGTGAAGGCAGCGAAGACGTCCTTGATCGGGCCGGCGGCCAGCTTCTGCCCGGTCAGCCAGCTCAGGCTCACGCGCGGGGAGAACTCCATGTAGTTGAACGAGTTCTTGTCGTGTTGGCGGAAGGTGACGTTGTCGAAGCTGCCGCGCGACTGCTGGTTGTCGGCGCGGATGTAGTCGAGGAAGTAGAAGATGTCGCTCCAGGCCCAGCCGCTGGCATGTTCGAAGGTGAAGGTGGTCTGGGTGCGCTGCTCTTCGCCGTTGAAGTTCATGCGCTGGAAGTTCTCGCCGTACAGGTACGACAGGCTGTTGTCCTGCCAGTGCAGCAGGTCGCCAGCGAGTGCTTGCTGGCCAGAGAACAGTCCGGCTGACAGGGCGAGGCAGTGGGGCAGATGCTTGAGTTTCATCGGTTTTCCTTATTGTTGGCGTGCAAGCGTGCGTCTCCCGGCAGCGTGCCGCCGGGAGTTGGTTCTAAGTCAGGGATCAGCTAGGTCGGGCGGCCGGGTCGAGGTCGCGGCTGAGCGTCTTGAGGCTGTCGTCGTCGCTGGCTACATCGTCCGGGCGGTTCTGCAGCACGGTGTGAAGGTGCGCCTCGGGGTCGTAGTCGTACTCCTCGACTTCATGGTTCTCGTCGGGCAGGAAGATGTTCAGCACGATGGTACTGAAGGCGCCGATGGTGATGGGCGAGCCGAAGATGTTCTTCAGTACGTCCGGCATGTGCGAGAGCACGTCCGGTACGCCGGCTACACCCAGACCAAGGCCCAGGGAAATGGCCACGATCAGTACGTTGCGGCGGTGCAGGCCGGCTTCGCTGAGAATCTTGATACCGGCCACCGCGACGGTGCCGAACATGATCAGGGTGGCGCCACCGAGCACCGGCTTGGGCATCAGCTGCAGCACCGCGCCTACCACCGGGAACAGGCCGAGCAGCACCAGGATGCTGGCGATATAGAAACCCACATGACGGCTGGCCACGCCGGTGAGTTGGATTACCCCGTTGTTCTGGCTGAAGGTGGTCATCGGCAGGCTGTTGAACATGGCGGCGACCGCCGAGTTGCAGCCATCGGCCAGCACCCCGGATTTGATCCGGCGCATATACAGCGGCCCTTTGACCGGCTGTTTGGAGATGATCGAGTTGGCGGTCAGGTCGCCTGCGGTTTCCAGCGGGGTGATCAGGAAGATCACCGCGATCGGCACGAAGGCGATCCAGTCGAAGCCGAAGCCGTACTTGAACGGTTGCGGCGCGCTGATCAGTGGCACCTCAGCCATGTTGGCGAAGTCCACCCGGCCGGTGAACCAGGCGACTGCAAAGCCCAGGGTCAGGCCGATGATCACCGCCGACAGGCGCAGCACCTGCGAGGACGTGCGGTTGAGCACGACAATGGTGCCCAGCACCAGGCCGCCGAGGGCCAGATGGTGCAGGGCGCCGAGGTCTGGCGCGCCATAGCCGCCGGCCAGATCGGTCATGCCCACCTTGATCAGTGACAAGCCCATCAGGCAGATGATGGTGCCGGTGACCACCGGGGTGATGACCTTGCGCAGCTTGTTGATGAATTGGCTGAAGGCAATCTCGACGAAGGCGGCGCAGAAGCAGATGCCGAACAGCGTAGCGAGTATCTCCTCCTCGCTGGCGCCGCGCCCCTTGACGATGAACCCGGCGCTGAGAATCACGCTGAGAAAACCGAAGCTGGTGCCCTGCAGGCACAACAGGCCGGAGCCGATCGGGCCGATGCGTTTGGCCTGGACGAAGGTGCCGAGGTCGGAAACGAACAGCGCCATGCTCACCAGATAAGGCACATGGGCGCCGAGGCCCAGGGCACTGCCGACGATCAGGGTGGGGGTGATGATGCCGACGAAGCTGGCCAGCACATGCTGCAGCGCCGCGAAGATGGCAGGGGCGAAAGCTGGGGTGTCGTCCAGCTGATAGATCAGGTCGCTGTTGCCGACGGGCGCAGCTGGGGCTTGGGTGTTGCTGTCTGTGGTCATGTCATAGCCTGCCAGTTGTTTTTATATGGTCATGGGCTTACACGAGGCTTCACGGCACCTCTGCTCTGCTCGAAGGAAAGCTGTTCTGTCGGTCAGAATATGCCGACTATACAACTTGTGGACATGGTTAAAAACAATTTATTTATGGATTGTGCACAAAAAAGCTGGGCGGCCGCTCAGCTTGCGCTGCCGGCGGTTCGGCGGGGTGCCGGGTTGGCGCTTGAGTCGCTCCTGCACGAAGCAGGGGGGGCGTAGGGTGGACATGGCGCAGCCTTGTCCGCCAATGTCCTTTCGCCGTCCTCTGCGCGAGCGGCGCTGGACAAGCCTTCGGCATGTCCAGCGGGTTGGCGAGCTTCCAGCGCAAGCCATTTCTTGTGGAGCCGCGGCCCGCAGGGGCCCCTGATGGCAGGCCATAGAAAGGCTGTGTCTGCGTTAAGTGTTGGGAGTGGGTGCAAGGGTCCGTAGGGTGGGCTTTAGCCCACCACCGGTGGTCAGCGTGGGCTAAAGCGGATCGCCCCGGCCCAGCCACAAGGCCCCTGAGCCTGCCCTGGAGCACTTAGCCAGGCTAGCAGGGGCATAGCCTAAAAAATGCCGCGGCCAGTTACGGGCGCGACATGTGTGGCAATCAGTTGATCTGAGCGCCTTTGGCGATCCAGCTGCCAATCAGGTCGCGCTCGTCCTGGGTCATCTGGGTGATGTTGCCCAGCGGCATGATCTGCGTGGCCACGGTTTGCGCGTGGATCTTCGCTGCCTGCGCTTTCATCTGCTCCGGGGTGTCGAGCATGAAACCGGCCGGTGCGGTGCTGAACATCGGACTGGTGGGACTCGATGAGTGGCACACGGTGCAACGCTCGTGGATCACGCTTTCGACTTGGGCAAAATCGGTGCTGGCAGCAGGTGCCGCGCTGTCAGCGGCAGTGGTTGAGTCCTCGCTGGCATCGGCTTTTGCCTGGGTTTCCTCGGCAGCAGGCTCGCTGGTTGTGGAGGGGTTGCCAGGGCGACCGGTAGCAGGAACGGGGGCGTACTTGATCGCCGGGGCTTGAGCCGTTGCCGGTGCGCTGACCGACTTCGTTTGCGGGCCGGTGACGTAAGCCAGGCAGATCATGCCCAGGGCTGCGGCCGGCAGGGTCCAGACGTACTTGCTGCTGTCGTGGCGGGTGTTGAAGTAGTGGCGTACCAGCACCGCCAGAATCGCGATACCGGCCAGGATTGCCCAGTTGTACTGGCTGCCGTAGGTGCTCGGGAAGTGGTTGCTGATCATGATGAACAGCACCGGCAGGGTGAAGTAGTTGTTGTGGCGCGAGCGCAGCAGGCCCTTGGCCGGCAGCAGCGGATCGGGCGTGGTGTTGTTTTCGATGGCCTTAACCAGCGCGCGCTGGGCCGGCATGATGGTGAAGAACACGTTGCCGACCATGATGGTGCCGATGATGGCGCCGACATGAATGTACGCCGCCCGGCCGCTGAAGACCTGGCTGAAGCCATAGGCCGCGGCGATGATCAGCACGAACAGCACGGCGCCGAGCAGGGCGGGGCGTTTGCCCAGCGGCGAATCGCAGAGGAAGTGGTAGATCACATAGCTGAGCGCCATGGAGCCGAGGCCGATGGCGATGGCTGCTGCTGGTGCCAGGTCGACACCTGGCTTGACCAGGTACAGGCTCGGGTTGAGGTAGTACACCACCAGCAGCAGGGCGACGCCCGACAGCCAGGTGGCGTAGGCCTCCCATTTGAACCAGTGCAGGTTCTCCGGCATTTTCGGCGGCGCCAGCTTGTACTTTTCCAGGTGGTAGATACCGCCGCCGTGAATTGCCCAGAGGTCGCCCGACAGGCCCTCGCGGGGATTGCTACGGTTGAGGTTGTTCTCCAGCCAGACGAAATAGAAGGATGCGCCGATCCAGGCGATGCCGACGATCATATGGATCCAGCGGATGCCCAGGTTTAGCCATTCGGTGAAATGTGCTTCCACGATCTGTACCTCTTTCCCGGGATAGGCACGCCAGCCCCGGGCTTCTCTTATTGGTGGGGGTTGAGGAGGAGAAGCTCGTCCTCATTGAAGAAATGCTCATCGCAGTTGTTGCCGGAACCACTGCGATCAACCACCAGGAAGTCATCCCGCTTTTCGATCGCCAGCACCGGGTGGTGCCAGACGCCGCGATGGTAATTGATGCCCTGCCTGCCATTGCTGAGGAAGGCACGGACGGCCCCTGATACAGGTACATCGCCAATTGGCGCGACCACGATCAGAAAGGGGTTGCCGAGCAGCGGAATGAAAGCCTGGCTGCCCAGCGGATGGCGTTCCAGCATGCGGATGGTCAACGGCATTTCGAGCGACTCAGCGCTGAAGATGCTGATGATGGCCTGATCCTCCGGCTGTGCGGTCTGCACCGTGGCCAGCTTGTGATAGCGGCGGGTGGAACCGTTGTTGATCATGAAGAAGTCGCTGCCTTCGGTTTCGATCACGTCACCGAATGGGGCGAAGGCTTCTTTGCTCAGGGGCTCGATGGTCAGGCTACGCATGGCTGTTCTACTTGTTCTGTTCGAGTTGAGGGATGCAGCGCTTACAGCTGCTGCAGGCGGAAGAGGGCGATCTTGTTGATCTCGGCCAGTGCGGTGGCGAATTCCTGCTCCGGCGTGTTGTGAATGCGCTCCTCGAAGGCGGCCAGGATCTGGTGGCGGTTGCTGCCCTTGACGGCCTTGATGAAGGGGAAGCCGAACTTGGCCTTGTAGGCGTCGTTGAGTTCGGTGAAGCGGGCGAACTCCTCGGCGGTGCATTCGTGGATGCCTGCACCGGACTGCTCGGCGGTGCTGGAGGCGGTCAGTTCGCCACGCACTGCAGCCTTGCCGGCCAGGTCCGGGTGCGCGTTGATCAGTGCCAGCTGCGCCTCATGACTGGCGGACAGGAGGATATCGGCCATGCGCTGCTGCAGGCTGTCGATGTCGTCCACGCTATCGTCCAGGCCGAGGTCATAGGCTTTCTCGGCGACCCAGGGCGAGTGCTCATAGATGTCGGCGAAGGCTGCGACGAAGGCCTCGCGGCTCAGCGTGGACGGGGTCAGGGTCTGGAAACGGCTCATGGGCGGCTCTCTTGTTCGGTCGCGCGGAAGGGGTGGGTGGCATGCCAGTGCCTGGCGATGTCGACGCGGCGGGCGCACCAGACCTTGTCGTGGCTCTTCACGTAGTCGATGAAGCGCGCCAGCGAAGCCAGGCGCGCCGGACGGCCGAGCAGGCGGCAGTGCATGCCGATCGACAGCATCTTCGGCGCGCCGGCCTCACCCTCGGCGTAGAGCACATCGAAGGCATCCTTGAGGTATTCGAAGAAATCGTCGCCCTTGTTGAAGCCCTGTACCTGGGTGAAGCGCATGTCGTTGGTGTCCAGGGTGTAGGGGATCACCAGGTGCGGCTTCTCTGCGGTGCTGGCCGGGTCCCAGTAGGGCAGGTCGTCGTCGTAGGTGTCGGAGTCGTAGAGGAAACCGCCTTCCTCGCGCACGATGCGTCGGGTGTTCGGGCCCAGGCGCCCGGTGTACCAGCCCAGCGGACGTTCACCGGTCAGCTCGGTGAGGATGCGGATGGCCTCGAGCATGTGCTCGCGCTCGGTGGCTTCGTCCATGTTCTGGTAGTCGATCCAGCGATAGCCATGGCTGCAGATCTCGTGCCCGGCGGTGACCATCTCGCGGATCACCTCGGGGTGACGCTGGGCGGCCATGGCCACGGCGAAGATGGTCAGCGGGATGTCGTGCTTCTTGAATAGCTTGAGCAGGCGCCAGACGCCGGTGCGGCTGCCGTACTCGTAGAGCGACTCCATGCACAGGTTGCGCTGACCCTGCAGCGGCTGAGCGGCGACCATCTCGGAGAGGAAGGCCTCGGACTCCTTGTCCCCGTGAAGAATGTTGCGTTCACCGCCTTCTTCGTAGTTGAGCACGAAGGACAGGGCGATGCGGGCATCGCCCGGCCAGTGCGGGTGGGGAGGGTTTGCGCCGTAGCCGATCAAATCGCGTGGGTAATCAGCGTTCACTGCAGTCTTCCTATCTGGAACGTTGCGGTCACTGCGTGCCGGGTAATCGACGGCTACGCGACCGGGACGAGTAATTGTATACAAAGTTAGTCGCCGTTTGTAAATCGACTTTTCATCATTTTCTTCTCTGCGTGCCACCGCGAAAAAATTGCCGAGGTGGTCAGCAATGTGCGCTGGTCATGCCGTGGTTGCTGGCTGGCGATGATGTGAGCAGTGATCCGGTTTGGTGCATGGGCAGCATTTCAATTGGATTTATTGTGTACAATTTAGTGGAAAAGTGTTTTATATTCGATCTGCGTGCTATCCTGCCACTGCGTCGGAGCACTGCGACGAGCCGATTTCAACAGAGTAGAGGAGGTGTGGTGTTCGTAGGGCGCCAGGCGCCGCGGGCATCCGAGACCCATGGGACGTTTGACTACACATGTACTGGATGCCGCGCACGGCTGCCCAGGGAGTGACATCAAGGTCGAGCTGTACCGCGTCGAAGGCGCGCAGCTGGAACTGATCAACAGCGTTACCACCAACCACGACGGCCGTTGCGATGCGCCGGTACTGCAGGGTGATGACTACCGCACGGGCGTCTACCAGCTGCATTTCCACGCTGGCGACTACTATCGCGCCCGTGGCGTGAAACTGCCGGATACGGCATTTCTCGATGTCGTGGTCCTGCGCTTCGGCATCGATGCCGGCCAGGAGCACTACCACGTGCCGCTACTGATTTCTCCCTACAGCTACTCCACCTACCGCGGTAGCTGAGTGACTGGCGGGCCAGACGCCTGCCAGACGAATGCTTGTCACCCTCAGACTCGTTTGAGTCCTTACGCCCGCTCACACTGCGGGCTTTTTTTGGCTGTATTTCGGGGTGCTGTTGCTGGGTGAGCCATCACACGGCCCATCGGTGGGGCGCCTATTACGAATAGCGTGATGGGCGGCGTAGGGTGCGCCTTGCGCACCGAATTCGAGATGTTTCCACCGGGCGCATATAGGCGGTGCGCACGGCGCACCCTACCGTGCGATCTTGCTTGCGTAGCCCGGATCAAATCCGGGTATGGGCTGGCGCCGTGCTTATGGCTCGCGTGCCTGCCGTTACCGAGACAAACGAAAACCCCGGCACCAAGGCCGGGGTTTCGTTCAGCGCCTGGTGTTAGCCGTCAGAGGAAGGCGAACTTGGCGATGAAAATGATGCACAGGGCGTACAGGCTCAGCGATACCTTGTCGCTCTGACCGGTCAGCAGCTTGAGTGTGGCGTAGGTAAGGAAGCCCAGGGCGATACCGTTGGCGATGGAGAAGGTCAGCGGCATCATCACCACGGTCACGATGGCTGGGATGGTATCGGTGTGGTCCTTCCAATCGATGTGCGCCATGCCGCTCATCATCAGCATCGCCACGTAGATCAGCGCGCCTGCGGTGGCGTAGGCCGGAATCATGCCGGCCAGCGGGGCGAAGAACATCGCCGCGAGGAACAGCAGGCCGACGGTGATGGCGGTCAGGCCGGTACGGCCACCCGCGGCGACGCCTGCAGCGCTTTCCACGTAGCTGGTCACCGGCGGGCAGCCGACCATGGCGCCCACAACGCTCGAGGTGGAGTCGGCTTTCAGCGCCTTGGACAGGTTCTGGATCTTGCCATCCTCATCCACCAGGTTGGCGCGGTGGGCGACGCCCATCAGGGTGCCGGCGGTGTCGAACATGTTCACGAAGAGAAACGCCAGGATCACGCTGATCATCGCCACGTTGAACGCGCCGGCGATATCCATGGCCAGGAAGGTCGGGGCCAGGCTCGGCGGCATCGACACCAGGCCACCGTATTCCACCAGGCCGAGTGCCCAGCCGATGGCGGTCACGCCGAGCATGCTGAAGAGGATGGCGCCAAACACGTTGCGGTGGCTGAGCACGGCGATCATCAGGAAGCATACGGCGGCGAGCAGCGCCGACGGGTTACTGAACGAACCCATGGTCAGCAGGGTGGCCGGGCTGTCGACGACGATCCCGGCGGTCTTCAGGCCGATCAGGCCGAGGAACAGGCCGACCCCGGCACCCATGGCGAAGCGCAGGCTCATCGGGATGCTGTTGAGCAGCCATTCGCGGATCTTCGACAGGCTCATGATCATGAACAGCACGCCGGAGATGAACACCGCGCCCAGTGCGATCTGCCAGCTGTAGCCCATTTCACCGACGACGGTGTAGGTGAAGAACGCGTTCAGGCCCATGCCCGGCGCCAGGCCGACTGGCCAGTTGGCGTACAGGCCCATCAGGAAGCAGCCCAGGGCCGCCCCGATGCAGGTGGCGACGAAGGCGGCGCCATGATCGATGCCGGCAGTGGCCATGATGTTGGGATTGACGAAGATGATGTAGGCCATGGTGACGAAGGTCGTCAGGCCGGCCAGCAGCTCGGTCTTGATGGTGGTGCGGTGCTCGGTCAGTTTGAAGAAGCGGTCGAGCAGGCCACCTCTTGCCAGTTGATTCGCGTGTTGTTCTTGTTTGACGCTTTCCACAGCGGGTACTCCTCATCTCTCTTGTTGTGTACCGCCCAGAGCCTTGCGCAAGAACAATGCTCTCTGAGGCAGGCGGTGTTTTCGGTAGTGCTTCCTGGCTAAGTTGTTGACCGAGCGGTCAAGAGGTCACTCAGGCGCGATTATGCTTTTGTATACAAAAAATGCAATTAATGTTTTTAGTGTTGCATTAATCGCACCAGTCGAACCTGCGGATGGAAAAGCGCATGGATTTGGCGACAATCCCTTCAGGGCTTTAAATAAAATGCTTATAAAACAAATGGATGGAATTTTGGTTTGGTTGAGGACGACGCTCGATCGAGCGTCGGCTCAGCAGCCTGACCGGGTTCTTAGCAGCTAATGAACTTAGAGGACGGCTGTATATAAAGAAAGAATTTGTTGTTCTGCGCTCAGAGGTGGGTGATATGCGGGCGAGGGTCAGCTATGACGTCATACAGCGAAGGGTGTGATGGCTGATTGACTTGTGTACAATTGTCTCAAATTTTTCTGATGTTTTTTCGCTCGGAGCTTGTCAGCTACCGGGTAGAACACAGTAGAGTCGCAGTGTCGCCGACTCTCATTGACGCGAGCCAGAATGAACGATCAATTGCAGCCTCTCAAGAAGCAGCCGCGCGTGGGCAAAAGCAGCCGCAGCGGGACTCAGGACGATGTCGTATATGCCCATATCTTCGATGCCATTCTCGAGCAGCGTCTGGCGCCCGGCACCAAGCTGAGTGAAGAGGCGCTGGGTGAGATCTTCGGCGTCAGTCGCACCATCATTCGTCGCGCCCTCTCACGACTGGCCCACGAGGGTGTGGTACTGCTGCGTCCGAACCGCGGTGCGGTAGTCGCCAGCCCGAGCGTCGAAGAAGCTCGGCAGATCTTCTATGCACGCCGCCTGGTTGAGCGCGCCATCACCGAACTGGCCGTCGAGCACGCGACAGCCGAGCAGTTGGCCGAGCTGCGGCAGATGGTCAAGGACGAGCAGGACAGCTTCTCCCGTGGTGATCGTGGTGCTGGCATCCGCCTGTCCGGCGAGTTCCACCTGAAGCTGGCCGAGGCCGCGCGTAATGCGCCGCTGGTAAGCTTCCAGCGCAGCCTGGTGTCGCAGACCTCGCTGATCATCGCCCAGTACGAAAGCAGCGGCCGTTCGCACTGCTCCTATGACGAGCACAATCAGCTGATCGATGCCATCGAGGCGCGCGATGCCGAGCGTGCGGTGCACCTGATGATGCACCACATGGATCACATCGACAGCAAACTCAACCTGGACGAGGAAAGCGCCTCGGACGATCTGCACGCGGTGTTCTCGCACCTGCTGCAGACCAAGAAGAAACCCGGCCGCAGCGCTGCCAATCGCTGATCGACTGCGTGTAACAAGAAAGCCCCGGTGCTCGCGCATCGGGGCTTTCTTGTTGGCGTGTCTACGTTGAGGCGTTTTTTTGTAGGAGCTGGCTTGCCAGCGATGCGCTAGTGAATTGATCGCCGGCAAGCCGGCTCCTACAAGGCGATCAGGCTGTTCGTTTCAATCGCGCTGGTGCACCGATACACCCGCGGCGAAGGTCTCTTTCACGGCGCGGTCATCGCCAAGCATGGTCAGGGCGAACAGGCGCTCCTCCAGGCTCCGAGCCTGCTGCATGCGGTAGCTGATCAGCGGCGTGGCGTTGTAGTCCAGCACCAGGAAGTCGGCGTCCTTTCCGGGCAGGAAGTTGCCCAGCTGGTCGTCCAGGTACAGGGCGTTGGCGCCGCCCAGCGTGGCCAGGTACAGCGACTTGAACGGATCGAGTTTCTTACCCTGTAGCTGCATGATCTTGTACGCCTCGTTCAGCGATTGCAGCTGGCTGAAGCTGGTACCGGCGCCGACGTCGGTGCCGAGACCGACGCGTACGCCATGATCTTCCAGCTTGTT
>Ga0247725_1001673_pt1 | contig 10729 bp, 4 predicted proteins | sample OKSTACKMCFT3sol_FD_183021 | JGI IMG/M metagenome (GOLD analysis project Ga0247725, IMG submission 183021) | Subsurface sediment microbial communities from gas well in Oklahoma, United States - OK STACK MC-FT3-sol | ecosystem: Environmental > Terrestrial > Deep subsurface > Rock core/Sediment... | reverse complement strand
GGACCACGGCCGAAGCGGGTATTTTTGTAATGACGGATCTCATCGATATAACTCTGATAGGCAGTCACCAATAAAGAGTCAACCCCATCATCATCGTTACCAAATTTTGCGGCGCGGGTGAGTAATATGTGACGTAAGGCTTCACCCTCTTCGCCTGCAAAATCGTCCGCCAGTTTCGCCGCTAACTCCTGTTGCGAAACCTTACCGCCAAATACCAGATCCCGTACCGCCGCCAGGCTATTCCCGGTATTGGCAATCCCGACTTGTAAACCGGAAACCCAATCGTATTTGGCACCACCTTGTTTGGCCGTCAACCCGCGCTCGATACAATCATCAATCAATGCCGAGCAAACAATGTCATGGGCATTCTCTTCCAGCATGGCATCGATGACACAATCAATTTCAATGGACTTTCGGGTGTAATAGCGGATCTGCCGATCCCAGGCCGCCATAACTTCATCAAAGTTATTAAAATTACCCAGTGACAATCCTTTATCCTGAGCCAGGAATATGTGACCTGTGGTGGCATCCCTACCCTGCTCCAGCGCCGCTAACATCACCCGGGTGAAGTTCAAGAAACTCATTCCGGTACAACGATATCCCCATTTTCCCGGCACTGCGGTCTCAATACAGCCAATCGCCGAATAGTTATAGGCATCCGCTGGTTCGACGCCGAGTTTTATAAACTCCGGAATGACAATTTCATCGTTGTTGAAGGCCGGCATACCAAAACCACAACGAATAACCGCCATACACGCTTCCAGAAAATCATTCGTCAAACCGGCGTGATAACGAACACTTAAATTCGGTTGTGTGGAGCGCAAACGACCGCAGGATTCTAAAATTGCATACGAGAGTGAATTCACCGCATCAACCGCAACGCCATCGACCAGTTTTTGCCCACCTATGGTGACATTTTGATACATGGGGCTACCGGCCGACGATTTTGAATGTAATCCCGAGCGGATCTTATTGACCTCCAGCAATTTCAACCAGCAACTCTGCAATAATTCAATTGCCTGCTCCCGGCTCAGCGATTCTTCTAATTCCACATCACGTCGGTAGAATGGATATAAATATTGATCCATGCGGCCAAAGGATACGGAATGGCCATTGGATTCTATTTGCAGGAATAACTGGATAAAGAAACACAGCTGCAACGCTTGCCAGAAGGTTTTCGGCGGCTGCTCGGCAATTAACTCGCAGTTTTCTGCGATAGCAAGCAGTTCATCGCGACGTTCAAGCCGTTGCTCGTCGGACGCCATTTGTTTTGCCAGATCGGCATAGCGACGAATATGCTCCGTCAAGGCCGCGAATGAGAGATCAACCGCCTTCAAAAACTGGTCACGATGCAGATCCGCCCACACCGCCAAATCAATGCGGCTGCGTCGCTCGGCGACTTTTTCCCGCAGGCCGGCAATACCAACCTTCAATAGCAATTCATAATCAACAGCCATATGGGCATCACCGGCATTCATATTACCTTCGGCTTTGATGATTCCTGAATCCAGCAGTGCCCGTTGATCGTCAGTAAATAAGGCATAGCAGCGGTCACGAACCGTCTGCCCTTTCCAGAAGGGCGCTATGGCATGGATAATATTCTTATCTTTTTCGGCAACCGTGAAACCGGCACCAGGACGGTCGGCCAGCTCATCAATTTCTTTTACCACCCAATCCATGGTGTATTCAGGAAAGATAGGCGCCGAACGCAGATAAGCGGCTTGATTCCCGATGATTAATTCATCGTTATCAATCCAGATGGTGCGCTTTTCCAGATGATGTGCCAGCGCGATGGCTCGTCGCAACACCATGGGTTTATCCATATTGGCTTTATAGGCTTCGGTATAATGCAATGCGCGCTCGGTACAGACAGGTGGCGAGACAATATCCACTAAACGACGCTTGTGATGACGGATCCGTTCAGTCAGTGTGGTTAAATTGATGTCGGTCATATTACCCTCTCAGTATAGCCGTAAGACCTTGGGCTTTCGCTTCGCGCTCTGCGAACGCTAATAATTCAGGTCGATCCAGGGGTTGCTTGGAGCCGGTATAAATCATCCCCAACAAATGATATTTATGAACACCATAGGTATGGTAGGGAAGGAAATGGATTTCCCTGCTGCCCCCATAGGCTGAATAGTGCGCTGACGCTTTTTGGATAATAGCGGCAATAGTTTCTTCGTTATCGTTAAAGCCAGGAATAATGGGCACTCGAAAAACGATATTTGCCCGTTTTTCACCTAATCGATCCAGGTTGTCATTGATTAAGGACAACTGACCCGAAGTCCACTGATGAAATATATCGTCATCAACATGCTTGATATCGAGCAACCATAAATCCACGTCACTCACCGCATGCTCTATATATTTCCAAGGTACATGCAGGCAAGTTTCCACGGCTGTGTGGATGGATTGATGTTTTGCCGCCGCAAAAAGAGCAGATGCCAAATCGGGCTGCATAAATGGCTCACCACCCGAGAGAGTCATTCCACCGCCACTATTTGCATAGAAGGCCCGGTCTTTTAAGACTTCTTTCATGATGTGTTCAGTCGAGCTTTCTTCACCACACACGGAAATAGCACCGCTTGGGCATATATCGGCGGCCTCTGTCATGATTTGTGCGGTTAATGTGGCTCTATCGATTTCAATAGCGCCAGCGAGATCCGGACGTTTAAAATTGCCGGAGACTTTCGTGCAGCGCACACAGCAACCGTTCGGATGCCAGGTCCATCATGGGTTGCATAGCGCTGTATGTTGAAGAGCATTAGTGATCCCGGTTGGTGACTTCCGAATTAATTACACACCTTTCATTCGAAAGTAACGTTGATCTGGATCAATCTGCACTTGGTTAATCTTTGTATAGTGTAAGCATGTTCAGCGTCAGAACCTGTGTTCATCGCGCTAGCTTGGCAACCCACTTGTCTTATTGTAACTAACTGTTAATAAATCACTTATATGCGCATTTACAGGATGTAAACCCAAAGGATGGCATGGTCGGTCTTGATGGAGGAAGCACTTGGCATACCGGATTGGCACACCTGCCTATCTCGCTTTCATATCATGACATTCAAGGGTTGATGTATAAACCATCTTTCACAGAGGCCAGTTATCATGATCTACATGTTAGACACCGCAAATATTCGAGATATTGCACGTTGCATTGATTTATATCCAATCACAGGTGTAACGACCAATCCAAGTATCATCGCCAAAGAAAACAAACCACTGCCTGAAATATTGAAGGGGATCAAAGCGGTTATTGGTGATGATATCATGCTGCATGCGCAGGTCATGGGCAAAGATGCCACCACCATGATTGCTGAGGCCTATCGTTTACAAGAGTTGGTGGGAAGCAATTTCGTTGTGAAAATTCCGGCTACCGCGCAAGGCATCAAAGCCATGAAGACCATAGCGCGTAACCATGATTTGCGCATTACCGCAACGGCCATTCTGTCACCCCAGCAAGCATTAATGGCCGCTGTGGCTGGTGCTGAATTCTTGGCACCCTATGTAAATCGTCTGGATAATATATGTGGCGATGGTGTAAGAGTCGTTTCCGATATTGTCACCTTACTGCAAAGGCATAATTTGAAGTCAAAAGTACTCGCTGCATCCTTTAAAAATGTGCAACAAGTCCACGACGTAGCGATGACAGGTGCGCACTCGGTAACTATTTCCCCGGATGTATTTGAACAACTGATAGTGCATCCATTAACCGATTCCGGCGTAGCAGGATTTGTCCGTGACTGGGAAAGCGTCTACGGCACCGATACATCCGTATTGGATGTAATTTAATTGAGACCAAAGGTTATCTTGCTGGATTTGCAAACGGATAGACTGAGTGTAATAAACCATTTAGCCAAGACCGAGATCTTGGCTTTTTCGCTTCAATACCATCCACGGTTGAAATGAATTAAAAATAATGCGACGCCGAGATTCGATGCGACGTTCAAGTAAGCCATCTCATTATTTATTCAAACTCAACGCAGCTAACGGTTTGAAGGGTCAAGAAACAGGGGGCAGCTCAGGATCTGCCGGTAGGCATTTGCCATCTCGGCACAGCTTGGCAAACTCGCTGGCCGGAAGTGGTCTCGCAAAATAGTAGCCTTGGATTTCATCACACTCTTGCGTGCGCAGGCATTCCAGTTGCACGGCTGTTTCCACCCCTTCACCGATAACCCGGAGTCCCAAGCGGTGTGCCAGATCGATAATGGCCGCAGTAATCACAGTGGCACCTTGGTCACTGCCGAGACCACTCACAAAGGATTGATCGATCTTGAGTGCATCGATCGGGAAGCGCTGCAAGTAACCGAAGCTGGAGTAGCCGGTACCAAAATCATCCAGCGATAGCTGCACGCCAATCTGTTTGAGCGCTTGCAGGGTCGCAATGGTGCTCTGTGGATCATCCATCAGCATGCTCTCGGTCAGTTCCAACTCCAGGCAGTCTGCCGCAATATGATGTCGCGTCAGCGCATCCTGCACCACGGTGGGCAGATCCCCGGCATGAAACTGGCGCGCCGAGACATTCAGCGCAAGATGGCCTGTGGGCAGTCCTGCATCATGCCAAGAACGCAACTGGCGACAGCTTTCGTCAATGACCCAGGTACCTATTGGGACGATCAAACCCGTGGCCTCGGCCAGCGGAATAAACTGTCCTGGTGCCACCAATCGGCCATCTCCTTGGCGCCAGCGGATCAGGGCCTCAGCCCCGCAGATACGGCCGCTACGTAAATCAACCTTGGGTTGATAGTGAAGCTCGAATTCTTGACGTTCCAAAGCCTTGCGCAAAGATGCATCGAGCGCCAGTCGATGCAGAGCGTCGGCATTCATGGCGGCGGTATAGAAACAAAAACAGTCACGCCCCTGAGTTTTAGCTTGATGCAGGGCTGTGTCGGCGTTGCGCAACAGATCATTGGGATTGTTACCATCGTCTGGGTAAATACTGATACCAATGCTGGCTCCTACGTAAAGTTCGACATTGTCCGGCAAGCAAAAGGGTTCATCGAGTGCTGCTAGAATCGCATATGCCACTTCAGCGGCCATATCCGGGTGATCAATCGATTCAATGATCAACAGGAATTCATCGCCGCCCAGCCGCCCCAGAGTGTCCTCACTACGTACCTGCTGACGCAATCGCTTGGCGACCTCGATCAGCAACTGATCACCGATCTGATGCCCAAGGCTGTCATTGACGGTCTGAAAACGGTCAAGGTTCACGAACAACACCGCTAACCGGTGCCGCGAACACGCGGCTTGATTCAACGAGTGCTCGAGGCGCGACTGCAGCAGCAAGCGGTTGGGCAGCTCAGTCAACGGATCGTAATGAACGAGACGAGCCAGCAACTCTTCGCTGCGCCGCTGCTGGCTGATGTCCGTCATCAGGGCCACATAGCGTCCTGCCTGGCCATATTCATCCTGTACTGCGGAAATAGTCACCCAGCACGGATAGCGTTCACCATTCTTGCGCCGGATCCTGAGCTCACCCTGCCACTGCCCGCTCTGTAACAAGCTATCTCGTAAGCTCTGATAAAAGCCAGGATCAAGACCATTGGGATCCGCCCCCAGAATACGGGGGTTGTGCCCCAGCACCTCCGATTCGGGATAGCCCGTCATACCGGTGAAGGCTTGATTGACCGCCAGGATCCTGCCACCAGGATCTGTAATGATCACCGCTTCACGGGCACTTTCGAACATGGTGGCCGCCTGTCGTAACCGCTCGTCGACTTGGCGACTCTCGGTGATATCACTGGTGATGCCCACATAGCTCCCGGCTAGTCCCTGTGAGGTTGTGACCGGATGGCCGCACTCGCGTACCCAGCGACGGCTACCATCGGGTCGGATGATCTGATACTCCAGCTCAAACGGTACTCCTGACCGCATGGCCTGCTGTTTGGCTTGCCAAACTCGTGCACGGTCCGCTTCGTCAAATATCTGCAGTTGGAGTGAAGGATCCTCGTAAAGATCCAGGCAAGAGCGTTGCCAAATGGTTTCATAAGCCGGGCTAACATAGGTATAGCGGTGCTGAGAAGGTTCAATGAGCCAGATCACCTCTGGAATGGTCGCCGCAATCAAACGAAAACGTTCCTCGCTTTCCTGTAACGCTTGCTCAGCCGCTTTACGCGCTCCTATATTTTCGATTACCGCGATGAAGTAGTCGGCAGCTCCATTTTCGTCACGGACTAGCGAAACGGTGAGCTTGATCCACACCAAGCCTCCACCCTTGGCAATATAACGCTTCTCCAGCTCATAGCTATCCAGCTCGCCACTCAAGCACTGGTCCACCAATTCGATGTCCATCGCCAGATCGTCGGGGTGGGTTATTTCCTGGAAACTGAGTCTGAGCAGCTCGTCGTAACTGTAACCCACAATTTCACACAGTTTATGGTTCACACGCAGCCAGCGTCCGTCCGTCGCAACATGGGCAATACCGACGGCAGCTTGTTCGAAGGTCACGCGGAAACGCTCCTCAAGGCGGTGCAGCTCGCGGCCGACCCGTTGCCGCTCGTTGAGCAGGCTGTTGATGCGAGCCAGCAGCTCGTCGAGAGTAAAAGGCTTCTGCACATAGTCTTGCACGCCATGTCGTAACAGCGTCGTTCGCAAGGCGTCATCCGCCTTGGCCGTCAACATGATGATGGGCGTGGCGTCCAAGTCCGGATGCTGCCGGATACTCTCGACCAGTCGATCCCCGCTCATGCCGGGCATCATGACATCGGAAAGGATCAGTGCAGGGTGCAGCTCCAGCACAAGACGCAACCCAGTGTGCCCGTCAAAGGCATTGGCGACACGGTAGTGCTCAGCCAGCGCCGACGTAATAAAGGCATTCATGTCCGGGTTGTCTTCGATTACCAGGATCAGGGGGGCCTCCCCGTCCAGCCCATCCTGTGCCACGGGTCGGACTAGGGGACTCGGCTCTTCGAACCGCAGATCGACCTCAGTCGTCGCGGTTTCGCTACCAACAACAGCGCCTTCCGGAGCCCATCTTGGCAGGCGCACTAAAAAAGCCGCACCACCTTCAGGGGCTCGGGCCACGGCAATAGAGCCATGCAGCAGGGTGATAAATTCACGAACAATCGACAGTCCCAGTCCTGTACCGCTGGCTCTCCGTTCCGCACTGTCGTCCAGTTGACGGAAACGCTCGAACACGGTCTCGTGCATATTTTCCGGAATTCCTGGACCACTATCGCGGACCTGCAACAGGATCTCGTCGCCCTCGAGGCTCAAATACAGCTGTACCTTGCCGTCATCTGGCACAAACTTGAAGGCGTTCGACAGCAGGTTCAACAGCACCCGTTCGCATTTTTGAACATCGGCCTGCACCATCAGTTGCGTCGGGCACTCCACGTGGTAGTGGATCCGACGATCGGCGGCGACGGTATCGAAATTGGATGCGAAGACTCGCACCATGCGTGCTAGATCGAACGGCACGTAATGCAAGCTCATCTGTCCGGCGTCAAGCTTGGCCAGATCCAATAAGTTATCGACCTGGCGGTGCAGCAAGCGCGCATTGCGCTGCATGACTTGCAGGCTGCGCTGTTCTGTTTCGTCCAGTCGAGGCGACTTGAGCAGGTATTCCAATGGCCCGAGGATCAGTGTCAACGGAGTGCGCAACTCATGGCTGACGTTAGCGAAGAAGCGGGTCTTCAGCACATCAAGCTCACGGGTCTTACGGTACAGGCGATCCAGTTCATCGTTGGCACTCTTGAGCAGAGCGCTGGTCTCCGCTGCCTCACGCGCGCGAGCGAAGACCTCAGTTTCCATGTGTAGTGCTTGCTGGCGCAGGGTATCGTTGAGACGACTTTCCTCGATACCCTGTTGCTTGATACGCACAAACTCGGTCACATCTTCGACACGGTGGATAATGTAGAGCAGTTGTCCATCCACTCCGGCCACCGGGGTATTGAGCGGACTCCAGTAGCGAGCCTCGAAACCGCCGCCCTCCTCCGCTGGTTTGCGGATATCATATTTTTGCACCAGCATGGTATCGGCCTGACCGGTCTGCAGCACTCGTTGCAAGGATATCCGCAGATTCCTGACCCCTTCGGTTTCAGGATCATCCGGGTTGTCTGGGAAGATGTCGAATATCCCTTTGCCGAGAATATGTTCCGGTTGAGTCATGGTGGCGCGCGCGTAGGCGTGGTTAACGGCCACGATCCGAAATTGCGGATCGAGTACCAGATATGGCCCTGGCGCGGCATCGAAGAGCCGCTGATAATCAGGTTGGCAGTCCAACGGATTTGGCGGCGGCGCGGCATTCATCATTTTCCAATCCCAGCCTCAACCCTTACTCGACCCTCGACCAGTGCCACCAACCATACCGTCGAATATCTGAACGAGGGGTCGCAGCAACGTGTCACCAGCTCGCCACAACAAGTCGAATGCGGCATCTCCCAAGGATAGATCATGCTTGACCAACTTTTGTGCAGTCGATCCCATCCATAGCCTTTCGACGCCCACAAGCCGGTTTCCGCTCGGCCCGACAGGAACTAATCCTTCAGGTCATGTCCTAGTGGCACGACCTGCCGCTGCAACGTCCTTGGCGATGGGTGGGGACTGAGTGTTCCCGAGGTTAGAGCCGAAGAAGGCAGAAAGATCAAAATGATGAATTCATACCACAACAAACTTACACACAGTATTTAACTGTTTTTATTAATCTTTTCCTCTCTTTGCGGTTGAGAAACTCGCACGGCGCTGCCCTGGTATTGGGCCAGGTAGCGACGCACCGCTTCGATGGCGTGACGCACCTTGGCCGGTTGTGCTTCCCGACTGGAGGTGACGGCGTAGAGATTGACCTCGGGCAGGTGCCAGTCCGGTAGTACCCGCACCAGCTTGCCGGAGGTAAGAGCCTCCTGCACATCGAACTCGAAGCGGTGCAGTATGCCAAACCCCGCCTCGTTGAGCTGGCCCAGAGTCTGGGATTCATTGCACTGGATGCGACCGTTAAGCTCCAGCACCCGTTGCTCACCGCCCTCATGGGTGAAGGGAAAGGAGGTCGGATTGGCGCGACTGGTGAGGATCAGCATCTGGTGTTGATGGAGATCCTCCGGCACCACCGGATGCCCCATCCGCTCCAGATAGGCTGGGCTGGCGCACAGCACATAACGCAGCGCGGCCAGATTGCGCGCCACCAGACTGGAGTCCTCGGCCGGTCCCAGGCGAAAGGCCAGATCGATACGATCGCTGATGAGATCCACCGGCTCATTGGTGGCTATCAGTCGCAGTCCCAGCTGGGGAAACTCCTGCAGCATGGGTGCCAAGGCTCGGGTCAGATGGGCACGGGCAAAGAGGATAGTGCTGGCGATGCGCAGCTCGCCTAAGGGGGCCTCGCGCTGGGCCAAGAGCCGTTGCTCGGCCTGACGGGCCGCCGCCAGCATATCCCGACAGCTCTCGTACACCCCTTCCCCGGCCGCGGTCAGCGTCAGCTTGCGGGTCGAGCGGTGAAGGAGCACCACACCGGTCTCACTCTCCAGCTGACGGATCTGCTGACTTATCGCCGAGGGTGTCATCTCCAGCTGGCGGGCGGCAGCCGTCATGGAGCCGGATTCCACCACATGGGCAAACACCAACAATCGTTTGATATGGGCCATTGTTAACCACTACTTAATACTGAATGTATAAATGTGCCATAGATAGCCAATTATTGAAGCGAGTATCATAAAACGCAATTTCAATACTGCTTTCCCGCTCAAATAGCCAGGAATCAATTACTTGCTCAAAAGCCCGATATTCGAACTCCTGTTCTCGCTCAAGACCTTTGCTGCGGCCATGCTGGCGCTCTATCTGGCCATGGTGCTGGGGCTCGACAACCCCGCCTGGGCCATGATGTGCGTCTATATCATTGCTCAGCCGTTCTCGGGGATGGCGTTGGCCAAGGGGGTAGCACGGCTGCTCGGCACCCTGTTCGGCGCCATCGCCTGCATGGTCTTGCTGCTGGCGCTGCATACCGCACCTGTGCTGCATATGCTGGCCCTGGCGCTCTGGCTGGCCTGCTGTCTGGCGCTCTCCTTGCTGGAGCGTAGCGCCTACAGCTATGCCTTTATGCTCAGCGGCTATACCGCGCTGTTTATCTCCCTGCCCTATGTGGATAGCCCCTTGAGCATTTTCAACGTGGTGTTGGCGCGGGTTGAGGAGATTGGGCTGGGCATCGTCTGCTATATGTCCATCGATTTGCTGCTGTTCCCGCGCAAGAGCCACAGCCTCTATCTATCGACTCTCGCCCGCGCCCAACAACTCATCGCCAGTTGGCAGCAGGCCATAGCCAGCCAACCCACACAGCACCATCTCGAGCTGCGGCAGAGTCTGTTGCAGTGCCTGCGTCAGTGCGATGATCTGCGCCAGCAGGCGTTGCGGGACTCCCACCGTCTGCGCGGCCACGAAGCGCTGCTGCTCGAGCTGCAATGTCAGTTGCAACAGCACTTTTCCTTGCTGGTTGCCAGCGAAGAGCGGCTTTGTCAGCTGCCATCGCCCTTGCCCGAATCGTTGCAACGCCAATTGACGCAACTGGCCAGTAGCACCCGACTATCCGGCGACACAACCGATGACACGCCCGATGGGGAACCTGACAGCCCCGCAGATGACCCTCACTTCAACCAGGACAGCCTCAACGAGCTGATACCTCTGCTCGCCCGCAGTTGCCAGCAGATGGCCGAGTTGATGCGCTATCTGGACCATGTTCCTACCTATAAGAGCCGGACACTGCGCTTTGCCTACCATCAGGATCCGGCCCAGGCCC
>Ga0247725_1001672_pt1 | contig 10731 bp, 10 predicted proteins | sample OKSTACKMCFT3sol_FD_183021 | JGI IMG/M metagenome (GOLD analysis project Ga0247725, IMG submission 183021) | Subsurface sediment microbial communities from gas well in Oklahoma, United States - OK STACK MC-FT3-sol | ecosystem: Environmental > Terrestrial > Deep subsurface > Rock core/Sediment... | reverse complement strand
CATTTGCCACCATTGCCTTGTTCACATCGGCAATGCCTTTAGTAGAGACCGTGCCCACGATGCGCCCATAGCGGTCTCGATCTACATAGTTTATTGTCACGCGCTGGCCGCCGACCATATCAGTCAGGTACTGCTTAGACCAACTCCCAAACGCTTGTTTTTTCTCTGGCGCATCAATATTTTGGAGTCGAACCCTTTCGACAAGGCTTGGTGACGACTTTACTTCTATCGTATCGCCGTCTAAGACCCTTGTTACAGGCCCCGAGATCTCAGCGGCCAGCAATGTACCAGATGCAGCGAGAAACGCACTGAGCAGCGCGTGAATGACGTTCATTGCCTCCCCTCCCCCTTGGCTGTGACAAACTGCTCAAAGGTTACAACAGCATGTTCCCAATCAGTGGACACATAAGCCTGATCGTTCACACAAAAGTAGTCAGCATCAACCTGGTGCCTCAAGCCCAGCAGCGGCATTAAGCCTACACCGAGATCAGCCTGCGCCCGAGCCTCTGAAACCTGCCGAACAGGAGCAGACCACCATGTTAATTCGCCATCACATTCCTGAGTGACACACGTTGCACCTTGCGGCCAAAAGAACCCCCCAGACTTGACCATATCCAACAATGTCATATTTACACGAGGCGCATATAATGGCTCGTCAAGGTTTACCAGTATCGTTTCATTGTTCATCTTCACTCCTTGTAAACTGGGTCGAATATGTTTTGCCATACCCGCCAGCACTGTTGACGTACACACATGTATTTAAATTCAGTGTTAGCTTTTGTTCTATGTAATAACGGTGCATTTTTCCTTATTGACGCCCTCCCCCATTGGGTTAACTCGATGAGTCCGGCATATGATGGAATTTCATCTTCTGCTAAAAGACCCTCTGGGGCCATAAACCAATAGTAATTAACAGGTGATGCAGACTTGCTGGCTAAGAGATCATGCTTCTTATACTCTACACCATCAATGATAATGTTTTTTTTAAAGTCAGCCTTAAAATCTGGCCTGCTCAGTTTTATTTCTATTTCCTCTACATATCCGCTTGGCTTTATTCCGAGTAGATCACACTCAGCCCATCCTTTAATATATGTATTGAACACTAGAATTTCATACGATGTTTTAAATCTTGTGTAGAACGCCTTTTGCAAATCACGCGCGGCGAGGAGGTCAAAATCGAGGGGCGTTCTCGCCCCTCTCTTAATTATTGCCATTATGCTGCCATCCTTCTCCAGAGAAGATGTTCATCAGGGAAAAGTGCTGATATGACCGCATAAGAAAGCTGGGGTGGAACTGCGTTACCGCATCTGGCTATTTGGTCAGCTTTGCTTATCGGGTTGCCCTTGGGGCCAACGTCAATGATGTAATCATCGGGAAACCCTTGTGCTCGGTACAGCTCCCGAGGTGTCAGCATTCTAAACAGAATATCAACTACTATCGAATCTCCCGCCCCAACAAATGGGCTTCTCGGGGCATCAAGATAGGCAAGCTCGGGCCGACCTGAGGGTGCTCTGCCATATTCATCAATGAATCTGGCCACATGCCATGCCGCCAGCCGTTTTTCATCTGAGAGCTTTTTCGCATGAGAAAATTCTGCGAGCGCAAATCGGTCTTTGGCCGTGACTGTGTGAACGGGTTCAGAACAGCCAAAGGCTGTCGATGTGCCGAAAAACTTCACGATCACGGCTTGTGATAGGCCAATGTGCTGTCCTCCTGACATGATAGATGGCACAAGATTATCAGCAGAGAAGCCTGCCTTGCTGGTTCCCTTTAGATGAACGAGTGTCGGGATACATAGACAGTGTTCGGCCTTGCTGACAACTGTAGTCAATGGCTCATGTATCGAGTAAGAAGCCGATTCAGCTGGTGTAAAACCCGTCTGCCCAATGCGAACAATCCACGGCTCAGGCATATCCTCAACTAAGCGCACGTAGCCTTTCGCAATTCTCGCTAGAGTGTTCGGGGCGTGTGCTAATGGGGAACCGTTACTGTGTCGGCCCCCGACTGTCTTTTTGGAACGCTCAAAAATTGACGTGCCGACAATAGACCAGTCAATAACATCACTGGCTGCTGTCGGATACGGCTTTAGCCTGCCAGCCTTCACCGCCTCACAGTTGTGAGGGCCGTGGGTTGGCTTAGGCCAAGCCAGCGGCTTTCCATCGCAGCGAGCGATCATAAACAGACGGCGGCGGGTTGTAGGTGTGCCGTAGTCACATGCCCTGAGTAACTTTGTATCGACTTTATACCCCAATCCTTTCTCTAGGGATGACCGATCAAAAGCGCTGCCCAGGTATTCTTCTATTTCTTCAAACGCTGGATGATCGGGGGGCAAGCCCGTTGTCAGTGCTGCAATAAATGCTTTCCATGTTTCTCCTTTCCTCTTTGGATCGGGTTTCCCTGATGGCAGCAAAGGGCCCCAACTGAGTATCTCCGGCACATTCTCAAAACCAATGGAGCGGGGGCGCTGGTTGATCGGCAGTGACGCCCAAGCCAAAACGCTCCAAGATAGGCCTCGAATTGCTTTTGATTTAGGTGTACCGCCTGCGGCCAATGAGAAATGCCGGCAGTCAGGAGACGCCCAGTAAAAGGCGACTCCTCTATCACCGATGGCCCGCCGTGGATCGACACCAAAAATATCCTCTCTGTAGTGCAGCGTGGATGGATGATTTGAACGGTGCATTTCTATCGCGGGGTGGCTGTGGTTGATTGCGATATGTGGTGGGGTTCCTGTCCACCATGACAAACCTAAAGAAGTCCCCCCTCCCCCACAAAAGCTATCAACTATCAATTCTTGTCTAATATCTCTCAAATGATGAGGGAATGGCGCTGATACATGGATATTGGAACTACCGATCATGATTCGATCATCTCCTTAGCTCGGCGGATCATTTCATCGTGAGAAATACCATTTTTGATCCAATTCAGAGTTGCCCGATATAGTCTGACCCCGAGCGGAGTACCATATAATTTCCCGTTGGGATCAAGGGCCATAAATATTTGGTTCACTTGCGGCGGTAGCTTGCCGACTTTGAAAGGCGGAGCCTTTTTGGTTGGCTTATACACCAATTTAGATAGATAGCTAAAAATCAGCAGATCCTGCTCGATAGCGGGCAGGTCTTTGAGCATGAGGTCGTTGATATAGCCAGATAACTTATTGAGGATTGGCAGGCTCAGGCGGGCCAGCAAGGCTGGGTTATCAACTACCAAACGCTCAATCCGCTCCTGCACTTCTACAGGAACAGTGATAGTCTCCGCCCCCAGCTCTGCCCGCTCCTTGATAGCCTTGGCGGCCGCAGCTTGCAGCTCCCCTTTTGCTGTGTACGAGCACAGCCGGATCTCTCCGGCGACCCATAGTGCGATAGCTGGGTCGCTGATCCTAGACCACGAAAGAACATGGGCCTCATAGGGGCCAACCTTTTCACTCAATTCGCATGGAAGCTGGTCTATGTCGTATAGTTCAAAAACACCGACCTCGGCCACAACTGACAATAAAAACTCAGACCAAGAACCGTTAAAATTAATTTCATCATCGAGAAACATTGAATGAATTTGATATATTGTCAGGGGCATTTTGCCAGCTCCTAAATAGATTAAAGCTGGCTACATGATACCCTTAACAAATCAATATTGCAATTTTGATTTGTTATCAATCCATGGAGAATGTCTTGCCACTGAATCTCTCTATTCGGTTTATCATCTTGGATGACTTACCATGTTCCAACTCTATGGCGGCATGTTTCTGTGACCGTTTAGATATAGCTTTGGGTAGTTTCTTGATGCTATCGGTAAACAAAGTCACCTTAGTTTTCGCACGAGAAATCAATACATAGTACCAATCGTCAGCAACTGTTTTTGACGATGTTGCTACATGGCCTATCACTCGATCAGCCGTCAACCCCTGACTGGCATGTACCGTTGAAACATAGCCTGGCTCAATGTGCATACGTTCGGAACGAGGCAGATCGATGATGCGGTTCCCGTCAGTTAGTTCAATCGTGTCGGCTGAAATGCGGTGAACCTTCATCAGATCACCATTCGTGAGATCGAGCGCGGCATCGTTGCGAGTTATCCTGACAAGCTCCCCTTTTCCTATGTCTATGTCATAGGGTTTGTAGACTGAAATCTGACGATGTTGAGTAGGGGAAAACGAGATATGGTTTTCATCTTTATCTTTTACTGTTAGGCGGTTTCCGCTGGTGTCCACCACTTCGTAATGCTCACCTTTTTTCAAACCAGACTTGTAGTTTTGCTCCGGCTGAATAACGTCCCCAATACTGAAATAGTGAGCATAGCGGCGCTGCTCTTGAGTGCTGTCATGACGAGCAAGAGCCGTCACCTTGGCTTCTGATGCAACCCCCAGGTTGCTTCTAATCAAGCTGTTCAGATGGCGGCGGGTTTCGTTAGTGCCAGTGATGACAAGAGTTTTTTCACGTTCATCTGGCGATAATGATGTGTATTCCTTGGCAATAGCGGCCAAGCGTTCGGCATCGTTTTTTACCTCCCTGACATCATCTTGCATCGAGACAGAGGCAGCAGCCTTACCGTGGGCTGCTAACATTACAGAATGGGCTAGTTGTGGATTGTTTTTTTGACGCTGGATTTCATCCAGCACGTCAAATTTCATACCTGCACGCTGTAGCAACTTGAATGGCGAACCCTCCTCGATGGCTTTTGTCTGCCCAATATCCCCGATCATCAACATCCTGCCCCCCTCTTTCTCAACCAGACCAGTGAGCTGATCCATGATCCGAGTCGGTACAACACCAGCCTCATCGAGACAGAGGATTGTCTTATCATCCAATGGAGCGCGGCGAGTAGATTTAAGAAACGCTGCACAGGTCTGGGCATCTAAGCCGTCTTGCCGCAGCGACTTTACTTGGCTGCCGTAGGGGGCAATCACGACAACTTTATAGCCTTCTGACTGCGCGATTTTCTCAAAATCTTTGAGGGCATAACTTTTGCCGACACCCGCTAAACCTTGCCAGCCGATCAACTTGTTTTCGCTAGTCAAAGCCAAGTTCACTGCGCGGGCTTGGTCTTTTCGTAGTGAGGTTTTTTCAATTTTGGCTTTGGCGGCCTCAACATTCAGGATTGGGGGTAATGCTGATCGGCCAGCTAATTCTCTAGCGAGTATCCGGCCCTCTCGATCAAGTGCCCGTTGTGTGCTGTAACGTGGTTCAAGCTGCACCAGTCGGCCAGCAGATATGGCCAGCTCAACTTGCTTTTTCGCATGAGAAACTGTTTTCCCTGACTCTGTGAGTGCTGAAATCCACTCGGCCTTCGTTTTAGGTAACTGGTCTTTGTCGTTGGGGGCAGAGTACACAGGATCACTTCTTAGCAGGTTCCCTTTTTTAACTGCACGATCAACAGCTGCTGCTATATCTGTTGTTGTCACTTTCCCGATGGCATGTTGCGTTGCAGACACAGACAACGATGTTTGACCTATGATGGAACTTCGCTCTGTTAAATGCCGGATAGCAAATGCAACCGCTTTATCTGCCACTTCATCCGTTGATAGAGCCTCCATTGCCTTTGCAACAGCGTACTTACCATCACGGCGATCTGCGGCTTTGTGAGCCTTCTCGATATGTTTGTTAGAAAAGCGCAGCGATGTAGATGCGAAGTCTATTCGTAGCTCTTTGGCATCTTTAGCCCAGCGCGAGTAAAGTTCGTGTCTTTCCGTGGACAGATCTTTTCTCTTTCTAGTGGCTTTGGCAGCGGCACTCTTTAACGTAGGGCTGGCGGTCATCCGGTCATGCCCGCGAGCGGCTAAGTAGTCCTCTACTTGGGCGGCGCGGGTGGAGAATGAGATGATCTGTTCCCTTGAGATATGAGCCAGTTCAAAGCTGCTACCCTCTCGGCGTAGTTCAATGCCAAGGGCTTCTAACTTTACCGCCAGCGAAGCGGTATACATGGTGTCATAAGCCTTCACATTCTTAACGATATTATCGTTAACAAGTGCTCGCCACTCGCCATCCTGGCGCTGAGTTAAGTTCATGAAAACGGCGTGAGTGTGCAGGTGTGGTTCTGCTTCCCTATTAGTCTCATGACGAAACTTGGCAATGATCAGGTTCTTTGTATCTTCAACATACGTCTTGCCATCGATCTTTTTCCTAGCTTGAGTTGCTACTTGCTCAATATGAGCGAGCACCTCAGCAACAGCAGCATCATGAGCGGCAACAATCCGCTCATCGAGGCCAACAAGCGCCTGCATTGATACACTTTTAGGGGGGGCAAATGTCAGGTCTATTCCAACTCTGCTTTTCATGTCGTTACGTCTTGATAAACGCAACTCTTCACCAGATGGCAGCCGTCCTTTCAGCAGGCCTTTAAATTGTTCCTCGTCAACCGCGCCTTGTAGGCCTAACAGGTCAGCGCCTGCACCTTGCCACATGCTGGCGTTACCATCCTTGGCATAGTAATCATCAAGGCCATCTAGGTAATACTGAGCAAGACGGCCACCACGGGCACTTTCTTGAGTCAACACTATTGGGGTGATCATCGGGAAACAAACGCCTCAGATATGGTGTTAAACGGCTGGATTGGGAAACGGTGGTGAGCAACAGGCCAATCCCCTGCGAATTTTATGAAGGACTCAAGATCTGGGAGGCTAGTTAGGTCACTGGGCAATACGATGCGTTCCTTTACAGGATCGTCACTTGTATTCTTCGTTGTATGGCGGCCAGAGGATGTGCTTTCTTTGGGGCGTATAACTTCATGCTCACCAAAGCCTCTTGAAATTATTTCTGCTGTGTCTGGATCGGTCGCAGAGCCACCTAGAGCAATAAGATTACGGAAGCAAGAGCGCAGTGTAATAGCCTCCGTTTTTCCGTAAATAGTATCTAGCTGTGACTCAGCCTGAATTGCGGCAACAACCCTAAGACCATGTTTACGACCTTTTGTTAATGCGGCTTCCAAACTTCTCAATTTGCTAAGAGACGCTAGTTCATCCATCCACAGCCATATTCTACGAGTATCAGAGGCGGGGAGGGATAGAATCGAACTGCATATTACATCCACCCAAGTTGATACAAGAGACAGCAACGCCTCACGCTGATCTTCACGCCATGTAATATACAAGTTACCCGTTGATGATGCTAACCAGTGTCTAATTGAAAATATGCCATCCGGCATTCTCAAATGGGCGGGAAATTGCTTGGAGAGTATAAATCTAGCTGACGCCAGAGCTTGTTCAGCTCCAACAAAAAGTGACTCAGCAGGAGTTCCAGACAGGAATGCCTTGGCAACATCAGGGTGTTCTACAGTGGTTATTCTAAATAAATCCTGTAGGTTATAGTTTCCTTGCAAATATAGTTTTCTTGCCGTTTCCGTCAACAATAGACGACCATAGGAATTCCATTGCTCATCCCTTGAGTCTGCGGCTGGCGGCACTATTGAATAACTTATGTTTTCAAAGTCAAAGCTGGGGTCTGATATTTCATTGTAAAACTGCCAACCCTCTGTTCTGGCATCAAAGGGGTTCAGTATCTTGTCCTTGCTAGGGTCATAGAACTTTGAAAGCATTGACCCATTCGGGTCAACGATAATATTTCTATCACCTCTGCACATGGCAGAAAAAACCCACGGCTCCATAGCAACTGATTTACCCGTACCCGTACCGCCTACTAATAGCGTATGAAGAGACTCGCATTTTATAGGCATGGGAATGCCGCCGACAGAAACCTGCTTTACCTTTCTGTCTAGCGTTTTAGCAATAAGTTTTTTAGATGTGACGTATTTAGTGCCGCGAATGAATTTCTTATACTCCTGCCCTCTGAAATCTGTTTTATTTCCCTTTGCGAACATAACCCATAAAGCGGCCACCCCAACAAATGCGGCCAACGGGCCAGCAGCAAGTACCGGATTGTCTGGTATTGCCTCAATGGTTTTCGGAAATGCATTAAAAAAGCCGATGTATTTTGGGTTGGTTTTTTCAATTAAACCCGCACCATCAGCTAATTTTTGCCACACAATAACAGGCGCGGCCACAGTAGCAGCCGCCATCATCATGTTTAAGTCTTTATCTTTTGCCATGAGTCAAACCTCTACAGGAAAAATATTGTTTTGGCGCATTACCGATTGAATCTCCTTTACCAATGAAGCCTTAGCTATTGCTCTGCAAAGCAGGAGAATCTCTATTGTTGCAGGTGTGATTTCGCCGCCACCTTGCTCTGATATTTTCTCTGATATGTCTAATAATGTCTGTGAAACCAGATACTCGAAGTCGCTTGTATTTGTGCTTTTCTGCATCAGGTTTTCCATGTATTTAGCAAATGGAATACCTTCTTTTGCAGCTGCTGCCTGGCATCTTTTTATGAGCTTTTCGGGAACCTTGGCGGGGATCTGTCTCTTGTGTTCAAGCATCAAAACAACTCCATTTGGGGCTCTTTTGCCCGTACTGATAGTGTGCAACAGCATAGCACGGCAGACCGCAACCAGAAACAACCAATAAAAACCCTTTGAATACATACAGTTGCTAAATATTTGCAACCATATCAAATCAAGCCAAAAGGACTTTGCTTGTTACTTTTTACTTTGTTTTCAATGTTTTACACCATCGAAGATGGTGCGTAATGTGTATGGCCGAGATCCACCGTTGTTAAGGGGAAAAAACCTTGTTAAGGGATGGCACTGTCGTTAAGGGGGCAGCTGTAAGGGGGTACTTAAACACCCGCGAAGCGGGAAATAGGGTAAAGTGGGACAGAAGTGAGACAGAAGTGGGACAGAAGTGAGACATAAGTGAGACATAAGTGAGACATAAGTGAGACAGAAGTGGGACAAAAGTGAGACAAAAGTGGGACAAAATGAGTGGACAGGTGTGATGCGGTTGGTTAATAATGTCGGCACGTAATAGATGGGGGTTGAAAGTGACTCAAAACAGAAGCAAGGCGGCCTTATTTAGAAATAAAATGGGGGCCGTAAAGGAATGGATAGTTGATGGATACGGTGTTGAAGCAATCAGCGAAAAGCTACGCGATGAGCACAACGTAGATATATCTATCGCAGCTCTAAGGAAGTATATATGGCGTGAGTTTGGGTGTGGGACGCGTGAACTACGAAAAAAACTTTCTCATGAGAAAAAAAATACGATAGAGCAAGTAACGGCAAGTGCATCGACAGATGCTGACCAGAAATTTAGTGGCACTAAAAATATTGACCAGTTAGGCACAGCAACGCCCGAAGCTGATCTTAATCAGCTATTGGATGCTGAAAGCCGGAATAACGCAGTTAACAACTACTTTGGCAGAAAACCTAAATAGAGGCGGCAATAGAAAATGAAAAACTTCTGTGTAATTAATTTTAGCGGTAACACTGGCAAAACCACCGTGGCAGGTATGCTGAAAGATCGCAACCCGACAGCCTCTGTTTACTCTGTTGAATCGATCAATGACGGCGATGCGAGCGCAGAGAAAGTGCGTGGCGAGCAATATGGTCAGCTTATCGAAGATGTGATGATGGGGGATGGTTCTATTGTGGATGTTGGTTCGTCCAACGTAGAGCGTTTTATTGCCGCGATGGCTCAATATCGTGGTACACATAACGAGTTTGATTATTTTGTCATTCCCGCTATTCGTGATGTCAAGCAGCTCAAAGATACCGTTGGCACGGTATTAGCTCTTGAGCAAATTGGCATTCCAGCAAAAAAGATTAAAGTTGTTTTCAATCGCCTTTTGCCATATGAAAACGTTGAAGATGTTTTTGCCCCGCTTATCAGACTGCATGAGGAAAAGAAAAACTTCGATTTGCGTTTAAAGGCGGTGATTGAAGAAAACGAAATTTATCAGCAGTTGAGAGAAATCGGTGAAAGTGTATCTAGCTTGCTGGCCAACGAGACAGACTGGGACTTAGTAAGGCGGGAGGCTAAAGATAAGGAAGAAAAATATCATGCCGTTCGCATGAAGAGTCTCAAAGGCTTGGCCGAGAGTGCTAACGAGAACCTTGATAAGTGTTACAAAGCTCTGGGACTTTAAATATGAGTGAGACTGATAACGAGGCGGGGAAAGCTCCCCGCCAGGCCAGAGGGGCAAGGAATGTCCGCGAGGCTATGGTTGAGGAATTGGTTGGGGATATAGATAAACTGGTATCCAAACTGGATGCTGTGGGGGATAAGGTCGGCAAGCAGTTTAATGTTCAGGTAAGAAGTGCTCTGGCGGAACTTCAAGAATCAAATGCCGAGGTTATTGGCGGCTTACGGATGACCATCAGAGAGAACGAGAAAGCCAAGGAACAATTGTCTATGGCAATTGCTGAACCGCTTCAAATGCTGTTGGGCTTGTTAAGTTCAACACCTCCAGCCATAAAAAGAAACTGGTGGTTTGGTTTTTCAGTCGGGATCATCAGTGGGCTGTCTATTGGGGCTCTTTGTATTGTCGGTTTGGTTTGGAAGTTTTGGTAAATGTGTTTAATTTCGTGAAGGGGCTGCCAAGGGTAGCCCCTTTTTGTTTCTGAATTTTATCCTCGGTGGCCCTCCGGCAGATCCTCCCCCTCGGTGCGGGCTCGTGCGCCCGCCCGCCGAAGGTCGGGCGGGTCGCGGCCACCTGGGCGAATGGGTGATCAGAGTTCCGAGCGATTTGTTCCGGCAGGCGGTGGCCCTCCAGCAGCTCTCCCCCCTCGATGGCGGCGCGGGTTCCCGCCCGCCGAAGGTCGGGCGGGTCGCGGCCAGCTGGGGGCGCGGGTCGAGATCTGGGTTCCGAGCGATTTGTTCCGGCAGGCGGTGACCCTCCGGCAGCT
>Ga0247725_1001671_pt1 | contig 10732 bp, 14 predicted proteins | sample OKSTACKMCFT3sol_FD_183021 | JGI IMG/M metagenome (GOLD analysis project Ga0247725, IMG submission 183021) | Subsurface sediment microbial communities from gas well in Oklahoma, United States - OK STACK MC-FT3-sol | ecosystem: Environmental > Terrestrial > Deep subsurface > Rock core/Sediment... | reverse complement strand
CGCAATGCGCCTACGCACCGTTACCGGATCAAGTCCATGTGCTCTGGCTATGCTGGCAATGCAATTGAACTTCCTACCGTCAATCATGACAGTAGGCAGATCACCAGCAGCAGCCTCCTTAAATCGGAAGCCTCTATAACCAGGCTTGAAGATCCCAGGAGCAAGCTGCTCACGGAACTCGATTGCCTGTTCTGACCTGACAAACTTGCCGTCGATTTTGCCAAGCATGTACTTAGCCCGAGCGATTACTTGATAAAGCGTCTTCTCCAGGAGCATGGCGTCCGCAGCTCTACTCGGAAGGCCAATATCGTCTTCTTGCTCGATCCCCAACATTTCTGCATGACTGGAGCCTTCGGCATGTCGGAAACAGCCGTCGTACTCAAAAAGAAAGGAGGCCAAACCTCCTCTCAGTTTTGCTTTGAACCGGGTATTGGCCTCGTTCTCTGGTGCAGGTGCCAGTTCGGACACTTCAACCCCTAACTTGGCGGCCAACTTTCGCAGGTCTTCCCCTTCAATCCGGCATCCTGGCTGCATAACCTTCGCCAGAGCAGATTCATCAGCACATCCGCGTTCTTTCAGCTCAGCCAAGAGGTAGGGAACTCGTACTACCCCCATAAACTCAAGCTCCCTGAATCGCACTGACCACCAGCTCACAGAGCTTTCCGTACACAGGTGCCAAGCCGAGCGAGGCCATCACCATGCCAAAGGCTTTCGAGGGGGCCTCTTTGGCAAACTTGGTCAACCACGGCATCATGCCGCACATAGCTGCAACCATAGCGCCAGCCATCCCCAAGGAAGGAAACGCTATTGCTTGGGCCAGAACAAAGAAGCACTGGGCGTAAGCCGCATGGGTCATCGCCTTCTTATCTGCTGCCGTGAACTCAACGGCATCTACGTTTTTGACTTTTTCCATCACATTGTCCTCATGCAACATCAGGTTTTCCGAAAAATCGCTCATACACTTCAAGATCGAAGGCCAGCATTGTCTTTGCTGTCTTTTCACTAAGGTGGTGGAGGTAAAGCATCTGAACCTTGTCGGTGCCGGTCACTTGCAGGTCCACTGCGAACCACGCCCCACCACTGGTTACGGCCAGAACTTGCACCGCCCAAGGCTTATCCAGTCGTTCGGGAGGGGTGCTCGTGCTCGACACCTTGGCGACCTTCGCGGTTGAGCCTACCCAGTGCTTGTCAAACGCTATGACATTCAACGCTTCAAACGCATCCTTCGCGGCTTTAAACCGGCTCCGGATCGCATCTTGTTGCTTCCATGCCACGAACTGGAGAAGGGTTATTCCACCAGCCATAAGGGTGATAAAACTCAAACCATTGGCGGCAGCTACAACAGTCGCTACCAAGGCACCCAACATGACGAAGCGGTTATGTTTAAGCTGGGCCACTATTCACCTCCTATAGCAACCAGCCTACAGGACTCCTCAAAAATGCAACCCCGCCGAACTGCCCAATTCGGGCAACCCTAATTCAACCCAGAGCTTTCACATGTGAAACTTTCCGCCACAGGAACAGGTAGGTTTTACCTTGCGATAGCGGATGGATTGGTAGCGGTGCCACAGCTTGATCACTTCTCTTTCACTGAGAAGGTTTGTCTTGATGTAACGGACTCTATCCCCGTCCGCTGTTTCAACAACGGTTCGGACATAGCCGTACTTGGCAACGGGAGCCTTGTACTTGTGTGACAGAATTACCCGGTAAACCGAGAGCTGGATAATGTCCGACTCAAAGATGTGGTTTGCTTGGCGCAGCTTTGTGTCCAGGGGGATGAGAACCCCACCTTTGGTTTGGTACACCTGGTCAACCCTGCCGTGCATGGGCACAGGCAGGGTGGTCGATACGTCCTGTTCGGACAAAAACAGCGTTGCCGAGCGCAGCTCATAAGGCATGTTCTCTGATTTCCACCACGCCCAGGTGTCACCAATGCCGCGTTTGCGCCACTGGTCCACTTTCGCAATGACGAAAGGGGCGATGATCAGGACGAATATCCAGAGAACAGCCTTCATGACTACCTCCGGCCCCTAAACCACTCAGGATGATTGGATATATCCAGGTCTTTAACCTGCGATGAGAAGACCAACACCTCTTGGGTAGTCAGTACAGTCTCCTGAGCACGAGCAATGAAAGGCCTCAACAGCCCAGAACCGGCGTAAATGTTGATGACCATATGCAGTCGCTCTCCTACCCCTGACACTCTCCGCCAGCTCCGGTAGGTTTCTGTTGATTTGGCATAACCAACCAAGGCGGGGGCCAGCGTATTTGACTCCTTCGTATTCAACGTCCCTTTTGCTGCCTTTGAGATGAACTCAGCAATCACTGAGGCCAGCATGTCGGAGGTAAGGTGGAGTGGCTGCTTTATCGTGTCGAAATCAGCCTGCTTGATAGTGAACAGGCGGATGTGATCGTTACGATAGTCACGTACATAGATGACATGGCTCTCAAATGGGTTGGAGTGGTTGAAGGCATCCATACCCCAGCCAGCAGCCTCCAGATGTGCGTTTGATACTAACTTGTCGTAATCCAGTTCCACGCTGTCACTCTCCGTCTTGTCGTTCAGGAACTTTCACATGTGAAAGTTTTCCTTCGGTCATAATGTCCAGGACCGCCTTGCCCAGTCTCATCCCTTTATGGTTTTGAACCGGATCACCCTTGTAGAAGAATCCAGGCTCGTTATCGGGATGGAATACCCCGTGAGGAATGTTGTTGTGATCGCCAAGCCACATGCGCAGCCTCAGATCCACCAACCACCCATCATCCAGGACAACCCAGAAATGCGGTGTCACGATGTCCTTGGTCTGTTCGTTTCGTACAAAGCCATACATGCAGTTATGCGGGACACCGGCTTCATTGAGTAGGTGACTAACTGCCCATGTCATCCCGTCACATTCCATCTGGCAGTCATCCAAGGTCATTAGGACGGCTTCCAGCTCCCGGTGCCATTCCGTCATTTGCTTGGCCGCTGGCTTCACCACCAGCTCGTTTTTGTTTTCCGCCAAGATGATGTCATCCTCATCAATATTGCATTCGTCGATCGCTTCCGAACGGATAGATAACGCCTCATCCCAGTCATCACTCGATCCGAAAATGCTCCACCCCTCAAGGCCATAATTCACCCACACGATGAACCGCTTTATCGTTTTCATGTGCGGCTCCCTTTAACCGTGCAACGTTCCCACATATCCACCCCTTAAACTCAAACCCCACCCAAATGCCATCTATTGGTGTTTTTCAGTCAGCAGCAACACGCCGCCCCCGAACACAACTCACCGAAAAACCACCTTTGAATTGCTTTCTGGTGTCTACCAAGTTCATCCTGAGTAATTAGTCGCTCTGAATACTTTACTTTTACAGCATCACTTTATAATACTGTAAGACATAAAAACAACCCAGTAAAGAAAAATGAGCGACCTATGTTGAGACGAGAAAACCAAGGGGATTTGTTTGATGACCAAGTGGTGCTGCCATCCCTGGAGTCGGTACTGACCGGCAGACCTTCCGGTCAGCGTTGTGACGATAGAACTACGTACTTCTCAGCGCCGGATGTGGATTTGAGTCGATATGACCACATCATTGTGTGCCTATCTGGTGGCAAAGACTCAATAGCTGCGTATTTGCGGCTGGTGGACATGGGGGTTGATAAGTCAAAGGTGGAGTTCTGGCATCATGATGTTGATGGTCAGGAGGGTAGTTCGTTGATGGATTGGGCCTTCATGCGTGACTACTGCCGTCAGCTTGGGCAGGAACTGGGCATACCAATGTTCTTCTCGTGGCTTGAGGGCGGTTTTGAGGGCGAAATGCTCAAGGAGAATGCTTACAGCCACCCCCATCGCGTAGAAACTCCTGAGGGGCTCCTGGTGCTGCCTAGAGACCATAAGCGTTCTAAGCCGGGGACTCGCCTTCGTTTCCCTCAACAGTCGCCATCATTGCAAACAAGGTGGTGCTCATCAGCCTTGAAGATTGATGTTGGCCGCAGAGCTCTCAACAACCAGGATCGCTTCAAGGGGAAGAAGATCCTTTTCATCACTGGTGAGCGCAGAGAGGAGAGTGCAAATCGATCCAGGTACAACCAACTTGAGGCCCACGCCTGTGACAGAAGATATGGGAAGACTGCACGGTTAGTGGATGCCTGGAGGCCAGTTCTTCACTGGACTGAGGAGGAAGTCTGGGAAGTGATCGAACGTCACCGCATCTTGGCTCCAGTCCCTTATCGTCTTGGTTGGAACCGGTCGTCGTGCATGACCTGCATTTACAACTCACAGCGTATCTGGTCCACGATCCGGCACTACTGGCCTGACAGAGCTGGGAAGATTGCACAGTATGAACAAACCTTTGGGGTAACTGTATCAAGAAAAAGAATCGACGTGATGGATTTAGGTTCCGCTGTTGCGCCGATACAAATTAGTGATGTGGAGGCGTTAGAGCAGGTATCCAGAGGCGATTACACGCTCCCGATTTTTGTGCCTGAGGGGCAAAAGTGGTTTCTCCCTGGTGGCGCATTTGGCCGTGAGGCCTGTGGTTCTGATTGATTTGTGCAGAGGTGTCAATGTTGGATTTTGTTCTTTTGGTGTTTGTGGGTTTGGGAATATCTATGGTGCTTGTGCGCCGGTCTTCCCGGAAGGGAATGGATCTAGAGCTGACATGGTTCCAGTCGCTGAAAGTCGTGCTGGTACGTGGAGTTGTTGCATTGGGTCTGGGGTTTGGCATTGGTAGGCTCGCCTTGCTGGGGATACAGCATGGCTTCCTGAGTGAGTCAGTTCTAAGAGAGCATACTCTGGTCTCTGTGGTGGTAGTGCTGCTTTGTGGGCTTGGTTCGTTTGTTGCGTTTCAGTGGATCGTCGGGAGGATCTCTGGAAGATCCATCAGCGCAACCTCCCTGATCAAAACCATCATGTACGAGTCTGGTTACTTTGTGCTGTCGATGATCGCCTTGTTGGTGATACTCGTCCTATTTGGGATTGCATACGAGACTTTTTTCTAAAAAACGGCGCTGGCTGTTTTCTGTTCAACGATCCACAGGATAAATATAAAGATCTTTAGATCTTCGTATAAAGGATAAAAGCGGTTAAATACAGGTTAGGAGCACTTAATTGCGTCTCAACAGATTGATACTAAAGATTTTTTCATATTTCTTCCGTGCAGCAAACCCATATAGTTACGTGCAGCGTTCCCATAGGTTGCCGTGCAGCGTTCCCACATCCCCCAGGATCTTGTCAGATGTTATCCACACCGGCCCTCTATTTTTTCCACAAAATCCTTACAAAACAGAGCTTTCGTGCAGCGTTCCCACATATCAGATCTGGTATCCGTGCAGCATTCCCATATGTCTGAGACTAATCGTGCAGTTGCCCCATATACCACTTCCTTAACGTGCAACGTACCCACATATCAATTTTGGTCGTTTTTTGCACCGTGCAGCGTACCCATATGTGATCGTGCAGCGTACCCACATACCAAAACCCAGTTTATGCACAGAAAATGTGGATAACTTTTAGCCTCTTTCGGTGTGATCGTGATCACCTTTTTGGCTGGTGGGGTCGCTTTGACTACCTTTTTAGCTTTGTCCTGATCTGTCAATCTTTGTTCTGCTTAGTCAACCGTGCAGGTTTCCCACATATCGACTGGTTAGCGACCTGCTTTCGTGCAACGCTCCCACATATCAAACCTCATAACGTGCAAGCTCCCCACATCCCGCACCCTTAACTATCAATGGTTTACGGGAACCACTCTACGGGAACCGCTGAGGCAACATTGCGCTTATCCTTCATCATGGCTTCCACTTGCACGATAAAGAGACTCCGTTTGCACCTACCGTGCAACGACCCCATATATAGAGCCCCACACCGGCTGTATCTGTGCTCAATTCACTCTATCCGTGCAGAGCACCCACATACGGGGACATTCCGCTTGTGGCCCTACCTGGTGGAGCGTTCCTCTTGGCATAAAAAAAGGCGCTGACGCGCCTTTTTTTCTCTGGGGGATCGGGAGCTGGGGCTATCTACCCTTACTCTGCCTTTCATCAATGATGTCGTGGTCAATTGTACCGTGCTTGATAGCTCGTAGCTCTGTCTGCTGCTTACGCTTGTTGGATGCCATCACCTGCTTCACGAAGTTCTCATGAGGCCTTATGACGTACCGCACGTCGATTACTCTGCGGCCATCCTTGATCTGGTTCGCGTCGTAGTCGCTTATGACCTCTTGCTTGATGAGGGCCTCCAGGGCGAGCTTCATGGCCCTGACGTTCTCGGGCATTCGTGGGCTCAATTCACGAGGGCTCTGGGTTAGGAAGCTGATAAGCGATGGAGTGTATGGTGAATCTGGAGATGCTTGAGTCCAGTAGTGGCTCATTCGCTTGTAGATGTACCGTGCAAGGGGGGAGCGGATTTGCATTCCGATTTTGTAGTTGTACTGGCGAAACGACAGATTCATGATCGATTCGTTTACCAGTGGGTTGAACTGCACATAGCATCTGGCGTTCCCACCTTTCTTCCTAAACTCACCTCTGGTGGTCAATCCCACCATCGGGAAGAAGCTGGAGCTGATGAATGCCTCTCCGTCATCACTGATACATTCTAGTGTTGCGCCACGACAAACCTGAATTGCCTCCTTGATCTCTGTCAGGTTGTACCCGTGCCCCATCTTCGAGAGCTCCTTCTGGAGTTCGTACAGAGTGAACATGACCCCAGCCTTGCCTTCTATGATATGGCCCTTCCCGTTTACTGCGAGCTTGCGTAGAGCATCCTCAAGGATTTCCTCTCGCTGCCCCGCGTAGATCAGCACGGTTCTGCCGTCGTCCTTCTCGATGATGGCTGGTTTCACCTTCACCGTGAACTGCTGGCCTCTGATGGAGCATTGTCGCGTCACTACGGCGTTGGACAGGTCTTCGTGCTCACGCTTTTGGTCCCAAATGTACTTAGGTAACGCATCGTAGATCTCGATTGTGTTGGAGTAGTCGTCTTTCTTGGCCGGAGATTCAATGATCTCAAACAGGCTCATTTGCGGTGAGTCTTTGATAACGTCGAGTTTCTCCAGGTCTTTGTCTTTGGTTCTCTTACTCATGATTGTTCCGTTAATACTTTCTAGCTGGTGGTCCATGCCGCCAGCAGTGTCAAAACTCCCGCTGCTACCGTTGCTGCAAACACTAGCTGGTAGACGCGACGCTTAGCCCCCGCAAGGCTGCTCATGAAACGCATGGCTGCCGCTTCATACCGGAAGTGGGCGAGCTCACCCCGAAGGGTGTTATCTGTGCCATGTGGCGATTGTGGGCGCTTTGACAGGGCAGGGCGAGGATGGTTGGCGACTTTCTTGATCATCGCTTCACATTTCCCCAGCTTCGCCAGTTCTGTGGCCGCTACAGATGTTGTCATGTTGTCACACCTCGTCGCTATGCGTCTTGTTCAGTAGCCTCTCATACTCGTTAAGCGCCCGGCGAATTTTTGCTATGGCCGTGGCGCGTTGTCTTAACGCGGCATATCTGGTTTCTACTTCCTGGATCAGCTCTTGTGCCCAAGCGGGTTCTTTCTTGAAGTGCGACATACTGTAGGCATAACCTCGGCCCTTCTTGATATGTGTTGATAGAACCCTTTTCTTTTGTCCGGGAACTTGCTCGACAAATCTGTTGCGATACCACTCTGCAACGAGTGATACGCCGAGGATGCGAACCCGCGTACCAACACGCCCCTGTTCGTCTTCTGACGCTTCTTCACGCGCTGATTTGTGCGCGCTCCAGTACATGTCAGCTTCCTGCTGCGCCTCTACAGCAAGAACGGCTAAGGCGTGATCCAGCTTGCTCCGTACCTCCGCAACAAACTCTCTACCCTCTGCCTCTAGTAGATCCTCTGTTATCTCGGATCGTTCTTCTTCGAGCTTCGGATCGAGCAGGTTTAGCCATCGCTCGGTTGGTAGACTCACCTCAAAAACCTCCCAATTCCTATCCAATTCCTATCCACATAACTATCTATCTGGAATCTAAACCTAATTATTCCACTATTGGAATCTAGTTTTGTCACTAGGCTAACCCATGTTTGGAATTTGTCAATTTTCCCTCCATCTATCTGGAATCTTGCCATTCAAATTCTTTAATTTCGCGCTGCAAGTGAATTTTAAGCTCAAGATTCCAGATATATTGGATGTGTTTGTTAAGATTCCATAAAAGGTGTTTACAGCATTCTCTTGGTGCGGGTGTCCCGGTGCGGGAGATGTTGCGGCACTTGATAGGGTTAGGTCTGTTCATCTGAACCTATCCGTGCAGCGTTCCCACATGTTTTCCCACTCGCCAATCAAAAAGCCACCTAAAAACCACCCAAACGCCCCTTTTGGGCAATTACAGAGGCCATCCATCCCTTTTGTTGGCCTTATTCTCTACCCAACACGCGGCAAGCAATCAAAAAGCAATCAAAAAGCAATCAAAAAGCAATCTCTGGAGGATTTAATGAGTCAGTTTGTTCTGGGTTTGGATATTGGTTACTCGAACCTGAAAATGGCGATGGGTCATAAAGGTGGGGAAGCTCGAACTGTCATCATGCCAGTGGGGGCCGGTCCGCTGGAGCTGATGCCACAACAGTTAACTGGTGGTGCAGGGACCAGCATTCAGGTTGTGATTGATGGGGAAAAATGGGTCGCAGGCGTCGAACCTGATCGCTTGCAAGGTTGGGAGCGAGAGCTTCATGGCGACTACCCTTCGACCAATCCATATAAGGCGCTTTTCTACGCAGCACTCCTGATGTCCGAGCAAAAGGAGATTGATGTGCTGGTGACGGGCCTGCCTGTAAGTCAGTATATGGAAGTAGAGCGCAGAGAGGCTTTGAAAGCTCGACTGGAGGGTGAACACCAGATCACGCCAAAACGTTCGGTGGCGGTTAAGTCTGTGGTGGTTGTGCCCCAACCTGCTGGAGCTTACATGGATGTTGTCAGCTCAACCAAAGACGAAGATCTCCTGGAAATTATTCAGGGAGGGAAAACCGTTGTAATCGACCCTGGTTTTTTCTCTGTGGATTGGGTTGCTCTTGAAGAGGGGGAGGTCCGCTATCACTCATCGGGCACCAGCCTCAAGGCGATGTCTGTGTTGCTACAGGAAACTGACCGGCTAATTCAGGAAGACCACGGTGGTGCTCCTGGCATCGAAAAAATAGAGAAAGCAATTCGTGCGGGTAAGGGCGAAATCTTCCTCTACGGTGAAAAGGTATCAATCAAAGACTATTTCAAGAAAGCCTCAACCAAAGTTGCTCAGAACGCATTGATCCCTATGCGCAAGTCAATGCGTGAAGACGGGATGGATGCCGACGTCGTTCTACTGGCTGGAGGGGGGGCCGAGGCTTACCAAGACGCTGCCAGGGAGCTTTTCCCTAAGAGCAGGATTGTGCTGCCCGAAGAATCCGTGGCATCTAATGCCAGGGGCTTCTGGTTCTGCGGCTGATAGATAGGAGGTCGCAGTGACTGGTAGCAAATGGGATGGGAAAATATCTAATCTGAACATATCGGAGCAAGCTTTCCCCGAGCTCTATCGTGAACTGTCCCAGATGCAGCATAAGGCGCGTAGTGATCGGCTCCGCGCCCTTGCTCTATTGGGTCTTTATTCTCTTCGATTTTCTGGCAACATTGGGCTTTTTGAGCAACAGAGTTCCGATATTCAACCTACACAGCATCAAACCAAGCCAGTGCAGGCTGATGAAAAGCTGAACTCTCAACGTGATTCACTTAAAGGAAAACTGATGGGCTCCGTGTGACATGAGAGAACAAGATGAGTTCTCTACGCTATCAGCGGCTGAGCGTAGAGAGGTAATAATCGCAGAATTAAAGCGAAAAAGCCGTATTCGCACCTTGTTGCGAGGGCTCCCGTTAGATGAAGTTCGGGGGATTATTGACAGAATGACGGGCGTTCTGAATGAACTGGAGGGCGAGTACAAAAAGCGGGAAGAAGATGAAAAAGAAAAACGAGCTCAGGCCGAGCGAATAATGAATGACATGGAATCCTGTGGTGTGGACATCAGCTTGCTAAATGAGATGTTCACGAGCAAATCAGAACCTGATAATGCTAAATATTCAAAAGACGGAGTTTCGTGGAGTGGGCAAGGGCGTCGCCCGGATGCTTTCAAGGGGTTGGGTGCTGTCGAGTTGGAGCGCTACCGAATCCCACAGAAGAAGTAAAAAATGAGCGCCGCAATTTGGGCGCTCAACTTCGGGTCTGAAATGTCATAGTCTACTCAAGCACACTCCTTCTCCCCACCACCACCACTCTTTCCTTGTTCCTTGCAAAACGGACATTCTACGCAGGTTCTTTGGTTAACAGAGGTGAAGTAAGTACAATTGCAGTTATCGCACACCTCCAGCATCGCATCCCCGCTTCTCAACTCCGAAGCAAGACACCAGGCATCAGTAATATCGAATGGAGCCCACCGGGCACCTTTCATTCCGGGTACTTCTTTGCGGATTGCGTGATACATTCTGAATGCCTTGTTCAAGGCTTTAATGTTCACAGATCGCAACACGGCCTCCCCACCAATATTGAAGTAGAGCTGCATTAAAAGAGAGGCCTGTATCTTGGATGTGTGACTATGAATAAGTGTCGCACCACCACGGAACGTTCTGGATTTTCGTTCCAGAGAATAGCCGTCCCTCTCCAGGTCCTGGTAAAGCCGCCTGACCTGTTTGTAGGTCAGGCCTGTCTCGATCATGATGATTTTTGTGATGTACCCAGCAAGAGCCATGTGTCGAGCTGTAACCCAGC
>Ga0247725_1001670_pt1 | contig 10738 bp, 10 predicted proteins | sample OKSTACKMCFT3sol_FD_183021 | JGI IMG/M metagenome (GOLD analysis project Ga0247725, IMG submission 183021) | Subsurface sediment microbial communities from gas well in Oklahoma, United States - OK STACK MC-FT3-sol | ecosystem: Environmental > Terrestrial > Deep subsurface > Rock core/Sediment... | reverse complement strand
GTCGCGCAGGTAGTCCAGCTCGCCGCAGGCCGGGTCCACCGCGTCCAGGTTGAGGGTGTGGATGTACTGGTCGCGGTTCATCATCTCGATGCTGAACCAGGACTCCAGCGCGCCGCAGGCACCCAGCGTGTGGCCGAGGAAGCTCTTCTGCGAGCTGATGGGCATCTGCGCGCCGAACAGGCTGCTGGTGGCCAGGGTCTCCGCCACGTCGCCCTGCTCGGTGGCGGTGCCGTGGCCGTTCACGTAGCCGATGGCCGAAGGCGGCAGGCCCGCGTCCTGCAAGGCCAGCTCCATCGCCCCGCGCATGGTCGCCTGCTCCGGCTTGGTGGTGTGCTGGCCATCGGCGTTGCAGCCGAAGCCGACGATCTCGGCGTGGATCCGCGCCCCACGGGCCAGGGCATGCTCCAGTTCCTCCAGCACCAGGATGCCGGCGCCCTCGCCGATCACCAGGCCGTCGCGGCCGGTGTCGTAGGGGCGCGGCGAGGTGTGCGGCGCATCGTTCTTCAGGCTGGTGGCGTAGAGCGCATCGAACACCATCGCCTCGGTGGGGCAGAGCTCCTCCGCACCGCCGGCCAGCATCATCGGCAGGCGGCCGAACTTGATCGCCTCGTAGGCGTAGCCGATGCCCTGGCTGCCGCTGGTGCAGGCGCTGGAGGTGGGGATCAGCCGGCCCTTGAGGCCGAAGAAGATGCTGATATTGGCCGCCGCCGTGTGCGGCATCATGCGCACGTAGGAGTTGGCGTTGAGGCCGTCGGCCACCGAGTTCAGCAGCATGTTGCCGAAGGCCTTGATTTCCTCGGTGCTGCCGGTGGACGACCCGCAGGCCACGCCCATGCGCCCGTCACGGATGCGCTCGTCGCCCGCCAGCCCGGCATCCGCCAGGGCCCGCTCGGCGGCGTAGACCGACAGCTTCGAGACCCGCCCCATGCTGCGCATTTGCTTGCGGGTCCAGTGCGACGGCGTGGTGAAGCCGTCGATGGGCCCGGCCAGGCGGGTGTTCAGCTCGGCGAAGCGGTCCCACTCGTCCATCCGGCGGATACCGCTGCGGTTGGCCGTGAAATGGCTCCAGATACTGTCCCAGTCGTCGCCCAGGGAGGTGATGCCGGCCATGCCGGTGACCACTACACGTTTCATCAGCACAGCCCACCGTTCACAGCGAGGACCTGCCGGGTGATGTAGCCGGCCTCCTCGGACATCAGGAAATTCACCGCACCGGCCACTTCTTCCGGCGTGCCCATGCGCTGGGCCGGGATCATCTTGAGGATCTCCTCCACCGGCACCCGCTCATCGAGGATCTCGGTGTCGATCAGCCCCGGCGCCACGCAGTTGACCGTGATGCGGCGCTTGGCCAGCTCGATGGCCAGCGCCTTGGCGGCACCGATCACCCCGGCCTTGGAGGCGCTGTAGTTGACCTGCCCGCGGTTGCCCACCAGCCCCGACACCGAGGTGATGCAGACGATGCGCCCCGGCTTGCGGCGACGGATCATCGGCATGCTCAGCGGGTGCAGCACGTTGTAGAAGCCGTCCAGGTTGGTGCGCAGCACGCTGTCCCAGTCCTCGTCGGTCAGCGCCGGGAAGGCGCCGTCGCGGGTCAGGCCGGCGTTGCACACCACCCCGTAGTAGGCGCCGTGGGCCTCCACGTCGGCCTCCAGCTGCTCGCGGCAGGCGGCGCGGTCGGAAACGTCGAACTGCAGCACCCGGGCGTTGCGGCCCAGGGCTTCGATCTCGGCCTTCACCGCCTCGGCCTCGTCGCGGCGCGAGCGGCAATGCAGCACCAGGTCGTAGCCCGAGCGCGCCAGGCGCAGGGCGATGGCGCGGCCGATGCCGCGGCTGGAGCCGGTGACCAGGATGGTCTCGGTCATGCTTGGGGTTCCTCCAGGTAGCTCGCCACCTGCGGCGGACGGAAGACGTTGAGGCGGGCGAAGGCCTCGACGCCCGGCCCGGTCAGGCGGCATTCGAAGACGCCCATGCCGCTGTCGTCCTGCAGGGAGCGGGTGGCGGTGATGTGCAGGTCCACGCCGGCCGGGAAGCGGTCGACGTTGCATTGGTAGTGGCGGGTGCCGAGCAGAAAGCCCAGCTCCACCGGTTGCCCCGCCTGACGGGCCTGGCAGCCGGCGTAGGCGGCGATGCTCTGGGCCATCAGTTCCACGCCTACCCAGGCCGGCAGGCTGCCGTCGTCCTGGGTGAACAACCCCGGGCGCACGGTCAGGCGGGTTTCCACGTCCTCGTCGCCGAAGCGCAGGACCTGGTCGATCAGGATCATGTCCCCGGCATGGGGGACCAGTTCGGCTATCGGCCAATCGCTCATGGCGCGTCTCCGAGAATCAGGCTGATGTTGCTGCCGCCGAAGGCGAAGGAGTTGCTCATCAGGCGGCGCGGGCGCTGGGTGGGCAGGCGCGAGGCCCCGTCCACCAGGCGCAGGGCCGGCAGCTCGGGGTCGGGCTCGCCGTCCCAGCGGTGGGGCGGCAGGCGGTGCTCCGGGTTCCATGGGCTCAGGGCCAGCCAGCAGAAGGCCGCCTCCAGGGCCCCGGCGGCGCCCAGGGTGTGGCCGGTCAGCGGCTTGGTGGACGAAGCCGGCACGCCCTCGGGGAACACCGCCGTGGTGGCCAGGCTCTCCATCGCATCGTTGTGCTGGGTGGCCGTGCCGTGCAGGTTCAGGTAGTCGATCGCCGACGCCTCCAGCCCGGCATCGGCCAGGGCCTGGCGCATCGCGCGCTGGGCCCCCAGGCCGCTGGGCTCGGGGGCGGAGATGTGGTGCGCATCGGAGCCGGCACCCGCGCCCAGCAGGGCGATGCCGCCGGCGTCGCGTTCCATCAGGAACAGTGCCGCGCCCTCGCCGATGTTGATGCCCCGGCGGTTGCGCGAGAGCGGGTTGCACAGGCTTTCGGAGACCGCCTCCAGCGCGGCGAAGCCGTTCAGGGTCAGCCCGCACAGCGAGTCCACCCCGCCGCACACCACCGCATCGCACACCCCCAGCTGCAGCAGGCGGCGCGCGCTGAGCAGGGCCCGGGCGCTGGAGGTGCAGGCGGTGGAAATGCAGTAGGCCGGGCCGGCGCTGCCCAGCCAGGCCGCCAGGAAGGCCGCCGGCGCCACCAGCTCCTGCTGGGCGTAGCGGTAGTCCGCCGGCAGGGCGCCGGTGCGCAGTTGCTCACCGATGCCCAGGCTGGCTTCCTGGATGCCCGAGGTGCTGGTGCCCAGCACCACGCCCACCCGTGCCGCGCCATGGCGGGCCACGGCGGCACGCAGTTCCGGCTCGATCTCCAGGGCAGCGGCCAGCAGCAGGCGGTTGTTGCGGCTGTCGCAGGCGGCCAGCTCGGCCGGCAGCGCCGGCAGTTCGGTGTCCACCGCGCCGAGGGTCAGGGTGCGCTCGGGCACCCAGTCGGCGTGGGGGCGCATGCCGGCGGTGTCGCCGGCCAGGAGGTTGCGGGCCACGGCGGCCTTGCCCTGGCCCAGGGCACAGACCAGGCCCAGTGCGTTGAGGGAAGCGGTCATCGAGGCTCCTCGCCCGTCAGCGGGCTGATGCGGTAATGCGGTCCTTCGCGGCGTTGCAGGTCGAATTGCAGGGGCGTGCGGTAGGCCACCCGCCAGCGGCCATCCAGCTCGCGGCTGCCGTCGGCGCCCACCTGCTGGTGAATGCCGGCGTAGACGCGGGGCAGCGCCTCGGAAGGCACCAGCGCGTAGAGCAGCGCGGCGAACAGCTCGCGGGCTTCGGGGTTGGGCGGCAGCAGGCCGTCGTTGTGCCAGGCGCCGGCCTCCAGGCGCTGGCGCGCCAGGGGCACGCCCAGCGGATCGAACAGCGACCAGCGCAGCACGCCGCCCTCGTCCTGCACCACCAGCAGCCAGTCGCGCTGCTCGCCCTGGGCCTCCCGTGCCACGTGCAGCGACAGCGGCAGCCCCAGCGGCGGCACGCGCGCCGGCACCGGGGTGGTCCCGGCACAGGCGGCCAGCAGCAGGCAGGCCAGCAGGGTCAGCGCGCGCCAGGTCATGCTGCCGGTGCCTCCAGGGGCTTGCGGGCCACCAGGTTCACCAGCGTCTCGTTGCGTTGCCCGGGCGGAGGCGGCGTACGCAGGCCCCAGCGCTCCAGCAGGCCGAAGTCGCTGGAGCGGCTCCACCACAGGTAGGGGTAGGAGACGTTGCGCGGCTCGAACACGAAGCCCTGGTCGCGCACCATCGCCTCGTACTCGGCGGCGGTGCGCTGCACGTGCATCGGGTGGCGGAACAGCCAGCGGATCACCCAGGTGTCGATGTAGTAGCGCGTGGACTCGGCGAACAGCAGGTAGCCGCCCGGCTTCAGCACCCGCCAGAACTCCGCCAGGGCGCGCTCCTGTTCCACCAGGTGGTGGAAGGTCTGGTGGCAGAACAGCAGGTCCACGCTGGCGTCCGGCAGCTGCAGTTCGGCGCAGTCGCTGGCCAGCAGCTCCACCGCCAGCCCCTGGCGCTCGGCTTCGGCGCGGGCGCAGTCGAGGCTGTGCGGGTCGGCATCCAGGCCGATCATCCGCGACGGCGCGAAGGCGTCCGCCAGCAGGCGGAAGGACTTGCCCTGGCCGCAGCCGGCGTCCAGCAGCACCGGCGCCTCCGGCAGCGGCGCGTGGAACAGGCCCTTGAGGTCGTTGATCGCCACCCGCAGCACGTGGTGCTCCCAGGTGTGGCTCTGCAGGAACCAGAAGCCGAAGCGGGTTTCCTCGACGTAGGTGGCGGCGGCGCGCTGCATGCTCATGCCCTCACTGCGCCGCGCACAGTTCGCTGATCATCCGCAGCCGGCGCTTGGGCTCGGCGACGAAGGGGTTGCGGGTGTCCCAGGCATAGCCGGCAAGGATCGAGCAGATCATCCCGCGGATCTCCGGTGAGCCGCCCTGGTAGAAGATCACGTCCTGGAAGGTGCCCTCGTACCAGCCCTCGACGTAGGCGCGGAAGGCGTCCACGCCCTTCTTCAGCGGCGTGGCGAAGTCGCTTTCCCAGTCCACCGGCTCGCCGTTCAACTGACGGTCCAGCAGGTTCGCCGCCATGCTCGACGAGCGCATGGCGATGGTCACGCCGGAGGAGAACACCGGGTCGAGGAACTCGGCGGCGTTGCCCAGCAGGGCGAAGCCCGGGCCGTGCAGGGTCTTCACGTTGGCCGAGTAGCCGCCCAGGGCGCGGGCCGGGGTGTCCCACACGGCATTGGCCAGCAGGTGGCGCAGGTTCGGCGTCTCGGCGACGAAGGCCTTCAGGCAGGCGTCCAGGTCCTCCGGGCGGTTGGCGAAGTGGCTGCTTTCACCGACCACGCCCAGGGAGCAGCGGCCGTTGCTGAAGGGGATCAGCCAGAACCACACGTCGCGGTACTCGGGGTGGATGGTGATGAGGATCTTCTCGCGGTCGAAGGCCGGGTCGTCGATGCGGTCCTCGATGTGGGTGAACACCGCCTGGCGCACCGGGAAGCTGGACGGCGCCTCCAGGTCCAGCAGGCGCGGCAGCACCCGGCCGTAGCCGCTGCCGTCGAGCACGAAGGCAGTTTCCACCTGGTACTGGCTGCCGTCCAGGCGCTGCACCGTCAGGCGCGGGCAGTCGCTGGAGAAGTCGGCGGCGATGATCTCCTCCTCGTAGCGGATCTCCACGCCCTGGCGTGCGGCCTCATCGGCCAGCAACTGGTCGAAGGGCGCCCGCTGCACCTGGAAGGTGCTGCCCTTGCCGGGGGTGAATTTCTCCCGGAAGTCGAAGTCGGTGTAGCGCTCGCCCCAGGCGAAGGCCGCGCCGTGCTTGACCTGGAAGCCGGCGGCCATGACCGCGTCGAGCATCCCCGCTTCCTCGACGAAGTCCAGGCAGTGGGACAGCAGGCTCTCGCCGATGGAGAAGCGCGGGAAGCGCTGGCGCTCGAGGATCAGCACGTCGTGGCCCTTGCGCTTGAGCAGGGCGGCGGCGATGGCGCCGGAGGGGCCGGCACCGATCACCACCACCTGGCGTTGCTGGACTTCAATGGACTTCATGGGGACTCCTTTCCGAAACGGTAGAGGGAACGGCCCGGGCGCGTTGGGTCAGGGCCGGCAACAGGGTGGCGATCAGTCCCATCAGCATCAGCGCGAAGTACAGCTGCGCGCTGATGATCTGCTGCTGGAACAGGAGGTTGAGGAAGACGATCTCGGTCAGCCCGCGGGTATTGAGCAGCACGCTCTGGCGCCATTTCGCCGGGCTCGCGGCCAGGCGGCCCTCGGCCCAGGACAGCCCCAGCCAGTTGCCCGCCAGCTTGCTCAGCACCGGCAGCACCAGCAGCGCACTGAACTGCACCCAGGAATAGCCCTGCCAGGCCGTGTGCCAGTCGATCTGCAGCAGGCCGTAGGCGAGGATCAGCGGCACCGCCAGCCACACCTGCAGGGCATGGAACACCGCCACCGGTAGCGGCAGGCGGAAGGGCACGCGCAGCGCCGCCATCACCAGCAGGTAGGCGATGCCGAACACCAGGGCATTGAGCTTGAGCTGTTGCAGGGTCAGCAGCAGGGCGAAGAAGGCCAGGCTGTAGACCAGCGGCGCGCGCACCCGCGCCAGGTGCAGCGCCAGCGGCAGCAGCGCGGCCAGCAGCGGCCAGAGCAGGGTGGTGGGCGCGGCGCTGCCCTGGGCCAGGCCGAACAGGCACCAGCACATCAGGTCCATCAGGATCGCCGCCTGCAGCAGGCGGCGGATGGTCGGCTCCGGGTAGCCCAGGTGGCGCAGGTAGAGGAACAGCACCGGGATCGCGGTGAGGGCGAACAGCAGCCCCACCGCCACGTTCGACAGCAGGCTCGCCGCCGGCAACAGCCAGGTGGCGCAGGCCAGGCCGCAGAAGAACGGCACGAAGAAGCTCGGCAGCGCGATCTTCACGCTGGCCGCCTCCAGGCGCAGGTCGATCACGTCGCTGAGGATGTGCCCCAGCAGCAGGGTAAAGGCCACCCCGTACAGCGGCTTGAGCCAGGGCGCGGCGAGCACCTGGGCGTTGTCCAGGCCCACCGGCGCGGCCAGCCAGAGCATCACCAGGGGCAGGCCGAAGCTGGCCAGCAGCAACTGGCTGACGATGGGGATCAGCCCCAGCAGGCGACCCACCCGGGTGAACAGGGCGAACAGCCCCAGCAGGCCGATCCAGAACAGCACCAGGGTCATGCCGGCAGCTCCTGGCCGTGGGGCACGTCCGCCTGGGCCCAGGGCGCCAGCAGGAAGCAGAAGAACAGCCCGAGGCTGATGGTCAGGCCGAAATTGGCGATGGCCGGGGTCTGGCTCAGCAGCAGCAGGCCGAACGACAGCCAACTGGTCAGGCCCGACAGCAGCGTGCCCAGCAGGCTCACCGCCGCACCGCCCACCGCCTCGCGCATGAGGATCGCGTAGTCCACGCCTATGGCCGTCACCAGCAGCAGCCCGAACAGGCTGAACAGCGTCAGCGGCTGGCCCAGCCAGCCGAGGCAGGCCAGGGACGCCAGCGCCGCCAGCAGCGGCAGCGCCACCACCCGCAGCGCACCGCCGAGGCCGAAGGGCAGGCACAGCAACAGCAGGATCACCGCACAGGAGGCCAGCTTCAGCTCGGCCGCGCTGACCTGGGTGGCGGCGAACAGCCGGTTCAGCTCACCGATGCGGTCCACCGCCTGCACGCCCTCCAGCCCGGCCGCGGCCTGCTCCAGCAGCGCCGGGGAGGCCGCGCCTTGCAGGCTGACGATGCCGGCCACCCGGCCCTGGGCATCCCGCCCCAGCCAGAGCGGCTGCCAGGCCTCGCCCAGGGGGCCGGCCAGGGCCGCCTCCAGGGGCAGCGGCGGGGTGTTCAGCAGGCGCGCGCGCTCGGCCTCCAGGGCGTCCAGCGGCAGGCCCAGGTCCAGCAGCGGCTGCCAGTGGGTGGGCAGGGCCTCCAGGGCCTGGTGCAGGGCCGCCAGGCGGCTCGGCGGTGCCGCCAGCTGGCTGAGGGCGCGGTAGCCCTGCAACTGGCCGTCGGCCACCGCCCGGTCCAGGCGCTCGGTGAGGGCGGCCTGGCGTTCCAGCAACTGGGCCTCGTCGGCGGCGCGCACCAGGAAGAACTGGCTGGTGGGCTGCAGGCCGGTGAGGCGGGCGATCTCGCGGGCTTCGTCCAGCAGCTGCGGCTCGGCGCCGAGCCACTGGCGCAGGTCGTTCTGCGGGCGCACCTGCCACACCCCGGCGGCGCAGAAGGCCAGCAGGGCCAGCAGCCAGGGCAGGCTGCCGGTGCGCGCCAGCAGCGCCGTGCGGCGGGCCAGCAGGCCCTCGGCCAGGCGCAGCGGCGCCGTCGGCGGGGCCAGGCGCAGGCCGCCGAGCAGGGCCGGCAGCAGGCACACCGAGCAGAGGTAGGCGGCCACCAGCCCGGCGGCGGAGAACACCGCGATCTGGGTCAGCGCCGGGAAGGGGGTGAAGGCCAGGGCCAGGTAGCCCACCAGGTTGGTGCCCAGGCTCAGGCTGAGGCCGGGCAGGGTGGCGCGCACCGCATCCCAGGCGCGCCAGCGCGGGTCGCTCCAGCCCTTGCTGAGGTAGTGCAGCGGGTAGTCGGCGGCGACCCCGGTGAGGCTGGCGCCGAGCACCAGGGTCAGCGCGTTGATCTCGCCGAACACCAGCACGCAGGCCGTGCAGCCCGCGCCCAGGGCCAGGGCCACCGGCAGCAGGCTGAGCAGGGTGCGCGGGCGGCGGAACACCACCAGCATCAGCAACAGCGTGCCGAGGCTGGCGCCGCCGCCGATCAGCGCGATCTCGCGGCTGGCCTTGGCCTGGCCGGCGGCCGCGTGCAGCAGCCCGCTGGCGGCCAGCAACCGGCCACCCTCGGCCTCCACCTGCTGGCGGGCCTGGGCCACCTGCCCGGCCAGCCAGGGCGGGGTCTGCATGTCGAAGGCACCGTCACGGGTGCGCAGCCGCAGCAGCGCCCAGGTGGTGTCGCCGTCCTTCACCAGCAGCGCGCCGCTGGCCAGGTCGGCCCGCACCCGCCCGGCGGGCACCAGGGCCTGCTGGCCGAGGCCGGCCAGGCCCAGCCAGTCGTCCTCGGTGGCCACCAGACCGGTGCTGGCGAAGGGGTCGAAGAGGCGTTCGGCGCGGGCGGCGACGAAGGCCTCCGGTTGCTGTTCCAGGCGCGTGCGGTCCGCCGCGCCGAGCAGCGCCAGGCGGCTGTCCAGCAGTTGCCGGCGCACGGCCGGCAGGTCGGCCTCCAGGCTCCACTGGGCGCGCTCGATGTGCGGGTCGTTCTGCCAGCCCTGGCCCAGGCGCTGGGCCTGGTCGATGGCGCGCGCTGCGTCGGGGTGGCCCACCAGCAGCAGGACTTCGCGGTTGAGCGGTTCCTGCATGCGCTGTTCGGCCTGGCGCACCAGCGCATCCCCGGCGCCCTGGGGCAGCAGCGCGAGCATGTCGGCGGCCACCGGCGGGCCGTTGCGCCACTGCCAGGCGGCCAGCGCCAGCAGGCCCGCCAGGGCTAGCAGGAACAGGCGCGGCAGCAGGCGCTCAGCGCGCAAGGTCGGCGGCCTCGTCGGCGGTCAGGGTGTCGGCGGCCTGGCTGGCCGGCAGGCGCAGCAGGGTGCGGTCGCCCTGGGTTTCCACCAGCTCGATGCGCTCCACCAGGGCGCCCCCCTCGATGCGGATGGCGCTGAAGATCTGTTGCAGCAGCAGGGCGCGCGGCGCCAGGTGCAGGGTCCAGTGCTGGCTGTCGCCCTCCAGCGTCAGCGCGAAGTCACGCTCCAGGCCGCTGCGGTCGCCCTTGAGCACGGCGAGGAACAGCCGGCTCTGCTGGGCGGCGACGTCCTGGCCGGGCTGGGCCTGCCACTGGCCGTCCACGCGCCGGGCGATGCCCTGGTCGCTGATGCGGTAGTCCTGGCGCAGGGGCTTTTCCAGGCGCCAGAGCAGGCCGCCTTCGCGGGCCAGGGTGAACTGGCCGGTGCTGGTCAGGGGTTGCGGCAGGGCGCGCAGGTGCTTCTCCTGCACGAAGGGCCCGCGCACCACCGCCGGGGCGGCGAGGCGCTGGGCCAGCTGGTCGAGGTCGAAGGCCTGGGCAAGGCCGCTGGCCAGCAGCGCCGGCACCAGCAGCAGGGCCCGCAGCCAGGGCGCGCGGATCATGGCAGGGCGCGCTCCACGGCATCGGTGAACACCTTGGGCGAGGCCAGCTGCATCTCGCGGCTGGCGATCTCCACCGCCACCTGCACGCTGCTGGCGCGGGTCATGCGTTCGCCGGTCTCGGCGTCGGTGATCAGGTAGTTGATCTTCAGGCGGTTCTCCCACTCCACCAGGTCCGCCCGCACGCGGATGCGCTGGCCGAAGCGCGCGCCGCGCACGTAGCGCAGCTGCAGGTCGATGATCGGCCAGGCGTAGCCGGCGTCGCGCATGTGCCCGTAGTTGTGGCCGATGCGGTCCAGCAGGGCGCAGCGGGCCACCTCCAGGTACTTCACGTAGTGGCCGTGCCAGACCACTTCCATCATGTCCACGTCGAAGAACGGCACGAGGATCTCCACCTCGGCCTGGATCACCCCGGCGCTACGCATAGAGCCTCCAGTGGCGGGCGGATGCGCTCCAGGCACAGGCGCAGTTCGCCTTCCAGGGCGCGGTCCTCGATCACCGGCGGGAAGTCCCCGGCCAGTTGCCGGTGCATGGCGGCCAGGGGCGCGGGCAGGTCACGCTCGCCGGCGCGCTGGCGCAGCCACACGCCCTGGTTGGCGGCCAGCAGGGTGGCGGCGGCCACCTGCTCGGTCAGCTCCAGGCTGCGCAGGGCGTCGCGGGCGGCGATGGTGCCCATGCTCACCTTGTCCTGGTTGTGGCATTCGGTGGA
>Ga0247725_1001669_pt1 | contig 10740 bp, 20 predicted proteins | sample OKSTACKMCFT3sol_FD_183021 | JGI IMG/M metagenome (GOLD analysis project Ga0247725, IMG submission 183021) | Subsurface sediment microbial communities from gas well in Oklahoma, United States - OK STACK MC-FT3-sol | ecosystem: Environmental > Terrestrial > Deep subsurface > Rock core/Sediment... | reverse complement strand
TCGGTATTGGCAAACTTAAACAGCTTGCAGATGTCGTGGTGAGTTCGGTGGTCTTGCATGCGCATTAAACGCACTTGGTTAGCCCAGTCTGGCCAGTTAGGTTTTTTAGCCGTGGGGTTAACCATCAACACGCGGGAGTAGATAAACTCAGCACAGGTTAAATCGTCTTGAGTGCCCCAAAGCTTGCCGTTAGGAGTTTGAATCGCAGCGTCGGGTTTTATCTGTGTGTCGGCCATTGCGACAGCAATGTGCGACGAAGAGATCTTTTGTATTTCTTTTGTATTAATGTCTTTCTTTTGTATCTCTCGGTTCTGACAATCTACACTGTCGGTTTCGACAATGGCATTGTCAGAATCGACAATAATATTGTCAGTTTTAACAGTGGATTTTTTACAGTTAATAGAATGCGATTTCTTGTCTTGCCACGCCGAAACAATCGGGTTAACGCCAACTTTACGACCGTCTTTTATAATGATATCGCGCGCAGTAAGCGACTTAATCGCATGACAAATATTGCTCGTTGTAATCCCCGTCATGTCGGCTAATTGCTCTAAGCAAACCCAATCAGTGGCCTTGCCGTAGCCATAGGTTCTACGGATAACAGCAAATACCACCCGACTCTCACGATCGCTTAATTTCGTGCGGCACAGAGCGTCCACCAGCGTATTGGAGAGTCGTAAATAACCATCATCCAAATCTGCTTTCACCACCCCACCCCGCGTTTGCTGTTTGTGCTCAGCAACGGGCCGTAACGGCACCACATTACTGCCACCAGCGCCATGATTGACGCTATCAATTGATTCCAGTACCATTGTTTTTGCCTCTCTTGGTATTAAGCCCACAGCCGCCACAGCTCTAGTGGGCTTTCTTATTTCAATCGCACCGCACTACCAGAAAACTGATACCCAGCATCCAACACTCGCGCAGCAATCGCCTCAGCACTCGTCGTCGGTGACGTGCGGATCACGTTAGCTAGCAAGGCAATTTCATGATCACGCTCAATGCGTGAAAACTCGGAAATTTGTTGATTGCGCTCAATGCGAGCGAACTCGGCATCTTCTTCAGGTGTGTAAGGGATATCTGCGTACTTGCCGCTAAGATGGTTGCAGACCTCATTTAACGCCTCAAAATTTGGGAATTCTGCTTTATTAGTGGCGCACTTATCAGTTAACTGATTTGGCTTAACCTTTACCGCAATCACAGGGTCATAAGCTCTCATCACACTCTCCCATTAGCCTTTAACCGCTCGTAATCGTGGCGGCAGTCGGCATCACAAAAATGTTGATTAGTTGAAACGGTTGCCTTGCAGTAATGGCACTTGCCAATAAAAGGCAGCGTTGGTTGGCGAACAGATAAAGCGGCCTTGATATGCGCTTCATGCTCGATTGCGGCATCATCAATAACATCACTCATTGGATGCGCTCTTTGGTAAGGCTTGCGCGAATTTAACAGTGGCAGAAGTACCAGCTTGTAATTCGATGCTAAAATCATTCGCTTTCGGCAGATCCCGCACTTGGCTACTCACTACCGCTTTAAGCGACAGCACTTCACGCACGGTTTTGGTTAGCTCACGGCTAATGCATTCAAACTCATCAGGGGTGATCACCCCATCAGCGCGGGAGTCGCGGATCTCGGCCAGCGCAATGCCCATTTGCTCGCTAATCAGCAGTAGCTGATCGCTTAGCTCTTCATCGCAGTTAACCGACTCAGGCAGTTTGACAAACACCCCGCCGCGGCTATGGCACCACGCTGACAAAATGCGGTCATCGTCGGCCAGCTCAGTCAGGTGTATCGCATCACGCAAATACAGGTGATTGCTGTCGTTCTCAGGGTTTAATTTGTTGTACATCACCCCGGGCTGCTGGAATAAATCCTTAGCCAGCTTATCCACCCCGTAATCATGCCCAAGCGCATGGGCGGCATAGAGAGGATCGGAACATAAAAGTGACTCGCGCTTTAATGTGTTCTTAGTCATAGAGTTAGATATCCTGTCTTAAATTAACTAAGCGACTTGATTGGATTCGCCAATAGGCTCAGGGAACACATCAGCGAAAGAGCAAACAATGCCTGACTGATTGAATGCCTTGACGATTTCCCAGCAGGTAGTTAGGTCGATATTTCGAATACCAGCCTCATAGTTACCTACAGCGCCCTGAGTCTTTCCGATGGCCTTACCCAACTCTGTCTGTGAAAGACCCGCTTTTTTTCGGTATATGGAAATGTTGTTCATCTTATCTGGTCTCGACATTGAATTAATCACATTAAACACGAAACGTGTTTATAAGTAAACACAAAACGAAAAAATCAAATATCACATTACGTGATATTCTTATTCAAAATTCTTTACTGGTATTTGCGATGAACTATGACGACCCCAAAAAGAAGGTTGGCCGAAACATCAAGCGGTTGAGGTTAAAGGCTGGCATTAAAAGTCAAGCTGCCTTGGCGGAGCTTTGCGGATGGAAGTCACAATCAAGAGTAGGAAACTATGAGGCTGGTACCCGAGCAGTAAGCGCAATTGATGCTGAGACTCTGGCGAAAGTTCTCAACGTAACACCTGCTGAGATCTTGTATGGTGAAAACAATAAAGATGATGACTTTGTCAGTATGCCTATTGCTCAATACTCTGCTTCTTCAAATGAAGAAATACCAATGCCAATATTTATAGATTCAAATGCAGAGTGGCATGCTGGCTTTGAGCTATGGGATGGCGATACACCATTAAGGGATGATGAAGTGGCACTACCGTTTTACCGTGAAGTCGAATTAGCCGCAGGCAGTGGTTCTACCTTTGTGCAAGAGAACGGCGGCTGCAAACTACGCTTTGCAAAATCCACCCTTAAAAAGAGCCGAGTCGAACCGCACCACGCGGCCTGTGTTACCGTCAGCGGCAATAGCATGCTGCCAGTACTGCGTCACGGCACCACAGTAGGTATAGATACCAGTAAAAAATCGATTATCGATGGTGAGATGTACGCCATTGATCACGATGGCATGCTGCGAGTTAAAATGCTCTACCGCACCCCAGGTGGTGGCATTCGCATTAAAAGCTATAACAACGATGAATTCCCCGATGAATTTATCTCCCCAGAAAAAGCAGCCGAGATCAAAATTATCGGCTGGGTGTTCTGGTGGTCAGTGCTAAACGTTTGGAATAACTGAAAATAAGTAAAAGGATTTGTATGAGACTTATCACTGCCTCAATATTAATAGCCATGCTAACTGGCTGTGCCACCTCAGCTGTAACAATCGATAATGCTAAGCCAGCGCCAGCAGAAAGAGTGCTGCTCAGCAATACCAAAAGCACAGATGCCAAAATCACCATCATCCGAGATAGCGGCTTTATGGGTGGTGGCTGCTATGTCGATGTGTATTTAAACGATGCGCTAGCGGCCAAGTTAGATACCGCTGAAAAAGTTACCTTTAACGTAAAATCAGGTGAGTTGATCTTAGGTTCGCAACTCTCTGGAAGTGCCCTATGCGGTGGTGCCAGTATTCGCCATTTTGAAACCAGCATTAGCCAAGGTCAGCACAAACTATATCGCGTGATGACTGACCAGAACGGCAATCCACAAATCATATCTGGCGGTATTGCGCAAAACTAAAGTTGAATAACAAGGAATAATGATGATCAAGCTAGAGCTGACTGAAAAACAATTTGAGGCGTTATCGAAAAAGAAACTGGCCGACGTTGTTACCCTATGCGCCACGGTAGACAGTTTAAAGCAAACCAATCCAGCGATGGCGCCATTTTTAGATAAGTTCCTGAGCAATGAAACCATCGAAGTTATCTATAACGGCGGATCAAATGCAGGTAAGCCACGTAAGTTGATTCTGCAAAACATCAAGCCAGACGGTGCTTTTACTGCGTTTTGCATCGACTCTGACGCCAGCAAATCATTCAAGCTAGAAAAGGTCGAGCTAATCGACTAACCACCATTTATCACTCGCCTTTATAGCCACCTTCTAGGTGGCTTTTTTGTATCTTCATAAACCAAAAAATCACGAAGCGAAAAGAATCGAATCGTTTTGAACACACAAAAATAAAAATTAAACACATTTCGTGTTGACAAAAGAAACACAAAGCGTGATTATCTAGCCATCGGTTAGTAATACTAATCACGCTCTTTAACAGAATGGCCCATGAACGACTAAACCCAGCCTTTGCACTAGCAGAGGCGCGGACTAGGTCACCCCAAGGTTGTTAGTGATGGGGGACGGAAATTCACTAACAAAAAAAATTGCATGCAATCAGCGGCGACCGGGTATCACCTCCCAGATAAAGGGGTGAATTTGCTGGAATGGCTTAACTGTGCGAATGACCCGCTATGCGTGCAATCGGTTTTACAGCTGCCACTTGCATGATCAAGAGTGCGAGTGGTAGCGATAAAACCAAACATCAACGTAATAACATCCATAACGAGGTCAGTATGAGCAACATGAGCGAATTAGCGATTGAAATTGAAGAAGTGAAAAACCGCCTACTAGCGACTGCAACCAACGTGGTTGAGGTCGGCACAATCCATCAGCACGATCGCCATGACTTAACTATGGCGATTGCGGCAAGCGCAGAAGCAAAAGCGTATGACGTGTCCACCCTTAACCATCTTGCCAGCGAATTAGTCGGCGTTATCCACGCTGCCACTGAGTTCACCGTCGAAATTGCAGAAGCGCTTGAGTCTGCGTTACCCGTGTTGTCAGTGCTTGGTGATGAAAAATCGCTTGAAACTGCCGAGGTAATTGAGGCGGCAGTGAAAAGTGTTAACACCAAGCAAGTTTACCCTGAGTAAGCCTATGCTGATAAAAAATAGTGCTGAATAGCAGTGATGTTCAGCACTAAATAAGGCGAGTACAACCATGAAAATTAAAGAGTGTTGGGTTTCAATATGGATAGTCCTTTTAATCGACTTTGTCGCGACGCTCGCTCACTTTATTTTTGACAGATTTGACACCTTCACCGCCTTTGGATTGAAGCCTTCTGAGCTTATTGACCTCGTTGCGATAACTGCGTACATCAGTTATTTGTTGTTTGTAATGTCTTACATCATGGTAAATAGAAAGGCACAAAATAATAAAAAACAATAAATTCAAAAAAGCTAATCCATAAATAAAAACGATTTCTTTATCGTAAATTATTGATGTTTTCAGCATCTTAGCAAAAGCAAATAACGCCACAGCAGAAATCGAAGTGTACATATATCGCCTAGATATATGACGAAGCCTGCCTTTAATTTTATTAAGCATAAGTTTCTCGATTGGTTGTGTAGGAACTCCAATCGTATCACGAGGCCCAACGTGATTAAAAAACGGGCGCTATTTTTACACAGCAACTATCCGGAATTACCGGATAGTTGCCACCGTTAAACTGCAGGACGCAAAGCCATGACTCTCAAGCAACAGAACGCCCAACAACCTGATTTTATCGACCTAGTGCTTATGCTATTAGCCAAGCTAATCCCATTCGACTTGCTCTAACCAACCCGCTTTACCCAACCAAGCAACCCTTAACCCAATACAACCTATGCGAGGTGACCTATGCCCCACCCAATCGCAGCGCATCACTGCGCCCCACTGCTACCCATAGAATCGCAACTGCTGTTACACCTCAGCATTGCCTGTCGCCTCGCCCAATTACCCGAGCTGATGCATTGCCCAACGGTGATCCAGCGTAAAAACGAACTCGAGGCCTACTTGCAAAGCCATGTTTGCAGCTATGCCTTTCGCGAGCGCTACCACGTCACCAAACTGGACGAAGCCCCGCTTAAAACCACCAAATTAAACGAAGTGGCAAACATCCAAGTCAGCCGCAGCGGCCGCGTAAAACTCACCCGCATCGCCGAGCCACCAGCAATCAATATCACGGTAAGCGATAGAACCATTAGCTGGCTAAACCGCAGTTTTCATCATGCAAGCCAGCCAATGATTAAGGCAGATAGCCATGTTTGATACACAGGCCCACGCCACCAGCGACGCACTAGTCGCCATGCTTGCAAGTGAACTGGAGCAAGAACGGCAAGCCAAAGGCAACGCCATGGCCGCTTACTGTGACCGCTCAATTGCCGAATTAAACCAGCTGATCATCGACTATCCAGAGTCCAAAAGTGCATGGCTGCGCCATATCGAAAGCTGGCAGCAGATCAAGCAAAAACACGGCTACAGCAGCGCTCAAGACCTGCTTGATGCCCAATATGCACGACTAGCAAGCACATCAAATTAAACCTGTAAGTAATCCTTACAAGTTCATCAATTCCATCATCAGCCTAGTGAGCAATCACCATGAAAACCAAATTCAACATTCAATACCTGCCAATGCTGGCAGCGTTCGCCGCAAAACAGGATGTTCGTTACTATCTAAACGGCTTTCATGTAAAGCCGCACCCAGAAAAAGGCGTAATCCTCACCGCCACCGACGGCCATTGCCTCGTCACTATTTATGACGAGGACGGCTTTAGCGATGGCGAATACATTTACCCAATCAGTAAAGACTTGGTAAAAGCCGCCAACAAAAAGCATTTACCGTCTATTCAAAACATCTTTATCAACGATGGCGTGGCCATGCTCACATCGATTTACGACATCCTTGATACCTTCACCACCTTTGAAGCGTTAGGCATTGATGAACGTAAGCTAATTACTCACATTGAGTTTATTAACCCAATCGATGGGCCATACCCAGATGCAGGCAAAGTATTTAAGTCGCTGTTAAGTGATGAAAATAAAAATCCAGTATCAACATTTGGCATGAATGTTGAACTTTTAGGCCGACTTAAAAATTTGAAGGTTGGCATTAAAAAAGGCGCCGTTTTACGCATTTATGAAGGGCAGGCGCTTACCGCAGTTATGGGCTTAAAAAACGAAATCGTCGCCGCAATCATGCCTATGAGTATGGGAGAAAATGAGCGAGCACTCCCAGGCAACTTTATTCACATTGCTGGCCGCCAAAAAGCAGTGCATACCTCAGCCACTCAAACCACCTCGCCCGAGCCTGAAAAGTCAAGCGCCGCTTGATTGCCGTCGCCATTCACGAAAGAAGGAATAGAGCATGAGCTACTTCAAAATCAGCAACCAAACCGCAGTGCAAGCATTTAAAGACTTTAACGCAGCGAAAGCGGCCTTAATTGAGCAAGCCACTGTACTGGCTAACCACTTTGGCGGTGAACCCATTTTTAGCAACCGAGTTGATCAAGTGTCGTTTGCGGGTATCAACTTTCACAACTTTAACCAGCTTGAAAACAACCACCTATGGTTTAAGCCGAAAGCGACGAACTGCTTTGCTTCTGAGCCTAAATGGGGCAAACCCAAAGCCGCAGACCGTGAAGCGCTAGAAGCAATTAAAGCCACTTATAACGCCATGAAGCCTAAGCCTGTTTCACGCGAACCGTTGCTAACCGCACTCGGCGTAAGTTATGGGGATTGCCTATTTAGTCGGCTGGATATGTTCCTGCACAACGACGTTATTTACCTCGATACATGGCTAAAGCCTATCGATTCAATCGAGATACTCGGCAGCGAATACGCATACGCAAAAAACGAGTATACCGCAGGCAAAAAAGCCTCCAACCAACCAGCACAAGCTAGCGCCGCTTGATAGTTGCCGCCATTCACGAAAGAAGGAATAGAGCATGACACAACGTATCGAATGCAGTCGCCGCACCTGTCGCTGGACAGGCAGACATTCAGAGTTAAGCAAGATCGCAGACCCTAAATACGCTTCTAAGTCTTTTGCTGTTTACAAAGGCGTTTGCCCTAAATGCGGCTGCGAATCCTATTACGAATTGCCTGAGCCAATCATCACCCAGCGCGTAGAACACGCAAACGCACTCATCAAAGTAATATCAGAACATGGCCGCAAGTTCTTCGACTACAAAGGCACCATCGCAACACTAGAGCTGGATAAAAACGGCAAGGTTTGGGTGGTTGATGAATATACCAAAGCACGGATTTACACCCATTCCCAAGGTAGTTGGCGCGGTTTTCACCATGGCGGGACTTTACGCGAATTAGTGTGTGCAATGCGTGATTACATCACCAAAGGCAAGCAACTATCGATTGAATGGATAGCGCCTACTCGTTGGAATCCAGATAACGGCGACATTTGGGGCTATGGCAAGGAAGCCGCCGCGGCCGTCCGCGCAGCAGCTGCACAATTGCCCATCATCAAGCAGGAGGACGCAGCATGCTAACCCACGACAAACCCCAACACCGCGATATCAAAATCGGCCTCGGCCATATCGTCGCAGATAAAGACGGTTGGATGTTACCAGGTGGCAAGTTCACCACCAATCGCGCCGTTGCCATCCGTGCCGCCAAAGGCCTGCACCGTTTCTTGGTTAAAAGATAAGGACGTCAAATGAGCCAACAAATTGAAATACCTGCATTCTTGCTTGAAATGTCACAGCAAATGCACCAGCAGGATAACCGCTGCACCGCCGAACCCATCTGGCAAGTTCGCTGCAAGCGCTATTTGCCTACCGAAGAAGGCTATGACGAACATCACTGGGAGATTGTTGATACCGATGGTGATGCCACCGCGCTGTATCGCTCTGATAAATGCGATAAGAAAGCACTAGCTGAATGGTTAGTTGAAAACGACTTAGGATGGTGCGATCAATGGTTAGAAGATATTGATGTAAGCGCCGACATTGATAATCTTGAGGCTTTTTCAGAAATCTTTATTGAATCATTTATCGACGACTTCAATGTTGAGTCAGATCACGACCAGCTACCTGATCCGCTTAAAAAGTTCCACCTTCAAGAAACGGAAGAAGTGATCAAAACCTGTTTTACCGAAGCCGATGCACTGGCATTTATCGCCCGTAAACAGCACGACTATCCAAAGCTATACACCTACGTCGAATCAATGGTGTTTTGCCCCCAGATGATCCAATTACGCCATTGGATCATGTCACTCACCACGCCAGAGGTGAAAGCATGAGTCAATTATTCTACCTGCGCGATTCGCGCTCCAATGTCGGCAGCACTTGCCTATTTTGGGCTAAAGATGGTTGTGGCTATACAAGCGATTTAGACAAGGCGCATGCATACACGCTTGAAGAAGCTCAGCGAAAATTCAACAGCCGTCACACAGACGTTCCGCTATGCAAAGAGCTTGTTGATGAGCTTGCACGCAGCAGAGTTGATTGCCAGTACCTGCCAGCAGATGGCGAAAAAGCCGGATGTGATGAATACGTTATCTCGCCAAAAGGCAAGTGGGACGGTAACGATGTTTACTGGTTCACTTTTGATTTTTTGAGTGTTAACTACAAAGGCGCAGCGGTATTCAGTTACCGCAACGCGCTTGCACGTATCAATGAACTTGGCATTGAGGCAAACATCTACGCCAAGGCAGAAATCGACGCCATTGCTCGCCGGACTTTTCAAGCAGTCCATATCAACGAACGCAAGATGATTACCGCCGCAGGCATCCGCAAACCTAAACGCAAACGCACTCACCAAACCACAGGTAAAACCCGTGGTAACTGCCCACATTGTGGCTGTATCACTTGGGGCTTTAATCCATACGAAGCCTACACCTGCGCCCAAGCCGATGCCGAATACCGTGGCTTTAAACTTTATGGAAATTGCAAAGAGGTTAAGCGCGCCAAGCAAATCAGCAAGGCCAAGATTGAAGGAGAAGCAGCATGATCCCTAACTCAGTGATTTACACACCAGAAGACATTGCCGCTTGGCATAAAGCGCTTGATCGTCACTTCTGTAACATCCCTCACACAGCAATTTTATTTGTGCCTAAAAACACTGATGAAGCGGTGATTTACGATAATTTCGATAACCACGGCATCCTCTGCACCATTGGCGATGTTGGGATTGAAATTGATCCAAACACTCGCCCAGGCATTTACGAAGCTGAAGTCGAATATTGGAGCGAACAAAGCTTCGAAGGTGAATGGGATGGCGGCGTGGTTGTTCATAGCATGTTGCCTTACAAAGCTAGCAACTCTCTATACAAACAGATCGCCAAAGAGGCTGATGACAGAGTTAAGAAAGTTTATCGTGATCATGAATGGTCAGGTATCGAGGCTTATCACTACCAAGAACTTTGTAAAAAGTATGGCTTACAAGACAACGCAAATCACTACGACATGGAGCGCGTCGCATACTTCCTTGGCGCAGTTGGCCGCTTAATTTGCTACCAGCCAAACCCAGATACTAAAAGCAGAAATAACTATGTCCCTGGCATCGAGTTAATTGCAGAGCTAACAGATTGGTACAACAAAACCGATGACCAGCTAAAGCAAATCTCAATAGATTTCATCGAGCAAGGCTTATACGACAAGTCAGCGCTAACGCTTGCCATGCTTTCAAGTAAACAAGGTAAATACCAAGGCGGTGAAGCATGAATCTTTTAATTGCAGGCTTTGAATCGCCAAAGCGAATCGAGCTAATGCTGTCACTGACCAAAATCAGCTCAGAAAATCTAATCAAAGCATTGATGCTGCATTACACCGTTACCTATCTAGAGAGCGCCCCATGGCGAGCAGCCATAAGGCACAATGTTCAGCTCTCTAACTTTGTGCGCGGCCAAGAACGCCTCGAAGAAGTAGCGGCAATTGTCGAGAAAATCAAAGAGCTCGATTGGGAAAAGCATCTTGCCAAGTTAGCCGCCGCCAACGCGCGGATCGCAGAGCTAGAAACCCAATTAGCCAATTATCAGTTAACTGATTCAAAGGAGCATGCTGCATGAGCAAAAAATATCAGCTGATTTACGCGGATCCGCCATGG
>Ga0247725_1001668_pt1 | contig 10744 bp, 7 predicted proteins | sample OKSTACKMCFT3sol_FD_183021 | JGI IMG/M metagenome (GOLD analysis project Ga0247725, IMG submission 183021) | Subsurface sediment microbial communities from gas well in Oklahoma, United States - OK STACK MC-FT3-sol | ecosystem: Environmental > Terrestrial > Deep subsurface > Rock core/Sediment... | reverse complement strand
AGAGGTCACTTGGTGGCGTCGATTGCTCTCGATCGATCACGCCATCCTCTTCGAGGATCGGCACAGCATGGCGCTGACAGGCGATCCAGGCTGCAATGTCTTTCGCCAGTGCGAACCTGCCGCGTCGATTCGGTAGAGTAAAAAACGGTACGTCGCTCATCCCTCTCGACAGCGCAACGCGAAAAGCCGCCGGCGAGCGAAACCCCAGCTCCCTCCACAGGGCGTTGCTGCCAAGCATCACCCCATAGCGAGCCGTCAAGTCATGCTCCAACTCATCAGTCAGACGCTGGATTGGGTTCTGTTCGTGCATGGTGCTCGCCGTTTCGCGTAGTTGCGGATCATGGTAGAGAAATCTCTGGGGTGGCACGAGCCGTAACCTTCCAGCCACCTTTTACTGTATTTATGCGCGCCGGATGAGACGAAGTGACTGAATTTCAACGCATCAATGCGCTGCTCATGAGTTTTCGCGCGAGCGTGCGAAACAAGCAACGCCGAGCAGCCCCACCTACCAAGCGGGATCAGGCGGACGTTTTGCGCGTACGGTATTGGTATGAAGGGCTGCGGCAGCGAACAGGGTTGGCTACGGCCTATAAACTCGAACAGCACTTCGAGCCGGAGTCATTTCGCACGCAGGATGGGGTTACCAGTAACCGCTGCAAGTGGCAGCGCTATGCGGCTGGTCGGCACACCCCGCAAGCCAAGTTGGCGGCCCGCATTGATGCCCGGGTACCAGGATCATTGCAGGAGCTGCAGCATCCCCTATGGGCCATCCTGAAGCATCAGCCAGCTCGTGCCACGCTGAGCGAGTACTTTCTGCAGCGCTTGAAGCCGGATGTGCAGGCGGTATTGTTCGAGCCTGTCGGTGGTATCGAGGTCTACTGGCAGCGAGCCAGAGTCACCGTCGTGCTGATGAGAAAGCTGGAGCGCATCGCCAGCTTGGATGCCTTGGCGGCTCTGACCTGGCTACTGCGAGAAGCTATCGCGCAAGGCAATCGTAAGAATACAGAGCGCCTGGCGGACAGCATTTATACCGTGCTGCTAATCATGGGCATCGAGTGGCAAAACCGAGAGTTGGCAGAGCCGTTGCTCAAGCTTTTTGCGTACCGCATTTTGCCACTGGGCTCGCCACCGCATCGCTGTTTCTGCATGAGCGGAAAGGACATGCTTGAGTGCTCGGCCGCACTTAATCTGATTGTGTACCAGACCACCGACGGCAAGCGGCGCAACCTAACCTGGCTGCAACGGGTGCACATCATGCGCCGGTTACTGGCTGGCATGACGGGCTTCGATGTGGTGCATGCCTTAGCGCCCCAGTACATACCCGTGGGCACTGATGTGCCGGCGGAAGTAATACACCGACTCGAACAAGATGAGCGCTGGCGGCAATGGGGATGGAGCAGCATTAACTCTGTCCAGCCTGAGCCATTCCCCCCGCCTGAACTTATGATCAGGAGGGTGTAAAAAATCATGTAGTGAGTCGACGCGCGAGTATGAGGGCTTCGGTCGGCCATACCCATATCTCGCTCACAGTGAGCAACCGATCATGATGCCTGATCAGCCGTCGATCTCTCTCATTCCAAGCGTTAGCCCGCACCTCCATTCAGCGCTTGGGCATAACCACAAAGCCGGCCGGGGAAGACGCTACAGTGATCAGATTGATCTGAGTGTGAGTGTCATTTCTCCGTATACGCACTGTCCTGGCACGTTTCTTCCCGATTGGCGCTGCAAGCAGGGCGTAACCATTCCCGGCATTCTCGATCATGCTGGATACCATAATCTGGGATTAGCACGAAAATCTTGCGTGCACTATATTTTACACTCGACACTTGTTGGGCGTTCTTGGTATTCCGTTAATGTATTGATATTCCTACTAACTTCTAGGCTCCGCCTTATCCAAAAGCCAAGCCCGAACAAAATAACAAACACCAGGGGGTGAGTTTTTACTATTGACAATTTCAATTATGCGACTTTAAAATTCAAAAAATGGACGCAATAATTTTCATGGAATGAAATCAATGCTTCGCCATACCTTCCTGTGCATATCGCTAACTTCCCATCGCTTTTTTGAGCCGCCAATACTTTATAGTATGGGTCGCTCGCACCTAATTTCTCCAGGGTGCCGCGTCTCATAGAGCGAGAAATTATTCGAATTGGCCATTATTTTGTTGAGATTAAATTCAGCAAAATTTGCAGCCTGCGAATGTGAAACTTAGAACACCAACTCCCCTGAATCTTACGTCGAAAACATGGCGCAGGGAAAGTTTCGCCTATAAAAAATGAAAGGATATCTATGAAGCTTCTGGATAACGCTATCCGTCTTTCCTACACGCTACCTAATGGGAAAGCCGTCGAACTTAACCTTGCAACAGAAGAGCTCTTAGGCGTTCGCATGAATAAAAATGTGAAGCGCCTGATTGGTTGCTATGAGCAGGACATGTTATTCCTGAACAAGGAAATCGAAGGAAACATCCAGAAGCACCTCGACGAACGATATGGTCGTGACAAGAGCAAGAAGGCTCTCGATGAGTTGAGAACACTCGAAGCAGTTGTTTTTGCGCCGGTTAGTGCACAGCTGGATAAAGTTGACTTCTCGGTCTCTGCAGATCAGTTGAAGGCGTTCTTCGGCATCCAGCTGGATGAGGAGTTCGGCCGACTCAAGAATGGCGAGTTTGACCCTGCGCTCTCTTACATTCTCAACGACCCAAACGGCCAAGCACTGATGAGGAGTCTGCTGACACAGTTCTCGATTGAGTTCCTGATCGAGGGCGCACCGATGGGCCTATACGCGACGGGCGCGTTCGGCACCTTGCAGTCCCATTTGCTACGGGTTTACCAGGATGAGATGGGTAATGGCGTCCCCGAGGACAAACATAGTCACTTGTACGAAAAGACGATGGTGGATTTAGGTCTGAGCGATACTCCGGACGCATACCAAGACCACTTCCTTACCAGCAACATGCTGGTCTCGGCTTACACTTACCAGATCTGCCACGATAAAAGTAAGTTCTTGCGTTACCTCGGCGCATTCTTTCGTAATGAAGCATGCTTCATTGTGTGGCAAAAGCAACTGGGCGAGTCCGTTCGCGAAATCTACAGCGGAAAGGTCGACTGTCACTACTTCGACGTTCATACTTCAGTAGATCAGGCACATGGTCGCTGGGTTCTTGATAATCTTGTATCTCATGCACTGGAACGTTTCGGCGATGATGCTGCTCCACATATCTTGCGCGGCTTTGTAGAACTGATGATCTATCAGGATATTTTTGGCTTGGAGCTTGACCACCAAATCCTGATGGGAACAACCGCAAAATTAGCAGAACTGCCGAGTTCAGGTCTTGCGTTCTCTAATAATATTTCCCCCGGCCAGACCGAGCATCTATTTTCGGATCAAGAACTTCTGATCAATCTTCAGGAGGACGGAGAGCTATTCCTTACGGATCCTCTGACCGCCACCACTTCGTCAGGGCGGGAATTGATTCGTCTCCCCCCATTTACTGCAGCCTTTGTCAAGGCTGGTAAAAACGGCGCGCAATATAGTTAATAACTTATAGCGCGCGATTGACTCTCCATTAGTCGCGCGCCAACCGGCAATTGATGACAGAAGCGTTTGCCAAGCAAGCGAAAGGATTACTTATGCCTAAAGAAAATTTCCTGACTGAGCACGACAACACTTGGCTTCACTTTTTCCCTTCCGATCATCTTGGTAAGACGGATGCGTTCCCCTCGTCCTTGATTAAAGCACAAGGGGTCTATGTAACGGACTCGCAAGGCCGTGAATACATGGATGCTATCAGCGGTGCTTACTGTGTAAATGTCGGATATGGCCGTGACTCAATTGTCGATGCGGCTAGTCAGGCTGCAAAAACGCTAGCATTTTGCTCTCCGTTTAGTTTTGCAAACCCATACTCCACCAAGTTAGCTCAGACCTTAGCCAGCCTTGCGTCCCCCGTTGTCGGAGCCAATGCTCGGGTGTTCTTCACCAACAGCGGCTCGGAAGCAGTTGAGACCGCACTGAAAATTGCGCGGGCTTTTGCCGTCAAAAGTGGTGATGGCCAACGTAAATGGCTTGTCTCTCGCGATCATGCCTACCACGGTGTCACTCTGGGTGCGTTATCGGTCTGCGGCTTTGCATCTTTGAAAGAAGAATTCGGTCCCCTTCTTCCCATGACCGCGACCATTCCATCGATGCGCGACAGCAGTGATCCCCTCCATGACTTACTGAACGCCACTCCAGGCCGTGGAAAGGATGTGGCGGGTGTGCTGCTCGAGACAGTCGAGACCAGTAATGGTTTCGTTACGCCCTCCACTCAGTATCTTGATGGATTGCGAAGACTCCGAGAGGAGACCGGCGCGCTGCTGATCGTCGATGAAGTGATCACTGGATTCGGACGTCTGGGCAGCTGGTTCAGTGCTGAACACTATGGCTTAGAAGCAGACATCATCGTCTGCGCCAAGGGACTCACAAGCGGATACGACTCCCTCGGGGCAACGATTGTCAGCGAGCGCGTCGCTCTTGCTTTCGCCCAAGGCGACGAGAGCATGCTTGCCCATGGCGCGACGTTTGGTGGACGTCCAGCCGCAGCTGCGGCTGCATTGGAGAACATTAGGATTCTCGACCGCGAGCAGTTGCTTGGAAATGCCTCGTCCATGGGCATCCATCTGACTAATAAGCTGCAAAGTTTGTTCGTAGATCACCCCAAAGTATCCGGTTTAACCGGAACAGGCCTGCTCCAGGCCATTCATCTGAAGTCAGCTGGCTCGTCGGAGCCCGCTACAACGGAAGAAGTTGCGGTGATTCGGGATCGTCTGTTGAATCGCGGGGTTATAACCTCCTTGTATTATACCCGTAACGATCCAACGATCGAGATCGCTCCATCACTGTGTATCAATCAGGAACAAATCGATCATCTCTGCTTGGTTATCCAAGAAGCATTGAAGTGACAGGCGTTGAGCCAAAAAGATAAAGGACTATATTCGATGAATATCGAATACAGGGATTCAGTGCGCGATATACAAGTAATAGGCGCTGAGGGCGAATGGCCGGCAGTGAGCCAGGCATCGGTCAGCCTAGAGCGAGCAAATGACGCTGGTACAATAGGTGCCGAGTTTGAGGCAAGCCTGCTCACCGCTTGGCTAGTAACAGCTTGCTGGTACGCCAACTGGGCGGAAGAAGTAAGCAGTGTTGTAATCTCGCGAGCAGGACATTTCAGCTGCCTGAATGTGGACCCGTTGGCACCTGTCAGCGGGCTTCGTGCTAACTGCAAAAAAGCACTTGACGATATGTTTATCGTGCAGCGTGCACCATGGCAGGTGCGGGCTTGGTCAAACACCGAGCAATGTCAGGGAGTGTTCGGTTTAGCCCAGTTGCAGATGCGTATTAGGGAAGATTCAATCGAATTACTGTTCGACGGGCAGGTGCTTGAAAGGGAGTTGGCTCATGAGATCTTGGATACACTGTACGCCATCGCGATTGCCCTTCAGTATGATAATAATATTACTCCACAACAGCTTGTGGAACTTGCAAGGCCTGTACAGTCGAACTCCGAATTGCTGGGCAAATTGCAGGGCGTCGTAAATCAGGATGTGCTGGAAGCATTCGAGGGACATGTATACCGGAACCCTGAAAAAGCAGCCATTTATGATGCAGGCACAACTATCAGCTATGGGCAGTTATCGATGCTTGCCCAAGAGCTCGCAACGGAACTAGAGCGTAATGGGGTCACTGCCGGTAGCCGTGTTGCGCTGCGCCTGCCGCGCTCTAGCGATTTTATCATTGCGGCACTGGCGGTGCTTTCGCTGGATGCCATCTACATCCCAATAGACCTCGAACTCCCAACCGAACGAAGCAAGCTGATGCTCGAGGATGCTCGGGTGGGATGGGTTATTGACAGCGGCGCTGTAATTACAAGAGTTCGCTCGATAGCTCACACCGAATCTGAAAGCAATTCGGGTTGCGGATACGTACTCTTCACCTCAGGAACCACGGGGCGACCCAAGGGGGTGCTGGTTTCACGCTCGTCGCTCTCGTACTACGCCAGCGTTGCCAGGCACACGTTCAACCTCACGAACCATTCAAGAGTGTTGCAGTTTGCTACTGTCTCGTTTGATGCCTCTGTTGAGGAAATTTATCCCTGTCTGATGGCGGGCGGAACAGTGGTCATCCGCGATTCATCTGTCGATTTGCGGCCGACCAAGTTTCTGGAGTTCGTGCATGAACAACAGATCACTTTCCTAGGGAAGGTCTGAAGTAGCCCTGTATTTCCGGTCGACTTCAGCCCTCGCTGCTTTTGAAAGCGGGCCGTCGATCAAAATCGACCAGGTAACCCGCTCAGTTCTCCGTTTTTGGCCGCCGCGAGCACCTCGCAGCAGCCATTTTCCGCATTACAGGCGTACCTCTCCTGCGGTAGTCAGCAAATGTCGGCGCGCCATCCATAGGTTTGACAGCGCGAACAGCGTCACCAGTTGAGCGGTGTTCTTGGCCAGGCCCCGAAAGCGCGTTTTCACGTAGCCGAACTGGCGCTTGATCACTCGAAACGGGTGTTCAACCTTCGCTCGCACTTGCGCCTTGGCCTTCTCGATCTTGCGCTTGGCTTTGTACAGGGCGCTGCGTTTATCCAGCTTCTTGTAGGTGCTGCGGCGTGCCGCCACCTGCCAGATCACTTCGCGGCCAGCATGTTCGGCGCGCTTTTCGACGCCGGTGTAGCCGGCATCGGCGCAGACGACGTTCTCGTCACCGTGCAGTAGTTTGTCGACCTGGGTGATATCCGCCACGTTGGCTGCCGTGCCTACCACGCTGTGTACCAGCCCCGACTCATCATCCACGCCGATGTGCGCCTTCATGCCGAAGTAGTACTGGTTGCCCTTCTTGGTCTGGTGCATCTCCGGGTCGCGCTTGCCGGCCTTGTTCTTGGTCGAACTCGGTGCATGGATCAACGTAGCATCGACGATGGTGCCCTGACGCAGCGACAGGCCGCGATCCCCCAGGTAGCCATTGATTACGCCGAGGATGCCGGCTGCCAGCTCATGTTTCTCCAGCAAGCGACGGAAGTTGAGGATGGTGGTTTCGTCGGGAATGCGCTCCAGGCTCAACCCGGCGAACTGGCGCAGGATGGTCGTCTCGTAGAGCGCTTCTTCCATGGCCGGGTCGCTGTAGCCGAACCAGTTCTGCATCAGATGGATACGTAACATGGCCATCAGCGGATAGGCTGGACGACCACCTTCACCCTTTGGGTAGTGTGGCTCGATCAAGGCAATCAGTCCTTTCCACGGCACCACCTGACCCATCTCGATCAGGAACAGCTCTTTACGGGTCTGTTTGCGCTTGCCGGCGTACTCGGCGTCGGCGAAGGTCATCTGCTTCATGGAAAAACTCGGCTGGCGGGATCGGCGTATTTCACCAGATTCGGGAAGTCTTTTTCAGACCTTCCCTAGACCTACCAACCGGATACTGGCGAGAGCTCAGTCAGACCTGCATATCGGAGAACCTCAACTTTCCTCCCTGCGTCGACCTGGTAGTAATTGGTGGAGAAGCACTCTACAAATCAGATATCCACGCTTGGTTCCGCATCTCTGCACCTCGCCCAAGCCTGATCAATTCTTATGGTCCGACCGAGACAACGGTTGTTACAGCCCTCCAGCGCGTTCGGATGCCCAGCACAACCGACGAGACAAGAAACGATATTTCCATCGGCCGCCCTATTGCCGGAAGTAGGATTATTTTGCTTGATCGATTTGACCGGCCGGTTCCGCTCGGCGGGATGGGGCAGATATGCATATCCAGCCCTGGTGTGGCTGTTGGATATTTAAACAACCCTGAAATGACCGATGAGAAGTTCTTCGTTCGGATTGAAAGCGACCGAAGTAAGCATCGCTATTATAAGAGCGGTGACTTGGGGCGCATCGGAGCTGACGGAGCGCTGGAATATCACGGGCGTATGGACAATGTAGTGAAGCGCCAAGGATTCAGGATCAGCCTGGGTGAAATTGAGTCGATCGTTCGGTCCATGCCAGAAATTTCAGATTGTTGTGTTTTCATGACCGAAGCAGGTGGCAATGGCAAGCTAGTGTGCGCAGTGCAATTGATGCCCGATGTCGAGGTGGTTCAAGCAGACTTGCGCTCTCAACTGAGTCTGGATCTTCCTTCCTATATGGTTCCAAACAGTTTCGTAATACTCGCCGAAATACCGCGAACCCTCGCTGGAAAGATTGATTACAACAGGGTGCAGGTTCTCGCTAGCGCTATCACCGAGGCCAAGGAAAGCGGCAATACAGACCGGCTGCTGGAAGGCGAGCTCATGGCTGGAGTCCGCTCGATATTGGGCGGACGAGAACTGAACTTGGATTTCAGTCTTGTGGAGAATGGCGCCGATTCATTGGAGATCGTGCGTTTAGCCGTATTTTTAGAACGGTACAGCGGTCAAGAATGGCCAATGTCGACGCTATATGAATGTGCGAGCTTACGGAAAATTCTAACTGATGCCGGTAAATCAGAAGTTGTTCACCTTAGGGCCAGACATTTTCGCGACTGGCGCTATACGGAGCTTGATCGGCTCAGGGGTTTACTCCGATTCGACGTGACACGATCAACCCGTTTCGAAAACGGCATTCTTGTGACAGGTGCTACGGGACTGCTCGGGCGTCATGTAGTCAAAGAACTGCTGAAAAGGACGCCACGCCCAATCTACTGCTTGGTTCGCAACTCGACTCAAGTAGCCGCTGAATCTCTTCGTCAAAAACTGATGCAAACGCTCGACATAAGAAATGAGGAGTTGCAAAGATTGCATATCCTCATTGGCGACCTGGACCTCGATAACTTCGGTCTGGGCGAAGAGTGCCTGCGTACGCTGCAACGCAGTATCGGTGATATCGTACATTGCGCCGCTGATACCAATATGTTGGCACCCTATTCGAAGCTGGTCGCAACCAACGTCGTCGGAAGTATAAACCTCATCAACTTAGCTCTAGCTAGTGATGCTGGCTTCCATTTTGTTTCGTCTCTTGCATTGTTTGATACCAAACCACCACTCGCGGAAATATCCCCGGGCACCAAAATAGCGGAAGTAGATAGCGTGACGTCCGGCTATCTGCAAAGCAAATGGATGATCGAGATGTTGCTGGAGCAGCTTGGTGCGTCGGGCCTCAAGGCGAAGATCTATCGCTGCGGCCGGCTGTGGGGTGGTACCAAGAGTATTGATGAAGCTTCCAATGACTATGTCTTCCAGTTCTTGAGTGTCTGCCGGCGAATTGGGCAGTTTCCGATCATGCCAATGCAGTTGGAGGTCTGCCCGGCGGATCGCATCGCAGGCCAGATTGCCTCATCCGTAGTAAAATCAGTCAGCCCTCCGGCGACTGCCGCAAACACCTATCATCTATGCTCCAGCAAAAGCTACACGATGGACGAAGTCTACAAAGCCATGCGTCAGCAGGTAACGGACCTAGCCCTGGTGAACTCGGCAACATGGTTAGCAACGTTGAATGCTCACATTCTGGCGGATCCGCAGGATGCCCAGGCGATGAGAGTGTTCGCAGTCGTGAAGTCACTGTCGCTTTCTGACTGCATTGATGACCTTACGATTAATGAAGCGATCGCCTCACATGAATGCTGGGAGCAAGGAGAACCTCCGGGCCTCACACCGGAGCAGATGGTCTACACCGTGATTGCCGGATCCCCCCCATCTTTACAGGCTCAAACCGTCGCGCATGGATGACGCCAAACCTTAACAAGGAGTTATCAGATTGACTCGCTACATCAATTTTCTACTGCTCGCCTTGATGGGCAGTACCTGGGGGCTCCACTTCGTACTTGTAAAGAAAATCACCAGCGCCGGGGTTCATGCAGATTTGATCCTGTTTCCGACGCTGGTCGGTGTGGCCATCGCGTTCCTGGCGATGATGGCCGCCACTCGCAGTTCGTGGCGCATCAGCCGGTCGTGGTGGGTCTTCCTGATCACTTGTAGCGTACTCGGCTATGCATTCCCGATCTGGCTTGAGCTGGTTGTGGCGCCTTACATTGATTCAACGTTGATTACTCTGATCGTCACAAGCACGCCGGTTTTCTGCATTTTGCTGGGTTTTCTGCTTCGTCTGGCAACGGTCACGGTCTGGCATGTTTTGTGTGCAGCACTAGGTATTGGTGCAGCAATGATGCTCCTGTTGCCTAGCGCAGCGCTTCCGCAGGGATCATCCCGTTTTTGGCTAGCAGTGGCCATCGGAGTCCCAGTGAGCTATGCGCTTTACAACCTGTACGTCGCCGCTGCCTGGCCGAAAGGACTAGGGGTGTTCACCATGGCAGCCTATGAGTCTGTGCTTGCTGCGTTGTTGGCATTGCCGTTGTTTGTTACATCAACGTCGAAAGCAGGCTACCAGGATCTTGTGCAGCATGGATCGGAGGTGGCGCTGTTGGTGATCGTTACTGCAGTTGAGGTCTGGTCCTTCTTCGAGCTTGTGCGGCGGGCAGGTGGGATTTATGTCTCGTTCGCCAGTTTCGCAGCACTGGCGGCGGGGATTGCGTGGTCTGCGTTGTTGCTAGATGAGCAGATCACTCCATGGATGAATGTGAGCATCGGCGCGATAGTGCTTTCGCTGGTGTTGTGTCTGATCGGGGACCGAAGCCAGGCCCAAAGGACGTCCCTAAGCTAAGCTATCTGGTCGGCGCAAATGCAATTGACTGGTCAAGGTGAGTGCAACTGGCTGGTCAGTGGCAATGCAATTAGGTGGTCAAGCGGATGCAATTGCCCAAGTAGAC
>Ga0247725_1001667_pt1 | contig 10751 bp, 14 predicted proteins | sample OKSTACKMCFT3sol_FD_183021 | JGI IMG/M metagenome (GOLD analysis project Ga0247725, IMG submission 183021) | Subsurface sediment microbial communities from gas well in Oklahoma, United States - OK STACK MC-FT3-sol | ecosystem: Environmental > Terrestrial > Deep subsurface > Rock core/Sediment... | reverse complement strand
TCGCCGCCGTCGGCGGTCACGGCGGAATTGAGTGCCATGTTCTGTGGTTTGAACGGTGCCACGGAAATGCCCTGGCGCCGCGCCCAGCGGCACAGTGCCGTCACCAGCGTGCTCTTGCCGGCGTCGGAGGTGGTGCCCTGCACCATCAGGGTGGCCATCAGGGCGTTTCCTCGAGGTTCGCCAGCATCGGCGCGCACTCAAGCAGCCCCTGCTCCAGACGCAACCAGCCACATTCGTCGGCCGGCAGGCCGAAGCGCAGGCTGTCCAGCTCGGCGAACAGCCGCACCAGAATGCCGCGCCGCGCCAGCAGCTCGGCGCAGGGCACGGCGCGACGGGTGCAGCAGAACTGGAACAGCGATGAGCCACCGGTCGACGGCAAGCCACAGTCACGCAGCAGCGCCTTGAGGCGCTCGCCGTCAGCCAGCAGGCGCTCACGCTGGCGGCGCTGCCCCTCACCATCGACCAACAAGCTGAGCGCCACGCTGCGCGCCGGGCCGCTGACGGCCCAGGGCCCGAGCAGCGCCTCCAGCTCATCCAGCAAGGCCTGTGCGGCCAGGACAAAGCCCAGACGCAGACCGGCCAGGCCGAAGAACTTGCCGAACGAGCGCAGCACGATCAGCCCCGGCATGTCGCTGTAGGCGGCCAGGCTGTGCTCCGGCGTGCAATCGATGAAGGCTTCGTCGACCACCAGCCAGCCGCCGCGCTCGGCCAGTTCATTGTGCCAGTCGAGCAGGCGCGCCGGCTCGATCAGGCGGCCGGTCGGATTGTTCGGGTTGACCACCAGCAACACATCCAGGTGCGGCAGCGCGCGATGCACCGAACCCTCACTGAGTTTGGTGACACGATGGCCTTCACGACGCCAGGCCGCGGCGTGCTCGGCGTAAGTGGGCGCGATGATGCCGACGCTGGCATTGCGGCGCAGACGTGGCAGAGTCTGGATCGCCGCTTGCGAACCGGCTACCGGCAGCAGGCTGACGGCGCCGTAGTAGTCGCGCGCCGCCTGCTCCAGGCCGTCATCCGCCTCAGGCAGGCGCGCCCAGGCAGACCCCGGTACAACCGGCAGATCCCAGCCGTAGGGCGCGACACCGGTGGACAGATCCAGCCAGTCCTCCAGGGGGATGCCGTAGCGCTGCGCGGCGGCGCGCAGTCGACCTCCATGCTCAAGCAACCCAAACCTCCCACAGCGTCAGAATCACCAACCACAAACCCACGCCAGCGACGACCCGATTCATTGCCCGCTCGATATCCCGTGCCTGCGGCGGCGGGCCTTCGCCCAGTTGCGGGCGCTCATGCCGCTCGCCGTGATACTCCGCCGCGCCGCCCAGGCTTACACCCAAACTGCCTGCGCCAGACGCCATTACCGGGCCGGCATTGGGACTGTCCCACAAGGGTGCCTGCCTACGCCAGCAGCGCAGCGCCAGAGCCGTACGCCCAAGCAGTGCATAGGTCAGCGCCACCAGGCGCGCCGGGATGTAATTGAGCAGGTCATCGATCTTCGCCGCCGCCCAGCCAAAGCGCTCGAAGCGTTCGTTGCGGTAACCCCACATGGCGTCGAGGGTATTGCTCAGGCGGTACAGCACGACGCCGGGGGCACCGGCGACGATGAACCAGAACAAGGCGGCGAATACCGCATCGGAGCCATTCTCCAGCACCGACTCGGTGCCGGCGCGAGCCACACCGGTGGCATCCAGTTCGGCGGTATTGCGGCTGACCATCCAGCCGACGCGCTCGCGCGCCAGGGCCAGGTCGCCCAGACGCAGCGCGCGGGCCACCGGCTGTGCGTGCTCATACAGGCTGCGCAGGCCAAGGGCGAAGTACAGGGCGAAGATCTCCACCGCCCAGCCAAACGAGCTGACCTGCACCAGCAGCCAGGTGATGAAGGTCAGCGGCAGCACTGCCAGGCACCAGGCCGTCACGCCATGGCTGCGCCAGCCACCACCAGCGGGATTGAAACGCTGCTCCAGGCGCCCGGCCAGGCGGCCGAAGGCGACCAGCGGATGCGCGCGGCGTGGCTCGCCCAGCACGGCATCCAGCGCCACGCCGGCACAGGTGATCAGCGCCAGGCTCATCGCTCACTCACCAGAGGATCCCCATCGATTCAGGTACAGCAATTCGGACAGCGGCCGAGGCGTGGCCCAGCCCTCTTCCACCAGCATCGGTTTCTCGTAGAAGGCGTGCACCGGCCCCAGGCACAGCAGCGCCACCGGCTTGCTGCCAGCCGGCATGTCCAGCAGCCCGGCCAGCGCCTCGGGGTCGAACAACGACACCCAGCCCAGGCCCAGCCCTTCGGCCCGCGCGGCCAGCCACAGATTCTGAATGGCGCAGGCCACCGAAGCCATATCCATTTCCGGCAACGTGCGTCGCCCGAAGACATGCGCCTCGCGCCCCTCCATCAGCGCCACCGCCAGCAGCTCGGCGCAATCGCGGATGCCTTCGACCTTGAGCCGCATGAACTCATCCGAACGCTCGCCCAGGGCTTCGGCGGTGCGAACGCGCTCCGCCTCCACCAACGCATGGGCCGCCTCACGCAATTGCGGATCGCTGATACGAAGAAAGCGCCACGGCTGCATCAGGCCGACGCTGGGCGCATGGTGCGCCGCTTCGAGCAGTCGCGCCAACACCTCGGCAGGCACCTGTCCGCCAACGAAGTGGCGCATGTCGCGGCGCTCGGCGATGGCGCGGTACACCGCCGCACGCTCTGCTGGAGTGAAGGCATGCTCGCTCATGGACGCAGCAGCGCAGCGGCCGCCTCCGGATTGGACGGCAGATAGAAGTGGATATAGCTGGCCGTCAGTCGCCCCAAACGATACACCGCCTCGGCCACCGGCTTGCCGTTCGGGCAGCGGCCGAGCGTCAGAGGCTGCAATGGACTCTCCAGGCGCGAGTGGTGGTAACTGTGGCCGCGCAACTCGCCTTCCGGCAGTGTCACTTCCTGCAGGGCCAGTGCCGTCAGCCGTGGCTGCAAAACCGCACTGCCGCTGAGCAGGCCAAGCATGCGGCCACTGCCGCCCTGCTTGTCGCGCAGCTCATCGAGCAAATAGAGCATGCCGCCACACTCGGCGAGCAGTGGCTTGCCGGCCTGGTGATGGGCACGGATCGCCGTAGCCATGGCCTGATTGCCCTCCAGCTCTGCCAGGTACAGCTCGGGATAACCGCCAGGCAAGTAGAGACTGTCCACGTCCGGCAGCGCTTGATCGGTCAGCGGCGAGAAATAGTGCAGCTCAGCCCCCAATGCCTGCAGCAGGTCTAGATTGGCCTGATAAAGGAAGGCGAACGCGGCATCGCGCGCCACACCGATGCGCACACCGTTGAGCAAGGGCGCAGGTTCGTCGATCTGCGGCGCAGCGAAGCTCACCGCCGGCGGCAGATCGACATCGGCGCTGGCCGCCAAGGCATCGGCGGCGGCGTCCAGGCGTGCATCCAGATCGGCCAGCTCAGCTGCCTGCACCAGGCCCAGATGCCGACTCGGCAACTCCACCGCGGCACTGCGCGGCAAGGCGCCGAACCAGCGAATGGTCGATGGCAAGGCATCACGCAGAATATCGCCATGGCGCGTACTGGCGACGCGGTTGCCGAGCACTCCGGCAAACGGCAGATCCGGCTGGAAGGTGGCCAGGCCATGAGCCAGGGCGCCAAAGGTCTGGGCCATGGCCGCACCGTCGATCACGCCCAGCACCGGCACGCCGAAGTGACGGGCCAAATCGGCCGCCGACGGTTTGCCGTCGAACAAACCCATGACCCCTTCGATCAGGATCAGATCGGCCTCGCCCGCGGCCTGCCACAACAGCCGGCGGCTCTCCGCCTCACCCACCATGGCCAGGTCGAGCTGGTACACCGGCGCGCCGCTGGCACGGGCATGGATCATCGGATCGAGAAAGTCCGGGCCGCACTTGAACACCCGCACCCGACGCCCTTGACGCGTATGCAGGCGCGCCAGCGCGGCGGTGACGGTGGTCTTACCCTGACCCGAAGCCGGCGCAGCAATCAGCAGCGCCGGGCAGTGACGTGCTTCCATCAAAATTCGATGCCCTTCTGCGCCTTCACCCCGGACTTGAACGCATGCTTGACCAGGCTCATCTCGGTGACCGTGTCAGCCGCCTCGATCATCCCCGGCAACGCGCCACGGCCGGTCACCACCACGTGCTGCAACAGCGGCCGCGCCTCGATATCGGCCAGCACCGGCTCCAGTTCGAGATAGCCGTGCTTGAGTGCGATGTTCAGCTCGTCCAGCACCACCAGGCCGACGGTTTCGTCACTGAGCAGACGCCGGGCGACCGCCCAGGCTGCCTGCGCCTTGGCGATGTCGCGCTGACGATCCTGGGTTTCCCAGGTGAAGCCTTCACCCATCACGTGATAGCTGACTTCCTCGGGGAAACGGCGGAAGAAGGTTTCTTCACCAGTGCTGGCCGCGCCCTTGATGAACTGCACCACGCCGACCTTGAGGCCATGACCGAGGGCACGCGCGACCATGCCGAAGGCGCTGCTGCTCTTGCCCTTGCCATTGCCGCTGTGCACCAGCAACAGGCCGTATTGGTCCTGGGCCTGGGCGATCTTCTCGTCGATCAGGGCTTTCTTGCGCTGCATGCGCGCCTTGTGGCGGGCATCGCGCTCGGTGGACTCGCTCATGCTGTGCTCCTGTACGTCAGGCACCCGCGCCGCCTGTTCATCGAACAGTACGAACGGCAATGAGGAAGAATCGCGATGATCCGCACGCACTCATCCAGGCGCCAATGGCTGGTCAGGCGAGCGGAAGACGAAAAAACACGAACACCCCGGTCAAACCGGAGCGTTAGCCGGACAGCGCCCTCCGCGATGCCGTGAAACTGCGACAGGCCGGTCTCCGGGCTTGTGAGCGAACCATGGGTTCGACGCCGCGCCTTCCCGTGCATAGCACAGTGGCTTTGCAGACTGCGTGAAAACTACTGCGCTCGGCCATGCGGCGTTAAAAACAGTCTCGTGCGCGAGTCCGATCAAAATGCTCATTTACAGCTCGTAAAGTCGAGCGCGACTCCGACCATTTTTCGCCTGTTTTTGCCTTGCCTGACCTTCGCTCGCTACGTTTTCACATGGTCTGCTTAAGCAGCGTTTGACTCACCTACCGTTGCGGGGGCAGCGCCGGCATTGGAACCGGCTTCCCTGTTTCACCCCTTGGCCGCCACTCACAGCGACTCGGGGCACCTGAAGCAAGGCGCGCAGGGTAGAGGCTGGCAGCCCTGCGCGTCAACGCCAACGCCACTCAATGCCTGGGTGTGAAACCTGGCGGTTTGCTCGCCAGCCACTCGACGAAGGTACGCAGGCGCTCATCTCCCAACAAGGCCTCGCGACTGTTGAAGGTCAGCGCCAGCTCCTTTTCACTGAACAGCCGGTGGATCTGGTTATGACAAGCACGGCAGAGCCACAGCGTGGCGGTAATTCGTTCCTGACGAGGATACCGCCTCTGTACGTAAGCCTTGTCGTGTAGTGACTTGGGAATCAGGTGATGGCGGGTCAAGGCCACAGGCCGTGCACAAAACTCGCAGGCCTCAGGTTGAGGCGGCAGGCGAATGGGGTCGGCCATAAACGAAAGCTCAGGGGTTGCGAGCGAGCTCTGGAGTGATAACACGCTTGGCGTCGAGATAGACACGCTGCCAGTAGACGTTGTCGAGGCTGTCCAGACGAACCGTGCCACCACTGGACGGCGCATGCACGAAACGCCCATCCCCCACATAGATACCGGCATGACTGACAGTGCGCCCGCCATTGGTGGCGAAGAACACCAGATCACCACTTTGCAGGGCGTCACGACGAACATCTGGCGTACGCATCGCACTCAGCTCACGAGTAGAACGCGGCAGGCTGATGCCAGCGGCATCACGATAGACATAGCCGATCAGGCCACTGCAGTCGAAACCGCCATCCGGTGTATTACCACCGTAGCGATAGGGTGTTCCAACCAGGCCAAGCGCGCGAAACAGCACATCTTCGGCACCGCCCTGATAGGACGAAGAAGCAATTGGCGGCGTGTAGGCAGGCTGAGGAGAAGGGGCGCGACTGCTACAGGCACTCAGTAGCAGAACAAGAGAAATTACAGCGACACGGGTCGTGACGGGCATAAGCGAGGCGATCCTGAGCCTGAATGCGCCCTACTCTGCCCGAGACACGACGAACGGCGCAACCCTGGGGTTACGCCGTGAAACATCAGGGATGACGCCTGGCTGCGACTTGATCGTCCACTGGCGCCAGCGCCAGTACGCGCTTGGCTTGCAGGTAGCTGCGATTCCAGTAACTGTCATCCAGGCTATCGATGCGCACACCACCGCTGCGGCTGCTGCTGGAGTGGATGAACTGATCATCACCCAGGTAGATGCCGGCATGACTGACGCGACCACGACCACGATCATTGAACAGGATCAGATCACCCGGTTCCAGATCGGCGCGCGCCACCTTCGGCGCATCGAGGTTGATCAGCTCACGCGTGGAACGCGGCAGTTCCAGGCCGACTTCCTCGCGGAACAGGTAGCCGATAAAACCGCTGCAATCGAAACCAGACTGTACCGAGCTACCGCCGTAGCGATAACGGGTACCGATCAGCGAACGCCCGAGATCGAGCAGGCTGTCGGCCAGTTGCGGCATTTCATAGGGTTGATCGTCGATCAGCGCGTTGATCTCATCATCGGCAGGTTCATCCTGCTCGATCATCAGGCGAGTCACAGGTTCGACTGCTGCATCGCTGATCGGTTGCTGCGGTTGCGTCTGCGGCGCATGGCCGGCACAGGCAGCGAGAAAGACTGTGAGTGCAATAGGCACGAGGGGTGCGAAGCGTTTTAGCATGGGCACGACCGTGTCGAGTGAATTTAACAAGTCCGCGACTATGCCTTCTATAACGCTAATTTGCAAATTCTATCGACAGAATTGTGACTCAGTGGTCTCGCCATTTCATCTAAAGCGCCCAACCATCTGCATGGTCGGGCGACTCGGAAACCTAGCCGAGAATCTCGCTGAGCGGAATGAAACGCAGCATATCTCCCTCGGCCAGCGTACTGCCTTCCATGACCTCGGCCAGCCCTTCGGCCCAGGCGGCGCTGCGCAAAACGCCGGAACTCTGATTGGCATAGGGCACCACGCGCCCATGCTCCAGACGCGCGCGCAGGTACTCACGGCGCATACCCGGCTTAGCCCAGGTAAAACCTGCCGGCACCGCGAAGCCCAGTGGTTCGACCCGCTGCACCCCAAGACGACGCAACATGTAAGGACGCGCCAGCAGTCCGAAGGTGACCAGTGTCGAGGCCGGGTTGCCCGGCAAACCTATTACCGGAACGCCCTGATAGTGGCCGAAGGTCAGCGGTTTACCTGGCTTGATCGCCAATTTCCACAGCGCCAGTTCGCCCGCCTCGCGCAGGGCTATGCCGAGAAAATCCGCCTCCCCCACCGAAACGCCACCCGTGGAGAGAATCAGATCGACCTCGCCCAGGGCGCCCAGCGCTGCGCGGGTGCGTTGCAGGTCATCAGGCAATATGCCCGCATCCACCACACTGCAGCCCAGCCGTTGCAACCAGGCAATCAGCAGACGCCGATTGCTGTTGTAGATCTGCCCCGGCCCAAGCGCCTGCCCCGGCTCGACCAGCTCATCGCCGGTGGACAGCACGGCAACGCGCAGGCGCCGACGCACCGACAGCCGTGCGGCGCCAAGAGAGGCTGCCAGCCCCAGCTCGATTGGCCCCAGGCGGGTACCGGCCGGCAGCACGCATTCGCCGCTGCGGGTTTCCTGGCCTTGAGCCCGTACGTTCTGCCCGACTTTCAGCGGCTCGCGGAAATGCACGCGCCCTGCCTCATCCAGCTCAACGTTTTCCTGCATCTCGACGGTGTCGGCACCTTCCGGTAGCGGCGCACCAGTGAAGATGCGCGCGCAGGTTCCGTGCTCCAGCGGTGTGGGCGCGGTGCCCGCCTGGATGCGCTGGCTAATCGGCAACGCCTGGCCACTGCAATCGGCCAGGCGCAGGGCGTAACCGTCCATGGCGCTGTTGGCCCATGGCGGCAAATCCAGCGCCGCAATCAGTGGCTCGGCCAGCACCCGTCCATCGGCCTCGGCCAGCGCAACCAGCTCGTTCTGCTCGATGGGCGCCGCCTCTGCCAAAGCCAGCAGGCGCTCCAGCGCCGCCTCCATAGGCAACAGTCCGGGATGATCGCAACCACTCATCCGCGCGTCTCGCAGGCGCCCACCTGCTTCAGATGCGGCACGAAGTTGCAGGGACGATGGCGCGCATCCAGTTGCTCACCGAGGATGCCGTCCCAGGCAGTGCGGCAGGCGTTGGTCGAGCCCGGCAGGCAGCACACCAGGGTGCCGTTGGCCAGACCGGCCAGCGCGCGCGACTGGATGGTAGAAGTGCCGATATCGGCCACAGAGATCTGCCGGAACAACTCGCCGAAACCATCGACCTGCTTGTCCAGCAGGCAGGCGACCGCTTCCGGCGTGCTGTCACGCCCGGTGAACCCGGTACCGCCAGTGATCACCACGACCTGCACCTGATCCTCGGCAATCCAGGTCGCCACCTGAGCGCGGATCTTGTAGAGGTCATCCTTGAGCAGAACGCGAGCGGCCAGTTGGTGCCCGGCGGCGGTCAGACGGTCGACCAGCAATTGACCCGAGGTGTCGGTCTCCAGCGTGCGCGTGTCGCTGACGGTCAGCACGGCAATGTTCAGCGGCACGAAAACCGCATCGGCCTTATGGTTCATGGCAGGCATCCAATTGGGAGAGAATGGGCGCTGTTATATCACACAGCCTGCCTTCGGAGACTGCACACATGCCCGCATCCAACGCCAGCCCCACCTGCTCGGTGCTACTGCTTTCCGGTGGCCGCGGCCTGCGCATGGGCGGCCGCGACAAAGGCCTGCTGGAGTGGCAGGGTCGGCCACTGATCGCGTGGTTGCATGATCTGACCAGACCGTTGAGCGACGACCTGATCATCTCCTGCAACCGCAACACGGAGCACTATGCACGCTACGCCGACCAACTGGTCGCAGATCATGATCAGGACTTTCAGGGGCCACTGGCGGGTATCCGCGCAGGCATGGCCGCGGCACGCCACGAGCACATGCTGGTGCTGCCCTGTGACGCCCCCCTGGTGGACCGTGCACTGATCGAGTCACTGCTTGCCCACGCGGGGAGCCGGCCGGTGGTGATCCGCCAGGGCAACTACTGGCAGCCACTGTTCTGCCTGCTGCCCACGGGGCTCAGAGACGATCTGGAACACGCCTGGCAATCCGGTGAACGCAGCCCGCAACGCTGGTTCGACAACCTAGCCCCCATCGCCGTCGACTGCACGCTGGAAGATCCCCGCCTGGCCAACCTGAACACACCGGAAACGCTCGCGAACGGCATATCGCCTTGCTGAATCGAGAAGCCCTGCGCGGAACTCATACGACAGTTTCACGTCTGAGCGAGGGTATAGCACCTCTTTAGCACCCAAGGAGACACACCATGACCAAACGGATAATCCCCGCCCTGCTGATGGCAATCGGCTTCACTGTGCTGGCCGGCTGTTCCACGCCGTCGGTGATCACCCTGAATGACGGGCGTGAAATACAGACGGTAGACAAACCCCAGTTCGATGAAGAATCCGGCTTCTATGAATTCGAGCAACTCGACGGCAAGCGCGCCACGATCAACAAGGATCAGGTGCAGACCGTCAAGGAACTCTGAGGCGAGAGCCCGAGCCACCGCTGAAGGACAGCGGGGCTCGCCCCGGCAGCAGAAAGGGATATCGGCCTGCTGATTTTTTCAGGCTAACCCCTTGTGCAGTAAAAGTTTTTCGGTAGAATACGGCTCATTCGGAGTGTAGCGCAGCTTGGTAGCGCGTCTCGTTCGGGACGAGAAGGTCGCAGGTTCGAATCCTGTCTCTCCGACCAATCCCTTGTTCCTACATGTTCCTACATGCCTCGGAACCCCAGAAAGCCCGGCCTCTAGCGCCGGGCTTTCTGTTTCTGCTTGTCTCATGCCATCCCTAGGGTCTGTTGCCGTTTCGCGCACGGCCGCGTCGAAACGGCAACAGACCCTAGCTATCTCTACCGATTTGGTATGCCCGTTGGCATGCTGCCCGATCGTTAGGGGCTGTTGCCGTTTTTTCACTAACCAACTGATATGTAAGAGAAAACTCGTATCGTTGAAGCTCTGATCCATCATCGATACGAGTTTACAATGCCCCGATTATTGCTCAGTGATGAGCATTGGTCGAAGCTGCGGGAAATTCTGCTGCGCAAGGCCATCTACAACAATGGAATGGGTATTCATTGATGGCAGCTATGCCAAGGCTCACCAACACAGTGCAGGCGCTGGCAGTGGCAACGATGAGGCCATAGGAAAAAGTCGAGCTGGCAATACCAGCAAGATTCACCTGGCAGTTGATGCTCATGGACTGCCCATCGAATTTGAAATTACGGGGGGGCAAATCAATGATTGCACCCAGGCTCCCGCCTTGATTGCCAAGCTCCCGGAGGCAGAAACCATTGTCGCGGACAAGGGCTATGACAGCGAGAGAGTTCGGGAGCAGGTTGAGCAACAAGGGGCCAAGGCCGTGATCCCGAGAAAGCGTAACTCCGTGAAAGGCAACGCGGATCTGGACAGAGGTCTTTACCGCAACCGGCACTTGGTGGAGAACGCCTTCGCCCGGCTAAAGCACTACCGGGCAGTGGCATCTCGGTTCGACAAGCTCAAGAGAAATTACGAAAGCGTCGTGGCCATGGCCTGTGCCTTTCTCTGGTTACCTATGTGAAAC
>Ga0247725_1001666_pt1 | contig 10754 bp, 6 predicted proteins | sample OKSTACKMCFT3sol_FD_183021 | JGI IMG/M metagenome (GOLD analysis project Ga0247725, IMG submission 183021) | Subsurface sediment microbial communities from gas well in Oklahoma, United States - OK STACK MC-FT3-sol | ecosystem: Environmental > Terrestrial > Deep subsurface > Rock core/Sediment... | reverse complement strand
ACCCGAGCGGCGCGGGGGCCAAGGTGTTCGCCCTGCGCCAGCGCACCGCGCTGTTCGGCCACAACGCGCCCGACCCCAACCTGCTCGGCGAGGACAACGCGCAGATCGGTAATCAGATCGACAAGAGCACCGCCAGCGACTGGCGCTGGAAGAACTTCGTCATCAGCCCGACGGCCATCGATCTGGACACCGACAACCCGAAGATAGTGGCCGGCAGCTGGTTCGCCCTGGTCTCCAACGACCCCGCCTACGGCAGCGCCGACCTGCCGGGCTATGTCGAGTTGTTCCGTGCGGTGCGGGTGATCCACCGCAGCCGTAGCGCTTTCGCCCTGTCCAGCAAGGTCACCCGCCTCACCCCGGACACCGACGAGAACCTCACCACCAGCCTGTTCCCGCTGCGCCAGACCCTGGTACTGGCGCAGAGTGAGGCGCTGACGACCCGCGCCATGCCGCTGTTCCACCCGGTGTATGGCGACCTGCTCGACCTCGACCTGCGCGTCGACGGCCTGCAGCCCGGCCAGCCCCTGGCCCTGAGCGGCCGACGCCAGCGCATCACCCTGCAGGCCACCGGCCTGGCCCTGCAGCTCGACGAGGGCGGCAGCCTGGCCCTGGAATATGGCGACTCGCTGTTCATGCTGGCCCCGGCCGAGCGCCTGTTCGGCAGCACCCCGGTGGCGCTCGGCGCCGAGGAGTTCGCCGGGCTGCTCGGCAATGCCTCGGTCACCCTGCGCCTGCACCTGCTCGATCGCGACGGCCGCAGCGGCCTGCTGCAGGCCAAGGGCAAACAGCTGCGCCTGGCGCCCGGGCAGAAAGCCGACCCATTGGTGCGTCAGATCGCTTTCATCGCCGACGGCGAGGACGCGCTGAACCACGACCGCGACCACACCAGCCTCAAGCTCGGCGCAGCGCTGGAGCATGTCTACGAGCGGGCCACGCTGCGCATCAACGGCAACGTCGTTCCGGCCAGCCACGGCGAAACGGTGGAGACCATACTCGGCGACGGCAACGCGGCACTGGCCAACCAGCGCTTCCAGCTCAACCAGGCGCCGCTCACCTACACCAGTGCCAGCACGCCGAGCGGACGCCTCTCCAGCCTGGAGCTGCGGGTCAACGACGTGCTGTGGAGCGAGCTGACCACCCTCTATGGCGCCCCGGCCAACGCGCGCAGCTACGAGACCAGCCAGGACGAGGCCGGCCTCGCCAGCCTGCAGTTCGGCGACGGCCGCGAGGGCGCGCGCCTGCCCAGCGGCCACAGCAATGTGCGCGCGCTACCGCAAGGGCCTGGGCAGCGCCGGCAACCTGGCCGCCGGCAAGCTCACCACCCTGCTGTCGCGCCCGCTGGGCGTCGGCGAAGTGCTCAACCCGGTGCCGGCCACTGGTGGCGAGGATGCCGAGTCCCTGGAGCAGGCACGCGGCAACGCGCCGCTGACGGTGCTGACCCTGGACCGCGCCGTGTCCATCACCGACTACGCCAACTTCGCCCGTGCCTTCGCCGGCATCGACAAAGCCCATGCGCTGTGGATTCCCAGCGGCCCGGCGCGTGGCGTGTTCCTCAGCCTGGCCGGGGTCGCCGGCACACCGGTGAACGAGGGTGAGGCCACCCACGCCGCCCTGCTCGGCGCCCTGCTGGCCTATGGCGACCCACTGATGCCGCTGCGCATGGTCAGCTACGTCGACGCGCGCTTCCGCTGCCGCCTGGCGGTCAAGGTGCTGGCGGAGTACAACAGCGAACTGGTGCTGCAACAGGTCGAGGCCGGCCTGCGCGAGCACTTCGGCTTCGCCCGCCGCGACTTCGGCCAGACCGTCTCGGTGGACGAGCTGGCTGCCGTGACCCATCGCATCGCCGGGGTGCAGGCGGTGCAGATCACCCGCCTGTATCGCCAGGGCCAGCCGCCGGGCCTGGTGCCGCGCCTGTATGCGGCGCTGCCGGTGGCCTCGCCCAGCGGCCTGCCGCATCCGGCCGAGCTGCTGACCCTGGCCGCGGCGCCGATCGAGCTGGAGGTGCTGCCATGAGCCTGGACGCGCAATCCCTGTTCGCCCTGCTGCCGGCCATCCACCGTGTGCGCGACGCCGAGCTGGCGCAGGCCGAGGGCCTGGCGCGCGGCCCGCTGGAGGAGCTGGTGGCGCTGCTGGCCGAGCAGCTGGGCGTAGCCGAGGAAGGCCTGGAACAGCTGCACGACGACCTGTTCATCGAGACCTGCGCCGACTGGGTGGTGCCCTATATCGGCGACCTGATCGGCTACCAGAGCCTGCACCAGAGCGTGCCCGGCATCGCCAGCCCGCGCGCCGAGGTGGCCCACACCATCGCCCTGCGCCGGCGCAAGGGCACGGCCACCGTGCTGGAACAGCTGGCGCGCGACGTGACCGGCTGGGACGCCCGCGCCGTGGAGTACTTCCAGCGCCTGTGCGCCACCCAGTACATGAACCATCCGCGCCTGCACGCCCTGCAGACGCCAGACCTGCGCCAGGGCCAGGCCCTGGAATGGCTCGGAACGGCCTTCGAGACGGCCCAGCGCAGCGTCGACGTGCGCCGCATCGAATCGGCTCGCGGCCGCCACAACATTCCCAACGTCGGCCTGCACCTGTGGCGCATCCAGGCCTGCCCGCGAAGCCAGGCCCCCTGCCTGCGCGCCGGCCCGCGGCGCTACCGGGCCAGCCCGCTGGGCCACGATCTGGTGCTGTACAACAAGCCACGCCTGGAGGATGACATCGGCCACCTGGCCGAGCCGGACAACGTGCCCTGGCCGCTGTCGCGGCGGCGCCTCGAAGCACATCTGGCCCGCCATTACGGCGTGCGCGCCAACGCCACGGCGCCGCTCGACAACCCGGCGCCTAGCCTGCAGCTGTGGGTCGACGGCACGCCGATCGAGCGCGAGCAGGTCTGCGTCTGCCACCTGGGCGACGACGGCGCCGGCTGGGCCCACACCCCGCCGCCGGACGGCACCTATGCCATCGACCCGGTGCTGGGACGCATCGCCCTGCCCGGCGATGCGCCGGACCCGGCCGAGGTGCAGCTGACCTGGCACGAGGGCTTCTCGGCCGACATCGGCGGCGGCGAATACGAACGCGGCGCCGACCTCCCCGTGGTGCCGGCCGGGCGCGCACTGGTGCGGGTGCCGGACGATCAGCCGAGCATCAGCGCCGCGCTGACCGAGATCGCCGGCGATGGCGTGGTGGAGATCACCGACAACGGCCGTTACGAGGAGACGCTGGACATCCAGGTGGTGGCCGACGGCGCGGTGGAGATCCGCGCCAGCAATGGCCGTCGCCCGACCCTGGTGCTGAGCGGGCTGAGCATCGCCGGCGCGGCGGACAGCGCCTGCCTGCTCAACGGTCTGCTGATCGCTGGCGCGCCGTTGCAGGTGCTGGCCGGGGCCGGCAATGCCCTGGCACGCCTGGAGCTGAGCCACTGCACCCTGGTGCCCGGCATCGCCCTGGACGCCGCCGGCCAGCCCCTGCAGCCGACCGCGGCCAGCCTGGTGCTGGAGATCCCGGGGTTGGCCGTGCAGATCGACCGCTGCCTGCTCGGCGCCATCCGTGCCCATGAGCACGCGCAGGTTGTGGCCAGCGACAGCCTGATCGATGCCACCGCCCGCGACGGCGTGGCCTTCGCCGCCATCGACGGCGCCTCGCCCGGCGCGGTGCTGTCACTCAGCGCCTGCACCCTGGTCGGCAAGGTGCATACCGCCGAGGTGGGGCTGATCTCCAACAGCATCCTGTTCGCCGCCCTGGCCCCCGGCGACAGCTGGGCGGTGCCGGTGCGCGCGGCGCGCAAGCAGGTCGGCTGCGTGCGTTTCAGCTGGCTGCCGTTCAACTCCAGGGTGCCCAGGCGCCATCGCTGCCAGCCGGACTCCAGCAGCAGCGCACGGCACATCGCGCCGCGCTTCACCTCATTGCGTTACGGCACCCCGGCCTATGGCCAGCTGGCCGCGTCCACCGCGCTGGAGATTCTCCAGGGCGCCGACGACGAGAGCGAGATGGGCGTCTTCCACCAGCTGTACGGCGCGCAGCGGGTCACCAACCTGCGCATCCGCCTCGCGGAATATCTGCGGGTGGGTTTGCGCGCCGGCATCTTCCACGAATCCTGAGGGAGCATCATGAGCTTCGATCTGAGTCGAATCCGCTTCGACGTCCGCCGCGACTTCCTCGGCGTCGTCATGCAGCAGGGACGGGTCCAGCTGGACGCCGACTGGAACGAGTGGGTGGCGCAGCTGGCGAGGCGGATCCAGGCGGGCTCGCTGGATACCTACGGCGGCAATGTGGTGCCGCGCATCACCCCGGACGGTTTTCGCATCGAGGCCGGTGGCGGCAGCTTCAGCATCGGCGTCGGGCGCATCTATGTGGACGGCCTGCTGGCGGAGAACCACGGCGCCGCGCCCAACGTCTGGGAGCCGCGCCTGGCCGAACAGGTCGGCAGCAACCCGTTGAGCTACGCCAGCCAGCCCTACTACCCCAACCCGCCGCCGCTGCCCCAGGGCGGCCCGCACCTGGTCTACGTCGATGTCTGGCAGCGCGAGGTGACGGCGGTGCAGGCCCCCGACCTGGTGGAGAAGGCCGTGGGCGTGGACAGCACCGGCCGCCTGCAGACGGTGTGGCAGGTCAAGGTGCTGGCCAATGTCGGCACCAGCACCTGCGCCACCGAGGATGAAGACGTGCCCGGCTGGCTGGCCCTAACCGCTCCCTCGGCGGCGCGCCTCTCCACCAGTACCGGAGTACCGAACTTCGAGCCCGATCCCTGCCAGGTGCCGCCGGCCGCCGGCTATCGCGGCCTGGAGAACCAGCTGTACCGGGTCGAGGTACACCGCGGTGGCGCGCTCGGCACCGCCACCTTCAAGTGGTCGCGGGACAACGCCACGGTGGCCTCGCGGGTCAGCCACATCAACCCGGCGCGCGACCGCATCACCGTCGAGAGCATCGGCCGCGATGATGTGCTGCGCTTCCACGACGGCGACTGGGTGGAGGTGACCGACGACTGGCGCGAGCTGCACAACCTGCCCGGCGAGCTGCGCCGCATCCGCGTGGCCGGCGGCGTCGACGAAGGCGCACGGACCCTGCAGTTCGACCTGGCCCTGCCCGCTGGGATGTTCCCCGCCAATGCCCAGCAGGCCACCGACCCGGCGCGCAACACCCGGGTGCGGCGCTGGGACCAGGCCGGCCTGGTGCGCCGCGAGAACGGCACCCAGGTGTTGGACCTGAACGCCCCCGGCGCGGCCGGTGACATCCAGATTCCCGCGGCCGGCACCCGCCTGTTCCTCGAGCACGGCATCCTGGTGGAGTTCGGCCTGGCGCCGGCCGGCGGCCAGTTCAAGAGCGGCGACCATTGGGTGTTCGCCGCGCGTACCGTGGACACCAGCATCGAGCTGCTCAACCAGGCGCCGCCGCTGGGCATCCACCACCACTACGCGCGCCTGGCCATGGTCAACTTCCCCGATCAGGAGACCGACTGCCGCGTGCTCTGGCCGCCGATCGCCGAGGGCGAAGGTTGCGACTGCACCGTCTGCGTCAGCGCCGAGGGCCACAACAGTGGCGCCGCGACCATCCAGCAGGCCATCGACTCGATCAAGGACGTCGGCGGCACCATCTGCCTGGGCATCGGCACTTACAACCTCCGTGAGCCGCTCACTGTGACTGGCGCCCAATCGCTGCGCTTTCGTGGTCAGGGCTGGGCCAGCCTGCTGGTCGGCAGCGCGCCCGGCGCCATCATCGACATCAGCGCCAGTACCGGCGTGGCCCTGGAGAACCTCAGCCTGGTCGCCTCGGCCACCAGTTCCAGCACCACGGCGGCGCTGCGCGCGCGCAATACGGTCGACCTGCGCGCCGAGCACATCAACGTGCTGTGCCTGGCGACGGGTGAAGGTGCCAGCGCGGCCATCGGCCTGGGCGGCAACATGCTTGGCGTCAGCATCGACGACTGCGCGCTGGTGGCGGAGCGCGGCATAGTGCGCATCGGCGAGCACTTGCTCAGCGCCGAGCTGCGGGTGACGCGCAATCTGTTCTTCTGCAGCCAGCGCGCTATCAATCTGGACGGCATCAGCCTGCACTACGGCAACACCCGCATCGACGGCAACCTGATGATCAACGGCAACCAGCCGGCGCTGGTGGCCAGCGGTGCGGTGCTGCCGGGCTCGCCCTTCGCCATCCAGAACAACGTCATCTACACCCAGGGTGACGGCATCCGCGCCGGGGTGGATGGCCTGCGCATCGAAGGCAACGAGATCAGCGGCATGGGCGAGCGCAGTGGCGAAGGCATAGTCCTGGAGGAAGGACTGGACCCCGAGGGCATCCGCGATGCGCGCATCGAAGGCAACCGCCTGAGTGGGCTGCAGGGCAATGCCATCGCCATCCATCAGCAGCTGGAGCATGCCGTCATCGACGGCAACCTGATCGAGGATATCGGCCTGGGCGCGCTGGTGATGGGCGAGGCCGGCGCGGTGGAGCACCTGAGCATGAACGGCAATCGCTGCCGCAACCTGGGCCTGCAGGCCAATGACCAGGGCACGGCCTTTGCCGCCGTGCAGCTGATCCGCGTGGTGCGTGGCGATTTCAGCGACAACCTGGTCGCCGAGGTGGCACGCGACGCCCTGCTCTCGCCGGCCATCGCCGGGTTGCGTGCCCTGGCTGTCGGCCAGCTGCGCGTCGAAGACAACCGCTTCTTCGGCATAGGCCCGGACCGCAGCAGCGGCGAGCTGGTGGCGATCCAGATAGTGCCGCCCTTCGACCGCACCATGGTCGAAGGCAATCAGGTCGACCGGGTCGGCGACGATCCCCAGCAGAAGCCGGAGCCGGCCATCTGGCGAGCCATCCTGATAGCCCCGACGGCGCTCGGCAGCTCGGGCAACTTCAGCACCGCCTACCTGGTCGCCGCCCCGGACAGCGCCTACCTGCTCACCGCCAACCGCGCCTTCGCGGTGGCCCGCCGGCCGGCCGACCTGGCGATCCAGAACAATCGCCTGCGCGCCCACCTGAGCAACGTGCCGCTCAGCCAGTGCGCCACCCTGGATCACTGCCTGTTCGCCGGCAACCGTTGCGAGACCCTGGGCGCGGCCAATGACGGCGCGCAATCCGGCGACCTGCAGGCGCGTACGCTGAATGCCAGCAACAACCGCCTGCTCGGCCAGGGTGACCACGACACCCTGCACCTGCATCCCGACCAGCAGGTCAAGCAGGCCATCGTCATGGGCAACACCAGCACCGGCAATATCCGCGTCATCAATGGCGCTCCCATTCCCCTCGACATGGGGCTGACCAACCTCATCGGCTTCTAGGAGCGTACGACATGGCCGTCACCACCTTTCGCGGCGAAAAGAACCTCGGCGAGCTGGCCGACAAGCTGTTCACCCGCCTCACCCCGCGCCAGCGCGAAAAGGTCGAGGACGCCCTGCTCAAGGCCAATCCGCAGCTGGATCAGATCACCAGCCTGCGCGCCGGCACCCTGCTCAAGGTGCCCGACCTGCCGGAGCTGCGGGCCAAGGCCAAGCGCGCCGGAGACGGGCCGGACGACCAGCTGGCGAGGCATCTGGAGGTAGAACTGCAGGCCTTCGGTCAGCAGCTGATTAAGCGTTTTGCCACCGCCCAGGAGGCGGTGGCAAAGACCGAATCCGTACTGAACGAGGCCGAGCTCAAGCGTGTGATCGCCAAGGAGCCACCGCTGCGCGACCTGGCCAAACAGATTGGCACCCTCAATGGCGAGCGCAAGAAGCAGCTGGAGGAGCGCCAGCAGAAGCTCGTCGCGGCGCTGAAGCAAATGCAGGGCGACCTGGAGAAAGGCTGAAGGAATCTTCAAAGGCACAAGCGAATCTATTGCGTTTGCCAGGGATTATCATTTTGGCTAAAGTCGACGCCTTCGCGCATGTCCGGCTTGCCAAGGATTGTCCATGTTCCGACTCGATGCGGTCAGCTTCAGCCTGGCGGAGCGCACGCTCCTGCATCCGCTGTCGCTCGATATTCCCCAGGGCCAGATGGTTGGCCTGATCGGCCACAACGGCTCCGGAAAATCCACCCTGCTGAAGATGCTGGCCCGCCAGCAGCCGGCCAGCGCCGGCCGCGTGCTGCTGGACGACAAAGCGCTGGAGGACTGGAAGGATCGCGACTTCGCCCGCCAGGTCGCCTACCTGCCGCAACAGCTGCCAGCCGCCGAGAGCCTGACGGTGCGCGAGCTGGTCGGCTTCGGCCGCTATCCCTGGCATGGCCTGCTCGGCCGCTTCGGCAGTGAAGACCACGCCAAGGTGCGTGAGGCCATGGAGCTCACCGACACCGCGCGCTTCGCCGAGCGTATGGTCGACAGCCTCTCCGGCGGCGAGCGCCAGCGCGTCTGGCTGGCCATGCTGCTGGCGCAGAACAGCCGCTACCTGCTGCTGGATGAGCCGACTTCGGCGCTGGACATCGCCCACCAGGTCGACGTGCTCGGCCTGGTCCATCGTCTCAGCCAGCAGCTCGGCCTGAGCGTCATCGTGGTCTTGCATGACATCAATATGGCCGCCCGCTACTGCGATCGCCTGATCGCCCTGCACAGCGGCCGCCTGCTGCTGGATGGCAGCCCGGCCGAGCTGATGACCGACAACAATCTGGAGGCCATCTACGGCCTGCCCATGCAGGTGCTCAGCCACCCGCAGGGCCAGCAACCCATAGCCGTGGTGGTCTGATGCGCTGGCTGCTCTGTGCGCTCGCCCTGCTGGTGGGCCTGGCCCAGGCCGATGCCCGTCAGCCGCGCATCGCGGTGATCGACTGGGGCCTGACCGAGACCCTGCTGGGCCTGGGTGTGACACCGATTGCCGTGGCCCAGACCGAAGGCTATCGGCGCTGGGTGCAGGCGCCCGCGCTGCCCGCCACGGTCGTCGACCTTGGCCTGCGCATCGAGCCCAATCTGGAACTGCTCAGCCAGCTCAAGCCGGACATGATCCTGATCACCCCGCAGTTCGCCGCCAGCCGGCCGCAGCTGGAGCGCATCGCCCCGGTGCATATGCTGGCCATCTACACGCCGGAAGCCGAGGCCTATGTCGGCGCCCAGCGGGTGACCCGCGAGCTGGCCGAACTGCTCGGCCGTGAGGCTCAGGGCGAGGCGATGATCGCCCGCATCGACGCCACTATGGCGCGGGTCAAACAGCTCCTGGCCTCGCGGGCATTGCCGCCTTTCTATGTGCTGACCTTCCTCGACCAGCGCCACGTGCGCCTGTTCGGCAAGCAGAGCATCTACCAGGGCGTGCTGGACCGTGTCGGCCTGCGCAACGCCTGGAGCGGGCCGACCAACTACTGGGGCTTCAGCCAGCAGGGCATCGAGCGTCTGGCCGAAGAACCCGCCGCCGCCCTGCTCTACCTGGAGCCCATGCCGCCCGGCACCGCCGAGGGCCTGGCCGCCAGCGCCCTGTGGCAACAGCTGCCGGCCGTGCGTGGGCAGCGCCTGTATGGCCTGCCGCCGGTATGGAGCTTCAACGGCCTGATGGCCGCCGAGCGTTTCGCCCATCTGCTGGAGGCGCGCCTGGCGCCGGAGAGCGCGCAATGACCGACCTGCTGGCCCAGGGGCCGTTGCCCGTCCGCGAGCGCCGCGGCTTCTCCAGCCATCCCGCCTGGCTGTGCACGGCATTGCTGATCCTGTCTCTCGGTCTGGCCCTGAGCGATCTCGGCCGGCGTCTGCCGCTCGGCGAATGGCTGCAGGCTGTGGCCAGCCCCGCCGAGGGCGATATGCCGCAGCTGATCCTGCACTTCAGCTGGTTGCCGCGCCTGTGCATGGCCCTGCTCTGCGGCGCCGTGCTGGCCCTGGCCGGTACCCTGATGCAGCAGGTGTTGCGCAACCCGCTGGCCTCGCCGACCACTCTGGGCGTATCCAGCGGCGCCCAGCTCGGCCTGCTGGTGGCCACGCTGTGGGCGCCCTGGGCGCTCGACTATGGCCGCGAATGGGTGGCCCTGGCTGGCGGTGGCCTGGCGTCCCTGCTGGTGTTCGCCCTGGCCTGGCGTCGTGGCCTGGCGCCACTGACGCTGATCCTCGCCGGCCTGGTGGTGACCCTCTACCTGAGCGCGCTGAACGTCACCCTGATGCTGGTCCAGCAGCAGGATCTGAATGCCGTATTTATCTGGGGCTCCGGTTCGCTAAGCCAGAACAGCTGGAGCGGCGTGCAGTTCCTGTTGCCACGCCTGGCCGTCGGCCTGCTGCTCCTGCTGCCGCTGCTGCGCCCGCTGGCCCTGCTGGAACTGGACGACAGCGGAGTGAAGAGCCTGGGCGTGCCGCTGCGCTTCCTGCGCATCGTCAGCCTGACCCTGTCCGTGTACCTGGCCGCCTGCGTGGTCAGCGTGGTCGGCGTGATCGGCTTCATTGGTCTAGCCGCGCCTGCCCTGGTGCGCCTGCTCGGCGCGCGCAGCTTTGCCCAGCGGCTGATCTGGGCGCCACTGCTCGGTGGCCTGCTGCTGTGCGTCACCGACCTGGGCATCCAGCGCCTGGCCGGCAACCTGGCCGAGCTGGTGCCCACCGGCGCTGCCACCGCCCTGCTCGGCGCGCCGCTACTGCTCTGGCTGCTGCCGCGCCTGCACCTGGCCGGCGGCCAGCCCCAGAGCAATGACGAGCACAGCTTCGCTCGCCATCCGTTCCCGGCCCGGCGCCTGCTGCCACTGCTGCTGGCCTTGGCCGTTGGCATCGTCCTGGCACTGGGCCTGGGGCGCGGGCTGGAAGGCTGGAGCTGGAACCTCGACGATGCCGCGCTGCTCGACTGGCGCTGGCCGCGGGTGATGGCTGCTGCCGCCGCGGGCTGCATGCTGGCGCTGGC
>Ga0247725_1001665_pt1 | contig 10754 bp, 21 predicted proteins | sample OKSTACKMCFT3sol_FD_183021 | JGI IMG/M metagenome (GOLD analysis project Ga0247725, IMG submission 183021) | Subsurface sediment microbial communities from gas well in Oklahoma, United States - OK STACK MC-FT3-sol | ecosystem: Environmental > Terrestrial > Deep subsurface > Rock core/Sediment... | reverse complement strand
CCGGGTTTCCAGTAAGTCACCGGCCCCCATTCTTCCTGGGCACTCCCTAACTTAGCCGTCTCAGTTTCGGGTATCGCTTCTATCGACTGGTTGCGCAGTCGAGGTGCGGCGCGAGAGCCATGAATATAACAGCGCTGCCCCAGCGCTGCTAGTGGATGCAGCTACCCCTCATTGTGGCTCGAAAGCCTCTGACCAGGGTTGGAGTTCTTGGCCGTGTCCGAGAGGTCGTGAAGCGTGTGGCAGTTGCCGCAGGACAGGTAGACGGCTGGGAACAGCTCTCCGTCAATGTCCGTGCCTTGAGGCTCTATGCGGTAGCCCCACATATCGTTGCAACCGCAGTTCCCGCAGATCAGGTGGAGTCTTGCTCTTGCCATGACGTTGGCCTCTCAGAAGCGGGATAGCCAGCGGGAAACGTTGTCGCGAATCGACAGCGCCTTGTCCATGTCCGGCTGTGCAAGCTCGCTGAGGAATGGGCTGGATTCCGCGAACAGGCGGCGAAGGTCGGTATGAAGAATCGTGGCGCTAGTCTCGCAGGCCGCGAGAATCGAGGCCTCGTTGGCGGAGAGCAACTGCTCCAGCTTGCCCTCTGGAAGGGCATCAGCTGCCATCGTCCGAGCTTCTTCCTCCAGCTCATCGCGGCGTGCCTGCACCGCGATGATCTGCTCTTTCAACCCGGCGATGCGCTCATCGGCATCTTCGATGCTTTGAGCCAAGTTGCGGGCGTCAGCGTTCTTGGGTAGGAGCAGTTTGAGCCAGTGTTTCATGGGTGGTTCTCCGTGATTTGGCATGGCCATGGTGTGCCGAAAGCGGGCGTGTTGTGGGCATAGCTTTCAAGCTGCCATTTGCTGATCGGCACGCTTAGACAGCCTGTCGAGGGTCATCTGGCGAACCAGCTCGCGCTCTGCGCGGGCCGCTTCATCACGGGTCTTGAACACGAAGTCGCCGGGTTCGCCGAGCGCTTGCCGGCGCCCATCACACACAATGCGCCACGCGCCGTCATCGTAGTTGTTGCTCACGCAGCCGCAGCCCCCGGACGGGTACTGCACGTTGCGAACATACCAGCCGCCGTGCCGCCATTGGGTATAGGCCGGCACCCAGTTCGCGCTCTCGTCGAGTGCGTCGGTGACGTTGAACTGGCGGGCCGAGAATGCCTTCGCCGAGTCTTTGATGAAGCGGACGATCACCTCGACCTCGATGTGCGTATCCCCACGCTTGGCGTTGCAGACGCGGATCAGATCATCACCATCTGCGAACCAACCGATGGACTTGGTGTAGACGTAGCCGAAGTCGGTAGTGGCGAACATCAGCTCAGCGACTGCGCTGCGGGCCAGGAACAGGCCATCTGCATTGTCTGTCGAGATTGTCTCGGGGTCATAGATGCGCTGGGTATTGTCGGCGTAATCGACGCCAGAGCCATCCGGCATGATCCAGCCGTCACGCTCGGCGCCCGCGCTCCTGAACTTGCAGCGCACGCCTTCGGCTTCGATCTGGGCGCGGGTGAATTTGTCGTTGCTCATGGGGAGTGCCCTCCTGTCTTTGGTGAGCACATCATGAGTGCAGAAATCGGGTGTCAGCGCTGCACACTGCAAAAGCCCAACAATCCCCAATACCAACACTGGGAAATGGAAAAGCAGCGGGAACGGCTGCCTTGCAAACCGGGAGGCTCGGAAGGTGTAAGCAAGGAGTTAGAATTGCTCACAAGGCCGTTATCCTTGGCACTACGCGGAACTACAAAGGAGGCGTTATGACCGCTAGCACTGAGCGAACCATCTATTTCATTGCCGCTGACAAGGCTCTCACCAGCGCTGAGCGTGAATCGTTCCTAGACCGCTTCCCGCGTCAAAATGGTGCTCATGTGGCCGACATTCTGAGCATGATGGACAACGCAGACGCCAACTTGGAGCTGGTCGAGGCCATGTATGACGAGCACGCCTCCGAGGTCACTGAGCCGGGGCTGCTCAGCACTGCCTGTCATGTCTGTGCAGTGCTGGATCAAAAGTCCTGGGAGCACATCAGCTCCATGGTTGATCGAATCCGGCAGCAAGTGTCGCCTCGCTAGGCAAGCAAGGGTTCAGCCCCAGCCTGAGCCCCCATCCTCGGGCGTGAGGATTTTTCCCGACTGGCAGTGACACAAGCGAATCATGGGCATTCTGAGTACATCAGAAACGGGGCGATGCCTTTAGGAACTCAAGAATGCAAGTCACCAATCAGAACCGCGAATACTCACCAAGCCTCGTCACGGATCGCTTTGTTCAGCGAGACATAACGTCAAATGGCTACGTCATCACCGAAGTGAGTGCAGCTGGCTGGACGCTGCGGGAGGGGTCGCGTAGAAGCTGGTGAGCTTCCTGATGAAGTCCGCGCAAAGGCTGATGCCGAGCGATATTCAATGGATGCCCGTGTGCCTTGGCCGCTCGATGACAACGCCGGTCGCACAGTGAAGCGCGACCTGCTAGCAGGCATTGGTGAGGGCTCAAGCCCGTTGGAGCATGCTGCCAAGCAGGTTCTGCGGGAAGCGCTTGATCGAGTTGAGGTCCACCCCTGTGACCGGGGGGATGACGCTGTAGCTGCTAAGGAACTATCGCCTGAATTGCAGGCGCTGCTCCAGGCCCTCACTGGGCATAACGCGAGCTGAGACAATGTTGGGATCAACGAAAACTCCGATGCCCGCGAAGCGGGTTTGTCTGCTCACCGCAATCACAGCGATGGCTTTGGCGGCGAGAATCCATGGCACCGATAAGGCTGTGATGATGACGGGCTACCGTGTGCTGGCCGGGTTGAGCCCCGCTTACCAGCCTGTCGTCTTGGCGATCATGAATGCGCCGTCGCCTCTGGCGCACATGAACCTCTATGTCGCCAACCTGCCGCAGCACATTCTGGAAATGAAGGTAAGCAAGCCGGCGCTGCCGCTGCTCGATGCTGCTATCCCCGCCTGAAACCTCGGCGCCGAGGCGGGGTGGACAGGATGTACTGACCGTCATTGACCTCGCGGGCACGCTGCATCTGGATGACCTCGGCACCCGTGCAGCTATGGCGTCGCCAATAGCTGCGGGCCTCGCACCAGTTCACCAGGATCAACGGAAACCGATAGCGCTGGGCAGCGGCCATCAAGCTGGTGAGGAAGGTATCCCAGTCGCAACAGCGGCGATCCACCCATTTCCGCTTCCTGGCCAAGCGAGTTCTCCAATCCTAATCCTGGGCTTGAGTGTTTTCAGTCCCCGCACTGGGCAGGTCGAACAGGTACTCACGTAGGGCACGCAAATCGCCCTTGTTCTGCTGTATCTCATCCAGAATCTCGTCTGCAACGTAGTCACACGTTCTGGCAATGCCCTCAATCTCCATTCTCAGGTAAGCACGATCAACATTCGGGTGACGGCGCCGGTAGGTCGATAGGTGAGCGAGGGTGCCAGCAAGGATGAGCGCATTTGCACAATCATCAGCGGACATGCCCAGTAATTCAGCTGTCTTGAGGATTGCGAGCGCATCGCTCTCGATCCGACTGGCGATCCGGTGATCTGGTAGCGCTCCAACTGAGACTAGGGTTATAGCCGCATGCCGTATGTAGGGCAGTGAGGGGCAGGTCTTGTGGTGCTTGGCGTACCAAGTTCCCAAAACCTCCATTTGGGACTCGGAAGCGTTAGTTTCAGCCAGCGGCGCCGACCATATGTCGAAGGAGCTTTGGGGTAGACGGCAGTCCTCGGGCATCGACTCCAGTTGCTTGGCGAATTCGCGCACCAGCTTGGTGCCCAAAAGGCTCACGGGTTCATCAAATAGGTTCAAGTCAGACTCCTGGGCCTGAACAGCGGGAATGGGGAGGGCCGCTGTTTACTCGGAGGGCGCTGAGTCAGGCCTGTTTGCCTGCTCCGCTGCGCGATCACGCTCAATCGCGTCGTCAACCTCCCGCGCCATCTGCTCGATGCTTACACCCAGCATGGCTGCGACCCTGGCGGCATAATACCGCCACCGCAGGGCGTCCTGCATCATTGCTGCCAATTCTTTGTCAGCGGCGTCGAACAATTCAGACGCTCTGCTTGGCTCAGTCATGAGCGTCGTCCCCGGCTTTGGCATTCGAGAAATGCCGGCAAAACTCAGTTGCAACCAGCAACGCATGCTCTGGTGAGGGTAGTAGGTGGGTGTAGCCGTCGCCCCATGTAGGGTCGCCACCGTAATGGGCACGCTGACCGAACGTCATGCAGTATCGCCCTGCGGAATGGTCGATGCGCATGTACTCACCGGCTGACAGATCAAGCTCGGGCGTCAGTTCCCCCCCATAGGAAGTCAGCACCATCCTCGTCGTCGTGAGCATCAATCCTGAGCACTGGCCAGCCCAGTGCATCCAGCTGGTTGAGCACCATGTCAGTGAACGGCCAAAGGCCCGATGGCCGATCCGTGGAAAGCACTCGATCACGACTCATTGCGTGGGGTGTTGGCTCTCTGGGCATCACGCTGGCGCAGCCGCTCCATCAGTTCCTGACCACGCATCATGCTGGCCACGTCCTTGAAGCCCACCCGAACCCATCCTTCTTTCCGCAGGGTACCCACACCGAAGGAGGTGTGGGGTGAATGCGGCGCAGGGCGTCAGCCCTGCTCGATTTCACCATTGCCGCACTCTTATTATGCTGTATGAATGAACAGTATTTGTTATGATTGTCTCATGATCATCCGCCAGGGCTTCAAATACCGACTGGACACCAGCGAGGCGCAAAGCGCCCGCTTGCGTGTGCTGTGTGGTCATGCCCGGTATGTCTGGAATAAAGCCCTGAGCGAGTGCAATCAGATGCTGGCCACCGAAGACCAGTTCGTGCCCCGCTACGAAACGATGGCCAAGTGGGTCACCGCCTGGAAGCGCAGCCCAGATACCGAGTGGCTGAAAGACGCCTACACCGACAACCTACAGCAGAAGCTCAAAGACCTCGACACTGCCTGGCAGCGCTATTTTAAAAAGGTGGCCGATGCCGGCAGGCCGCAGTTCAAGAAGAAAGGCCGCAGCCGGGACAGCGTGCGTTTCGTAAACTTCCCCAAATACTGCGCCCTTGACGGCAACCGGGTAAAACTTCCAGCCGGCATCGGCTGGGTCAAGTTCCGCCAGTCCCGCGCCATTCTGGGCGAAGTGAAAAACTGCACCGTAGGCTTCGATGCTGGCCACTGGTTTATCAGCTTCCAGACCGAGCGCGAAGTTGAAAACCCGCTGCCAAAATCAACCAGCGCTGTCGGCATCGACATGGGCATCGAGCGATTCGCGACCCTCTCCGATGGCAACTACACCGCACCGCTGAATAGCTTCAAGCGGCACCAGCTCGCGCTGCGCAAGGCGCAGCAGGGCATGAGCCGAAAAACCAAGTTCAGCAACAACTGGAAACGGGCCAAGGCCCGCGTCCAGCGCATCAATCACCGTATCGCCAACGTGCGCCGCGATTACCTTCACAAGGCTTCCACAACCATCAGCAAAAACCACGCGATGGTCTGTATCGAAGACTTGAAGGTCAGCAACATGAGTGCATCGGCAGCTGGCACCACCGAACAACCTGGGCGCAACGTGAGAGCCAAGAGCGGCTTGAACAAAGCCATGCTCGACCAGGGCTGGTTCGAGTTCCGCCGCCAGCTGGACTACAAGCTGACATGGAACGGTGGATGGCTGATCGTGGTGCCGGCGCATAACACCAGCCGTACCTGCCCGGCCTGCAAGCACGTCAGTGCAGACAACCGCAAGAGCCAGGCACAGTTCCGGTGCGTGCAGTGCGGTTATGCGAATAACGCGGATGTGGTCGGTGCGATCAACGTGCTTCGCCGGGGCGAGGGGCACCTGAGCAACGAAGGGCCGGACATGGCCCGGTTCGCCTGTGAAGTGAACGGCGCTGTAAGGCCGTCAGCAGCAGGAACCTGTTAGCCGAGTGATCGGCTAACACCTGAAAAGGAATCCCCTTCCTGAGCGCAAAGAGCGAAGGTGGGGGAGGATGTCAATTGAAGAACCAGCAAGTCTGCAAGGCACCAAGCCGGTGCGCGCCTTTGCCGCCCAATTGGAGGCCATGCCGGAGGGTTGTCGCCGCCCCCAGAAGGCATTCGATGCTTGGTCAATGCCGCTTGCTGAAACAGGCGGTTCTGAAATCCAACTCCAAGAAGTGGGGGCGTGGTACGCGAAGCACCACAAGACCTGCCCAATGAGGGCAACGATAACTCTCAGACCCCGAATTAGGATTGGAGACTCGAATTGGCCAGAGAGCAAAAGTGGGTGGATCGCCGCTGTTGCGACTGGGACACCTTCCTCACCAGCTTGATGGCTGCCGCCCAGCGAAGTCGGTTTCCGTTGCTGTTGGTGAACTGGTACGAGGCCCGCAGCTATTGGCGACGCAATAGCTGCACGGGAGCAGAAGTGATTCAGATGCAGCGCACTCGGGACGCCAATGACGGTCAGTACATCCTTACTACCCCGCCTCGGCGCCGAGGATTCAGGCGTGGATAGCTGAATCGAGCATTGGCAGCGCCAGCTTACTCACCCTCATTTCTAAGATTCGCTGCGGAAGGTTGGCGACGTAAAGGTTCATGTGCGCCAAGGGAGATGGCGCGTTCATGATAGCTAGGACGACAGGCTGATAGGCTGGGCTAAGCCCAGCCAGTACACGGTAGCCCGCCATCATCACAGCCTTATCGGTGCCATGGATTCTGGCAGCCAAGGCCATCGCAGTGATCGCAGTGAGAAGGCATATCCGCCTTGCAGTCAGCGTATTATCCGGTTGAGCCAAAATTTCAATCTCGTTTTCGCCAGTATTGCCAGCTCAGTATTTAGGGTCTGTTACTCAACAGCTTTTTCCTCAGTTGATCCGCAGCTCAGCAGGGGTGTCAGGAACAGCACCGAACGCGCTCATCAATGCAGCACGGGTTTCGTCCAGAGTGGCCTGCAATGCCTGCCCCTTCTCCCTACTGATCCCGCCGCACAGAGCAGCCCCGGCAATCAACCCCATTGCCGTGGCGTAGGCCAGATTGGCACCTTCCTTCTCTCCAGCCTCCACACATTCGCGGAACTGCAAGAGAATCCCAGCCAGAGCGCGGGCAAAGGCTTCGGCGTGCTGCTGTGACTTCATCGGCTGTTTTCCTATTGCGTGTCAGGGTCAACCGCGACCCACGCTGTTGCACCGTTGTAGTCGTCGCCGCCCTCGGCCTTGAAGATCACCCCGGCCTTGTCCACGGCATACGCACCTGGGCGCTCGCTGGCAGGGTCACGCAGTTCATCCTTCCAGCCGTACACCTCGCCGTCCCACACCAGCACGACGCCTTCACGGTGTTCCTGTTTGCCTGCTCGCCACTTCGCGGCGGTCAAGCGTAGCGCCTCGATCAGTTGTGCCATGGTCACGTTTTCCTCTCAAGCCATTCCGTGACGCTGCATCAGAACCGACGCAGCGGAGCGCTGGGGCTCTACCATGTAATCAAGCAGGTGCTCAGCCTCGGCATCAGTCACCTCGGTGTAGGCTTCTTGAGGAGTGATCGCGTAGTGAGCGGCGATTGACTCCAGAATCAAGGCTTTCGCCTTGTCGTCAATGACCGAAAGGAACTGCGCATTACGGTTGGCCATCTTCTCTTTCCTCGATCAGTTCAATCCGTGCCGTGCAAGCACTTCGTCAATTTCCGCCAGCAGCTTGGTATGGCCAAGATGTTCGTGCCGCCCTTGGATGGACTGCATCCCCTCAACACGGCTCCTGCACTGCTGTAGCAGCCCAATCAGTGCATCACGCTGAGCAATCAACGTCGCATAGGTCGCGCCAGTCAGGGCATTTTTCCTCTAACTCGGGTTGTAGCCGGTGTAGCCTTCTGGTGGCAGCTCCAACGTCGAGCTGTCCATACCCGTTGCCTCACGCTCCCGGCCCCACATTTCGACCATTGCGGCCTCTTTCAGCCGCTCGGCAAATGCAACAATGTCGTGTAGCTGATCTAGGGTCGCATCGCCCAAGTTATGGGCCAGACCAATCGAGTCTAAATCCGACTCTTGGGCCGCTTGTTCAATGTGCCAACTGAGGTCTTTGTTCATCGGTGGAGCCCTCCAGGGCGTTTTTCTCGATATTCAGTTCAGTGAGCAAGCACGCGACGACAATTGTGAGTCATCTCGCGCACCTGCCCACGAAAGGCCACCATTTCATATTCGGTGATCACAGCCGGATGAAGCTCGCGCAGGTGGCTATCAACAAGCTCTCCCATGCGCAGCAGAGCTGGCAGGTCAGCGGCCTGGCTCAACGCTGCGATTTCACGATGCAGAGCGGCAAGGCCAACGATACGGGCTTTCAGGTATTCCAGCTGGGTAGCGTCTGGCTTGATCAGAGGCATGGCGTTTTCCTCGAACTTAGGTTGACTCGTGGCCATCGCTACGATTTTCCAAGACGCCAGAGGCTTTCTCGTGATCGCGCAGAGCCTTCGTCAGCATCTTCACGGCCTGGCGAACATAGGCCGGGCACTGATTGATTTTTTCTGCTTGATTGGAAAGAACTTCACCTGCTTTCTCTGGCGACGCCATGCCCATTACTACGCTGCTCTCAGCCCCGCTGATGAAGCCGCGCTGCATGTCGTCGTCCAGCATCCATTCGCAACGCATCCAGGCCAGAAGGCGGCGCAAGTGATTTACCTGAGCCTCATTCATTGGCATGGCTGGTACATTCTCGTCGCCAGTCAAAACCATCTTGGCGGACTGCTTCATTTCTTCGGGATTCATGGCAAAAGCCGTGCTCGCGAAAATCAACACCGCATGAGCTAGCAATGGCTACGGCTGTAAAGCCGTAAATGATCGCGCTCGCCTGGCCAATATCCCAACCCAAGGCAAACATAGAAAGCGCAACCAAAGCGGCAGCGAACACCAGAATAAAGGCCACCAGCGGGAGGTCTGATAGAGCCGGTTGACGGAGTTGTACGCCAAAAATTTTCATACTGATTTCCCTGAACTATTTGCCCTTTGGCCAGTGCTCAGAAATGAGCGCCTGGATGGCTTCGCTGTCGCCAGCCGGGATGTGGATTGACCAATAGGTAGGATGGCCACCACAAACGTCTGCGCTGTTGTGCCCTACCCACAGGTCTACACGGTCAGAGTCGCGGTAGCGGGACTCTCCGACGAAGATATATTCCCCGTCGCACATGCCGCCATCCTCATAGCGCTTCAGCCAGATGCGATCAGTTGCTTCTGCGTCATCCGATTCATGCGGTTCGATTTCGACCACATCTACGCCGTGGGCCTTCAGCGAATCAGCCAACTCCTGTGTTCCCGTAAATAGGTTGCTCATGGGTTTCCTCGGCACTCGATATTGGCTCAGCGTCTCACGGGATGCCAGAAACGCAAGTCCGGGGTGTGCCACCAATCACTCGAAACAAAGGTTTTGCCTGCATTGCTCATGAGCGATTTCCTATACAGATCGGACGATTGATCGAATGGCCCCTAGAGTTTCAAACTCATCGACATCAACCGCTCGCCAACGGTTCTCTCCCGTCATATGGTCACGATCCCAGCGTAAAATTCGCTCTTCATCCTTAGTGATGCAGACCATGTAGTTGGCAGGAGTCCGGTAGCCCTTGGCCTTCTTCTCTGCATGCGCCAAGTCACCAGTGGTGACAGAGTGATCCTGACCATCGTTACTACGGAACGCTATTGCATAGCAGGTGTTCTCATCGTTCATCGCTAGATTTCCTCTGACAGATTGATCGTTATGCGACTTCAGCATCTTCGGAATCTGCCGGGTTGTTCTTTTGGATGCGCAGGTGAGCATCTGAAGACCAGTCCTCAAACCAGTCGATGTTGGCTTTCGCAACTTGCGCCCAGGACATTTCTCCGCTATCTAGCTCGTCTTGATACATCGCCTCGAACGTGGTTTCGCGCTCGTACTGTTCAAGCCAGGCGCGCTGGGCTGGCGTTGCGGTTTTGCTCGTTACAGGCATGATCGCTTTCCTCGTTACTTTTCAGCCTGGTCTGTACCCTTAGTTTCACGGGGCTTTGCCGAGCGCAGGAATCCGAACATCATCAGCAGTGCACCACCCAAGATCACCGGGTAAATCGGAGCATCGGGCTTATTCAGTTGGAGCATCAGGGCAATTAGCCCGCTCACAACAAATGCGCCAAAGCCAAATACAAGCCACTCTCCACGGTGAATCGCGGGCTCATTCGATTGTTGCTCTTTGTTCTCTTGTTCCATGTCGTTTTCCTCGAACGCTTCCTCAGCGTCTCATGAGTAGCCGGAAACGCAAGTCCATATACAGACTGGCCGGCAGATGGTCGGTGACGTAAGTTGCAGTGACCTGTAATCGCTTTGACGTCAGCTAGACTGGCGTCAAAGCGATAGAAGCGTCACTACAAGTAGAACGACTGCTCCACCCAGCCCGGCTGCGATCGTTCCGGCCATCAATTGTCGTCGGTTAGGCCAGCCAATTAAGATTGTTACGACTGCTAGCATCGCCACTGTCACACAGATTCCGCCCCACCCAATTCTTGAGAGGAGCAATCCGAATTCGGTGGTACCAGTAGCAAAGGTTTTTGCGACTATGAGGGCTATGAATCCAAGCCAGATAAGTGGCAGTGCGCCACCAATTAGAGTTTCTTTGCTGGCACTCGCCGGAATTGCCTCACGACCACTCATCTCGATCTTTTGATTGTCCATTACGACTTTCCTAGGTATTCGGACCAGTGATCTTTGGGAGCACGACCTGCGCAAAATGCGCGTTGAACTCCCTCTTAGGGTCTGGCGTTGCTGGGCGTTTGCCGGTTACTCGCTCAATCTCATCGGCGATAG
>Ga0247725_1001660_pt1 | contig 10777 bp, 7 predicted proteins | sample OKSTACKMCFT3sol_FD_183021 | JGI IMG/M metagenome (GOLD analysis project Ga0247725, IMG submission 183021) | Subsurface sediment microbial communities from gas well in Oklahoma, United States - OK STACK MC-FT3-sol | ecosystem: Environmental > Terrestrial > Deep subsurface > Rock core/Sediment... | reverse complement strand
GCTATCGCCATAGCCTGACACGCCCGGGCCGCTGAGCGCGGCTTCCTCCCCTGAAGGCTTTCGGAAGCCGGCCCTCAGCGCCGGCCGCAGACCCCGTGCACGGGCCAGCATCCGAAACCCTCAACAGTAGCGGAAGTTGGGATCGCTCCAGAAGCCGGACCTTAAGCCCAGCGCGAAGGCCCGGATTTGGCCTTGCCGCTTTCTGCTGTTCCCGACCAATGGGGGACCTTCCCCACGGTCGGTCCACACCGGCGGTGGCGCGCCGATCTGCTTGCACGCTTCGGCAATGCGAGCAGCGCCGCGGCCCGTCGCTGAGGCGCAAAGCTCGCGATCGCCCACACCGCCAGCACTCTTGCCCTCCCGGAGTCCTAACGGCGGGGCCCTAACCGCTAGCTTTCACCACGACGGTGGCTTCTCAGCGCGATTGGCACCGCCGAGCTCACGATCGTCGAGTTTTGATCCGGCCCGCCCAAACGAGGCGAAGTGCTCGTAGGCGGTTTCCGAAACGACGATCCGCTCGACCTCATGCGCACCAAGGGTCTTGGCCGATTTCAGTCCGAGGTTCCGTTTGAGAGCGGATACTGGATGAGGACGGTGACCACCGCCCTGCCAACCGACCTGATTGTCCGCGACTCCTGCGGCGGCTGCCCAGGCGGTTCCGCCGCGCCGTCATCAAGGCGACATGGCGAGATGTTACGCGCCCGGCTTCAGTTGATGGGGCGTCGCGTGCATTTCGACGAAGTCGCATATCGCCGCTATCGCGAGGATGTCTACCGCCTGGCCTACCGCCACCTGCGGGATCATTCCGCGAGCGAGGACGTCGTGCAGGACAGTTTCCTGCGGCTCGCCGGCTACAGCGCCAATCCCATCCTCAACATGGGCGGGATGCTTCGGAAGATCGCCCGGAACCTCATTGTGGACAGCGCCCGGTTTCGCGCCCGGCGGGCCGAGGAAGCCCTCCCCGCCGCCCAGGACATCTCGACCGACGAACCGTCGGCGGAAAACACCCTGCTGCACAGGGAGCGCATGGAACTGGTTTCGCAGATTCTCGAACAGATGCCGGCGCTGCGCCGCGAAGTTTTCATCATGCGTCGCCTGCACGGCATGTCGGCCAAGGCGGTCGCCAAGGCGCTATCGATCAGCCCCGCCGCGGTCGACACGCACGTCGCGCGCGCCGTGCTGGCGCTGCACAAGGGCGCGCCCCCGGTTGACGGGGCCAAGGGCTCGGAATGAACGATCTGCCGATAGACCAGGACGACGAAGACGCGGCGCTGTGGGTCGCCCGCCATCTAGGCGGGCCGGTCGACGCCACCGCCTTTTCGGAATGGCTGGAAGGGGCACTGGGCCGCCAGGAGAAGTTCGACGCCATGTGGGCCGCCTGCGCCGACGATGCGGTGACCGACGCCCTGCGCCTGCATGACCGCCCTGAACGGACCGCCCACGCCCCTCGCCGACCGGTCCGGACGGCGGCGACGTTCGCCGCCCTGGCGGCCGCGCTCGCCGTTGGCGTCGTCCTGGCCTGGCCCCTGGCCCGCTTCGCACTCAGCCCGGCTCGGACCTACGAGACCACCGCCGGCCAGGTCCGCACCCTCGCCCTGGCCGACGGCTCGACCGTGGCTCTGAACGGCGCGAGCCGCATTCGCGTGAAGATCGGCGGCGCGCGGCGAGAGGTGACCCTCGAGCGCGGCGAGGCCCTGTTCGACGTTCATCACGACGAGACTCGCCCCTTCGTGGTCGCTGCGGGCGGCGGGCGGGTGACGGTCCTGGGAACGCGCTTCGACGTCGCCCTCAATCGGCAAAGCGTGGAGCTGGAGGTCGAGCGTGGACTGGTTAGGTTCGACAAGGTCTCGGACCGGTCGACCAGCGTGCTGGTGCCCGCCGCGCATCAGACCTCGCTGACGAACGGCGCCATCGCCCCGCCGGCGCCGCTCGATCTCGACGCGGCCGCCGCCTGGCGCACCGGCTGGTTGGGCGTCTCCGACATGCGGCTGGCCGAGATCCTGCCGCGCCTGGAGCGCTGGTCCAGCAAGCCCATCGTCGTGCGCAACGAGGCGCTGCTGCAAAAGCGCGTCGCCGGTCGCTTCCGGCTTTCCGACCCCAAGGCCGTACTCGACAGCCTTGGAACGCTTGGCGGCTTCGATGTGCAGGAGACCGGCCAGGCCTATGTGATCAATACGCGGTAGCCGGCCCTCCCGTGCCCTCACCGATCGATCATGCGCAAAGCTCGACGCGGACGACTGGCCAGACGGCGCAAGACGCGGCGCAACGTCGATGAAGGCGCTGGGAGGAACAGCCTGCGCCTTCGCTCTGGCGATTGCCGCCCCGGCCCACGGACAGTCGGCCGTGTTCGCGGTTCCCGCCGGTCCCCTGCCCTCGGCGATCACAGCCTTTTCGCAAGCGTCCAACACTCAAGTCTTCGCCGATCCGGCCGTTCTGCGCGGGCGGCGCACCCGGGGCGTGCAAGGGCGGATGACGATCAGTCAGGGCCTGGAGACGCTGCTGCGCGGCACGGGCCTGGTGAGCAAGCCGCGAGGCGAGGCCTTCCTGATCGTCGCCGACGACGAACACGACCCCAGTCGCCCGTCCGCTCTCTTGCGCCAGAGGGTGGTTGAACGCCCGGGCGTCAGCCTTGACGAGGAGCCGGCGGCGCTGTCGCCGCTGATCGTCATCGGGCAGCGCATTGCCGACCAGCGGGCCCTGGCCGAGAAGAACCGGCAGAGCAACATCGTCGACGTCGCCTCGAGCGACGAGGTACGGCGACTTCCGGACATCACCATCGTCGACGCCATGCGCCGCATTCCGGGTGTCTCCGTGGTGCCCATCGCCGACAACGAGCACCCTCGCGACATTCCCATCGCGCCGGTGGTCCGGGGGCTGACCCAGGCCTACAACAACGTCACGATCAACGGCCTGGCGATCGCCTCCACCGGCATTCCCGACACCGCCTCCAACAGCGCCACCCGCGGCGTTCGACTGGATATCCTGCCGGCCTCGCTGGTCAGCCAACTGGTCGTGATCAAGACCTTCACGCCGGACCTCGATCCCAACGCGATCGGCGGCGCCATCGACCTGCAGACGCGCAGCGCCTTCGACGACCACGGGCAACCGGTTCTGTCGATGGAGGCGGGTCTGGCCACAACGGTCCTCCACCAGGCCGTGCGACCGCAGTCGCCGCTGGGGGGGCACGCCTCCCTCACCGCCAGCGGCGTGTTTGGGCCGGAGCGCCGCCTGGGCCTGGTGATCTCGGCCGACTACCAGCATCTGGAGAACAACAGCGACGTCCACGGCACCAGCGACCACGGCTTCGTCGCCTTCTATGACGATGCCGGTCATCAGCAGGACGACGACGAGCTGGGCAACGGCCTGCCCGTGCCGCAGGAGGACCGCTACTGGTCCAACGGCAGCGATCGTCGGCGCGGCAGCATCACGGCCAGGGCTGAGCTTGATCTCGACGCCCTGCGCCTGTCGCTGCTGGCGGGCGGCTATCGCTATGTCGACGGCTTCACGCGCAACGAGGTGCTGATCGATTCCGTCGATGGCGACGTGCGCGATCAGACAGCAACGTCCGGCCGCTTTGACGCAGGCGCCATCGAGGTCGGCTATCGCAGCGGCGTCACCCGCAACCTGACCCGTATCCTACAGGGCGCCGCCGATTGGCGGACCAGTACAGACGACGTGATCCGGGTTCGCGCTGGGCTGTCCCACGCAAAGATGCTCGAGCGCTACGACATGGTGAAGTTCATCGCCGGCATGAACGCGGCCGGCTCGATCGTCGGCGACAGCCGCCTGGCCTTCACCTACGACAGCGCCGGACTGCACCATAGCTTCAATCCCGACGCCGAGGCCTATCGCGACCTGACGCTCTACTCGGCGAACTACTGGCGGCACCGACAACGCAAGGCCGGGTCGCGGATCAGCGCGCTGCATGGCGATTGGCGGCGCCGCATGGAGGCCGGCGACAAAGGCCTCGGCTTCGCCGCCGGCCTAGCGTGGAAGCGTTCGACCTTCTCCTACGCCTATAGCAACGAGCAGTATCGCACCTCCAATCGCGGCCTTGTCCTGGCCGACGCCGGATTCGTCAGCGACGCGCCCCTGACCTTCAACCAAGCCGGCCTGACGTTCCTGGTCATCGACCCCGACCGCGCCTGGCGCATGTTTTCAGCCAACCAGGCCAGTATCACCCGGGCGAATACCGAAGACTCCAATCACATGGACAACTTCGCCTATCGCGAGGGAACCTGGAGCGGCTACGGCCTGCTCCGCTACGCGCGGGGAGACCTCGAACTGCTCGGCGGGGCCCGGCTGGAAGGCAGCGCGGTCAAAACCCAGGGTCATGTGAAAATCGACGAGGCCTGGTCGCCGACTTCGAACGCGGCGCGCTATGCCCAGCTGCTGCCTTCGCTGCTTGTCAACTATCGCCCCACGCCGGCGCTGCGCGTGCGCGCCGGCTACAGCCGAACGATCGGTCGGCCTGGTTATGAGGCCTACGCCCCGCGCTCCGCGATCGACTTCCAGACTGACGCCACCGTCGGTGACCCCGACTCGCCGGGTATCTCGGTCCGCCTCGGCAATCCTGACATCCGGCCGCGCCGGTCCGACAATTTCGATGTCAGCCTGGAGTGGCGGCTGCCGGGTCGCCATGACGGCTCGATCTCCACGGCTCTTTTCCACAAGGCGATCCGCGACGAGATCTTCGACGCCACCACCGTCGGCTACGCGCTGGATGGCGTCTTCTACAGCCGCGCGACCGTAACCCGCCCGGCCAATGCGACGGCCGCCCACATCTCCGGCCTCGAGGTCAGCGCCCGAATCGACTCCCTGGCGGCGGTGTCGCCGGCGCTGCGCCATCTGGGGATCAACGCCAACTGGAGCCTGTTGTCTGGCGAGATGACGGTGGCCCAGTCGACAGGCGGCCTGAGGACGGTCGATCGTCTGGTCGGCCAGCCCAGTGAAATTCGCAATCTGACGCTTTTCTATGATCGCGGCGGCTGCGAACTGCGCGGCGGCGTCAACTGGACCGACCGCGCCCTACGTAGCCTGACGCCGGACAAGGCGTGGCAGGATCTCTACTGGGCGCCGCGTCGACAGTTTGACCTGCAGGCCCGCTATCACTTCGGACACGGCCTCAGCCTGATCGTCGACGCCGCCAATATCACCGGCGAGCGCCTGACCAGCGTGACAGGGCCAGGACGTGCGTGGCTGAAGGACAGCTATTCGGTGCCACGCACCTACCAGATCAGCCTGAACTGGAGCCTCTAGACGTCTGGCGAAAAGGGACATGGAGCGCATTGCGCGCTCCATGTCAGGTCGAGGGGAAGGTTCAGCGTGCGGTCAGGCCGCAGCGGTCAAGGGAAGCGCGCAGCAGGGCCGGACGGTCGGTCTGGATCACGGAAACGTCCTGCTCGCGCAGGCGCCTCAGACCCTCGCAGGCCGACGGACCGCCGGTCACGAGCGCTGCGTCCACCTCGCCCAGGGCGTTGGCCCAGATCCGGGCGGGGACCGCCGTGATCGCCTGACGCATGGCCGGGGTCAGCGACTTGGGATCGCCGTGCACGATGCGAACCGGCGGCAGGCCCGCCGTGACAGTCTCGAGCGACGCCCCCTCGCGCAGGCGAGGCATGACTTCGAGCGCGGGGGCCAGTCGGCGCGCGCCCAGCAGGACCCCGGCGTCACTATCGAACAGTTGGACCTGGTCGAGCATGCCGAGGCTCTCGACCACCGCCACCACCGGCGCGAAGCGCTCGGTCTTCATGTCCAGATCAACCAGGATCCGCCCGCAGGTGCGGGTCAGCACCTCCAGTAGAGTCGGCGGCGGGGTGTCACCGCCTTTGAGGCGCAGGCGGCGCAGTTCGCCATAGGTCATGGCCTCGCCCGCCCCGGCGCCGTCCGTCGTCCGGTTGACCGTGCCGTCGTGCATGATGAAGGGCACGCCGTCGCTGGAGACACGCACGTCGATCTCCAGGAAGTCAGCCCCGGCGGTGATCGCTTCATCGACCGCAGCTAGCGAATTTTCCGGCGCGCTGAGGTGACCGCCGCGATGCGAGGCGATCATGATCGCGCCCTTCGGATCGGCCCAGGCGGCGCGCAGGGTCGCGATGCGGGGGGGGGCGCCGCAGAACGGCGCCGCGGCGGCGGGAAAGGCGGCGAGGGCCAGGGCCGCGGCCACAGAGAGTTTTGCAAGTTTGCTGATCATCGGATCGGTCTTCACCTTCGTCGGAGACGATCGCGGGACGCGGCGAACCTGAATGAACAGGTCCGCTCGCGCCCCGCCCGCGCTGTTAGAACTTTGCGTTGATGCTGAGCCAGAAGACCCGGGGCTTCTGGCTGCGTTCGCCGACCAGCGTGCCCGTCGGCATCTCACGCGAATATTCGATGTCCGACTGGGTCAGGTTCTGGCCCTCGGCGATGAGGGTCACGTTGTCCCGCACCTTCCAGCGGGCCTGGGCCGACAGTTCGCCCCGGTGCTTGCTGTGGATGTCGAAGATCGGGGCGTTCTCGTTGATCGACTTCAGATAGTCGCCGACGTAGCTGTAGGCCACCGAGGCGCCGAAGACGGAGGTCTCGTAAGACACCGTGGCGTTGGCCAGGAACTTGGGCTGACCTTCCAGGCCGTCGACCGAGCGCAGGGACTCGTCGGCCTGGACGACCACCTGATGACCGTCGATGAAGGTGGCGTTGGCCGAGACGACGAAATTGCTCAGCGGCCCCGTCACGATGTTGTGGAAGTCCTGGCGCGCCGAAAGCTCGACGCCCTTCAGCCCGGCGCTTTGCGAGTTCATCGGCGTCGTGATGTTGGCCGTGTAACGCTCGCCATTGTACTCGTAGTTATCGACCTTGATGTTCTGAGCGAAGATCAGGTTTTTGATGTCCTTTTTGAACATCGCCACGGACAGCATGCTGCCACGCCCCATGTACCACTCAAGCGAGACGTCGAAATTGTTCGAGGTCCGCGGCTTCAGGTCGGTGTTGCCACGCGTGATGCTGATCGTGTTCTCCTCGCTGTCGTCAGGCAGGCTGATGCTCTCGCTGATCGCGTAGTAGGAAAAGTTCGGACGACCGATCGTCTTGCTGTAGCCGGCGCGCACCAGTACGCCGCGACCCAGGTCATAGGTGGCGATCACCGAGGGCAGCAGATAGTCGTACTTGGCCTTGCGATGGGCCTTCACGTACTGGGCCGCCTTGTTCGGCGTCGCGGTGCGGTTCGCGTCGAACGCCCACAGATCGATATTGTTGACCGTCGAGTCGTAGCGAAGCCCGGCGCGCACATTGAAGACGTCGGTGCGGTAGGCCGCCTCGGCGAAGCCGGCCGCGACCTTCTCGTTCAGTTGGTAGTCGTTGGAGATGTTGTTGGCGCTGTCGTCGCCGCTGGCGGGCAGCCCCTGCGCCGTCCACGCCGCGCGATAGGCTTCGTCGTCGATGAACATGAAATCGACGTTCGGGTCGGTGGTGTGCAGGCGGGTCGAGCGCACGAAGTTGGCCATGGTGACCGTGCCGCCCAGAAGCTTGCCGCCCAGCTGGCCCGCATCGAACGCCTGATCAGTGTCCTGCAGGCTGACCCCGAGGTTGAAGCCAAAGCCCAGCGCGTCGCGATCGAAGTTGTAGCCGAAGTTGGCGCTGGCGAAGCTCAGGTCCTGCTTGGCGGCCTGGGTGATGTGCTGGATGTAGCTCTGCACATAGTTCGACGCATCGTTGACATAGGTCGGATTGGCGAACTTGAGCACCGGATAGCCGCCGCTCAGGTCATAGGAAAAGGCCGAGTTGGCCGTGTTGCTGGCGATGTTGAACTTCGAGCGGTCGCGGATGGTGTCGAGGCGGGCTTCGGAATGGGTGCCGCGCAGGTGCATGGCCAGCTTATCGTTTAGTTGCTGGTCCAGGATGCCCGACACGACGAACGTGCGGCGCTTCTGCGGCTGATGCGAATAGCCTAGCGAGGTCTTGCCCTTGGCCCAGACGCCCGAGGTGGCCGTCTGGTTGGCCGGGGCCGTGCCGTTGTCGGCGGTGGCCAGGTACTCGTTCCGGACCTCGTCCTCCTTCTGGAAGAAGTAGCCGGTATAGATCGAGGCATGGGTGCTGGACTGCGGGTCGTACTCCAGCTTCACCACGCCGGACGCGCGCGTGACGTTGTCGTCGTAGACGAAGATCTGGTTGCGCGAGGCCGCCGAGAAGCCGTTCGAATTCGCGATGTTGTTGTAGTCGACCTGCTTGTTCGAGCCGTTCTGGTAGAGCAGGTAGCTGCCCTCGACCGCGCCCGGCTTCTGGTCGTAGTTGCTGGAGTAGAGGCGCGCATACGACCCCGACACCACCACGCCGAAGTCGCGATTGGGGCCGAACAGGCTGCTGAAGGTCGCGTCGGCGCGGACGTTCTTGCCCTGCTTCACGTCCGCCGCGCCCGACGTCGACGAGTCGCCGACCGAAGCGCGGGTGGTCAGCGTGCGCTTGCCGCTGTCGAAGGCGCTGGCGGTGATCAGGTTCAGCTGGCCGCTCAGCGCATGGGGGTCGAGATTGGCGGTGATGGTCTTCACCGCATCCACCCGACTGACGAACGAGGGCGGCAGCAGCTCGATGCGGGCGCCGCGGCTGTTTTGCGAGGTGGTGGCCAGGGGCAGGTCGTCGATGGTGACCAGGTTGAAGCTCGAGCTGACCCCGCGGATCATCACGCTCTCGGCCAGGTCGGGCGAGCGGTCGTCCGACGTGGCGAAGTCCGGCACCAGGGCCAGACCGGGAATGCGCTGCGCGACCTGGGCGATGGTCAGGTCCGGCAGCAGGCCGGCCTGGTCCTGGGCGACCGAGTCGGTGATGCCGACCGCCCGGCGCTTGGCCTCGATGGCGGCGGCGTTCGAGGTGCGGTAGCCGGTGACGATCACAGCCGAAACGGCGTCAGCGTCGCCGGCGGGAGCCCCGGCGGCGCCTTGTTGCGCGGCCTGGGCCTGAGCGAAGGCCGGCGCGCCCATCAGGCCGGCGATCAGCGCCGAGCGAGCGACGGCGTAGGAATATTTGGCGATAGGTTTCACGACCACGGTCCTTTGGTGGGGAGGTAAGCGAAAGGTTCGGGAAAGGGGGCCGGCGGAAGCCGGCGGTTCAGCGCGAGCAGCTGCGGCCGTGCGCGCCGGTCCGTTTCAGGTAGGCGACCAGAGCCAGGGGCTCGTCGGTCTGAATCGCGTCGACGCCCAGGAGGATCATCCGCCCCCAGACGACGTCCGGATCGGCGATCGCGGCGCGGTCGTCGAACACCCTGCCCGCCAGACTGCTGACCCAGTAACGCGCGCAACGGCCCTGGATGGTCTGAGTGATGGTCGGGGTGAACTCGACGTGCTTGACGTCGATCTCGTAACTCACCGGCCGCAGCGGATCGTAGGCGGCGATGGCGGCGGCGGGGCCCGCCGCCATGTTCGGCTCGCGCAGGATCGGCTGGAACCGCACCTCGCGCGCCCATGGCGCAGCCCGCTCGATCATGGCCACCGACGCCTCGGCCTTGAACAACAGCTGGCGGCGGTCGCTGACGGCGTCGATCAGCGCTGGCGTCGAAGGCGGCAACAGCACCTTGGCGTCGACATTGATCAGGATGCGGTTCCTGGCGACCCGCAACGCCTGCTCGAAGGTGGGAATTCGGCGACGTGTCAGAGCCGAACCTCCTCCCCGCCCCTCGCGCAGGCGAAGTTTCCGCAGCTCGGCCCAGTCGAGATCGGCGACCTTGCCGGCGCCGTTCGTCATGCGGTCGACGCTATCGTCGTGCATCAGGATGAGCCTGCCGTCGCGCGTGGCGCGCACGTCCAACTCCACCATGTCGACGCCGGCGCGGATGCAGGCGCGGATCGCGTCCAGACTGTTTTCGGAGGTCTGCTTCCAGCAACCCCGGTGGGCGATCACCATGACCTGGCCGTCAGGCGAGGCGAGACGGCGCTCGAGAACCTCCCGACGGACCAAGTCGCGGGACGGCTCGGCCGCAGCGGTCGCCGAGGTCGAAAAAAGAGACAGGAACACCGAGACGGCGGCGACCGATAAAGTCCGGCAAAATTCGCCTATGTTCGAATATCTGTTCGAACCATGATCAATAGATATTGAATCATCGTAGGCACCGCGACGGCGTTTTTGCGTAAATTTATATAAATCTACGCCACATTGTCGCAATTTATTCACAAATCACCCCCCGACAATCAACCACGATTGCTGCTTGTCGAGTGTAAAGACGAGCGCCAGGTCGAAATCTGACAGACCCTTTCCGATTTTTCTTTTCCAGCCCGGAGACGCGCGCAATCGCACCCGACACCGCACGGGCGGAGAAGAGGCGTGAAGAGCGCGCGGCGACGATCGGCGGGCCAACACGGTCGGCCGTGCGAGGCGTCACATGGGAAACGTCAAGGAATGGGGAAACCGGATGCGCCGCTTTCGGCCTTAGCTCCACTCATCGACAGGATCGAGGTTCTGGCCCAGGGTGTGCGCTTGGTTCTCGCGGCCAAAGACCTGATCTGCGCCGGGAACCTGCAAGATCAATTCGGCAAGCTCAGGGCGCGCTTGGATCCGCGCGATGAGCTGGACTACGCCCCTCGAGCAAAGGCGCTGCATCTGCTGATCGGCGTGCGGCCAGTGTTCCGGGGCGGTCGGACATGGATGGTTCGGCCGAGCGGCGAAGTCGCGGTTGCCCTGCGGTGACGCGCCAGAGGACTAAGCCGCTCGCGCGGCATGGGTGACCGGCGCTGGCGCCGTAGTTGAACCTGAAGTGGCGGCGCCTTGCCCGTCCTGTCTGAAGATCAGGGGTCAACCCTGCAGACAGGAGACC